>JAEEGL010049571.1_pt1 | contig 34997 bp, 34 predicted proteins | sample 9134231 | NCBI WGS metagenome assembly JAEEGL01 (sample SAMN16246548, study PRJNA631951) | gut metagenome | biome: gut microbiome; feature: rumen; material: fiber-attached | host: Bos | place: Iran: Karaj | collected 2018-10 | reverse complement strand
GTGGACCTCGGACGCCTTTCAATTGAAGGGTTCGGCTCCCTTGCTCTTTACAATGCACATAAGGACGTGCGTCTGCAGACGGCGCGTGAATATGCTTCCGGTGCCTCCCTGCATCTGACTTCATCCGTACCGGTGGAAGACTGCCTGCAGCTTCGGATCCGGGGAGGATCGTTCGGAACAGTCAACCCTTCCTTAACATGGGACAAATGCTTGGGCGCTGTGTCTGTGAGGGCTTCGGCAGAGTATCTTGGCAGCGCCGGCAACTACCCATATCCATACTTCGACACCACGCTTGTACGCGAGAACGGAGACATCCGCAGTCTGCGGGCGGAAACGCAGATATACGGCAGGCTGAAGAGGGGAGACTGGCGTCTGCATCTCTATGGGTATGGCTCAGAGCGGGGCTTCCCGGGCCCGGTGATACGCAGGGCGCAGGGTTTCCCTCTGAGCGCCGAACGCCAGACAGACCTGAACGTCTTCGTCCAGGGATCGTTGCAACAGGACTGGACTGACCTCTACTCCACGGCACTGCGCCTCAAATACGCCAACGATTATACGCATTACGACACGCATCCTGAAAAGAACCCCATGGCGATACCGTACAATCTGCATTTCCGTCAGCAGTCGGCGTATGTTTCTGTGGCTCAGTCGTATACTGTATGTGACGGATGGTCGGTCGACCTTTCCACCGACCTTCAGCGCAATGCTCTTGATTCGGATGTCGGCCAGAACGTTGCGCCGCGTAGGACTTCTTTCACCGGGGCTCTGGCCGGCAGGTATGTAACGGATAAACTGCGCCTTGCCGCACATATCGCTTACACTGGCGCCTATGACGATTATGCGAATGCGAACGCCGGCGGATGGTCCCGCGAAGATGCTTGGCGGGATGCATGGATGCCCTCGGCAAGTGTCGCCTGGCTTCCGGTGGAATGGCTTGAGATGGATGCCTTCGTCAAGCGAAGCTATCGCCTTCCAAGCTTCAACGACCTTTATTACAGCCTGATGGGTAATTCATCCCTGAAGCCGGAGTCGGCGTTCCAGACAGGCGTGGACCTCAACCTGCACGCTGTCTGCGGCGTCTGGAGCTTGGAAGGGCGCATATCTCCTTACTTCAACCGCGTTGACAACAAGATCGTTGCGATTCCCACCTCGTCCCAGTTCCGCTGGACCATGCTGAATATCGGTGTCGCAGACATCACCGGCCTCGATCTCAAGGGTTGCTTGAGATACAGCCGTAACGACTTTAATTCTTATTGTACGCTCCGTTACACATTCCAGCGTGCCTTGGATCACAGCACTCCTGGCAGCCTTACTTATGGCAACCAGCTGCCGTATATCCCGCTTCACAGCGGTTCGGCTGATCTGGGTATCAACTGGAAGCGATGGGGTTTTGTTTGGAACACCCAGTTCACCGGCGAGAAGTGGTCGCGCAGCGCAAACACAGACGACTATCGCATTGCCCCCTGGAGTGTCAGTTACGCCGCTCTCTCCTGGAATTGTGTCAAAGGCCGGAAGCTGGACATGGACGTTTCGCTCCGCCTTTCAAATGTATTCGATTACCGCTACCAGATAGTCCAGGGCTACCCCATGCCCGGCCGCTCACTCCTGGCCGGCTTGTTGCTGTCATTCTGAATTGTTGAATCAGAACTGGAAATAGATGAACGGCTGAGTGTCGGCGGTTACGAACTGATAGAGAAGGAAAACTACCAAAGCAGCCAGAACAGCCATTACGGGCAGAGGCAGTGAGGCGAACGATATCCTGTAACGGCGCTTGAGCCGGGCGGGCAGAAGATGGATTGCCATTCCCGCCACCACCAGGGCAAACACTTTCCAGTACCCGGAGCATACGTCGGGAATCACCGAAACATCCCAGGTGGAGCCAATCTGAGCCACCATGTTGCGCGCCGTATTCCATGCCACCTGATTGGCAGTTGCAGGGTCCAGATTGGAACCGCTGCGGAAGAACAGACGGGTAAACGTAATGAATGTGAACGTCTGCGCGATGGCCCACACCGTGCCCAGCCAGGCCGTCCAGGCATCGCGTCCGCGCGGTCTGTTCCTGCGGCGGACGCTGTCCATGCCGGACGAGGGCGCACCCATGGCGTCCGGCCTAACAAGATGATACAGGAAGCGCACCAGCGTGCCGGTGAACACCACGAACATCCATACTTTCAGGATGTTCCATACCGGAGCGGGTTCGAAATGGCACAACGCTGCAAGGCACACGGCGCAGAGGCCTGTCAGCAGCAGGCGCACGCCCCATTTCATGTCCTTCCAAAGTATGTAGACAATCATCCCGATGCCGTTCAGGCCACCCCAGATGATGAAATTCCAGCTGGCACCGTGCCACATGCCCCCGAAGAGCATGGTGATGAAGCGGTTGATATTGGAGAACAGTTTCTTGCGGCTGCTCTCACGCCAGTAAGCCAGTGCGATCATGGACAGTCCCGCAACCACCAGAATCACCGATACAACCCAGCTTCCTGAAAGAATCAGCGCTATGAGTGCGAACAGCACGATCCAGAAATAGGTGCCGAACGATGCGCGACGGTTGCCTCCCAGGGGAATGTAGAGATACGATTTGAGCCAGCGGCTGAGCGACATGTGCCAGCGTCTCCAGAAGTCCTGGGGGTTGGGAGCCTTGTACGGTGAATTGAAGTTCGTGGGCAGATAGAAGCCCATCAGCATGGCTACTCCGATCGCTATGTCGGTGTATCCCGAGAAGTCTGCGTAAACCTGCAGGGAGTATGCGAACAGGGCCGCAAGGTTCTCGAATCCGGTGAAAAGCAGGGGATTGTCGAATACCCTGTCGATGAAGTTGACCGCGATGTAATCGCTCAGTATGATCTTCTTTGCCAGACCATTCAGTATCCAAAATACAGCAATACCGAACTGCCTGCGGCTCAATGAGAAATCCTTGTACAGCTGAGGTATGAATTCAGATGCACGGACAATGGGGCCCGCCACCAGCTGGGGGAAGAAACTCACATAGAATCCGAAGTCCAGGATGTTCTTCACGGGCTTCACGTCGCCTCGGTAAACGTCCACGCTGTAGCTTATGATCTGGAAGATGAAGAACGAGATTCCCACCGGCAGCACTATCTTGTCAACGTCGAACAGCTCGCGTCCGGCAATCATGTTGCCGAACTGCGCAAATACGTCCACCACCTTGAAATCCGCCCCCGTGAGAGACGACAGCACGTCGCTCAGGAAATATGCGTACTTGAAGTAGCACAGCAGCCCCAGGTCGATGCACACGCTCAGGATCAGCCACGCCTTGCGCCTGAACGTACCCGGCGATGCCTTCACCATCCGTTTGGCGATGAAGAAATCGGAGCAGATCACGAACAGCAGAATCAGAATCGACAGACCGCTGGTCTTATAGTAGAAGAAAAGGCTGGCAAAGAACAGGAACACGTTGCGCATATGGCGCTTGCTGCCAACGATCGCAAAGATGGCATAGACCACGCCGAAGAACGCCCAGAAATAGAACTGGGTGAAGATCAGCGGCGAGCTGGGGTCGTATGCGAACAACTGTCCCATCATTCAAATTCCGCCTCCAGCGCGGCGTAGAGCATGTCGCCCAGCAAATGGTAACCTTCTTTGGTGAAGTGCAGGCGGTCATTCTTCATCAGCCCGGCATCTCTCCAGACAGTGGCGCTGCCGTCTCCGCCCATTATTCCGAACAGGTCCCACACTGCACCTCCGTATTCCGCGGCGAGCTCATACATGGCCTGGCGCACTGCCGGGCCGTTGTCGTTATGCACCATGCGGCGGCCTCTCCATCGCCAGGAATCGTTGTTGGTGATGAACACGAAGGCACACTCCGGATTCTCGGCAAGCACCATGTCGATAAGGCGCCGGTAATTGCGCTTGAGGCGTTCGGGATTGAAGTCCTTGCCGGGACAGGCTGCATCGTTGATTCCCAGCCCCCAGATGACGAGGTCGGGGTGCACGGGGCCCAGCTCCCGGACGAACTCGGGGCAGCGCTCCGTCCACGTAGTGGTGCGGGCTCCGTTGACTCCTGTGGATATGTACCGAAGGCCTCCGGAATCGACTTCCGGCAGCAGCCCGGTAAGAGTGAAGAATTCTCCATCGTGCAGACGGGGCTCCACACGCACGGAATCGGTTTCCTCGTGGAAATCTACCACGTAACCATGCAAGAGCGTATCTGCCACGCATGAAAGGGTGTCGGCGCCGCTGATGACAACCGGTGCGGTGGGGGCCTCGCAAATGATATGCAGTCGGTTGAATGGCACGGCCATCCGCAGGCCGAAGGCCGCTGTGGTGTCGGTAGTGCATGCCGCGATTCCCATGATTCCGTATGCCGGGGTCACTGGCATCTTGCGGTTAGGATTCGAACTGCGGCTGCCTGTCCATTCTCCCTCTGCGCCTATCGAATACGAGCGGTCGTAATTGGTGTGCGCCAGGGGATAGGGGAAGATATAGCCACGGCCTGCGTGCGGATACATGCCCAGCGAGTCGAAATTATGCCTCATGCGCGAACTGAACCAGCCGGCCTGCACGTGCGAACCCCCTACATGCCAGATGGTTACGATGCTGTCGGGGCGTTCCCTGCATGAGCGCAAACGCGATGCGAAAGCGTCGAAGCTGTCTCTGGTGCCCGGGAACCTGAGTGCAGAACTGTCGGGGCATGCGCACGGAGGAAGCTCCTGTGCAGCAGCGGCCACAGACAGGATGGCGAACAGCAGTATGGCCGTCAGGCGTCTCATTTGCCGTGTTTGCGCCAACGGTAATACTCGTAATAGAGCATAAGCGATTCCACGAACATGTTGCCCATTGCTTCGGCGCCGCGAGGAGTGAAATGTACGTAGTCGCTGCCGGCCAGGGCGGGACGCGCCTTGACCCACTGGACCATGGAATTCTCACCGCCCATCGCGGAGTAAAGGTCCCAGTATGCGGCACCGGCATTGTTTGCGGCAGCCTTGAGCGAATCCACCATCATGGGCAGATGGGGATAGGTCTTCATAGAACCCTTTACGTTGGTTGACATGTCGGAAGGCCCGATGAACAGAATACATGCATCAGGGGCCAGGGAATGGAGGTGACGTATCTGCTTTTCGATGGATTCCCGGTATTCCGATATAGACTTTCCGGTCTTGCGGTAAGGCATGGCGTTGCCGCCGAACTGCAGGATGATGAACCTGACGTTGTCGTTCTCGGCGTACTCCTTCAACTGTGCTGAGCTGATGCGTGTGAATATGGTTCCCGAGCATCCTCTCATGGGGATGTTGTCGACGCTTACGCCCAGCGTATCGTCGAGCTGGATGCCGTAGATATCGGCGCTGCCCCAGGTGGAAAAACGAACGCTGGTGCTGCTGTCGGGCAGATCGAAAACCAGACGCCCGACTCCGGAGGCGTTGCTTACCGGACCGAGCTTCTGCTGCTTGCCGCCGCATTTCACGTTAAGGGAACTTACGTTGCCGGCGAGTATAGTGAGACGCCTGAAGCGGCGGCTGGGACCGAGGTTCTTCTTGACGGCGGAGACGGTTGTGAACACACTCGTGTCGATGCGGGAGGCCTGGCCCATCACACCGTAGCGCCCGTCGCTCCGTTTGCCGCCCTCGCCGAACACCATCCAGCGGCTTAAGTCTGCGCTGGAACTCTCCGACACGCACAGGGTGTAGTACGGACGCCCGAAGGGCAGAAGGCCGGGGCCGCTGCCGCCGAAACGCTCCTGCAGGCCGTTGCGGATGGTTGAGGTGATTCGGTCCTCCTCCAGTTGCGAGTCTCCGTAATGCAGCACGCGGACATGCTTGCTGCGGGCGTTGTCGAGCGCCTCGAAAAGAGGGTCGAAGAGGGTTACATCGCCGCCGGGGAAGTGGATACGGGATGGGCTTTCGTTAATGAAAACGTCGAATTTGTCCTGCTCGGCCTGCTTCAGCTCTTCCATTCGCTGGGCCAGCAGTTCCTCCGGCGTCGGCCCCTTGGATTCTCCGTTGCGATGGAGCAGGGAAGCACCGACCTCCTTTGGCGAAGGGAACTCCAGCGATGCCTCGCCAAGCTTGATGCCGTCTTCCGGGAAGACAAAGCCTATGCCTGCCAGCAATGCGAAAACCGACAGGAGAAAAACCAGTATTTTTTGACTCGACATTTAGGCTACAAATTTAAAACATTTTATTATATTTGTAAACCGAAACCATACAGTATGAAAACGAAGACTAAAGTAATAACCTGGATCGTTGCCATTCTCCTTCTTGCAGCGGCCGGATTCGTGTACTTCAAATTCTACTTCGTGCTCGGCGAAGGAGTCAAGGCCGGCGAGCTCAACCAAATAGTATATAAAGGCTGGGTATGGAAAACATATGAAGGCCGTCTCATCCAGGCCGGTTTCCGCGGTGCCAAGAAGGGCACCGGCATAGAGTCCAACGAATTCAATTTCTCCGTGGTCGACAAGGTAGTGGCAGATTCCCTGATGCGTTGCAGCGGCAAGGTTGTCGAACTCCGCTACAAGGAGTATAATGGCTGGCTGCCCTGGAGGGGCATGCAGCGCTACGTGGTTTACGAAATCCTTTCTGTCGACGAGAACAGTTCAATGGCTTCAGACCTGCCCATAGTGGTGTCGGGAGAAGAAATCTGACGCATTGTTGAAAACTTGTGAATAACCTTAGCGGCCCGTCTGATTGGCGGGCCGTCTTTTTTGATTACCTTTGCATGCTGGAGTGGAAGATACAACCAATCATCAATATTTTATGTCACAAACACAAAACGAAGGTATCTACGATGCGCGCACTCTAGGGCGCGGCAAAATGCTCACCCTCGGACTTCAGCACATGTTTGCGATGTTCGGGGCAACTGTCCTGGTCCCTGTCATCACCGGACTATCAATGTCAGCCACCTTGTTGTTTGCAGGTCTTGGCACACTGATTTTCCATTTCTGCACAAAGATGAAGGTTCCAGCATTTCTGGGATCTTCATTTGCTTTTCTGGGGGGCTATGCGTCCGTGGTGCAGATGGGATTGGCAGAAGGCCTCAACCAGGCGCAGGCGCTCCCTTACGCCTGCATAGGTGTGTTCTGCGCTGGCCTGGTGTATTTCGTGCTTGCCGGCCTCTTCGCGGCATTCGGCCCTGCCAAGGTGATGCGTTTCTTCCCGCCGGTGGTCACCGGTCCCATCATCATCGCCATTGGTCTGATCCTGGCCGGCTCCGCCATCAACAATTGCGCTCAGAACTGGTGGATCGCGCTCCTCGCAATCCTGATCATTATCGTCTGCAATATCTGGGGCAAGCGGATGATCAAGATTATCCCCATTCTCCTGGGTGTTCTGGGCAGCTACATCGTCGCGGCATGCTTCGGCCTGTGTGACTTCAGCGCCGTAAAGGACGCAGCATGGATAGGCCTTCCCGTGAAGTGGGAGAATACCGCCGTGTCCGTGTTCTCGAACCCCAACTGGGGCCTCATCGTCGCCGCAATCATCGCCATCCTTCCGATTTCGCTGGCAACCATGATGGAGCATATCGGCGACATGTGCGCCATTTCTTCCACCACCGGAATCAACTATCTTGAGAATCCCGGCCTTCACCGCACCCTGATGGGCGACGGTCTCGCTACGGCACTGGCATCTCTGTTCGGCGCACCTGCAAACACCACGTACGGCGAGAACACCGGAGTTCTGAACCTTACCAAGGTTTACGACCCGCGCGTAATCCGCATCGCCGCTGTGTTTGCGCTCATCCTGTCGTTCTGCCCCAAGTTCTCCGCAGTCATCGCTTGCATGCCCGCTGCGACCATCGGAGGTGTCTCACTTGTGCTTTACGGTATGATTTCAGCCGTAGGCGTCAGGAATGTGGTTGAGAACCAGGTCGACTTCAAGTCTTCCCGCAACGTCATCGTAATGGCTCTCATCCTCGTGCTTGCAGTCGGTATCAACTACAGTTCCGCCGGATGCCTCGACCTCGGCTTCACCAAACTCTCCGGACTTGCGGTGGCGGCTCTTGTAGGAATAGTCCTGAATGCCATTCTGCCCGGCAAGGATTATGAATTCGGCAAGAACGATGTCGGCGACATGTCCATCGACTTCGAAATCAATCCTTCACTCAGAAAGAAAAAATGACGGATAGCGAGCTCATCCGGTCGATACGTATCGTGCCCGATTTCCCGGTGAAGGGGATTCAGTTCTTCGATGTAACGACCCTGTTCAAGGATCCTGCCGCTTATGCCGAAGTGGTTGACCGCATCTGCTCTCTTTACAGAGACAAGGGCATAACGAAAGTGGCAGGAATCGAATCCCGCGGATTCATAGCAGGCGCTGCAGTGGCTGCGCGTCTGGGCGCTGGTTTCGTGCCCATCCGCAAGCCAGGCAAACTGCCCGCCAGCGCGGTATCCGAAGCCTACGCTAAGGAATATGGCACCGACACCATCGAAGTGCATGCCGACGCCATCGGCCCGGACGATGTCGTGCTTATCCACGACGACATTCTGGCCACTGGCGGCACGGCATCCGCTGCCGTAAAGCTGATGAAGCGCTTCAATCCCAAGGCATTGTACTGCAATTTCATCATCAACATCACCGACGTGCCCCGTTCGGCGCCTATCCCGGACGACGTTCCCGTTAACTCTATCCTCAATCTCTCCGAAAGATAACCTGTCACTATATAATCAGTCATAAATTACATTTTATGTCCAAAAAACTATTCATCGCTGCCGCAGTCGCAGTACTTGCCTTCGCTCAAGGAGCAAAGGCCCAGAATGTCCAGGTCTTCTACGATTTTGGTAAGGACCGCAATTACATCACCACAACCTTCGAGATGTTCAAGCCGGACAAATTTGGCGACACCTTCTGGTTCATCGACCACAATTTCGCCACGGCCGATCAACGCAAGACCGGAGTCGCCAGCGCATACAACGGCACTTACTTCGAGATCGAGCGTGGTCTCAACTTCTGGCAGGATACCGCTCTCAAGGATCTGAGCGCACATGTCGAGTACGACGGCAGCTCATGGGGCGCCGGCATCCTCTGTCTCGGTGCCAAGTACTTCCTGCATTCGGCAGATTACAACAACACGCTCACCCTGTACCTGATGTACGACCAGCATTTTGGGGTTGGTAGTGCCGACATCCCCGTGAAGTTCAGCGCGGTCTGGGGCCTGGGCAACCTGTTCGGAGTCAAGGGTCTCACGTTCAAGGGCTTCGCAGATGTCTGGGGTAACAACAGCGTCTTCGGCGACGGCAGTACCGCCAAGTTCTCGATTCTGACCGAGCCCCAGTTGTGGATGAATCTCGGAACCATCTTCGACAACCATCTGGACATAGGCGGCGAGGTTGAACTCTCCTACAACTTTGCAGGCAACAAGGGCTTCATGTGCAACCCCTGTGCAGGTCTGAGGTGGACTTTCTAAAGCCTTAGGACATGAAACCTGCATTTGAAAGACTCTTCGGCTTCGAAAGCGCGAAGCACAGTATCCGTACCGAGATACTTGCCGGTCTGACCACCTTCCTTACCATGGCCTATATCCTGGCCGTGAATCCCGGTATCTTCAGCGCACTCGACATGCCCGGCGGGGCCGTCTTTACCGCCACCGCCCTTGCTGCCATAGTGGGTACCCTGGTAATGGCTCTGTTTGCCAAGAAGCCGTTCGCCCTTGCTCCCGGCATGGGCCTCAACGCATTCTTCGTATTCACCGTCTGCCTCGGAATGGGCCACAGCTGGCAGTTCGCGCTGACCGCAGTGTTCATTGAAGGTATCCTCTTCATTATCATGACGCTGACCAAGGTGCGCAGCTGGCTGCTTAATGCAATTCCCGGAACCCTCAAGAAAGCTATTGGCGCCGGTATCGGCCTCTTCATCGCTTTCATCGGAATGCAGAACGCCGGCATCATCGTGAACAACGACGCTACCCTGGTAAGCCTCGGCAACATCACCGAAGGCAAGGCCCTGGTCGGCATGCTTGGCCTGTTCATCACCGCAGGCCTGGTCATGGCCAAGATCCGCGGCGGCATGCTCTGGGGCATCCTGATCACGACCGTCATCGGCCTTTTCATCAAGGACCCTGCGACCGGCGAAACGGTGACTCAGCTCATCCGCAATGATGCTGGAAACATCAAACTCCTCTCCCTGCCCGACAGCATCGCTCCCATCTTCTGCCAGTTCGAGTGGAGCAACATACTCAGCTGGGATATGCTGGTGGTGGTGTTCACCTTCCTCTTCATCGATATGTTCGATACGATGGGAACCATTATCGGCGTCCACCAGGGTACCGGCCTGATCGAGAAAGGCGGCGACGAGATCCCCGGTCTCGAGAAGATGTTCCTTGCAGATTCCATCGCTACCGTTTGCGGAGCATGCTTCGGTACTTCAACCACCACTACTTACGTTGAGAGCGCATCCGGCGTAGGAGAAGGAGGTCGTACCGGCCTTACCGCATTCAGCGTTGCGGTTTGCTTTGCCCTGGCGCTGTTCTTCAGCCCCATCTTCCTTGCCATCCCCGGTGCGGCAACCGCTCCCGCCCTCATCATTGTGGGTGTGATGATGATGCCGTCCATAAAGAGCATTCACTGGGACGACTACTGCAGGGCAATTCCCGCATTCCTCACCATCATTGTGATGCCGCTTGCGTACAGCATCTCCGACGGCATCCTCATCGGTGTCATCTCCTATGTGCTCTGCCATGTCGTAGCAGGCAAGTTCAAGAGCATTTCAGTGACGATGTGGGTGCTTGCAGCCTTGTTTATAATGAAGTATATCTTTATTTAGTGTGCTTGCGCGCGTACTTCGGGTCGAAGGCCATGTTGAGTGCGTGCGCAAGTCTGTAACCGGCGTTGCGTAGCTCAACCTTCATCAGGCCGGTGTGGTCGCGCACCCATTTGGCGCTGATCTTGTCGCCGTCCCGGATGTCGAGCCTGCAGTCCTGACAATAATCGGCAATCTGTTTGCCCCAATCGTAGACGTTCCCCTTGCAGATTTCTTCTATTTCTGCGGGGGAACAGTCGTCACATATCTCAGCTATGTCAGAAAAGCTGAAAGGCAGGGGATTGACCACCATGTAATAGTCCCATACGCGGTGATATGTGGTAGGCTCGCCGATGAATTCCACGGGGTATTTGCCTATATCCTCGTAAGTGGCAGCGTAGCGGATATGACCTGGGCAGTGCATGTCACCGATGAGATGGGTGACCATCACCAGTTCTTTCCAGCGGATCGAATCGGGGAAGTCTGCGGCATGTGCAAGGTCCTGCAGGCAGTGGTCGGCGAAATAGACGGTATTGGTCAGCTGCCTGCCGGTTACGGGGTGGAAGAGTACGTTGAAGGGGCGGTTGTTTTCATCCACTTCGAAAGTATGGGCGTGCCCGATTCCGTAGGTCCAATCAAGAGGGAAGGTGGCATTGACTTCGGAGCGATAGTCGTCGCAGTAGGAGGCTATTGCAACGAGAGGGGTGCCATGCATAATCTCGCTGACGCGTTTCTGGGTGGTTTTGGTGAGATGGTTCTGGGCGATTTTCGCCACGGTTGCGTGTCCCATGCGTCCCCAGCCTGCGGCCGAGGTGGAGACGAGTGCTGCGGCGAAGATGAGTGCCGCGGTCTTGAATGTACGTGTCATATCAGTGGATTTGGATTCATATAGTCGGTTTCATTCCCCCGGAGCCACCAGCTTCCTTCTTCGAGCATCTTTCGGAACTGCGCGCCGAATATGGCTCCATAATGGTTTATTCGGTCTTCCTGCGGGTCGGGGCCTTCCATGAAAAAGGATCCGAGGCTTTCGGTGTCGGCCACGAAAACGCTGACGTTTTCAGGCCTCACCATGCCGTACAGGGCAATTCCGAAGAAATGGTACCAGGCACCGTAATTGTCGCCGAGCGGCTCCGAATCGTGCCTGATATAGGCGAGTTTGCGGTGCATGGGATCGGAGTTGCGGTCGCTTTTGTGGGGCATCCCGGCCAGCAGGTTTTCGCAGGTGAGGAAGGCCATATAAACGTCGCCCTTGTTGAGCAGATAGCTTTGCTCGAACAGTTCGTCGAGCTGGATGCTCCGCTCGGGGCGGCTCATTATGTATTCTTTAAGGGCCTTTTCGCAACCGGTATAGCAGTAGCGTGATGTGTACCCGCACGCCAGGCAAAGGAAGAGCTTGCTGCGGAGAAGAGTCGGGGCGGGGAAGTCGAGCTGCTTTCCGGCGATTTTCCTGCCAAGACGGTGCCAGTAGCCGTACCAGAGGTATTGCTGGGCTTCAGGTGACCATTTGTGTTCGCCGCCAATGCTCGGAAAGACTTCGGGGAAGTTCCTGCGCATTATTTCCGCGCATTTGTTTAGAAGCTTGTCGTTGTCGAACGGAAGGGATTTGCTGCTTTTGAATTCGCGTTTCTTTCCGTTTTCGGCCTGTGGCAGTGAGCGGTGAAACAGATAGGAGCTCAGCTTGACCGGAATGGTGTCGAGTTTTCTCAACAAAAAAGCGTCACCTATGGGATCGATGAGCATCACGCTGTCCTGCTGGTACATCCCGGACCTGTATCCTTCTTCGAGACTTCGCATGAATGGGCTTTGACCGTAAGCGATTGTGGATAGGGCCATAAGCAGTAAAATATGGTATACTTTTTTCATGCGTAATGACAAAGTTAGCGATATTCGCTGATAATTGCTATTTTTGGATTGATTAATATCATTGACGCATTATGAAAAGATTAGCCACCATTGCCACTCTTTTAGTGTTGACTGTCTGCGCTTTTGCTCAGGGCTCCAAGCTCCCGGTAACATTGGATATTGCGGAAGCAGAAACAAACGGGGTCAGGATTGAGGTGTTCAATATGCCGTCCGACGGGGTGAACAATTATTTCCTCAACGTAGGTACGCTTGGTATCGGTGACGATTTTGTCCAGATCAATATCGACCCTGTTTCCAAGCTGTATATCCTGTTGGGTAACAATCTCGACGACGCCCTGGCCGTTCTGAATGAAATCAAGGGCCTGTTCGACAGCGAGCCTGACACTTCGATCGAGCTGACAGGCTCACTGTCGATCACTTTCCCGAAAGATGACAACATCGAGCCGGTACGGGTTACGTACAGGAAGCTCTTGTTGAGCAAGATGATTGAATTCAGCCTGAACCGCGAAAGCCTGATTCGCGCCACTCACATTCCCAAGAGTGATTTCAATTCCATCGTAACCGGGGTAAAGTTCTACAGGAAGCTTCATCCCAGGGAGTAGGTCTTATTTCTTTTTCTCGGAACTTCGTTTGTCGCGGATCTCCTGCATCTGCGGCACGTCGATCAGTGTCCAGCCTTTCTCCCTGGCATAGTCCACCATCTGCGTCAGTGCGGCTTTCAGGAAGCCGAGCTTGACTATGGCCGCGAAGTCCCTGGGACTGTCGGGCAGGAAATTGATGGCGCACTTTCCGGTGCGAAGGTCTTTGAAGCTGCTCATGGTGTTCGTTTTAGTCATTCAAGTTTACTTGTTTTCGGTAAAAGAAACAAATATTGTTATATTTGTACTCAATGCGGGTATTGAACGTTAAATATAATCCAACGAATATGAAAAAAATATCAATCCTTATGCTGGCGCTGGCGGCGACTTGTATGCTTGCCTGCACCGGGAAGAGTGTTCAGTATGTCATTGCGGGCAACAACGCCCCGCAGGATGGAACCGTCGTGTACCTGATGGACATAATCAGCGACACTCCCATCGACAGCGCCATAGTAGCCGACGGCGCTTTCGAGATGAAAGGCAAGGCGCTGAAGGATGCCCTCCTGTCCGTGCAACTAGATGGATGGGGCTGGTATTTCCCCGTCTTCAACGACGGAGAGCCGGTTCAGATCAACGTGGCAGACAGCACCGTTACCGGGTCTGAGCTCAACACAAAGCTGTCCGAATGCGACAGGGGCGACGGCGCCAGGTATGCAGAGTTCAACCGTTTCGTTCAGGCTTTCCTGGCCCTTCCCAAGGCCGAACAGGAAGCCCGGGAGGCAGAGTTTATCCCTGAGTATCAGGCACGATACGAGGAATATGCGGATTCCTATGTCGGCATGATTGAGGATAACCTAGACAATCTCATTCCCGTTGCTTTTATCCAGAATGTCCCCATGCTCGCCGATAAGGACAAGTTCGATGAACTCGTATCTTCCGACGCACCTTTTGCGAAGCATCCTTACGTGCTGGCCGTCAAGCGAAAAGTCGACGATTCTTTTGCCAAGGAGAAAGCGATTGAAGATGCCAAGGAAGCATTCATTGGCCAGAAGTTCATCGATCTGGAAGAGCCCGCCCCGGACGGAACCATGCATAAGCTGAGCGAATACGTGGGGCAGGGGAAATGGGTGCTCGTTGATTTCTGGGCATCCTGGTGCGGACCCTGCAAGGCTGAGATGCCCAATGTGGTCGCCGCTTACAAGAAGTATCACGGCAAGGGCTTCGATATCGTGGGCATTTCTTTCGACAGGGAAAAGGATCCCTGGGTGAAGGCCATCAAGGAATGGGATATGCCCTGGATCCACCTTTCCGACCTCCAGTACTGGAAGAATGCCGCCAGCGGGCTTTATTCCGTCAACTCCATTCCCGACAATCTGCTTATCGATCCCGAAGGCACGGTAGTGGCACGCGGACTCCGCGGAAATGCGCTTGACGAAAGGCTGGCGGAAATCTTCAAATAACAGGCGCCGAAAGCTCCTTAATAAAGACTATAGGGCATCGTAGGCAACGATGGCCTTGGTCAGGCGTTGCTCGACATCGGCCAGGGTGTACAGGCCGTCAGCGTTTTCTTTAAGTCCCTTCAGCTTGATCTTGACACCGGCCGGGGGATTCGAATAGGAAAGGGCGGTCTCGGCCCGGAGCTGTGCTGCGGTAGCATAAACCAGCAGGATATCGGCATATTTGACTCCGTCTTTTCCGGTAAAAGCCTCGAAAACCAGCTTGCAGCCAATGGGCGTGCGTTTCTCGATGGATCCTGGGAGATCCACGTCCTCAGCCTCCAGGGCTGCCAGGACGCTGCCGACATTGGAGTCGTGCCCACAGAGGAAGGTGAAGATGCGCTTTTCGTTCTGAATCTCGTCCAGAATCACCTGCAGAAGGGGATGGGCGACATTTACGGAAACGGAAGGAGCGGTGAACAGGATGTCTCCGTACCATTCCTTAACGGAGGAGATACTCACCCAGTCATCGAAAGAAATGCTGTGACCGAATGCAGCTTTTTTCTCGTCGGGTTCCTCATAATACTGAAGGGAAAGAGCGTCGGAGACCGTGCATGCCATCTTGAGGCCTCCGGACATGGAGGGCTCTGCGTTCAGCTTGAAGTTCACGGACGAAGGGAACATGCTGAAGGAAGCGGTGTCCGGGTATGCAGGTGAGTGGGTGATGTCGATGACGTTTTCCATTATGGCGTAGGCGGACGCCATTCGGGCATTGAGGTCACCGAACTTTTCCTGAATCTCTTTCTGGGCTTTGCCCACGAAGGCGTCCGATATCTTGGTAATCTGAGGATTGAAGACCGGATCCATGGTGTCAAACTGCACATTCATTTCAACCCTGGGATTGAGACCGGGGAGCAGGGCTCCGGCAAAACTCTTCGCGGTGAGCTGGCAGCGCTGCTTGGCATTGGCATAGAAGCGGAACGCATAATTGTCGGCCGAGTACTTGGAAATGAAATCCTTCTTTTCCAGCCACTCCTTGAAAAAAGTCCCCATCTTGGCCTCCAGCCGCTCTCCTTTTGCCGTGAGCGTACTTGGCTGCCCTTCCCACTGGAACCACTGGTAGGACGGATTTGTGAGCCTGGTCAGAACAGAGTTCTTGCTCACAAGCGGAGACCGGATATTGTGCCTGCTAAGGATAACCAGCTGGTCCAGAACGTAATTCTGCTGGAACCCGTCCGTGCGCGAGACCCATTCGGTCTGGACTTGAGGCTGGGGGGCAGGATTATCCGGCTGACAGGCAAATACGATCAGGGCGGCTAATCCGAGAAGAAGAAGTTTACTGAATCTGTTAAGCATTGTTATTGATTATTGATTGATTACAGAATTAGTCTGACGCGGAATCCCCTGGATGTGGGTTCTTCCACTATGCCGTTGCATTGTGATATAACGGAGTCCCGTATCATCGAATCGCAGGATTGCAGGGGAGAGGCCTCTGCTCCTTCAAGCATGAAGTCCAGGGTAGCTTGTTCTGACAGCTCGCTATAGGTGGTGCGGATAGTCAGTTTGTTTCCTGTTTCCAAAAACACGGGCATAAGGAGCTGACACAGGCTGATTGCCGTTTCCTTCTTGCCTGCAATGTTGTACTTGATGCAGAATTGATTGATGCGCGTTTCCATGCCCAGGTAGTCGAAGTCGTCACTGTCAACCTCAAAAACCTCCTTGCGTATGCGCTGTACGAAGGTTTTGGTGGCGCTGCGCCTGGGGGCATTGAATACCTGCTCCGGTGTTCCGTCCTCATGGATGTAGCCGTCGTACATGAAGAATATACGGGTGCTCACGTCTCGGGCAAACTTCATTTCATGGGTGACGATGAGCATCGACATCCCTTCGTTCGCCAGCTGCCGCATGACGCTGAGCACTTCTCCCACCATCGTGGGGTCAAGGGCGGATGTGGGCTCGTCGAAGAGGATTACTTCAGGATGCATGGCAAGGCAGCGGGCGATGGCAACCCTCTGTTTCTGGCCGCCGGAAAGACTGGCCGGCAACGCATCAGCCTTCTCTGCCAGGCCGACCTTGCGGAGCAGGGCTACGGCCTCCTCCCGGGCCTCGTCCTTCTTCTTGCCGAGAATCTTTACGGGTGCGTACATGACGTTCTCAACCACCGTCATGTGATCGAAGAGGTTGAAATTCTGGAACACCATGCCCATTTTCCGGCGGAGCTTGTGCACCGGATACCCCTTTGCAAGGATATTCTCCCCATCGAAAAGAATCTCTCCGCCGGTAGGAGGATCCAGCAGGTTGAGGGTACGCAGCAAAGTGCTCTTTCCGGTTCCTGAAGGGCCTATGAGACTGATTACCTCTCCTTTGTCTATGTCGCAGTTGATGTCTTTGAGTACAGTCAGGGGACTTCCGTCCGGATTATGATAAGTTTTGCTCAGGTGACGGATGGAAATCATAAGGCATTCTTTTTAGGAGTGGCGAGTTTCACGAGGAGGCCCAGCAGCCAGGCCAGGACGAAATAGATAATGGTTACAATCAGCAGGGGAACCACGGCGTCGAAGGTGCGGCCGCGGATGATGTCGCCGGCCCTTGTCAGGTCCTGGATGGCGATGTAACCGACTATGGACGTTCCTTTCAGCAACGAAATGCACTGGCCCTTGAATAATGGCAGGCCGCGTTTCAGGGCCTGCGGCAACACGATGTGCGTGAAGGTTTGCAGGCGGGTAAAGCCAAGTGCAAGGCCGGCCTCGGTTTGCCCGTGCGGAATGGCGTCCAGCGAGGTCCCGTACACACCGCTGGCACCGGAGGCGAAATTGAGTCCGAAAGCGATAACGGCCACGGTGGTGGGATTCAGCCCGCTTTTTGCGAAGACTACGTAGAACAGAATCAGCAGCAGCACCAGCATGGGGATGCCGGCGATAAACCAGTTATAGACCGCTGCCGCATCCCGCAGCCATTTCCGACGGCTTCTTGTCATGGCACAAAGCCCTGAACCCAGGACGGAACCTAACAGGATAGAAAGAATGGTGATCAATATGGTCTCCCACAATCCGGACGTAATTAGTTTCCATCTGTTCTCTTTGATCAGGTTTTTCTGCAAACTGTTCCAGATAGTACCGCGGTTCGCTCCTGCATTCAGGTCTCTCACATAATACGCCGCCCCATACTCGTGGTAAGGTTCCGAGAACAGGTATTCTTCCTGCCTTTCCGGCGTGATGAAAATACACCCTATTAATACGTCGATCACCCCGTTCTTCAATGCCATCAGGCCCGAACCGGCGTCGTACAGCGTAAACTCGACCTTTCTGTGGACATCCCTGGCAAGGGCCCTGACCAGGTCTGTTTCCATACCGTACCATTCGCCGTCCGACATGAACATAAGCGGAGCCATATCGCTTATACAGCCGGTGCGGAGCGGTTTGCCGGACACTTCCGGCGGGATATGGGTATAATCCTTCCTGTCCAGATACCTGTCTCCAAGCCAATAGGCCTTCAGGGAATCCATGGAGCCATCCCGGGCCATCCTCTCCTGCAATGCATCCATGGCCCGGACAAGGTCCTCTTCGTCTTTCCGGAACAACAGGGCGGTGGGGAAGTGCTCCTCACCCCTGAATGCAACTTTGACCCCGTATTCCTGCCGCATTTCACGATTCAGCAGTATTTCATCCTGAACCATCACGTCGACTTTTCCGGAGAGAAGGGCCTGAAGGGCGTCGGCTTCCATATTGAAGAGCATCAAGTCGATGTCATCCCTCTTCGACAATCTTGAAGCATAGTAGCTTCCGTTGACAGTGGAAACACGGAGGCCCGCCAGGTCTTTTTCGCTTGTCAGCTCCAGCGTACTCTTTTCCTGATGCGCACAAGACGCAAGAATCAGGCAGGCCGAGAGAGCCAGTATGTGCGGTATATTTATCATCCTGTCTATTTTGTATTATTGATAAACTGAACGGCCATCATGGTGAGGTCGTCGCTCTGGTCTGCATCGCCCACGAAACGGTGCACTGCTTCGGTCATGCGGGCGATGAGTTGCCTCGGCTCCTGGTCCTGAGATGCCAGGGCCTCGGTGGCGACATCGGTAACACGCTGCATGTTGAACAGATTATGGCCGACGTCTTCCGCCTCGGTCAGGCCGTCTGTGAAGAGGAAGATGGTGGTGCCGGTGTAAATCTGCGCTTCCTGCAGCGAGTATTTCCAGTCAGGCATAAAGCCAACGGGGATATTCGAATCGCAGGGGAGTGTGCCTACGCCGGCGCCCACAAGCAGCGGGGCGTCGTGGCCGGCATTGCAGTAGCGCATATGGCCTGTGGCGAGGTCGAGCACGCCGATGAACAGCGTTACGAACATGTTGGTCTCGTTCATCTCGGCCATGGTCTTGTTCAGGCTTTCCATGATGCGGTCAGGCATTTCCTCCCGTGCCGATACGGTGCGGAACACGGACCTCGTGACGGCCATGAAGAGAGAGGCGGGGATGCCTTTCCCGCTGACGTCGCCGATGCAGAAGAAGAGCTTCCCGTCTCGGAAATGGAAGTCGAAGAGGTCGCCGCCCACGTCCTTGGCGGGTGTCAACGAGGCGTAGATCTGTACATCGTCACGGTCGCCTCCGGTCGGGAAGACCTTGGGAAGCATTCCCATCTGAATTTCGCTGGCGATATGGAGGTCACGCTCGATAGAGGCCTTCTGGGCGGTGGTATCTTTCAGTTCGTCGATGTACTTCACCAGCGACTGCTGCATGTTGCTGAAGGAATGGCTCAGCTGCCCGATCTCGTCTATGCGCTGGAAGTCCGGCAGTTCGGCGTCGAGCTTTCCGGAGGCAATCGTTTCGGCCTCGTTGGCCAGCCGGCGAAGCGGATTGAGCTCGCGCGTGATGATGCGGATGAAGAAGAACAGCATTAACAGCAAGCCCACGATGACGATCATTATGATAGCCCGCCGCAGATAGTCGAACCCGCCGAATATATCGCTCTCCGGGCAGACGATGGCCATGCTGCAGCCCGTTTGGCCGAGAGGCTTGTAAAAGACGTAGCAATCCTTGCCTTCCAGTTCCATCTGCTTCATGCCTTCCTCACCGCGCTGCATGGCGTGACCCAGTGCTACAAGAGCCGTATCCGGGTGCTCGATCGTTTGGGTGAAAATGGTCTGGCGGGTAATCTTGGCCGGATCCGGATGGACGAAATATGTGCCGCCGCGGCCAATCATGATGCTGTAGGAGTTGGGGTATGGCTTTACGGCTGATATGGTCTGCGAGAGCCAGCTCAGCGAGAGGCTCGTGTTGATGACACCGATCAGGTTGCCGTCGTCATCTTTGACGGGCTTGCAGTAGCTGGACACCATCTCACTGGTGTTTGTGGGCACGTCCAGGTCCATGTATGGTTCCGTCCAGCACGGGCGGTCGAGCAGCTTGGCCATCAGGTACCAGTCCATATAGAAGTACTGATAGTTGTCGCTGCCACCCTGGATGGTTCGTATTCCATCTCCGGCGTGTTTGGAGTATGCCGAGAAATAGCGGCCCCAATTCTTGAAATAATAAGGCTCAAAAGCGATGGAGCAGTTGTAGAAGTCGGGGTTGTTCTCCAGCAGGCCGCGGCTGTAGACAAACATGGAGTCCGGATTGCCGGGATGTCTCTTTACCAGCCATTCGGTCATGGCGCTTGCCACTTCCACCCGGTTGAGAATGCCCTCCACCTGCAGTGACGTTTTGTCCAGAATCTGAGTGGCGCGGCTTACGGCTTCCTCGCGTACGGCGTCACGGGCCCTGAGGAACAGGAAACTCAGGGCGGCAATAAAGATGAGGGTGGCGAACAGGACTACCCACAGGCTCACCCTGATAGAGAGCTTCCGGCGAATGTAATCAACGATTCTTCTCATGGAACTAGCTCTTTATAGGTTATCTCGCGGTCCAGCATCATATTCTCCACCATCATGCTGCTTGCCAGCTCCACCATGTCGGGGCGAAGTCGAAACTCCCGCTGCCCGGACTCGCGGTCGACCTGCAGGCGCAGGATCTCTCCCAGCATCAGCCGCTGCATCACCCGGTTGGTGGCGATGTGCTCGCGGTCTACATACTGCATCACGATATCCAGGGCCTCTTCGGGATGCTCAGCGGCCCACTCCCACCCCCGGCGGCTGGCTTCGGCAAAGCGCCGAGCCTGGTCGGAATGCTTCGCATAATACTTACGGGTCATATAGACGCCGTCTTCCTGAACATTATAACCATGGTCGCAGAAACGGTACACGTTATTGTCGTTCACGTCCATGCCCGCCTGAGCAAGCTGAAAGTATTCATTGTAGCTCATGGCCAGCGTGGCGTCAAGGGCTCCGGCGATGAACAGATTCATGTTCTGAGCGAAGCGTATCCATTCATAATCCAGGTTGTCCTTGATGCTCATGCATATGGCCAGCTGGCCGAAGCCGACGCTCCAGATTCCGACCTTCGCGCCTTTCTGCGTCAGCGGATCCTTGCCTCGGGCAGATACTATCACCATGCCGTTGTTCATCGACGTCTGCAGAATGTTTACCAGGGGGATGCCTTCGTCGATGATCTCCAAAGCCTGGCAAAGCTGAAGGGTCGTAGCCTGGCAGTCGTTCTTGCGCAGACGGCTCATTGCAGGCTGCGTGACAGACGGATGCTCTATCCTCACATTAACTCCGGCATCTTTGTAAAAGCCCAGCGTCTCAGCAACATAGTAGCCTGCGAACTGTGCCTGGGCAGTCCACTGGGGAGTAAACACAAAGGCGTCGTCCTGCGCCGCCGCCGTTATCGCCCACAGACCGAGGACGGCAACGGCGGATGCTCTCAATATGGTCCGTACGCTCATACTATTGACCCTCTATGATTACCGAAAAGTCGGCAGCCAGGGTTTCCTGCCAGGGATTGGGCAACTCCACATGAATTGGTAATTCTACCACACCAATTAATTGGACCTGGCCGGTGTTGTCGTACTGTATGTAAGGTTTCCTGCCTTCGGCGGGCTCGTAGAAGAAGTCCATGCCGTTCGAACTGTATACGACACTGATAAGCTGTTTAATCTGCTTGGGAAGACCATTGGTCAGGCCGGAAAAATTGAATTCCAGGTCGCTGGTAATGTGATATGCATCCTTTGCCGAAATGCCTTCCAGGTAGCCATTACCTTCGGGAGGGGCAATTTCGGCTTTCGCGTCATCCACGCTTACGTTTCCGGTTACCCATTCACCGCTGTCTATGACGGAATAACTGAGTCCGTCCAGACGATTGTCCATAAGGAAGATAGACTGGGTAAGCGGCTCCCGGTAAACAGTGTTTTGGTTAAGGGCAATATATATGTCCTCGCCAGAAAGCTCGTCGAAAGTAAGCCAGGGCGCGAGGGCATAGGCACTGTAATCCAGCACTTTGGACGGATTGGCTACGGATGCCTTTGGCTTGCTGAAGCGTGTCGTAAGCTCTTTCTGGCCGGCGGCCGTTTTCTTGAACAGGTGCGCTCTCATCGGGATGAACGGCATGCTCGTCTGGTAGAAGAAAGACGTCTTGTCCAGCCAGAGGTCGTTGTAATACATGAACCCGCCGTACTGATTGAAGGCCGGAAGCTCCTGAGCGCCAAGAGTCTCGTCGGAATACCCGAATCGCACCTCCAGGCCGGCCTTCTCCATCTCATCGTCGGTCAAGACATTGTCATTGCTGTCCACTACGTTGAAACCGAGCCCCAAGAGGTTGACCGGCATCATGCTGTAGTCTGCCAGTGCATGCATGAAAGTGGCCCTGTCGGCGTCGGGATTGCCGGGGTCAAAAGGCTCGGAATAATAGGCGGGGGCGCATTGCGTCCACCATACCACGCTTCCGTCGTTGGCGTCGAAGTCTTCGTCATCGGCATTGAACGTATAATTGTCCACATGCAGGAAGTCGTACTCCTCGTCCGTCGTCTGGGGATTGTTGGGGTCGTCGCCCGGTCCCGGGCCTGCATCGCCGTCCGTGATAGTGACAACTCCGTTGCATTCCGTCGTTCCGAACGGAGTCTTGAGGGTATACTTGCCTTCCACGGAGCAACCCACGGCGGCCTTTCGGACCTTCTCTGAGGCATCGGGGTCCATCTCGACCTCAATCAGGCCGTCTGAATTCTCGGAAACTATGACGGCCGCGTCGACGGAACCATTCTTGACGGCCTCCGCCTTCATCTCATAGCCGGGAAGCATGTAGCCAAGTTCGTAGGCCTCTTTTGCCGATACGGTCTTGCCGCCGATTATGAAAGCGGGGGTCAGGCCATCCATGATGGTACGGTAGCCGGGCTCGGCGTCAGTGCCGTCCTTGCGGAATACGTTGTGGGGGAGAGTCTGGTTCTTGTTGAGGCCGTCAATGGGGACAAGATTGCCGTTGGGGTCCGTGGCATATGTGCCTTGCAGCAACTCTATCGTCTCCAGGATATTGGGGTAGAGACCGGTGTAGGTGCTGGCAAGCTCATTTTCGTAATCTTTATATTGTGAGGCGCCGTTTTCGTCCTTTCCTGCCCACTTGAAATCCTGAATCTGGTAGAGCCTCAACTGGGCCGCAAAGGCTGTGCGGTTCTGGTAGGCTTTCAGCTCGTCGTAATCGTAGACATAATGGACACAGTTGTTATTGTCAACTTCTTCTTCCGGCTTGAGGCCGGCAGCGGCAAAGCTTTCGGAGGCAATGTTCACCGGCATGACCTTGAAGGTGATTTCGCCCGTATTGTTATCCGCTTTGACAATATCCATTATTTTCAAGCTGTATTTTTCAGTGTTCTCATCGCCTCCCGCACGGGTGTTTACCTGGCGTACGTCAAACCAGGCGAAGATGTCTTTAATGCCAAACTCTTTCAGGAAGTCTCGGAAAGCCTGTCCGCTGATCTTATCCAGATTCGGCAGATTAAGCAGATACATACTGTTACAGAAATCCCAGAATTCGTCCGCTTTCGGATTCATGTACCTGTTCCAGGTCCAAATGTTGTCCGCCAAAACGCTTGCAAGGCTGGCAGGAAGGATCTGATAGGTTATTTCGGTGGGCTGGTCCATGAGGGCAGCCTGGGCGCCATACTTGATGAGTGCGGAATTGACGGTAATCTTGCAGTCGTCGTAGTCGGGCACGTAAACGATGCTCTGTATGCGAGTGAGCAGGGTCTCGACATCGCAGAAAGGGATGGTTATCACAGTCCCGTCGGCGAGTGTCAGATAAACATGCAGTTCATCCTGTTCTACGAGGGTGAAGAAAGAATCGCCGTCTTCTCCGGTCGCCTTGTCCAGCTTGTTCCAGGTCGTGCCGCCGTCGGTGGAAACATACCAGTAGCCGTCTTCTATCTTAAGCTGCGGCGCAACGGCGTTTGCTCCGGGCTTGCCGTCAGCGCCCGGTTTGCCGTCTGCCCCGGGTTTGCCGTCAGCTCCGGCAGGGCCGGTGACGGGAATCATCTTGCCTTCGTTGTCCAACAGCCACTCGCCGTTGAGCGTCCAGTAGTATACGCCGTCTTTGGCCTTGACGCCGATAACCGGGCTCACGCCGTCCTTGATGATTACAGGATCTCCTGTGTTGAAATGAATCACATATCCGTCGGAGAGCTTCTTCACGGAAGTGACATATACTTTGCCATCCAGCGCGGCCACAATGCTTTTGAGACTTTCGATATTGCTGTTGGCAATGGCCATCTTGGACTCGAGCGACAAAACCCGGTCTTCCAGGCCGGAAATCTTCTCGCGTAGCTCCGAATCATTATACTTTTCGCACGAAACGGCGAGGAACGATAAGCCGATTGCAGCTGTTAAAAGAAGCTTGAAGAGTCTTTCCATATCAGGTATGATTATTATCTTATTCTACAAATATAAAACTAATTGGCACTTTTTCCTAGTCTTAAGCGATTGACTATCCTTCAGGGAACAAATTGACCAGTTTTTGAAACGCCGCTTCGGGAAGAACCATATGGTTGGCCATGTCGAAGACATAGGGAACCTTGGCGGCATAGAACGGCAGCAGGCGCCTGGTGTATTCTTCCAGGGTCTGCCTGTCCGTGGTTCCCAGATATGCAGGCAGGAAGATGCTCCAGTGTGCAGCAAGGGTTTCATGCGACACATGGAAAAGAATGTTCGCACGTTCGTCATCCATATTGTTGCAGATGGTCCACATCAGGCTAAGGTCCCATTCAGGAAGCCCATATGCGAACTCGCCCACGTCGATCCACCATATGGACTTGCCGTCGGTGATTATATTGCCGATCTGGAGGTCGCCGTGGAGGCAGGTGTCGGCCTCCGGGACGGTTTCGATAAAACGGAGCGCACGCTCCTTGTAATCCTGAGGTACAAGGTCCTTTTCCAGATAAAACTGGCGCATCGCATGCTTATAGGAGCGCAGATTTGAAGTATCGGCCTTCGTGGAATGCAGTTGGCGGGCCTGCCTTGCGAATTCAAGGGATATTTCTTCGAGCCTTTGCGGTTCCTCTGAGACAATGCGGGTAAATGAACGTTTTCCTGGAATAAACTCGTATTCGGCACCAAAGCGCCCGCCGTCCGTAACCAGGCGGTAGGGCTTCGGCGTGTGGATGCCCATATCGTAAACGGTACGGGCGGTAAGGAACTCGGCAGCGGCCCTGTCGGCCTCAAATCCAGGGTTGTAGAGCTTGGCCAGTGAACTGCGCGTCCTGTGCTTATAAGAAACGGCCGTTCCGCCCTCTCCTGTGCGGACGTAGTCGTTCAAGTCGATTCTCTCGTAAGATTGCATTATTTAATAAGATGATTAGCAAATATACGAATTTATCGCACTCAAATCGTATATTTGCAAAAGAAATGATTTAGCATGGAAGATTTTATTATCAGAGAGATTGACCGTATCGGCGAGATGCTGATGAAGATAGCCCGCAAGTTGGGCTTATTGGATGGCTGCGCCCAGGATTACACCCTGGCCGACGTGAAGGAAGAATTCGGGAAGGCAAGCCTTCCGTTCGACCTGGAGTCCGTACTCCGGGAGGATAATCCAATCCTGTATCTCGTGGAAAAAGTGGAACTGTCCAACCAGGGCATTGAGTTCTTCATCGACATCCTTTTCCATTCAGACCTTGACGACGCTGTCAAGGAGGCCTTGCTCAAAGATGCTCTGGCATATCTGGACAGCAGGGGATATTACTCATTCAGGCTTCATTCGCTGGTTTCAAAATAAAAAATACTATGGATAAACGTCATTTTGTTTTTGCTTTTGCTGCCGCCGTCTTGTTGTTTACCGGTCTTTGCGGGTGTAATGGAATCGGCAATCCGGAAATCGACCTGAAGGATGTCAAACTGGAAGAGTGGCCGCTGACTGACTGCTCGACCAGCACCCGCCCCGTCAGGGACCTGGTAGCATACAAACTGCTGGGCGTACCGTACAAGTGGGAAGTGGACTGGATGAGCGGGACTACATACATCATCACGCCTGATTTCTCTTCTGACGAGTCGTTCTCCTACAATGATTATCTGGCTAAGAACCTCTGCAGCGGCACGCACGGGGCCTATATGAACCTTTTGGAAGGCAAGACGGACGTGATTATCGCAAGCCGTGACATTTCCAGGAACGAGAAGGCATCCGCGGCCGAATTGGGCGTTGCACTGGAAACGGCCCCGCTGGCCATCGATGCGCTGGTTTTCATCGTCAACCCCAAGAATCCCGTCAAAAACCTGACGTCGGACCAGGTGCGGAAGATCTATACCGGAGAGATCACCAATTGGAAGGAGGTCGGTGGTGTCGACCATGCCATCACGCCTTACATCCGCAACGCAGATTCCGGCAGTCAGGAGAAGATGGAGACTCTGGTCATGAAGGGGCTGACAATGATAGACGGGACATATATGGCTGAAATCATAGGCTCGCAGATGGCTTCTCCCTATATGCAGCTCGAAGGCGATGAGTATGGCATCGGCTACACGCCGTTCTTTTACTGTACGGCCATGGTGCGCGACTTGTTGAAGGTCGATATGCTCTCCATTGACGGCGTAGCACCCAGCAAGGAATCGCTGAGGACCAAAAAATATCCGTTTGTGTCAAGCATCTACGCTGCAGTCCGCAAGACCGAAGACCATGAGAGTATGGCATACAAGCTCTACCGGTTCCTCTTTACCAAAAAGGGCGCGGATATAATTGACGAGAGCGGGTATATTGCGATAGACGAATGAAACAGATAGAAGTAGTTGCAGCTATCATACACGATGACGAGGGACGTATCTTCGCCACTCAGAGGGGCTATGGCGAGTGGAAAGACTATTGGGAGTTCCCGGGCGGAAAAAGGGAACCGGGCGAATCGCCGGAAGAGGCCCTGAAGCGGGAGATATGGGAGGAGTTGGAAACAAGGATCGGCATAGAGCGGCTGCTACAGACCGTCGAGTGGGACTATCCCTCCTTTCATCTGAAGATGCACTGCTTCTGGTGCCACATAGAGAGCGGCAGCCTCACGCTCAAGGAGCACGAGGCCGCCCGCTGGCTCACGAAAGATCAGCTCGGCAGCGTCAATTGGCTGCCGGCCGACTGGCAAGTGATATTGCTCATTCCGGCTGCAATCGAAGGAATGAGTTGTGGGAACAAATACTAGTGTTATGAATATGAAGGTATTGATGATAAACGGCAGCCCCCGTCAGAAGGGCAACACGTCCATTGCTTTGGCGGAGATTGCAGGGCAATTGGAGAAACTTGGTATCGACAGCGAAATAGTCTGGATCGGCAATAAGCCTCTGCGAGGGTGCATCGCCTGCAATACCTGCAAGGAAAAACCCGGCGCGTGTGTCTTCAATGATGATGTCTGCAATGGCATTTCGGCCAAGATGAATGACGCCGAGGCGCTCATCGTCGGCTCCCCGGTCTATTACGGGCAGCCCAATGGGGCCCTGATGGCCATAGTCCAGCGCATGCTGTATTCCAATGGCGCCGCCTTCCGGGGCAAGCCCGCCGCTGCCGTGGCCGTGTGCCGCAGAGGCGGAGCGACCGCCGCTTTCCAGACGCTCAACATGCCGTTCATGCTGATGAACATGCCGGTGGTCCCGTCCCAGTACTGGAACATCGTATATGGCCGCGAGCCCGGTCAGGCCGCATTGGATACGGAAGGCATGCAGACTATGCGCACGCTGGCGAACAACATGGCAGCCATGCTGAAGGCCACCGGCGGCAAACCGATGCCCGGCAGCGACGAGCCCGGGGAACCGATGAGTTTTATTCGATAGAAGCAGCACGTATGCAATTGGCAGTCAAAACTTTTCGCGAACTCTCGGCGGAGGAGTTCTTCCGAATCTGCGAGGTGCGGGGGCAGGTCTTCGTGCTCGAACAGAAGATTACGCTGTGCGCCGAGCTGGACGAGCAGGACCTGTACTCGACGCATATCACACTCTTGGATAACGGCAAGATTGTCGCCTACGCACGCTGCTATGCCGAGGAGGGGAGTGCCCATATCGGTCGTGTACTTACAACTGTGCGTGGCAAAGGGTACGGTCTGGAGGTCATGAAGGCCGCCATGGAGGTGTGCCGGGCGCAGCTGGGCTGCAGCCATATCGTCCTGCATGCGCAGCAGCAGGTCATTCCCTTCTATGAAAAGTTAGGCTTCCGCGTCACCTCCGAACCCTTTGACGAGTGCGGCATCATGCATAAGACCATGGAAATCACAGTGGGAGAATCTGTTTGGTGACGTACTGGTTCTTCAGTATATTCGATAATATCGACAACAATCCCGACAAGATCATGGACAAGTAACTGATCTTGTGGACTGGTACAACGAGGCTGAGAAGGCCGGAGAATACAGCCCGATAGAACTGGCGGCACTGTTCCATTACCGCTACATCAGAATCCATCCGTTTGAGGACGGAAACGGACGCATCGCCAGGCTCCTGGTGAACTATATCCTTGCACGTCACGATTATCCAATGGTGGTGGTCCGAAGCCGCAAGAAGAAAGACTATCTTGAAGCATTGCATAAATCCGATCTGGTTGTCGGCCCTGTGCTGTCCGATGGTTCGCACGCCAGCCTGCGTGAAGCCAGGCACTTTGTGAACTGGTTCAAGAAGATGGTTGCCGAGGAAGTACAGAACGACATCGATTTCATACAAACTCACGATGCCAATGTCTGGTGGTATGACGGTCAGCGCATTGTGTTCCGCAGTGAGAATTCCGGTCGTGTACTTAATGTACTGATGAGCAATCCGGAGATTACTATTGCCGCTCTTGCCAAGACTATCGGAATCAATACGTCCGCTATTCAAAAGCACCTGAAGTCCATGACCGACAAAGGCTATATCGCCCGCCGCGAAAAAGACGGCCAGTGGGATGTGTTCATCATCCCTTCCGTGTAAGGCATACCACTTTTAATGGTGGTAACCTACAACCTTTCTCACTTGAAGCGCGGTTTCCGATGATGCAGCGTAAGTACGCGCAATAAGAAAAGCACTTTTTATTCACCACATTTTTCGTATATTTTTGCAGTTACCGAAAGACATTCGGTGAGGTCTCGCGAGCCCCTATTTATCAACATTTTTAATAACTCACAATAGAAGATTTCTTTGGGAATAGATTTTGCAAAAGCTAGGGAAGAAGAAGAATAACATTGAATAAACTATCATTATAACTAAATAACAGATGAAACGTACATTTATATTAATTGTATTGACTCTTTTGTGCACCTCTACCTTTGCCCAGACAGTCAAAGGGCGCGAGACCGGATACAGAGGAAGTGTATCGGTGATTAACCAAGCTCTTGTCTGCGTTGGTTTAGAAACATCTCACGGTGTTATGATAAACCCCAATCACTATATAGGAGCAGGAGCAGGAGCTTATGTGTTTCCCAACGGCACTGGCTATCCCACTTTTGCTGAGGTTTTTATAGATTATCAGGCTTATTTTCTTAAGAAGAGCAGTACCCCTTTTGCTGAGCTACAAACAGGTTATTCAAAGGCTTTGCGCGTTGAAGGATATGGAAACAGCTATAATTATTGGCAAGGCGCTAGTTTTCAGCCAAGCATAGGTTGGAGTTGGTCAATCAATTCCGGGTGTGGCCTATCTGCATCCGCAGGCGCCAATATTATTGTGCCAATCGGTGAAAATCCTGCTGGAAAGCCTGTATATATTGCGCCAAGAGTTGCACTGACTTTTGCCTTTTAACAAGAGTACGAAAATAATAAAATGTATTCACCCCGCTAGAAACTATATCCCAGCGGGGTGAATTAATAATTAAGAGATCTTTCCTACATAGATTAGCCTCTTTATAGTTGTGAACGCCCATCTTTCATCATCTCAATGGAAGGTGGATTTGATTGTATGCTTCATCTTTAAGAAAGGATACATATGCAACATAATAAAGTAATAGTGCTGGTAAAAATGTTGTTGCAAATAACTAAATGATATGGTCGTTTTTGCTCAACCCTCAAAATGACGGGTTCATGGTCAAAAATGACGGGTTCAGGGATTATTAATTGAAAGAAAAGAAGCGATTTAATAGCTTTGCACTAGTTATCATTATAAACAATATGAATATGAAACAGTTAAAGGCTATTATTGTAATGCTCATTATGTTAGTGTCATTGGTTTCTTGTAAGGAAAGCCTTATACCTCAAGGCTTGACCGAGAATCGCAAAATTACGTATGTAATGATAAATGATACTGACGCCCAGGTCTCTGTAACATCATATTCGGGCGACTCTTCAAAAGAAATCTCATTAGGGTCCAAAGATAGTTACCAATACTGGGAAGAAAACCTGTCCGGGAAAATGGAAGAGGGAAAGATAGCTTTCTTCCGTAGTGATTCCCTTGATATAGTTTTCCAAGACGGCAAGCATGTTAGGTTAATATCAGGAACAGTTGATGCATCACGGAATAATGATATGCTCGAGGCTTTCTGGTATTCTTCTGACGAAGGCTCAATGAAATATTTCGAGATTAATAATAGTTTAAAAGAGCGGTTTTTATTATGAAGAACATTAGTTATTCACTTCTTGTCGCCACCTTGCTAACAGCGGTTTCCCTGTCGGCAGCCGCTCAGCAAACAAAGAGTTACTCAGGCGATGTCAGCCTCGGCGGTATGGTGAACCTGGTAAACAATACCGGGACCTGGCTGAATCTGCAGACTGTTCACGGGGTTCGTTTTGAAGATGGTGGTTTTGTTGGTTGTGGAACCGGTATCATAACAGATTTTGCCAATTACGGCGCCATCCCAGTTTATTGTAAGGTAGCCCAAGAGTTTGACACGGGAGTGTCGCTGAAGCCCTACATTGCCGCGTCTGTGGGTTTTGCCGTAAACGATAATCTGAATTGGGGCTTGTACGCATCCCCGGAAATCGGATTGTCGCTTGGCAGATTGAAACTGTTTGCCGATTATACCTACAACAATTACTTGATTAGGGTTACGGATGCTCCGAGTTATGAATCGCAAAGCTATCATACAATAACTGCCGGAGTTGCCGTAAGATTTGGCAGGCACTGAAAAACTTGGTATCTTTCGGCAAAATACCGCAGCGATGTATTTCAGCATCTTCGATACATACAATACTTCCAAAGAGGAGCGCCGGCGCCGTCACCTTTCAGTTGTGCTGCTGGCCATTGCCGTCAGCTGGGCGCTGTGGTGCGTGGTGAGCATTCCATATTACAAGGATTTCAGCGGTCTTGCCCTTCTGAAAGAAGTAGGTGTTGATTTGGCCGAACATATAGTAGAGACAACGGTGCTCATTGAGTTGTCGCTTCTCTTTTGCGCTGCCGTAGCCCGGATATTCTGGAAGCAGGAAAAGACTTTCGTGAGAATGTTGCTGATGGTGCTCATAGTAGCACTTTTCAATGTCCTCTGTGCCTATGGTGTGGCAGTTTTCTACAGGGCGGTATATCCGGAAAACACTACGCTATTCTGGCGCGTCTTCTACACCGATTCGGCAATGACCTCGGTGCTCTCTACGGCTTGCCTGATATCTTTCCTTATAAGCCGGCACCGCGATGAGGAGGAGGCCAAGGCTGCAGCCGAACTACAGGCGACAGAAGAAGAACTGGCTGTATTGCAATCTAAATTGGACACCCTGGCCCTGCAGGCCGACAATCACTTTGTGTTCAACAGCTTCAGCACTCTCTATAACCTGATACCGGAAGAAGCGGAAGATGCAAGGACCTTTACCTTGAGCCTTTCCAATATCTACCGTTATCTGATGATGAATGCCAGTACCCATATAGTCCCTGTCGGAAATGAGCTTGCATTTACGAGAGAGTATCTGAAGCTGATTAATTACCGCTACAGTGGAGTGAGCGCCGAGATAGCCGGGAACCTGGACGGAGTGAGCGCCTATGTGGTGCCTGTTTCGGTGCAGATGATGGTGGAGAATGCCCTGAAGCACAACCGCCACGGGGCTGAAGCAAACCTGACTATCCGAATCTACAAAGAGGGGGACAGGATAGTAGTAGAAAACAATATCCTTCCCCGATTCGACAGCCCCCAAAAGAGCGGACACGGATTGAAGAACCTGAGCAGCCGCTATGAACTCCTGAGCGGCAAGAAACTCACCATAGAAAACAATGGCAAGACCTTCCGTGTGGGTCTGCCGCTGCTTGATGTAAACGAGATTCGTTATGAAAGTTCTGATAATTGAAGACGAAGCCTTAAGTGCCCAGGCGCTTGAACGCACGCTAAAGGCCTTGCGTCCTGATTGGGAAGTGGCAGGAAAGACTACCAGCATCGAGGCGTCGCTGCGCTTCCTTGCCGAGCACCAGGATCTTGACATTATCTTCTCCGATATACGCCTGGACGATGGCTTGTCGTTCGCTATTTTCGACAAGGTGGAGACTAAGGCAGCAGTGGTATTCGTGACAGGCTATGATGAATACGCCCTCCGCGCATTCGATTACAATTGCGCCGACTACCTGATGAAACCGGTGCAGAAAGCCGACCTTGAAAAAGCCCTGAGGCATTGCGAAGAGCGTTTCCCGCGCCTGACGCCGTCTATGCTTAAGGATATGTCTTCGGACATCTTACAGCGAAAGGTGAATTACCGTAAACGCCTGATGCTGGAGCAAGGAACCAGGACACTGGTGACGCCAGTAGAGGAAGTGAGCCACATAGCTGCCGATACCGGCGGCACCAAGGTCTTCCTGAAAGACGGCACATACGGCTACGTCGGCGGTTCGCTTTCCCAGCTTGAGGGCGAATTGAATCCGGAACACTTTACCCGTGTGAACCGCCAGTTCATCGTTGCCCTTGATGCAATTGAGGCCTTCGATGACCTTCCGGCCAAGAGGGAATGTGCCTTGGTACTTAAGAAACCGTATGATAAAGCGGAGATACACATCACAATTCCCAAACGGAAAGAATTGACCGGGCTGCTCTACTGAGCGGCCTTTTTTGTTCAACCGCGAAAAAGACGCGTTCATGGTCAAAAATGAAGGGTTCAGCAAACAATCTTTTGTTATATGCAGAACGCAATGTACTTTTGATGCAAGAAACTACGCAAATTGAGATTTATAAGATAAGGAGCGTTATGAAAAGAGTTGTTTATTGTCTGTCACTAATTGTCCTACTCTCGGTTATTATAGCTTGCGAGCCCGTTAAGGAAGATATGTCCTCGGCTGCTTTGCATGCCGTGAGTTCATTATATGGAAAGTATGAGCTTACAGCCGTCGAGTTTTCAGAACCTGTTGATGTGTCCGGAGATGGATATGCGTCAACAGATATCCTCAGACAAATGAAAGATTCAGGCTGGGGTGGAATCCAGAGTATTGATTATGTAAGCCCATTGGTTCAGAATATAGTCTTGCCTACTTTGAAAGTGAATTCTGAAGCGCAAATCAACTTATATTTGCCTGTAACGCTGTCTCTGGAGAGTGAACGTGAACTTGCCAGGGAAAACGGAACATGCAATGTAGAAATGGCCACGTATCAATTCCATTATACAGTTGACAATGAGGGGAGCATTTCTTTCGATTATCCTAAAGAGTTCAAGAGTCGGGACTATACAATTCCGTACCAGAATGTTGACATAACATTTGTCCCTGATAAGCAAATAATTGTCATAAAAGCAATTACACATTTTAATGATATGTCTCGCGGCGGTTGGCGGGGCGGACATGTGCAATTGACCTATCAAAGAATAGATAAACAAGTTTAGTTATGAAAAAGACTATTGTATTATTAGTAATGGCAGTATCTTTAGCTATTTGCCAAGTTGCGGACGCACAACATTATGATCCTGACCATCGCCATTCCATAGAGATCTCCACAGGCATACCTCCCCTTCATGGTCAATTAGGGTATGATGCGAATCTTCTCAAATATCAAAGAGGCATTGAGATGAAGCGTCTGTATATGCCTTCCGTTAATGTAGGATATACTTTCTGCATATCCGAGAAATGGGATTTCAATGCAGTCTTCAACGCTTGTGCCGCTGTCTATTCAATGTCACAGTACAGGTCTATAGTAAAAGAGGGCGATGTCAAACCGGACGGCACAATTGCTCAAGCCAATGAATTTGATTTCCAGTCAGCTCCTGAATCCACTTGGACTGAAACATCCCCTTCTTACTCTCTTATGGCAGATGCCCGGTTCAAATGGTATAGAAGTGAATCCGTCCGGTTATACTCAGCTCTTGGAGCCGGTGTCTCGCTTGTGGCCGGAAACGTCATTCCGACTCCGTATATTACTCCGGTAGGTATTAACTTTGGCAAGAATCACTTCTACGGATTAGCGGAATTGAATATCAGTTCGGCAGCCACCATTGCATTAGCAGGCATAGGCTTTAGGTTTTAATGATACGTTTCACTTTTCTATCGGCAATCTTCTTGCTGCTGAGCTCATCAATTGCGATGGCCCAGCAGCTTGATGCTTCTTGGGATTTGCCGGAGGAAAAGCAAACAGTCCAGAGAATCGGAGATGATGTCCAGGACTTTGAGATAGGTATTGGGGGCGGATTTGCAACGCCGCTAAAGCTTGGCAGCGGTATGAAGCTGGAGGCCGAGGTGCGTTACAATATTGTCGGCTCGCCGTGGGACCTTGGCCTGCAGTACTCGGCCCTCTTCGCAGAGAGTCCGAAGTATGGCATCAAGTTCACTTCGGGGGCGATGTACAGTGCTCATGTTGATTACAATTGGCGTAACTGGAATAACATTGCACCTTTTGCCGGGCTCGGAGCCGGGTATTACAACGGTGAGTATTTGAACCCAAATAACGCGTTAGGGCACGACGGGACCACGACAAAGGCCAGCAACGCGTTCCTGTCTTTCCGCGGCGGTTGCGAGTTCTGGGACCATCTTCGCATTACTGCAGAGTACCGCTTGTTCTTTGGCGGGACTCCATCAGTGATTTCGCTCGGTGTTGGCTGGAGTTTTTTCGGCGGACATAAGAAGAGATAACTCTTATAATAATAATGTGCAAGAGGGTGACTAATGAGCCATAGGAATCGCTTACTAGTCACCCTCTTACTGTAATGCCGGGTTGAGTCCAGCCCTTACGCCAGCTTACCTTGCACGAGGACGTCTCCGGACTTCTCAC
>JAEEGL014048857.1_pt1 | contig 34999 bp, 33 predicted proteins | sample 9134231 | NCBI WGS metagenome assembly JAEEGL01 (sample SAMN16246548, study PRJNA631951) | gut metagenome | biome: gut microbiome; feature: rumen; material: fiber-attached | host: Bos | place: Iran: Karaj | collected 2018-10 | reverse complement strand
GATCCGACGAAAGTTATTCAAACTCCAAAACTGCTGAAGCTACTCAAATAAAGTAAATTCCACACCGGTGGAATTTAGTCTGGGAAAAATCTCCCCAGGCTCTTTTAGCTATGCCTTGATCCTTCTTTTTCTGTCTGTTTTCCACTCTTCAGACCATCAATAAAGATCTTTCTGTGCCTTCCTTCTCTCTTTTCTCAGACTTAATTCCACTGCTTTCCCACGGTAAACGCCACCCCTTTACAACTGTGGAATTTACTTTGGGAATTCACCGACGTCCGCGCGGGCAGGCGGATCCGCTTCGTTTCAGGTTCATCTTAGGTGGGGGAGCGGGAAAGATAAAGGAGGTTATAAAAAACCGCACGGCGAGTTTTTTAACTGCCCTGCGATGTTTTTCGGCGCGGGAGCACACAGTTTTGGTCCTTAAAAACCGGGAATCATTATCATTTTTTAATCTAACAACGAAAAAGACCGGCAGCGGTCACGGTTCACAGGCTGTTATAGAACAGGGGCTGTTAAAAAAGTCAGACATTTTTAACAGCCCCTGTTATCAGTTAACGGTAGTTATGCTGCCGTCGGAATGATACCCCGGGTATCATCCAAACGACTCCATGAGCTTCTTGCAGCTGGAGCGAAGCGCCTTTGCTCTGCCAGCGCTCTTCGTTGCCCAACCGTTGGCGGTGTTTGCTATCTCGTTTCTGAAATCTCCCTGGCCGATGAGGTCGGTAGAGAAGATCCTGCCGAGATCGTATGTGATGTTGGCTCTGATGATGTCATACATATCGGAGGAGACGGGATCGCTGACGTATTTCGTCTTCAGAGAAAGCTCGAAGACGGCGGGAGTCACCTTGCGGTATCCTTCGCTTGCCATGCACTCGATAAAGGCAGACGCCATTTCCTTGTTCTCGGATTTAACGAAGGTGGCGTAGAGAGTGAAGGGGTTACCCATGACGGTGATGTAGTTTTCCTGGTCGACATCGTATTTCGGGCAGGGAACTATGCAGTAGTGGAGATCGCCGTTGGCGGCAAGCTTCTTGTGGGATACTCTGGCACGGTCTGTCATAAAGAGCAGGCGACCGTTGGCAAAGGCGTTCTGGTGCAAGACGTCCTTGGTGCAGATGGCGTCCTGGGAGGCGAAGAGGGCCTGGAATTTCGTGATGGTGTCGATAACTCTTTCACCCGAGAAGGAGGGGGAGGCAATGATGTCGCCGTTCTCATCCTTTTCGCAGATGACGGCTCCCGAGCCGTAGAACCAGGGGTCGTTGTGGATACCCGAGGACATGTAACCGAAGGTATCACTTTCAGGGTCCTTGGGGCCCTGGCCGACGTAAACGCCCTGGCACATCTCGATGAACTTGTCGTAGGTCCATTCTCCGGTGGGAACAAGTGTCTGAGGATTGTCAAGGTTGTTATCGTTGAGGATATCGGTGTTGACGAAGCAGACGTACATCATCTCAAGAGCGTTTCTCGAGATATCGCCCGACGCGAAGAAGAGCTTTCCTTTAATAGTAGCCTGCTCGACCAGCAGCTGAGACCACCAGGGCGCGCTGAAGTCGAGATAGGGGCTGGAAGACTCGTCGAGCATATCGGCGAGAAGTCCGGAGCTCGCATTGAGCGCGACCGAGAGGGAGTAACCGGCAATAACGTCATAGTCGTGTCCGCCCGACTGGTAGACACCCATGATGTTGTTGTTCCAGGCGGTCTTGTTGTCGGCGTTGCCTTTGATCCTTATCCAGTTGATGTCGGTAAGGCCGAGTCTGGTGGTAACCGTAATGTTGCGGGAGTAGATCGAGTCGAGGACCAGATCTCCGGTCTGCTCGTCAGACTGGAACTCCTCGTGCTCGACGTCATCCCAGGCGAGAACGTTGATCTCTTCGCCGAAATTCAGGGGAGGAAGCTTGTCGAGCTTGTAGCCGTCTTTGTCCACATCGCTTGTGGTCACTTCCGGTTCAGTCGATACCGCTTCCGCAACGGTGGTGGTATCGTCGGTATTGCCCTGGTTTGTATCGGCGCAGGCGATCAGAGTTCCTGCGGTCATAAGGAGTGCGAGGAGCAGAGAGAGGATCTTGAAGCTGTTTCTTTTCATTCCTTATTTTCCTTTCGAAATAAATGGCTGCAGTGTCCGGGAAAGAACTGCTGTGGGTGTATTTACCCTGATTCCGGCGATACGGACGCCGGATCAGGGAGAAGGAGCATCGGTCTCGTCCGCGCCGATAGGAGCGGCGGTCTCGATGTAATCCGTCCAGTTCTTAAGCTTGGCAGAGGTGAAGCCGGCGTTCCCGAAATAGTCGGTCTTGATCCTGCTTAGGTCGGGGGAGACCAGCTTTGCGGTCTGGTTGAAGATGATCGGGATAACCGGCATGTCTTCCGCGAGGAGCGCTTCGGCTTCGTGAAGGGCGGCGGTCCTGTCGGCGCCTGTCGATGAGAAAGCCTTCGCGATCTTTTCGTTATAGGCTTCGCTTGAATACCCGGTCTTGTGAGGGACATCCTGATATTCGCCGCTTGTCATCTCCTGGCCCTGACCTGAGAATTCGGTCGCGAAAGGAGCGAGAACGCAGAAGGGATCGGGAGTCGTGGCGATCCAGTCAACGGCCGCGACGGCAAGGTTGTTTGCGTAGAACTTCTCAATGAAGATATCGTCATAAAGGTCCTTGACGTCCTCGCCGGCGAGCTGTTCGTCGTTGATCGCCAGAGACACCGGAGAAACGGTGACATTGAATCCGAGCGCCGTCCATGCGTCGCAGACCATCTGGGCAACGGCAAGGTGAAGGGTGTCGTAGGGAGCGACCGAGATCGAGAAGCTGTAATCGGCGGCGTTGATGCCGGCCGAAGCGAGATATCCCTTGGCTGCCGCAAGATCGGCTCCGGATGCGATCAGTTCGCCTCCCACCGATCTGAAGGTCGTTTTGGCTTTGCCGTTCTCAAATGCCTTGGGAGAAACGAAGCCGGTGGCGGGAGAGGCGAAAACGACCTTTTCCGCTATCGCTCCGCGGTCGATCGCAGCCGAAAGAGCCAATCTCACGTTTTTGTTCGCGAAGAGCTTTTCGGTGGTGCCGTCGGCTTTTTTGACGTCGGCGTTCTCATTGAGGAAATAGGTGTGGGTGGAAAGCGTATCTGATATCTCGGCGGTATCCTTGAAGTTCCCGCGGCTGTCGAGAGGTATCTCTCCCACGTAGAAGATGTTGCCAGCGGCGAAATCAGAGATTATCTCCTCACCCGTCTTTGAGAAATCGATGATGAGACGGTAGGGATATACGGAGGTGTCGAGATATTTGGCGTCCTTCGTCCTTCTGTAGAAGGCGTTGCGCTCGAGGATGAGCGACGAGAAGGACTTGTCCGCGACGTTCGAGGTATCGAAGCCGTAGTTGACGCGGCGGACCATGAAGGGCCCCGAGTTGACCGTAGTAGCCGGCTTCTTTGACCAGTCGTCGGTGTTCTCGACGACACGCTCGCGGAGCGGGGCGAGAGAGATCGAGCAGAGATTCAGTATAAATGCGTTGTAGTCGATGTCCTCGTCGAAGGAGATCTGAAGCAGACGGCTGTCTACGGCGTAGATGCCGACGTCGTCGATCGAGCAGTCGCCCTGCTTGGCAAGACGGGCGTTCTTGATCTGATAGAGGAGGCAGCAGGCATCGCTGTTGAAGGAAGGATCAAGGATGCGCTTCCAGGAATAGACGACGTCCTCGGCCGAGATGTATATGCCGTCAGACCAGAAGGTGTCGCTCCTGAGGGAGAGGAAGAGGCTGTATTCCTTGTTTTTCTCATCCTTCTTGATCTCATAGCTCTCAACAAGTGACTTCTGGATCTTTCCGTTCGCATCGATCTTGAAGAGCGTATCGTAAATGAGTGAGCAGATCTGATATGCCGAGTCATTGACCAGACAGAGGGCAGGATCCAGATCGAACACCTGATCGCAGAGGTAAATCGGTATTTCGGCGCCTTTGTAGACCTCTCCGTCGATCTTTTTGTCGTGGCATCCGGCGAGAAGGCCGGCAAGGCAGAAAAGAATCAGGAGCAGGGCAGTGATTCGCTTTGTCATAGTGGAAGGGTTCCTCCTTGCTTCATGTTTATAGCGCAAAAATAGTTATCAGAATAAGATATTATACCATTATTCCGGTCATTTTTCAACCGCGTTTTTTCCGCGGCGGAAATGATTGGGAAAATGCACAATCAGGGACCCGGAAAACTGTTTAAAGTGTTGAGGTTTTTTATTTCTTATCCTCTTCTTTATCCTTGTTATCCTTGTCCTTGTCCTTTGAAGAGCTGTCCGGAGCCGGGTTGGCCGGGACCTGGACTCTGGATACAGAGGAGCGAAGTATCTGCAGACGGGTGCGGTCGCGGGAGGAGACGATGGTCACGGTGTCCTCTCCGCTGATCGAAATGATGATGCCCACGATCCCGCCGATGGTCACGATCTCGTCTCCGATGGCCAGATTCTGGCGCATCGCCTGGGTCTCCTTTTCCTGCTTTCTCTGGGGACGGATCATAATGAGCCAGAGCAGCAGGCCCATGACGACGATCAGGATGAGACCGCCGTATTTCTGCATGAATCCGGCAAAACCGGAGGCGGTTTCGGCGCCGGACAGAATTGTGTTGATGGTTGCCATTTGGAAGTGTACCTTTCTTTTCGCAGGATCGCTCAGCCGGCTGAGCGCGCGGTGAAAACAATCCGGCATAATTATTTATAATATTATACACTTCTTTTTCAAAATTATCAAGGGGGTTTTTAAACTCCGGTAAAAAAATGCCTGCTTCATGAGAGAAAAAACGCCTCCCGTGCCGTGAAAGTGAGCGGGAGATTCCGATTATACTTGAATTTTTTTAAAGATTGTGGTATAATAAATTTTGGATCAATATTAACTTAAAGCAATAAAGCGCCGACTCCCTCCGGACCGCCTCCGCGGGCCGCCCGGGACGCGCGCCTTCCGGAGAAGTCATGTCATCCGAAGATAAGAAAATAAACCAAAACAGCGGGCAGAGCCTTCCCGCGGAGCCGGTTCCCGGGCGCAGGACGGGTCCTCTTGAATGCGGTATGATCGTAGGCGTCCACGGGATCGCGGGGACTGTCAAGGTGGATCCCTGGTGCGATTCCCCCGAGGTCTTCGCGTCACTTAAACGCGTCTTCGTGAAGTCCGGAGAGACCTTTACCGAACTGCGTATAAAAAAGAATTCGGTCCAGAAGAGGAACGTCCTCTCAAAGCTTGAAGGAATAGATACTCCCGAAGCTGCTGAAGCGATGCGGGGAACGGTCCTCTATGCCGCGAGAGAGGACATACCGCGCGACGGCGACTCCTTCTTCATCGCGGATCTGATCGGCCTGCCCGTGATCGACGCCGACACCGGAAGGGAATACGGCAGGATACGCGAGGTGTTCAACGCCGGGGCGTCGGATATCTACACCGTGGCCACCGGTGAAGGGGACAGGATGATACCCGCTGTCCCCGAGTTCATAGACGCCGTCGACCTCTCCCGCGGAGTCTTCGTCAGGCCGATAGAAGGGATGTTCGACTGATGAGATTCGATATTCTCACCCTCTTTCCGGAATACGTCGACACCGTCATGTCCGAGAGCATAATCGGCCGCGCCAGAAGGAGCGGAGCGATCGAGGTCCTGACTCACAACATACGCGACTGGAGCGAGGACAAAAACCGCAGGGTCGACGATACCCCCTACGGCGGCGGGAAGGGGATGCTTATGGCTGCCCCTCCGGTCGTCAGAGCGATCGAAGCCGTGCGGGCGATGTCGGATATCCCGGATGAAAAGACGCGGGTCATCTTCATGTCGCCCCACGGAAGGATATTGACACAGAAACGGGCGGCGGAGCTTTCGGCTGAATACGAAAGGCTGATAATCCTCTGCGGACATTACGAGGGCATCGACCGGAGGGCGATCGAGATCGCCGTCGACGAGGAGATCTCGGTCGGCGATTTCATTCTCACCGGAGGCGAGATCCCCGCGTGCATCCTGACCGATGCGGTCGCGCGGACGGTCGACGGAGTCCTTTCCGACCCCGAATGCTGGAAGAGCGAAAGCTTTTCCGACGGTCTTCTTGAATACCCTCAGTACACGAGGCCCTATGAATTCAGGGGACTCAAAGTTCCGGACGTCCTGCTGTCGGGGAATCACGCGAAGATCGCAGAGTGGAGGAGGGAGCAGTCGGAGAAGCTCACCTCGGAACTGCGCCCCGATCTTATCTCTTCGCGGAATGAATGAAGCATCCGCGGCAGGGTTTTACCGATATCATATGAAAGGAGACGCCGATGTCTGCCGACGGTCAGAAGAGTAAAAAGAAAAAAACACAAAGGCCCGGACTTTTTGCGGCGCTGTGCGACAGGCTTGGGTCATGCTTCGGCAGAAGCGCGTCCTCCGCTTTTATAGGAGGCTTCCGGGTCCTGGAGCGCTGCCGCAGTGACTCTTTCGTCTCACGTTTCCTTTCGGAGCGCAGAGGCGACCGGCTCCGCCTCAGGGTTAAGGTCGCTTCAATGATGGAGGCCTCCTTCTTCCTGAACGCGAGAAGCTCGCTTCTCCGGATGTTTGTCGAGATCCCGGCGAAGGGCTATCCGGTCTTTCTGCTGGTATATGCCGCGCTTTCCTCAGGACTCAGGCTGCTCCGCTGCTTTCTTGAGAACAGCCTGATCCCCTCCGAGATCCTCGGCGCGTCTTCGATGACGCTGATCCTCGCCGCCGCGGCGTTTCCGCTCTTTTTCTCAGAAAAATCTCTTTCCGAACTCTTTTTCGGAAGCCGCTTCTTCAACCGCGTGCTGACCTCATGGATGGATATCCCGCCAGAAAAGCTCGCGAAAAGGCGCGAGGGGAAGACAACGGTGCCTCTGGCGGTGCTGTTCGGGATCTTTCTCGGATCGCTGAGCTGGTTTGCCACCCCCGACACCCTGCTCACGGTACCGCTGCTGCTCATCTTTCTTTCGGTCCTGGCGGATTATCCGAGGTCGGGTGTCATCCTGCTACTGCTCCTGACGCCCTTTCTCTCGGTCTTCACAAGGCCGTCGCTCCTTCTCGGTATCATGCTCTGCAGCTGCGCGGTCGGCTGGGCCGCAAAGCTGATACGGGGAAGAAGAAGCCTGTATTTCGATTCCGTTGACATCCCCGTGATCCTTCTCGCGGCCGATCTGCTTCTGTCGGGTTTTGCCGGCGGAGCGGCTTATTCCTGGAGATCGGCGCTGATGAGGACGGCGCTTACAGCGGGTTATTTCCTCTGTTTGAATCTGGTGAGGAGCCGCGATTCGCTTTACAGGGCGGCCGCAGCTCTGGCGCTCTCGGGCGCCGCGGTGTCGATGACGGGAATAGGAGAGTTCATTTCGGGTGCCGCTCCGCTCGACTGGATCGATCAGGTGAGTTTTCCTTTGATCTCAGGCAGGAGCGCGGCGCTCTTTGACAACCCCAACATGCTCGCTTCCTTCCTCGCGCTCTGCTTCCCGGCAGCCCTCTTCTTCGCGGTCGAGGGCCGCGGCAGGGTAAGGATCGCGGGATTTGCAGCGGCAGCGTCGATATCGGTCTGCTCGGTGATGACCTTCTCAAGGAGCGGATGGATCGGTCTTGCCGCCGGAGCCTTCGTCTTCCTGATATTCAGGAGCCCGCGCGGAATCATCTCAATACCCCTCGCCGCGGGCGGGATCGCGGCAGCGGCCTATTTGCTGCCCTTCAGCTTCGGGTCGAGGCTCTCCAGATTCTTCTCGCTTTCGGATACGGCGAACAGATACCGGGTCAGAGTCTGGAACGGCTCGGTCAGGGCTCTCGGGGATCTTTTTCTGACCGGAACCGGCTCGGGAGACGTCGCGTTCAGAAACGTCTATGTCATCTATTCGCACCCCGGAACATGGCAGACTCCTCATTCCCACAGTCTCTGGCTTCAGACAGCTCTTCAGCTGGGTCTGCCCGGCCTCATTCTCTTTGTCGCGGCGGCTCTGCTCCTGTTTATGAAGGCCGTCACAGCCTCGAGAGAGGGAAAAAGGGCGGGATCCGCCGGCGTGTCGTCGCTCTGCGCGGCATTCTTTGCAGGAGCCCTTTCGCTTCTGGTCTCGGGGGTGTTTGATTTCACTTTGTACAACTACCGCGTATTCTTCATCTTCTGCTGCGTCGCGGGACTGGCCTCGGCCGCGGCCGACGCCTGCACCGACGCGGCGGAGAGATTCGATCTGTCGGCAGATCCCGAACTGTTCTGACCGGCGTAAACTGAAAGGAATCGCCTTTATGAAAAAAAATGAAGCCCTTGTGAACGACGGAGGTAAAGATATCCTTGAGCATGAGCTGGGGAGCGACGGAGCCGTCCGCCAGCAGTCGAAAAAGGCCCGCGGGATCCGCTTTACTCTGATCGATCTGTTCATACTCGTCATGGTCGCGGGAGCGGTCTTTTTGATCGTCTACGCCTACTTTCCCGGCCTTCTTTCAAGCTTTTCCAAGGGGGACAAGGTCACCGTCGAATATGTCCTGAAGCTCTCGTCCGCCGAGCCCGAATACGCCTCGGCGATAACCGTCGGGGCAAAGGTGACCGCCGACAAGGGCGGCGAAATGGGGACGGTCGTGTCGGTGGAGACGGCGCCTGCTGTGATCTACAGGCCGTCCGCCGACGGCAGCGTGATGGAGAGGGCGGAGGATCAGAGCCGCTCGGACATCAGGGTCACCCTGCGCGCGGAAGCGCGCGACGACGGAAAATCGGTCAGCGCGGGCGGGATCAGGATAGCGGTCGGAGCCGAGTACGGCTTTCTGCTTCCGGGGTTTTCGGGAAGCGGGACCTGCGTATCGGTGACCCTGCTGCCGGCTGAATGACTGGAGGTGCTGTCTTATGAAAAAAAGCATTCCAAAGGCAAAATCCCCCGCGCGGGGAGCGAGGTTCAACGCAGTTGATTTCGCCGTTCTTCTGGCGGTCCTCGCAATACTGGTCTCGGTCGCTTTGAGATTTATTCCCTTTGACCGGATAGCAGGGAAAAAAGCAACATATTCAGCGACTTTCTCGGTCGAAACGATCGACAGATCCGCTTATGAGAGCAGCGGACTGGCGGAGGGGAGCGAGCTCAGGTTCGCGGACGGCACCTATTTCGGAAGGGTCACCTCGGTATCCTGGTCGCCGTCGGTCTACGGTTCGCAGGAGGGGGCGCCGGTTCCCTACCCGGAAGGATCTCTCTGCGACATGGTGATATCCGTCTCATGCGAGCTTCTGACATCCGACAGCACTCTGCTTGCCGCCAACGGGGAACCGGTATCGGCGGGGAAGGAGCTGGAGCTCTACGGCAGACTGTTCTTTGCGGAAGGCAGGATACTGACGCTGGTTCCCCAGGGCTGATCCTTTTTTTCGCAAATTACCGGTTTTATTCCTGTTGCGAAAATGAAATCTGTTTTTCCGGTTGATTTTTTCCGTGAAATAGTGTATAATAAATTATTACATTTCCGATCTGCCTGACCGGCCGTCGTCCGGCAGGGTATATGGCAGTATATGAGTTTAAGAAAGGCATGGCTAAAAATGACACAGCGCGATGTTACAGTTGTTAATGCGGGAGGGCTTCACGCCAGACCTGCGACCTTCTTCATTCAGAAAGCGAATTCCTACAAGAGCTCGATCTGGGTGGTCAAGGATGAAAGAAAGGTTAACGCCAAAAGTCTGCTCGGTGTTCTGTCGATCGGCATCGCGTGCGGAATGACGATAACGCTCGTCGCTGACGGCGACGACGAAGAGGCAGCTCTCGACGGACTCGAGGCTCTGATCACGACGGGTCTGTCCGACCGAGAATGAAGAACCCGCCGGCGTCCGGGATTCCGGGACCGGCATGCGGGACTGATCACGGCGCAGAAGTTTTTTATCGGAGGGGCTGTTAAAAAAGTCAGGCTTTTTTAACAGCCCCGCACATGTCACGGCCGGGAAACCGTGACATGTGCCGATCTTTTTCGTTTTTTGCCGGAAAAATATCATTTTTTCGAGCATTTCAGAGCAAAAACGGCAGGGTAACCTGCCGAGAAAAACGTCGCAGGGTTGTAAAAAAACTCGCCAAGCGAGTTTTTTTACAACCTCGCAATTGTCACGCCCGGTGTGCCCGTTGCCGCGTTTTTTTTAAACATTTCGCCGCGTGAAAAATCCAACCGACCGGAGGTCTTGCGAAAATGACAGATGATGAACGCCGCGGGACCGCCGGATCCCCCGGGGAGGAAGAAGGAGCGGAGGCGATCAGGAAGAGACTTCTTACCGAAGCGCTCCGGCTGCCGCCGAGTCCCGGCGTATACATTATGAAAGACGCCTCGGGAAGCGTGATCTACGTCGGCAAGTCCAGGCGTCTCCGTGACCGGGTCTCCCAGTATTTCAGGGACACTGACAAGAGCATCAAAACAGAGAGGATGACCTCGTCTGTCAGGAACTTTGAGTGCATCGTCTGCGAGAGCGAGATAGAGGCTCTTGCCCTCGAAAACAATCTGATCAAAAAATACTCTCCCAAATACAATATCAAGCTGAAGGACGCCAAATCCTATCCCTACATCAAGATGACGGCCGGACCATATCCGGTGCCGGTCATGACAAGGAAGAGGACGGGTGACGGAGGAGTCTATTTCGGGCCTTTTTCCGGGACAGCCACCGTTTACTCGCTCATCGACCTCATCCGCGCCGTCTTCCGCCTCCCCTCATGCCGGATGCGCTTTCCCGAGGATATTGGAAAAAAGCGCCCCTGCATTTACTATGAGATGGGCAGGTGCTGCGGGGTCTGTACCGGTAAGGTCAGCAGGGAGGACTATGCCGAACGAGTCGCCTCCGCCTGCGGATTCCTTCGCGGTGAGGCCGCCGAGGTGAAGGATCAGCTGCGGAAAAAAATGGAGGCATACGCCGAAGCGGAAAGGTTCGAGGCCGCAGCAGCCTGCCGGGACACAATCGCCGCTCTCGACAGGCTCGCCGACCGCCAGAAGGTCTCTTCCGATCCGGGCGTTTCGAGAGACGCCGCCGCGATCTCACGCGGAGGCGGACTTTCCGCGATGTCGGTCCTGCGGATAAGGGGCGGATCGCTGATCGACAAGATGGATTATTTGATCGACAAAAACGTCCATGAGATAACCGAGGCTGCGCTCTCGCTTCTCGCGGAGCACTACCGTTCTTCGGGCGATCTTCCCCCCGAGCTTCTTCTCGGAGAGGGCTTTTCGGAGGAGGACGCGGCTTTTCTGTCGGAATATCTCACGTCGCTGTCGGGGAAAAAGCTCCCGGTCTCGCTCCCGAAGAGGGGAGAAAAGAAAAAACTCTGCGGAATGGCGGAGGAGAACGCCGCTCTCGCCGCCGAACGGGAAGCCGGAAAGGCGGAAAAGAGCGAAGAGATCACGGTAAAGCTGGCGTCGCTGCTCGCGCTCGAGACCCTGCCCCGCAGGATCGAGGCATACGATATCTCGAACATGTCTGACGAACACATCACCGCCGGCATGACGGTCACGGTCGACGGGAGCTTCAAAAAAAGCGATTACAGATTCTTTTCCGTCAGAGGTCAGAGCGGCGCCGACGACTACGCGGCGATGCGCGAGGCTCTGACAAGAAGGCTGGCGAGGCTGAAGGCCGCGAAAGAGGGGACCGAGTCTGACACTTCCTTCTCCGAGACCCCCGACCTCATCCTCGTGGACGGGGGCAGACAGCACCTTGAGACGGCGCTCTCCGTTATGGAGGAAGCAGGGTTTGATATCCCCGTCGCCGGGATGGTCAAGGACGGGGATCACAGGACACGCGCCCTCGTCACAGAATCGGGCGAGTGCGATATCGCGGGAGACCGGGAGGTCTTCGTTTTCATCTACCGGATACAGGAGGAGATCCACCGGTTCACTCTCTCAAGGATGACGAACGCCAAGCGCAAAACGGTCAGACACTCGTCGCTCGAAAAGATAAAGGGGATCGGACCTTCAAAGGCAGCGACGCTGCTGGCGGCTTTCGGAGGTCTTTCCGCTCTGAAAAAAGCGACCGAAGAGGAGATCGCAGAGGTGAAGGGAATCTCGGAATCAGACGCAAAGGCGGTGTTCGCGGCGCTGGCGGGTCGCTGAAGACCGAAGAGAGAAAGACGGCGAAAGGTTTTTTTATGAGAATAATCACCGGAAAGGCAAGAGGAAAGAAGCTTGCCGCTCCCGAGGGACTGTCGACGAGACCCACCTCCGCAAGGGCAAAGGAGGCGGTCTTCTCGGTGCTTCAGTTTTCTATATCGGGAAAGAGGGTGCTCGATCTCTATGCAGGGTCGGGGCAGATGGCGCTCGAGGCGCTTTCAAGAGGCGCGGCCTCCGCGGTGGCGGTCGACAGTTCCCCGGAAGCCGTAAGGATCATCAAAAAGAACGCGGAGGGAAGCGGGCTGTCGGACAGGCTCTCGGTCGTACGGGCCGACGCTCCGGGTTGGATCATGTCTGCTTCGTCACGGAAAGAAACGTTTGACATAGTCTTCATCGATCCGCCCTATGCGGCGGGACTCATCCCCGACACCCTCGCCGCGCTGGTCAAAGCGGGCCTTCTCGCCGACGGCGCGACGGTCGTCTGCGAGTCCGCAGATCCGGGAGACGTCACGTCGGGCAGGGCGGAGCTTGAGGAAGAGTTCGAGACCCTCAGGATATCGAAATACGGTGTCGCTTATATCACATATCTCTCGCCGAGGGGAAGGAAAGACTGAGCTTTCTCCGGGAGGAGGCTGGAAATGATGAAAGAAATCAAAAAAAGCGCCGTAAGGACGGCGCTGATACCCGGCAGCTTCGATCCGATGACCGCCGGTCACGTTGAGCTCGTGAGGCGTGCGCTATGTATTTTCGACAGGGTTATCGTCGCGGTCATGAACAACAGCGAGAAGGAATATATGTTTTCCGACGCGGAAAGAGTCGAGCTCGCCCGCCTCTCTCTCGGCGGGCTCGAAGGCGTCGAGGTGGTCTCCTCTGACGGACTTACCGCCGAGCTTTACGCCGCGGTCGGCGCCTCGGCGCTTGTCAAGGGAGTCAGGAACCGGACGGATTTTTCATACGAACTGATCCAGGCGGATTTCAACTCCGAAAGGCCCGAGCACTGCGAGACTCTGCTTCTGGCGGCGTCAGAGAAGTATCGCGGGATAAGCTCGACTGCGGTGAGAAGATCGCTGCAGAAGGGGAGAATCCCGGGGAAGCTGCTTGAACCCGCTGCCGCCGCGCGGATCGGGGAGCTGCTTGCCGGAAGGAGAGGGGACGGAAGAGAAGGATGAGGATCGACAGGACGGATTATTCTTTCCCGGCCCCGGTACAGCGCGAGCTCACCGCTGCGGTCGTCGCCGACACGCACGGAGAGGATCCTTTCCCCTGGCTCGGGATCCTTGACGGAGCCGGTCCGGATCTCATTCTTATCCCGGGGGACGTGACGAACCGTCACAGTCCCGAGCCCGAAAGTGTCGGGGGACTGTTTGAGCTTCTGACCGCGCGCGCGCCTGTCTTCATGTCGCTCGGGAACCACGAGCGGATGTCCGCCGGAAAGGTCAGAGAGGAGGCGGCAAGGACGGGCGTCCGTCTTCTTGAAAACGACTGGACCGAATTTGAAGGAATTAAGATAGGAGGACTGACTTCGGGCTACGCCGAAGAGCCGGGACCTCTGCGTCAGGGGCATTTCCGCACCACGCCGAAGCCGGACCTCGCCTTCGCTGAGAGGTTTGCCTCGCTCGGAGGGTTCCGGATACTGCTTTCCCACCATCCCGAATACTATCCTGCCTATCTGAAGGTGCTGAATATCGACCTGATCATCTCGGGACACGCCCACGGAGGGCAGTGGAGGCTTTTCGGGCTTCCGGTGTTCGCGCCTGGGCAGAAATTCTTTCCGCGCTATGCGCAGGGGATCACCGACGGGAGGCTTATCGTGTCCCGGGGCCTGGCAAACAACGCGCCAGTCCCCAGATTCGGAAACCCGAGGGAACTGATCTTCATAAGACTGTTCCCGGGATCCGGGGAGACCGGCGTATAGTTCATTTTTTTATCAGCATCGAAATCAGCGACAGCGCGAGCATGTGCAGCGGATAAAAAGCGTAAAAGGCAAGCTGAACTGCTTTTCTGAGTACCGGTCTTTCTTTCGGGACCGACGGCCCCGCCGACCCGCGGTATGGAAGGATCAGCAGCAGCGCCGCCGCCGAAAAAAGCTGCGTCAGCTGCCAGCTCCCGGGCGGTTCCCTGACACTTCCGGTAAAAGAGGAGATGATCAGACCCGCCGAGTAGGTGAGCAGATTCCTCGACGCGAAGATGACGCATATTCCTGCCGTAAGCGCGATGCCGGCCGGAGTCGTCCGGTCGGGCAGGGAAAAGAGAAAGACGAGCAGCACTCCCCAGTATCCGTAATCGGTCGACATAAGCTGGGCAGCCGCCATGGCTGCAACCGCCGGAAGAAGGGCGGCGAGGCGCACCGCGACCCCGGCTGTGCCCCGCTTTCCCTCCGCGAACCGCGTGATCATTCTGAAAAAAACGACCGAGAGAAGGCCGAGAAGCAGCGTGAACAATACGTTCGTCTTTCCGGGCGCCGGCAGTTTCCCTGTCAGAAACAGGTCGTAGATCGGTTCGGAAAGGATCGCGAAAATCAACAGCCGGAGCATGTATTTTTTAATGTTCCGGCTTTTTTTCGCGCCTTCGGCGACCATAAAGGCGAAGAGGGGAAAAGCGGAGCGTCCGATGATCCTGAGCACTGGCGCCGCATCGGGGATGAATGAGGCGAACCTGAAGCCGATATGGTCGGCGAGCATCGCCGCCGCCGCGGCGATCTTCAGAGTGAGCCTGTCGGGAAAGGAGGCCTTATTCGTCTTCTCCATGGATTATCAGCGATCCGTCTGCGTCGAGGTCGGCCACGGCCAGGGAGTGGAGATTGATCCCCATCGACCGTATCTTTTTTCCTCCCGGCTGGAATGCCTTCTCTATGCAGATCCCCGCCCCCACGACGGTGGCGTCGGCCTTTCCGCATATGTCGATCAGTCCGCTGAGAGCCTCTCCGTCCGCGAGAAAATCGTCGATGATGAGGACCCGGTCGCCCTTTTTCAGCAGTTTTTTGTCGACCCTTACCTCAAACACCGTTCCTCTGGTGAAGGAGCGGACCATAGAGGAATAGGTGTCGTATGAAATGTTCTTCGACTGAGTTTTTTTCGCGAAGACCACGTCGACTCCGAAATATCTCGCGGCAAGGCAGGCGATGCCTATCCCGGAGGCTTCGACTGTCAGGATCACGTCGGGGCGGGTATCCGAAAAGAGTCGGTAGAACTCCTTCCCTATGCCGTCGATCAGCCCGATATCCATACGGTGGTTCAGAAACCCTGTGACTATGACCACTCCCCCGGGAAGCAGCACCGCGTCGCTCCTGATCTTTTCTACCAGTTCTTTCATTGTGATCTCTCCCGTTCTTTCAACTGAGGTTCTTTTATTATACTAAAAAAAAACGAAAAAGTAAACAGATTGTATAGAAAAACCTTTATCGGGGAGGAATCGGCCTGCACAAATGCCCGGGTGACAGCATCTGCATCCCGCATTCCGATGCCCATGACCGAAAGAAAAAAGACCGCGGGAGAGTTTTTTCTTGACAAATATGCTTCTATGCAATATAATTAATCAGTAATAATTACGGAGGTCTGACGGTATGGGCAGAGGCGGTGAAAACAAAGCCGAGGGATTCGGCATCGCGCTCTTCGGATATGAAAAAAACGCTGTAAACTGCTACATCGCCGAGGCCGACGACAGGCGTGCCGAAACCGAAAGAATGCTTTCCGGCGAAATAGAACGTCAAAAGCTTGAGGCGAAACGGCTCGAAAAAGCCCTCGCAGGAGAAAAGGAGAGGACATCCGCTGCAGAGCGGGAACTGTCGGCAGAAAGGGCAAGGGCAGGGGAAGAGAAGTCGAAGCTCGAGGCAAAGATCGCCGGTCTTTCCGCCGAACTTGAGGAAACAAAGAGGAGAGTTTCCTTCCTGAAGGTCGATCTTGACGAAAAGAAGAAGAACTCAGAGGATCTGAAGTCCGCGCTTGAGGCCGCGCAGCTCAGGGAATCCGGACTGCGGGCGTCTCTGGAGGAGCAGAAGACTGTCTGCGACCGGCTGACGGCGGCTCTCGAAGAGAGAAAAAGCATCTCCGACCGGCTGATGGCTTCGCTGGAAAAAGAAAAGCAGTCATCCGAGGAACTCAAAAAGCCTTCAGACGAACCGAAGAGCGGGACCGGGGATCCCTCCGAAGCCGTTCGCGACCTGGAGGCTGAGCGGGAAAAGAACGCGAAGCTCAGAGCCAGAGCCGCAGAGCTCGAAAGCAGGCTTGCTTCCGCGGAGGCCGCCCTCAAGAAATATCAGCGCCGCGGAATCGGCGGCCTGTTCAGGAAGGGATAATGGCAGATCCTGCAGGAAAAACGGGGCTGGCACAGACAGTTCGCGAGCTGAGGATCGCGAAGAAGATGACGCAGCGCGAGGTCTGCGGCGACAGGATCACCCGCAATATGCTCAGTATAATCGAAAACGGGAACGCGAACCCCTCGCTCTCCACCCTGAATTATCTTGCCGAAAGACTCAGGGTGTCGCCGGGATATCTGATCTGTTCGGAAGACGAAAAGTATCTCTTCCGCAGGGCGGAGGCCGCCCCCGGGATATATCAGTCGCTTCGGGCGGGTGATTACGCCCTCTGCAAAAGCATCTGCGAAGGACTGGGGAGGAGCGATCCCGAGATAGATCGCATAATCCTGGAATGTGACTTCGGGATCGCCAAGGATCTGTTCGCGAGAGGCTGCCTGAGACAGGCGTCCTCGGCATTTGCCGGAGTGTACAGACGGGATTCCGAAAAGCGATTCGCTTCGCTCTGCTCGGCTTATTCCGCCTGCATAACCGATATCTCCCCGTCGCTTGACAACGACGTCCCCGCCGCGGAGGATTTTCCGCAGAGCCTGTGCGAGGATTTCACTCTTTATTATTTCTGCTTGAAGAATTCATCGAAAAAGGAAGACCGCCTCCGTCGGATCGCGGAGTGCTATCCGGGATACCGGCAGGCACCCGAATACTACAGAAAGCATATACGAGGCAGACTGCTCATGTCGGAGGACCGGTTCGGTGACGCGGCTGCCGTTATCCGTGAGGGCGCGGACAGCTCCCCGGAACTCCCGCTTCCCGCCATCTTCTTTATGTTTGAGGACCTGGAGAACTGCTGCAGGCTGACGGGGGATCTCAAAAGCGCCTACGAGTATTCAGGGATAAGGCGCGAGCTGTTCGAAAGATTTCTCAGATGAAAAAACGCAACAGAATCCGCGGGACGCGGGGCGCCCTTCCTGCCCTCCTTATGCTGCTGTCCCTCCTGATCTCCTGCTCTTCCGGCCGCGGCAGCGACTTTTACGCCGGAGAGCCGGTTTCTCCCGAAGATATCGAGTCGATCGCCGCGCTGCTCAGCGCGGAGATTACCGACAGGTACCCGCTGCTCACCGGAGAATCGGGGGAACAGCTCTGCTGCTGGACCCCGGGCGGAGCGGTATATCACCTCAGCCGCGAATGCTTCAGTCTTTCGTCCTCGAAAGAGGTTATAATCGGCACGGTGGAGGAGGCGATCCTCGCCGGGAAGACCAGATGCTGTTCGGTCTGCGGAGACATACCCGATCCGGTAGAGGTCGGGGGAACCGATTTTGACAGCAGTAATCAATAAAATATCGACACCGGAGCGATTCTTATATGAAAAAATCAGCTGTTTGCGTTGCATGCCTCCTTCTGACCGCCGCGGCGCTCATTACTCTCTTAGCCGGATGCGCTCAGACATCAGAAGGCGGTGAGACCTCAGCCGCTGACGTCGTCACCTCAGAGGAGGCGACAACCGAGGCAGACACCTCTGTGGTGATCTGCGACGCCGCCGATCCCGATTCGAATTTCAAAATCATCAGGGGCATGGACGCCGGGAACAACGAAGTCCAGGCCGCGGTCAGGCTCAACAGGGCACTGGCTGAAAAATCCCCGGACGGATGGAAGGTCGTCGGAGGCATCACCGACGACGCCGTCATCGGATACTACGGGAAGAACGCGGTCATCGAGAATGAAAACACGGAGATCCTGGTGGGAAATACCAACAGAAAGGAGAGCCGCGACGTCATCGGAACGCTTCCCGAGAACGGCTATCTGATCGCCTTTGCCGGTCCGAAGCTGCTCATTATCGGAGAGAACGAGGTCGCGACCGCAGCTGCAATGGATCTGTTTATTGAGACTTTTCTCTCGGGAGAGCCGGTATCATCGGTCAGACTCGATCCTTCCCTGAATATTTCGGGGGTTATCGCCGACTCGCGCGAACCGCTCGCCGAGGGTGCCGCCATGCGCTTCATGAGCTGGAATCTCGGATGTGCGGTCGGAGTCGCCGCCGATGCCGTGACCGTCCTCGAGCAATACAGGCCGGATATCATCGCCATGCAGGAATGCAACGCCGAGATCCACACGAACGTGATACAGGTGTTCATGAAGGATTTCGACTACTACCGCCACGCGCAGGAAAAGCACAGCGGAAGCACCACATACAACTATACGCCGATCATCTACAACACAAAGCTTTTGACTCTCGTCGAAGGCGGCGTCGAGTGGCTGGACGGCAGGTATACCGGCACCAATACCAAATCCCTCTGCTGGGCCGTCTTTGAGGAAAAGGCGTCGGGAAAGAAATTCGCGATGATAAACTTCCACGGAGCCGTCTGCAGCGCAAGCTACAGCGGCTACGAGAACAAGTCTTCGGAGGAGAGGTCGGAGATCGCGAACAACTGGAGGATCGACAACGTAAGGCAGATACTCGACGTTAGATCGAGGCTTATCTCAAAATACGGAGAGATACCGATTACGGTCAACGGAGACTGCAACTTCAACGAACAGTCGGTGCCTTACGCCAATCTTGTCGCGGCCGGATTCGCCGACTGCGAAAAGACCGCCGAGAAGATCATAACGACCGGATTCAAAACGTCATACAGTTACTCTTCGGGGATCCCGGGGACAGGACTCAGTATCGACCATATCTTCGGTCAGGGCGGGGTCGTGTTCAAATCTTTCGACATTATCAGAACGAATACGGTAGCCACCGCCAGCGATCACACCCCGATCTACACCGATTTCTGCCCCTGCGGACAATAAAATACCAATCATATAACTAATCAGGAAGAGTATCGAGCATTATGAACGAGAATGAAAACAAGAAAAACGGAGGCGAGGTCGAGATCGATCTTCTCCGGATCCTGGGGATCATCTGGCACAACATTATCATTATCATGGTTGTGACTCTGACTGTGGCGCTTATCGCCATGGTGTTTGCCAAGTTCATTGTCAAGCCCACTTACAGATCGTCTGCCATGATGTATGTAAACAACAAAAACAGCGGGACCTCCTCAGACTATATCTCGACGACCGAGATATCAGCCGCGAAAAGCCTGGTATCGACCTATGCTGTTATCCTGAAATCGAACTCGACGCTGACAAAGGTGATCGAGAATTCCGGCCTTGAAGGCTACACACCCTCTTCTCTCGCCAAAAATGTCAGCGCAAGTTCTGTTGAGAGCACCGAGATCTTCAGGATCACCGTGACGGCAAACGATCCGGAAGAGGCCAGGATCCTTGTCGAAAACATCACCGAGATCCTCCCCGACGCCATAGCCGGCGTCGTCGACGGAGCGCGTGTCACAGTCGTGGATCCGGCTACCAACGGAGTAAAAAGCGGTCCGTCGACTGTCAAGTATGTTCTGATCGGGGCTCTGCTCGGATTCTTCCTGATGTCGGGTCTGCTCATAGTGTTCGATCTCGCGGACGACAAGATTCACGAGGAGAAATATCTCGCCGAGAACTACTCATATCCCGTTCTCGCTGTAATTCCCAACATTTACATCAAGTACGAGGGAGGTTCGCACTATGAAAAGCAATGAGATAAAAACTCCCGATTCCTCCGCCGATTTTCTCAGGGACAGGGAATATATCTGCGAAAACCTCAATTTCATGGCCGCAGAGGCCTATAAGATGCTGAGAACGAACATCGGTTTTTCGCTCGCCTCGATCAAAGGCTGCAAGACCATAGGTATCACAAGCGCCAACGGTTCGGAAGGAAAATCTCTCTGCGCGATAAATCTCGCCTACACCCTTTCGCTTCAGGGCTCGAAGGTCCTTCTGATCGACGGTGACCTCAGACTGCCCACGATAGCGAAGAGACTCGGTCTGAACAAGGCGCCGGGCTTTTCAGAACTTCTCACCGGTCAGACCGAGAACGTAATTCAGAAGACCGAATTCAGTCCCAATTTCATGGTCATAACCAGCGGCAGCCTTCCCGCTCATCCATCCGAGCTTCTCGGGGACGACAAGACGACGACAATTCTCAGTTCTCTCGGCAAGATGCTCGACTATATCGTCATAGACCTTCCGCCGATCAACGAAGTTTCCGACGCCCGCAACATAAGCCGCGCGCTTGACGGCTACGTATTCGTCGTCAAGAGAGGATACTCATCCAGATCGCTCGTTAAACAGGCGATCGAAAGGCTGAGGTTCACCAACACCGAGATCCTCGGCTTCGTTCTTGTGGACGACGACAAGGATGCAGTAGGCAAATACGGAAAGTACGGAAAATACGGGAAATACGGCAAGTACGGAAAATACGGCAAGTACGGCAGGGGAAGCAAATATGGGCCGGGCTACGGAGAAAGAGCCGAGACTGAGCGGGATCCCGACGATCCCGAGCAGGACTGATCTTATGCCGCGGCCATGATCCTGACAGACATTCATTCCCATCTCCTTCCCGGGATCGACGACGGCAGCAGAAGCCCGGACATGACTCTTGATATGCTCCGTATCTCCGGGGACGGAGGGGTCGGAAGACTTTTTCTGACACCTCACTGCTATCCGAGCGAATCTGTCGGTGAGTTCCTGAAAAGGAGAGAGACGGCTGCGAAGATCCTGGAAAAAATCTGTCCGCGCGAGGGAACGCCGGACGGACTTCCCGGATGGAAGCTCGGAGCCGAGGTGTATTATCATGTCGGAATCCAGCATGAGGAAATGCTGGAGGATCTGTGTTATGAAGGGACCAGGTACATCCTGGTCGAGATGCCCTGGCAGGAGTGGGGATCGAGGGCGATCTCAGACGTTGCCGACATCTCGCGCTACCGCGGATTCGTCCCGGTCATAGCTCATCTGGAGAGGTACGGAAAACTGACTTCGGCTGCTTCGATCAAACAGCTGAGGAGGCTTCCGGTCGCAATTCAGATGAACGCCGAGTACATTATCGAAAAAGCAAGCAGAAGGAAGGCGCTGAAGGCGGTGAAGAACCGGGAGGTCGATCTTCTCGGGTCGGACGCTCACGATACCCGGTCGCGCCTTCCGAACCTCGGCGAGGCATACGATATCCTGAGGAACGCGGGCCTTTCGGGAGAAGCCGACCGACTTGCCGAGAATGCCGGAAGACTCTGGGAAGGGAAGCGCCTTCTGCAGAAGGACTGAAGGGCCTGTGCGGAAGAACCCGGAACGCAAGGTTGTATTATGGAATTCTTTGAATATCTTGAAATGGCCATGATAGTCTGCTTCGGAGTTTCCTGGCCTTTCAACGTGATAAAATCATACAGGGCCAGGACGGCGAAGGGAAAGAGCCTGCTCTTCCTCCTGTTGATCCTTTGCGGATATGTCGCCGGTATCGTTTCAAAACTCCTCAACCGGTCGTACATGGCCGATCTGTCTTCGAAATGGTACGTCCTGTTTTTCTATGTCCTGAATTTCATCATGGTATTTGCCGATTTCTGCCTGTATTTCAGAAACCGGAAGCTTGACAAGGACGCCGAAGCAAAGGAATGACGGAGCCCGGCGTCCGAAGTCTTCCGGATAATATCAACTCTTCAGTGCGGCCGGCCTTTCGCTGCTGTTCGCACAGACCCGAAGGAGAAATAAAATGAAAAAGAGGATCATTCATTTAATCGCCGCGGCCGTTGCGATCAGCATCGTCCTTTCGGCCGTCGCCTGCGCCAAGCCGGACGCTCCGGACGACACTCTTCCTCCCGAAACGACGCCCTCCGCTGTCGCGGATGAGACCACCGAACCCGCCGAGACCGAAAACCTCGAGTTCGTCAGCGACCTGTCGGGGCTGAACTACGGCGGAGAAGAGATAAGCTTCTTCGTCGAGGGCCAGGCCTTCGCAAAGGACGAATTTGACTCCTTTGAGGTATCCGGCGATCTGGTCCGGGATTCGGTCTACCGCCGCAACTCGCAGGTCGAGTCGGCTCTGAATATCAAGATGAAGGTCGAGGTCGCCTCCGACAGCTCGGTCTACAACGTCGGCGACAGGATCAGATCCCTTGTCAAGGCCGGAGACCACTATTATGACATCGTGACTCTCCCCGGATACACCCATACCTCATATGCCCTCGAGGGGGATTTCCACAATCTTGTCGATGTTGAAAATCTCAACCTGAAAAAGCTCTACTGGACTCAGGGGTTCAACGATATCATGTGCAACGGCAAGCAGCAGTATGTCGCTTCGGGCGCCTATTCTGTGTCGATGATCAGAAACATGTATATCACCCTTTACAACAAGACGATAATGGAATCCAGGAATCTGCCCGATCTTTACGACCTCACAGTCTCGGGCGACTGGACCGTCCAGAAGCAGATCGAGCTGATAAAGGGACTCTACGAAGATACCAACGGCGACGGCAAGCGGGACGAGAACGATTTCTACGGGTTCGTTTCGGGCCTCAACACCTCTGTCGACCCCTACTGGGTATCCTTCCATTTCCCGATCCTTCAGCTTGACCGGGACAGCGGAAATTACTATATGGATATCGACAAGGAAAAGATGCTCAACATCCTTCAGATTTTCATCGATCTGATCTCGGGCAACGACGATACCTGGAACAAAGGCGCGTCGGGCGGAGACGTCGACGGCTCCAACGCAACGACCTCGATCGACAAATTCGCGCAGAAGGGCTGCGCGATGACGACCACCATGATCTATATGATCGAATCCAGACTGACGAAGTCGGGCTTCGAAGACGACTACGGTATCGTTCCGATCCCCAAATACAACAGCGATCAGGACAGCTATTATACGCACACTCAGGATCAGCTGTCGCTTATGGCGGTCGTTTCCACCGCCGACCGCGGGGATCTTCCGATGATCGGCGCCGTGATGGACACCATCGCGTATTACAGCTACAGGGAAGTATTCCCGGCCTACTATGAAAACGCGCTGTCCTTCAGATATCTCCAGAATGCCGAATCTCAGACGATGCTCGATCTGATCTACCGCAGCCTGAAGATCGAGGGCTGCTTCATATACAGTTCGTCATTCGCGATACTCGGCGAGCTGAGATCCATCGCCTCGATGAAAATGGCAAAGGCCTCCCTTGTCAATGCCAAGACGAGCGCCTGGCCCGCCAAGGTCGACGCGCTCAACGAAGGCCTGGCAAAGATCGCCGACTGACCTGATAATTTCGCAGGGCTGCCTGGATCCCGCATCGCGGGTGAAAAACAGCCCTGCTTTTAAACACAGGAGATCTGTTCCATGAAATTCTTCTTTGACCTCTCCCGCGTTGACGGCGACGCGGCCGGGCTGCTCCTTCATGCCGCGGCAAGATATCTTTACGCCAGGGGGATCGGTCTTGCGCGCTCTTCCGGAGACCCCGGCTGCGGTTACACCCTGATTTTTGATATCGATAACACATACAGCGACGAGCGCTATACCCTCGAGCCCTTCGAAGGTGGAGTCTCTGTCCGCGCAGCTGACAAAGCGTCGCTCTTCGCCGCCTTCGGACGCTTCCTTGAGGAATCGGAATTTGACGGGCGGGGAGGATTTGCTTCTCCTCCCGAGCGGGTGGATTTCACCCCGAAGTCGCATCTGCGCGGCATTTATTTTGCAACGCATTACTACAATTTCTATCACAGCGCGCCGATGTGGAAGGTCTATACCGTGATCGAGGATCTCGCGCTCCGCGGATGCAACCTCCTCATGACCTGGTTCGACATGCATCACTTTACCTCGATGGAGGACGATGAGGCCAAAAAGCTGGTCTCCAGGATCCGCTCGATCATAAAGTACGCGAACCGCCTCGGGATCGGCGGGGCTTTCACCTTGAACGCCAACGAGGCCTTCGCCGACTCACCGGCAGAGCTCCGGGCGGAATATGAGCCCCGGGGGAGATATTTTGCGAAGCCTCACGGACACTATCATGTCGAGCTCTGTCCCTCAAAGCCGGGCGGACTTGAGGAGATCCTCGCGGAGAGAAGAGCGATGTATGAGAAGTTTGCCGACCTCGACATCCGCTTCGTCTCCTTCTGGCCCTACGACCAGGGCGGATGCACCTGCGAGGCCTGCGAGCCCTGGGGCGCAAACGGATTTCTGAAGATCCTTCCCGGATTCAGATCGCTGACGAAGGAATTCTTCCCGCAGGCGAAGATCATTCTTTCGACCTGGTATTTCGATCTCTTCTGCAGGGACGAATGGAGAGATTTCTACCCCCGCATGACAGACGGAACCCTGGAGGGCGTCGATTACGTCCTCGCGAACTTCTTCAAGTCGGGCCTTCCGGAGGTATTCAGGGAAAAGGGGATCCCCGAGGGCATAACCTTCATCGATTTTCCCGAGATCAGCATGCATTCCTGCTCGCCCTGGGGAGGGTACGGAGCCAGCCTTCTGGCGCGTTTCCTTGACGAGGTCGACGAAAAATCCGAAGGGCTCTTCCGCGGAGGCTTCCCCTATTCCGAGGGGATATTCGAGGACTGCAACAAGTATATCTGCCTTGCGAGATACAGCGGCAGGTTTTCACGTTCCGCCGACGCCGTAAGACAGTATGTGAAGCTGAATTTCTGCGTCACCGGCGATGCCCTCGACGAGCTGACCGACGCGGTCCTCAAGACCGAGACGGCGCTGCCGAGGAAGACGACGAGGGGCGGACGCGTCGTTCTTGAGATCCCTCCGGCGGAGGAGCCGCTGAAGGTCGAGATAGCCGACACGTCGGATATCGAATACTGTTTTGGCGTGTTCGATAAATACAACAGTATCCTGCCCGAAAAGATAAAGAGCGAATGGAAGTTCAGGATCTTTTATCTCAGAACGCTTATCGACAGAGAGATCCTTGAAAACGATTTCTTCCCGGGAAGGTCCGCCGCGGCGCAGGCTGCGCTCGCGGAGATCTCGCGGATCTGGTACGTGAACGAAAACACCGGCCCGAGGGTCACTCCGCCGCTCGGAAGATGACGATCGCAACACAGAACGCGCCTGCCGAAACGGCAGGCGCGTTCTGTATAAATAAGAGAGCGTTCAGTCGGCGAGAGAGCCCATCGGATCCCAGGGCAGAAGCACCGTCGGTTTCTGCGTGAGGACGTCGGCGTAGGCCCCGAGATACTTTTTGTTGACGACCGCCTGATAGACAAAGGCGTCGAACCAGGCGTCGGTGGCGGTGTGGTAGCCCTTGTTGGGACCGTCGGATCCCCAGCTGTTCTCGACCTTCCAGCGGTTCGGCTTTCCGTCTTCGACGATATTCACGCCGGTGAATACCATCGCGTGATTCATCTTCGAGACGCCGTAGTCGAGCATCTGCTGTTTCGTCATCGAAAGATCGAGTCCTGTCAGCAGCTCGTAGTCAAAGGCACCTGGATCCCAGACCTTTCTGGTCGAATCCGAGAACTTGCCGCAGTCGGAGCCGAACCAGACCGGCTCGCCGTCAAGGAGCTGTTTCTTTACCGTCTCCTTGAACTCTACGATCTCGAGGTTGAGGTATACGATGTCGGGGGCACCCGAGATGTTTCCGAGGTAGGCGACGGTGTATGTCTTTCCGAAGGGCTTGTCGGCCGTCGGGGCGTTGATAATCGACACATAATCGTCAAGATAATCGCCTATCATCTCGTCTCTGAAGGATATCGGTGTGAAATCCTTTTCGAGATGGTATCCGCCGTCCTTGTCGGTGTATTCGAAATCGAACTTCTCGGGAGGAAGGGTGTAGCACTCGCAGAGGAAGGAGAATACCGAATCAAGAGTCTTCTGCCTTATCTCTTCGATCTTTGCCTCTCTGTCGGGATCCTCCGCGCCGACCGAGCGTATCAGGCAGGCGGCCTTTCTCAGGCAGAGGTTGAGATATTTGTTGACCTGCGAGGTCGCGGACGACTGGAAGGTCTCGGGCATCGCGTCCTTGGGGATGATGCCGTACTTGCGGACGATGTTGACGAACATGTCCCACTGACCGCCGTCGCCGACGCCGGTCGCGAGGATGTAGTCGACCGTCCTGTCGCCGTCGGGAAGGGAGGCCGTGTCGATGATCGAGTCGATGAAGTAGTTGGCTCTTTCGAATTTGTCCCAGAACGCCAGATGCGACTGGGAGAGTTCGAAGGAATCAAGGTTCTTCTTCTTCGCGATGATCTCGCGAAGCAGGTTGGTCGCCGCGAAGAGCCAGCAGCGTCCGGATGACTTCTGATTCGTCGCCGACATTGTTTTTATGTTGTTTGAGAATCTGAAGTTGACGTCGCGGGATGCGACCGGATCGAAGGAGAGGTCGGCGAGCGAGGTCCTTGAGAAGACGTTCGTCAGAGTCTTCTTTGCCGAAGACGAGCTGTATGAGTCGGTGTAGGCTCTGAGTGCTTCGCAGGTTACCGGAGTTTGTTTCATGAGGCGCTCCTTTCGGAATATGTTTAAAAATTTCTTCTGATCTGTGCCGCGGCGGTTCGGTTCATCCGACGGTGAGCATCGTCGATCCCTCGCCGTGGATCGCCCAGAAGTCCTTGGCGAAGTTGTCGACTGCGTAGTTGATCGACGCCATCCCAAGGCCCGAGGTGATGATCGAGGGCTGGACGGTGATGCTGTGGCAGCCGTATACGATCGCCTCGGTCACCTCGGTGAGGTTCTTGAAGGAGGCGCCCAGCAGCTTCGCCCCGCTGCCCGACTGATCGATGAGAGTGCGGATGTCCTCGATTACCTTCTTCGGGTCGGTGCAGTTGTTCTCCATCCTGTTGTAGTAGACAGCTATGTATTTCGCCCCGGCGAGAGCCGCGAGCATGCCCTGAAACGATGAGTAGATTCCCGTAGCAGTGATATTGAAGCCTTCCGAGGCAAGCTGCTTTATCGCGGGAAGTCCCTCGGTGCTGACCGGGATCTTGATGTATACGTCGTGTCCCAGGCGTTCGGTGATGTGGCGGGCCTCCCTGACTATCTCTGATGCCGTTCCGGATACCACCTGAACGTGCAGCGACCGCTTTCCGCAGAGCTTCTTTATTATCCCGAGGTGCTCGTAGACGTCGATCTTTCCCTCTGCCTTGAGGATGGTGGGATTCGAAGTGACTCCAGAGATGGGATATGCATCAAGCCCCGCTTTCAGTTCCTCGATGTTTGCCGTGTCGAGCATGAGTTCGAACATTAGGGTTATCCTTCTTTCAAATAACAAAATGTATAAATATTATATCATAAAACTGCCTTTCAGTCAATCTCAATCTCGCGCGAAGGCAAATCGCGCAAAATGCCGAAGAATCCCGTCATGCGGATTTTTCTGTTGCAAACGCCGGGGGGAAATGGTATAATAATAGAGTAAAAACGGCACGCTGTTTTGCATTTGAAAGGATTAAGAGAGATATGAAAAAGTTTGCATTCACTCTTCTGCCTCTTGTTTTGTCCTTGCTGGTCGTCGCGACGGGCTGCGCCTCTCCCGGCAGGCAGGGAGAGCCCGCTGAAGATCCCGGAGAGGCCGCGTCGTCGGTCTCCGGTACGTCGGCGTTCCCCGACACGTCTGCGTTCCCCGGTACGCCGGCCGTCTCAGACACCGGGATTCCCGCGGACTCGACTCAGGGAGACAGCTCCTTCGATGCTTCGGCCGGTCAGGGCGCCGCGACCTCGGACGCAGTCCAAAGCGGGGTCGCCGGCAAAGTGGATTTAGGCGGAAAACGGATAGAGATTCTCGCGATGAGCGATTCCACGTATCCCGACGTCTCTGACGGCGCGATAAGCGGGGGGCTGATCGAGGACGCCGCAGCTGTCTCAAGACTGAGCGCCGAGGACGCGCTTAGAGTCGTTCTCGAGATCAAGAGAAAACCCGGAAGCGGGTCGGCTGCAACGTCCTTTGTATATGCAGCCACAACCGCTTTTGCAGCGGGCGAACCAAGCGATATATACGCCGCCGGCCAGTCCGCAGCCGTTAAGCTCGTGCTGGCGGGCGTTTGTGCAGATCTGGGCGAGATTGAACCATTTGACATGTCCGCGCAGTGGTGGGCTTCTGCAATCTTCGAGGATCTGAATATCGGAGGCAGGCGATACCTTGCCACCGGGGATCTTTCCGCCGGTTTTCTCGCCTCAATGTATACCGTTTTCTGCAATCAGACCCTGCTTGCCGATCTGAGGATCGGGTCTCCTTTATCGCTCGTCGCCGGCGGCGAATGGACGCTTGACAGGATGATCGAGACGTCGGTTTCCGCAAAGACAGCGGGCGGAAGTGAGATTTGGGGCTTTACGGCGGGATCTCATGCTTATCTTGACGCCTTCATGTTTGCGTCGGATATCAGGATCCTGGAATTCGACGACCGCGGATCCCTCCTGCTCACCGACGCGTTCAACGGGGAGAAGATGAGCAATCTGGCGGAAAAGGTGTACGGATTCCTTAACGGCGGCAGCTGTCAGGTCGGATCCTCCTTGATCTTCAGCGGCGGAAGGTCTCTATTTACCGTCAGACCCTTCGGAAGGTCCTCGGATGAAGACTTTGTCAGCGAGTTCCTTCCCATGCCGAAATTCGACGTGAATCAGCAGGCTTACGTAACCCTTCTCGGTAATGATTATACACTCTACGCGATATCGGGGTCTGATTCCGGAGAATCAGTCGCGGTCCTTGAGAAGCTCGCGTCCGAGGGCAGTCAAAGAATTCTGCCGGCGGTTTTCGAGTCCGGCGTGCATTTCAAATACAGAGAAGACACCGCCGAGGCCGAGGTCATGGCCCTTGTCAGGGCATCGGTGCGCTTTGACGCCGGCATAGTCTTTGCCGACGAGTTCGTCGGCAATACCAATCTCATTTTCCGAAGCTGCGTCTCTGATACTGCAGGCTACAAGTCGGTCGCCGTAAGATTCAACGCGGTAAAAAGAGCTTTTGAAAAGTCCGTCTCCACCGTCAGCTCGAATCTTGCGGTTCTCGGGTGACGAACGACCGCAGAACCGTTCAGGAGGGTTGAAATGAAAGATCTGCCCCTGTACACAAAAGAACTGAGGCCGCTCGGGGAATACGACGTCGCCGTTATGGGCGGCGGACCGTCGGGCGTATGCGCCGCGGTGGAGGCCGCCAGAGGCGGCTCCCGCGTGCTGCTCTGCGAGGCCACCGGAATGCTCGGAGGCATGGCGACATCCGGAATGGTCGGTCCCTTCATGACCTGCTACGACAGGGAGGGGAACCGGCCGGTCGTCGGCGGACTCTTCCGCGAGATAGTCGACCGTCTGGTCGCAAAAGGCGGAGCGATCCCGCCCGAGGATGCCGACGCGCCCAGCATATACACCTCCTTTATCGGCAGATATCACAGGCGGGTGACGCCCTTTGACTCCTTCCTCCTTCAGATCGTCCTTGATGAGATGACGAAGGAGGCAGGCGTCGACGTGATGCTCTACACCCGCTTTGCCGACTGCGTCGTTTCGGACGGAAGGATCGACTGCGCGGTACTGCTCCCGCTAGAGGGACTGTCGGGCGTCAGGGCAGGCGTCTATATCGACGCGACCGGGAACGCCGATGTCGCTGCGGCAGCCGGAGTCCCGGTCTGGAAGGGGGACGAGAAAAGCGGAGTCCCTCAGCCCGGCACGCTTATGTTCGAGATCGGCGGAGTCGACGACGACAGGTACAGAGAGAGGGCGATAAAGCGGGTGAAGGCCTATCGCATGCCCGAAAAGGGAAGATACAAGGTAAATCATTTCCACACATATTCGACCGACGCCGCTGATTCGGCCAGCATGACGGAGTCGCATATGCTGGCGAGGAAGCAGGTCCTCGAGGCCTTCGACATCCTGAAAAACCGCACTCCCGGCTTTGAGGATTCGGTCTTCATCGCCGCAGCTCCGGTGCTCGGCGTCAGGGAGAGCAGACACATCAGGGGCAGGTATCTCCTGACTACCGAAGATCTTACCGCCGGGCGGGCCTTTGAGGACAGGATCGCCGCATACGCCTTCGGCATGGACGTCCATTCGCGCGATCCTGCCGACAAGGGCAATTTCAAGATACCGACGGCCGAGGTATACTACGTCCCATACAGGTCGCTCCTGCCTCTCGGCGCCGACAATCTTCTCGTCGCCGGAAAAACTCTTTCCGCCGAATCCGACGCCGCCGGAGCGATCAGGGTGATGCCCTGCGCGATGGCGACAGGCCAGGCGGCGGGCGCCGCAGCGGCGATCGCCTGCGCGCGCGGGATAGGTCCGGCGGAGGTCGACAGCAGTGAGCTGCAGTCGGTGCTGAGAGAGCACGGGGCGATTCTCGACTGAAATACAGCGGGATGCCGGATGATCCGCACCGCGAATCATCCGGCATCCCGGAGATTTTTTGCAAAGGACTGTTATTACAGTCTGGTTTTTCAGCTGCCTCTGCGATTATTCGTCACCTGTCGGGGAATACTGCCTTCTTGGCGTCTCCGAAGCGGAGCGCGTCGTTCAGAAGGTTGTATCTCGAGCTCTCGGTGGTCATATACCAGGGCGCCGTCATTATGCCGGTCAGGTGCTCTCCGTCGAGGAACTTCTTAGAGAATTCCATCGTCTCAAGCGGATTATGCCAGTTCGACCAGGTCGAGCAGGTCGGCACCTGATCGTAGCCATTGTCGGCAAGGAGCTGATATGCCCTGACTCGGGGCTCGTCGACCGAGCCGTCCCGGTTGTATTTGAAGCTTCCGTAATACCAGTTGGAGATGAGCGCCGATTTGGGCATCTGCTCGAGGAAGGCTGCCTCGTTTCTCCAGATGTAGTCGCCCCAGATCCAGGGACGGGCGCCGAGGCTGTCGCAGATATCGTACATATAGAAGAGATCGTGCCACCAGAGATCATAGGCGCGTATGATCTGCATCCTGAAATTGCGCTGGTGATCGGCGGTCTCCTCGTCCATCCCGAGATGGAAGAGGGCGGGTCCTCCGAAGAGCTCGGCAACCTCGGTGATGAGGTCCTTTACCACTTCGTAGTACTTTTTCGTCGAGATCATCCTCGCGTATTCCCCAAGCCAGATGTCGTGGCAGCAGGAGAAGTTGAGCTTGGGGAGCGGCGTCATGCCGAGCGACCTGATGCGGTCGAGCTCTGCCTTCAGCTTGTCCTTCGGCCAGGCGCCCTTCACCGAGATCTCGGGGTGCGATTCATACTCGATGCCGTCGCCGATATCGATGAGCAGCGTGTTGATCCCCTGTGAGGGAAGGAAGTCGACGGTCGTCTTCCAGACCTCGTCGGAGGTCGGAAGCTCGGGATAATAGGGAGCGTAGCGGTTTTTAAGGCCGGAATCGGGGTCTCCCCACATATTGGTGCCAAGGTGGATCAGATATCCGAAAAGCTGTCTGTTTCCCATATCCGTTTTCCTTCGGGATTCTTTCGCTTATTTGCCGAAATATCTCTTGAGCAGACCCTCAAAGGCCTTGCCGTGTCTGGCTTCGTCCTTCGCCATCTCGTGGACGGTGTCGTGTATGGCGTCGAGTCCGAGGGCTTTCGCCTTCTTCGCGAGCTCGAACTTGCCCTGTGTCGCGCCGTTCTCGGCCTCGACTCTCACGGCGAGGTTCTTCGCGGTCGATTCGGAAACGACCTCTCCGAGAAGCTCGGCGAATTTGGCGGCGTGCTCTGCCTCTTCATAGGCCGCGGTCTTCCAGTATTCGGCGATCTCGGGGTAGCCTTCGCGGGCAGCCGCGCGGGACATGGCGAGATACATTCCGACCTCGGTGCACTCGCCCTGGAAATTCGAGCGGAGTCCTTCGATTATGTCGGCGGGAGCGTCCTTGGCGATGCCGATGACGTGCTCGGTCGCCCAGAATCTCTCTTCCTCGGTTACCTCGACGAACTTCTCGCCGGGGGCTCTGCAGAGCGGGCAGCTTTCGGGTCTGGTGTCAGAGATGACGATCTCTCCGCAGATGGTGCATTTCCATTTTTTCATTTTGTGATCCCTTTCTTCAGGTATATTATTTGTTTGTTTTTCTTCTTTGACCGATCCTCCGCCTATCTTCTCGAAGGCGTCGGGACCGTGCTTGCAGATCGGGCACTCAAAGTCCGCGGGAAGCTCGTCACCCTCGTATTCGTATCCGCAGACGGTGCAGCGCCAGACAGTCTTTTCCTTCGCTTCGGCGGGACGCGCCGCAGGCGCCGGCTTGATGTTGGTCTGGTAGTAGCTGTAGGTCACGGAGGGCAGGGAGGAGATGACTTCGGCATCGGTGACCTCGGCGTAGAATACCGTGTGGGTCCCGGCGTCGACACTGTCGGTCACCCTGAGCGACAGCCAGGCGTTCGCGAAGGCGGTCAGTCTGAGGAGTCCGTTCCCGGTCCTCGTTACCTCACCGAAGCCCGAGTATTTGTCGGTGTCGCGACCCGAGGCGTAGCCGAAGCGTTTTATCAGATCGAAGGGGACGTTCTCGGTGAGGACCGAGATGTTGAAAAGACCGGTCTTCGATATCAGTTCGGTCGAGTAGTTCCCCTTGTTTACCGCCAGCATGACGGTGGCGGGCGACGAGGTGAGCTGGACGAAGGTGTTCACTATGCATCCGTTGTCCTTCATTCCGGACGCGGTGGACAGGAGATAGAGGCCGTATCCTATTTTATAAAGAGCTTTGCTGTCCATTCGTTTTCCCTTTCAAAAGGATTGTTCGCGGAGAAGACCGCGCTTGCATTTACCTGAATAATGATACTATATAATCGGTCTTTTGTCAACTGGTTTTTTTGGCTTTTGAGCGGATGGCGGGACCGCGCGGCGGACCGCGGGAGGAAGCTGATGGAGTTTGATGAGAAAACAATAGCGGATGAGCCTTCCGGCTACGTCGGGGAGACCGGGCCGGACGGGACTCCGCTCGGCCGCGGAAGGCTGAGGTTCGGCGACGGAACGGTCTATCGGGGAAGCATCGACTGGCACTCCCAGCGGGGCATCGGGGTCTGGTACTATCCCGACGGCAGCTCGGCGGGCTGCGGTTTCACACTCTGCCGCGAGACGCCCGCGCTGAGGTTGGGCTCATCCTCGGGGAAGGTTTATGTCAGATTCCTCTCGAGATTCATGTCTGAAGACGGCGCATCCGATCCTGAAGCCGACGCCGTCTGCGCTGAGCTGAAGCGCAGGTTCGACGCCGCCGGAGTCATCCTTGAGTACAACGCCAGAGCGCTGCTCTGCGATCTCATACTCACGGGCGAGCTGCCGGCAGACGCCGCTTTCCCTCCGGCGGGATCTCCGGGAGTTTTCAGGATCCCCGACGCGCTCGAACTGAAAGACTCTAATGTTCCACGGGAACAATATTCAAAGACTTGAATAATCGTGATGATGCCTACAATAACGACAGAACAACATAAAGGATGCTGATTTGGCTTCCGGGACGAAAACAAACCGGTCTCCTTCGAAATATGTGACTCCCATCCCGGACAGTTTCCAGGATTATTATAATTTGTTGCAGATTATTATTCTTCTTAGAACAGAAAATACCGAAAAACTGCGCAACTATCGGAGTGTTGTATTGGGATCGGTTACGATAAGTGGACGTATGACAGATCGCAAGCGTGAACAGGTGAATTGTTTCTTTTTTCAAAAAGGATTGCTGAATCGAAGAGATAAATCACAGAAAGAACTATAATCATGAAAAAGCCGGAAAAAAAGAGGAAAAAAGTCAAAAAGAAGATAAAAATAGTGATCGCGCCCGATTCCTTCAAGGGCAGCATTTCGGCGCCGGATGCTGCAGAGGCGATCGCGGAGGGACTCGTATCGGTCCTCGGTGACCGCCTGCTGACGGTAAAGAAGCCGATCGCCGACGGCGGCGAGGGCACCCTTGACGCCCTGGTCCCCGCCGACGGACGGATATCGCTCGACGTGACCGGACCCGACGGCGACCCTGTCCGCGCGGAATACGGTATCGCCGGCGGCACCGCCGTCATCGAGATGGCGAGGGCCTCGGGGCTGACGCTCTCGTCGGTCAGGCGCGCCGCGCAGGCAACGACTTACGGGACCGGCGAGCTCATCGCCGACGCGCTGGACCGGGGGATCAGGCATATCATGCTCACCGCCGGCGGATCGGCCACGAACGACGGCGGATGCGGAATGTTCGCCGCGCTCGGAGCGGTCTTCAGAGACTCAGCCGGAGATGCCTTCATTCCGACGGGCGGGACTCTTTCGAGGATCGCGTCGATCGATCTTTCCGGCCTAAGGGCGGGATTCGGGGAGACAGATTTCACGATCGCCGCCGACATAAAAAATCCCCTCCTCGGGCCCGAAGGCGCGACATACGTCTACGGACGGCAGAAGGGGGCGACCGATAAGGAGCTCGACATGATGGAGCTCGGGATGTCGTCCTATGCCGCTATCGTCGAGAAGATCTGCGGGAGGCATGTCAGCGAGGTCCCCGGCTCGGGAGCCGCGGGAGGAATCGGGATACCGCTTATCGCCTTCGCGGGTGCTGTTGTCTCGCGGGGGATCGACACCGTGCTTAAGACCGCGGGATTCGACGGGGCGCTGAAGGGAGCCGACGCCGTGATAACCGGAGAGGGAAAGCTTGATCTGCAGAGCCTCTTCGGCAAGGCGGTGAGCGGTGTTGCGTCGGCCGCGGCGAAGGCAAAGATCCCTGTCGACGTTATCTGCGGCTGTCTGGGTGCCGAAAGGGAGGAACTGAGGTCGCTCGGCCTCAGGGAGATACTCGCGCTCTCTGACTTCGCTCCCGACGCGAGGTCGTCGATTGAGGACGCAGGCCGCTGGCTGAAGGAGGCTGCGGCGGAATACGCGAGAAAGCTGTATTTGTGATTTGAAATTTGAAAAAGTTGGGGCTGCTAAAAACCTTAGGTTTTTAACAGCCCCGCAAATGTCACGGCCGGGAAACCGTGACATTTGCCGATCTTTTTCGTTTTTTGCCAGAAAAAACACCATATTATTGAGCATTTTAGGGCAAAAACGGCACGGTAACGTGCCGAGAAAAACGTCG
>JAEEGL016587693.1_pt1 | contig 35000 bp, 25 predicted proteins | sample 9134231 | NCBI WGS metagenome assembly JAEEGL01 (sample SAMN16246548, study PRJNA631951) | gut metagenome | biome: gut microbiome; feature: rumen; material: fiber-attached | host: Bos | place: Iran: Karaj | collected 2018-10 | reverse complement strand
TTCAGGCGTATATTTGAAGGAATTGCTGATAAGATTGTTCATCACCTGACGGATACGTCCCTTATCGCCGATGACCCTGGGATGCGTAAACTTGCCGCCGACGACCTCTATCTGCTGTTTCTTGACCGCAAGCTGAGCCTCGACAAGCGCATTGAGCCCTTCGATCAGTTCAGACATATCAAAGGTCTCTTCCTGAAGGAAATTCTGACCCGATTCGATCTTACTCATATCGAGCACATCGTTTATAAGATCAAGGAGCTGCGCAGATGAGAGCGAGATCTTCCTTAAGCAGTCCTTGACCCTGTCGATATCGTCTATATGCGTTTCGGCGATCTTGGTCATTCCCACGATGGCATTCATGGGCGTCCTTATATCATGGGACATGTTCGCAAGGAAGGAGCTCTTGGCGTAATTTGCCTTTTCTGCATTGTCATAGGCTTCAAGGAGCGCTGTCTTGCTTCTTTCGTCGCGGTCCTTGATGATACTTATATCCTCGGCACAGAAAAGCACCTTGTCAAAGCCGAGCCTGCCCCTCTTAAGAGGAACGATGAAAAGCTTCTCCCATTTGGAGGGCGCACCGGAAATGTGATATTCGAAGCACTTGTAGATACCGCCGTCACCAAGCTTCTCTCTGATGTTCTCCGGCGTTACAAACCCAAGTACATACTCCTTTGTCTTTTCATCAAAAGCCATTTCTCCGAGATGTTCCACGAGGTCCGTATAACTTCCGTTTACAGGCATCATCCCGTCGCTGGAATCCTTTACGGTTATGAACCTGTATGTATTTTCCTTGAGATTCACCTCAACAACCTTGTTGAACAGGCTGATGATGGCTGAAATGATGGTGTCGGATATGGTGTTGATCTTCGCAAGGCGCCTGTTCTTCTGCCTTTCATAGAAAAACAGAACGAGCATGTAGAGCAGAACACTTCCGACGCAGACGAACTGCAATACCAGCAGGGATCTGTAATTGTCCTTTAAGAGCTGTCCCGTTATATTATCGGTGATGATCTCCGTGAGTACCCATTCCCCGTTATTGCATGTTGTGTGGCCGATAAAGTCAAAGCCGTCATTTGTCGTAAGCTTGAAGCAGACGGTCTTATCTGCGGGAAGATCGCGGAAATCCACAAATTCCCCAACTTTTGCCTTAGCATACCTTTCGGACGAAAAGAGGTCCTGCAACATCTTTTTCTTATCTTCGCATCCCGAACAGGTGATCACCCGTCCGTCCGAGGTGGAAAGGATCGTCCGTATCGTCATGCCGTAGTACTTTTCCGCAAGGAAATTACCTATGCTGACGCTGTCATACCCGCCGATAAGCACCCCCTTGACCTCGCCGTCATGAACGACGGGCGCATAGGAGAGCAGATAGTTAAGTCCCGAAACCGAACTTTCAAAAACCAGAAGGTTGCCCCTTTTGCCCTGCATGCCCTGCAAATAATACTTTTCGGAAGTGTTGGTGAACATCTCTCCGTTACTTGTGACCGTGTTTCCGTAGGGATCACAGAAGGCAACCACCGAGAAGGATGAGCTGTCTCTTAACTCCGTCACTCTTTCCAAGTCGGGGTCGTGACCGTTCCACAGTACCGATTCGATATTTGCAAGTATGCTTATGGCGTTCTCGGAACCAACAGTAATGCTTTCCAGAAATGCGGCATGGCCGTGTCCTTCGTTTCCAAGGAAGATCTCCATGTCCTCGCTTGTTTTGGCTATCAGCGTGTGGGAATAAAATGACATGGAAACAACGATCACGGCAATAACGATCAAAAGAAGGAAAAGGTGTATCCTGTTTCCTTCTTCCCGTTCCTCATCCATCTTATCAAAGTATTCCATGTAATCGTCCATAGTTTTCTCCAAAAGACTTATTTTGCGAACAATCCGAGATCGATACTCTCGCCCATTTTACGATATCCCGCATTGTTGGGATGCAGGTAGTCGTTTTTAAGCTCCGCCTTCATAGTGTCGTTCTTTTCTTCGTCACGGATCAGCATATCGAAGTCGATCACCGCGTCAAATCCGGCTTCCTCCGCCCTTATCCACGCGTTCACTTCCTGACGTATCCTTTCGCGGGTAGAGGTGTAATATGAGTGGTTTCTGAAGGGTGTGATGGTGCAGCCGTAGACCTTTATGCCTTTTTCCTGAGCTGCGGTGACCATGAAGGAAAGCCCTTTGATAAGCCTGTTTGCAAGGTTTGCGTCCCGGGTCGTTCCTATATCGTTTACACCGATAAGGATGATCACATACTCAACCCCGTCCTGCTCCAGCACATCTCTCTTGAACCTTATGACGGCAGCCTCCCCCTTTCCTCCGTAGATGGCGTTTCCGCCGATACCGAGATTAAGAACTCCCACATCCTTTGTCTCATCCAGCGCCCCAAGTCTCTCCGCAAGAATATCACTCCATCTGGAATATGAGCCCTTCGTAACACCATAACCGTCGGTGATGGAATCTCCGAAGCAGACAACGCTCCGGGAGGTCTCTTCAGCCAGAACATCGATGTCCGAAAGGAAATACCAGCTGGTCTTCTTTATGGCTCTTGCAAAAGAAGTGTCGCTTAAGTGGCTTCCCGCAAGGAGGTAATTGTCAACACGCGCCCCCGCATGTCCCGTCTTTATTTCAGGGACCTCGCCGAACTCAGTCGTAACGGCAAGAAAACCCAGGGGAGCAAGTTCAATATCGACGGGATCGCTTGTGACCGTATCTCCCGCATGTATCGTGACACTTTCTTTACCGTCAAAGGTAAGTACTCTGTCCGTATCGGGGCGTATCTCAGACGTATTGCCGTTCACGGCTTCAGCCACATGTACACCCTTGATCTCAAGGTCTGCTTCGCCGCAGATATTTGAAAAAGTGATCCTGATCAAAGAGCCTCCGACAGAGCATCTCACGATCTGTCTGTAGGTGTTCCCGGGAAGTCCGGGATAAGGCGGCTCCGCGTCTACGTTTATGACATACTGGGCGCTTGCCCATGTGCCCACCCATTTGCCGCTAAGAGTTTCCTCCACAGGTACGTTTTCGGGGGCAGGTGTGCGTATGGGTGATACGGAACTCCTGATTATAGGGTTCTCCACCGGCATGGGAGTCGCTGTGGGCTCCGGTGTCACGGTAGGTGTGGGCTCGGGTGTGGCCTTTTCCTTAAGGGATGCCGTTACTCTCGCCGGTCTCTCGGCGGGACCGGGAGTTGTCCGGGGCGGTCTTGTGGGCGTAAAAGGCTCAAAGGTAAGTTCCTGTCCCATGACGCTCACGGTCTCAGCGTTACCGCAGCCCGAGAAAAGTGCCACTGCCCCACAGACTGCCGTCAGAGCGAGGAGTTTAACAATATTCTTTAAACTAACGTATTCTTTTTTATTTGCCTTATGAAAGAAGCATTCTGTCATTATCAAGATTCTTGCCTGCATTCTCGCGGAACTTTAGCAAAAGGTCATCGGTGGTCAAAGCCTTCTTTTCTTCACCCTTTGCATCAAAAATGATGTTTCCGTCGTCCATCATGATAAGTCTGTTTCCGAGTTCAAGCGCCTGCTGCATGTTATGGGTGATCATAAGGCAGGTCAGCCTGTTCTCTTCCGTGATCTTTTTTGTAAGCTCGATCACCTTGTCAGCCGTTGCGGGATCGAGGGCCGCCGTATGTTCGTCGAGGAGAAGGATACTGGGCGGATTGTATGTTGCCATAAGAAGGGTTAGCGCCTGACGCTGACCGCCCGAAAGCAGTCCCACGGGCTGCTCCAGTCTGTTCTCAAGCCCCATTCCCAGAAGAGAGAGCTTTTCCTTAAATGCATTTCTCTCCTGCTTTGTTATGCCGGAAAACCAGCCGCCGCGTCCCGCAGCCAGGGTCAGGTTTTCCTCTATGCTCATACCGGGAGCGCTTCCCAACATGGGATCCTGGAAAAGTCTTCCTATCTTCTGTGCTCTTTTGTGATCGGACTGCATGGTGATATCTTCTCCGTCAAGGATGATACGGCCCGAATCCGTGAAAAATGTTCCGGCGATGGCGTTAAAAAGCGTGGATTTACCTGCTCCGTTGGAGCCAATGATGGTGATAAAGTCGCCGTCCTCTATCTTCACGGAAAGATCCCGTATGGCAACCTTCTCATTTATCGTACCTGCGTTAAAAGTCTTACTGATATGAATGAGTTCAAGCATTGTTACCCCTCCTTAACTCCAGCTTTCTCTTGAGCATGGGATAACGTGATCTTATGTAGGGTCCTGAAATTGCTGCGATGACGATGATCGCAGAAACGAGCTTCAGCATGGATGCGGGCATGTTAAACCTGAGTGCGATGGTGTAAACAAATCTGAATATGCACGCTCCGATAACCGCTCCGATGGCTCTTCTTGTAACCTTGCCCTTACCGAGAAATGCGTTTCCTATAAGGAGAGACGCAAGTGCAACGGTAACCATACCGCCGCCTATATCGATGTTTGCGGACTTCTGTACCTGAGCAAGAAGACAGCCCGAAAGAGCGGTAAAGGCGTTGGCGACGCAGAGACCGACTATCGTCGTGAAGGCGGGATTGATGGAGGAAGTCTTTACCATGGCGGGATTATTTCCCGTAGCACGGATCGCAAGTCCGAGGCGTGTCCTCAAAAAGAAGGAAAGGAAAAGGATGACCAGCACCACGAAAAAAAACGCCACTATGAGCTTGTACCAGTCGGCAAGGAAGGTGCCTTCCAGTCTCTTCTTAAGCATGGTGAACAGGGTTTCCGTTTTGTTCAGGTTCACAAGAGAGGAATTTTTCATTATTGCGATGTTTATGGAATACAGCCCGGTATTTACGATGATACCCGAAAGCAGGCTGTCTATGCCCATCTTGGTCTGAAGCACGGAAACTACAAGTCCCGAGATCATACCTGCCAGCATGGCGGCGATAACGGACAGTAGGGGGTGAACCGAAAGATCCATCTTGGCGCCCCCAGCCGCTCCGAGAGTGAAGCATCCGTCGGTGGACAGGTCGCACACGTTGAGCATGGAATAGCTCAAAAATAAAGCAAGCACGGTGAGGGAACTGATAAGTCCCAGCTCAAGCGTGGTCTGAACAAGATTAAGCATTTAAAGAAACCTCCCGTAACATTATTTATAATACTCCAAAAGCCATCCGCAAACAAGCGGATGGCTCCCGGAAAATTCTTTTCTTATAAAAATTTAATTGAAGGACTCTGCTGTCTTGATCTCCTGAACCTTTGTGCAAAGAGGTGCGAAGGCATTCTTGATCGTAGCGAAGTCAAAACCGATGGCCGCGCAGGTCTCCGTATTTACCGTAGCGGTACCGTTGTCAAATGTACGAACGGGAACGTTTGCGGGATTCTTGCCATCGATCAGGATCTCCTTGATCATTTCGGCTGTCTCGACACCGAGGTTTGCATAATCAACGCCGTAGCCCAAGAATGCGCCGTTAAGAGCGAAGGAATCGGCTCCGGTGTAATGAGGGATCTTAGCTGCCGCAAGCTTCTCATAGATGGAAAGCTCAGCCTGCATGATGGTGTTGTCGCTGGGTGTGAAGATGGCATCTACTCCGTCGGCGATCATTGCATCCGCAGCGAGCATAACTTCCGCAACATTGGTGCCGGTGTGCTCAACAAACTTTACACCCTTCTTTGTAAGATATTCCTTTGCCTGTGCTATGGCAGTGGTTGAGGCATCCTGGCCTGCATCGTAGAGAAGACCGATGAGGTCAGCCTTTGCGTCTGCGGCGAAGATGAGGTTAAATACAGCGGCGGTATCAAGGTAATCCGAAGTTCCGGTAACATTTGCGCCGGGCTTCTCAAGGGAATCAACGATATGTGTGGCGATGGGATCCGAAACAGCGGCGAAGACAACGGGGATCTTGTTGTCTTCCGTAGCGCCCTGCATAGCCATCGCAACGGGTGTTGCAACACCTACCATGAGGTCCACCTTGCTTGAAATAAAATTCTGGATGATCTGGTTCATTACGTTGGAATCAGCATTGCAATTCTGATAGAGTATCTCAAACTTTACGGTCTCGGTCTCATAGGACTTAAGCGTATTCTGTATGTTTTCAACGATCTGATTTAAGGAAGCATCGTCAACGTAGTTGCAGATACCCACCTTGTATGTTTTTACTCCGTTCTCTTTTTTGCCGCAGGCTGCGAGTCCGATCACCAAAGTAAGCGCGATCATCATTGTTACGATTCTTTTCATTGTCTTCTTCATTTTCTTTTCTCCTTTTTGCAATCAGTGTGTTTTGCTCCGGGACAAGAATACAAAAAACCTGTCCGTAGCAGTTATCTGCTGGGACAGGTCTGAATAATCAATTTCCTGCGGTGCCACCCGGCTTGGTGTGAAAACTCACATCCTCTCATACGTACTCGACCTCATGAAAGTCTTTATACGCTGCTGTTCTTAACGAAGTGTCGTCTCCGTCTCACCTACCCTTGCGCTTGGGTTCGGTTCGCCCTCGGAAGCCCATTCATCATCATCCTTGCTGCCGCAATCCCACCATCTGCGACTCTCTGAGTGTAGGTACAATGACTACTTACTCTTCTTCAACGGTTTGTGCCACTTTACCATATCAACGCGACATTGTCAAGAGGTTTTTATAAAAATGTTTTTTTACAATCATTCCCAAAAATGATATGATGTTAGGGTCATAACCTCAGGGAGGCATAAAATGCAGGAGTTTAAGAAAAAAGTCTTTAATATAATCCAGATAGGTAACAAGAACGATATACCCAGCACCCTCTTCGACTACGGCATAATCACCGTGATCGCCGTAAACCTTTTCGCGACGCTGTTCTCGACCTTCGAAGCCTCGGCGCCCTACAGAAATGCGGTTGATCTCACGGAAACAGTCACCGTGATCATTTTTACCATCGAATATGCGCTCCGCCTGTGGACTTCGGACAGGCTTTATCCCAACTCTTCCCGGGGCGTTGCTCTGCTTAAATACATCTTTTCCTTTTACGGTCTCATCGAGCTGTTTACATTCCTTCCCTTCTACCTGCCCTTCATCTTTCCGGCGGGTGCGGTGGCCTTCAGGATGTTCCGTGTAATAAGGATCCTTCGGCTTTTCAAGATAAACGCGCAGTACGACGCGTTCAACGTAATAATCTCGGTCCTCAAAGAAAAAAAGAATCAGCTTCTTTCATCGATAGCGATGATACTGATCCTCATGGTTTCCGCTTCCCTCTGCATGTACTCCCTTGAACATGAGGTACAGCCGGAGCAGTTTCAAAATGCATTTTCGGGTATATGGTGGGCAACTTCCACCCTCCTGACTATTGGCTACGGCGATATTTATCCCGTCACCATAGCAGGTAAGATAATGGCGATCATCATCGCCTTCCTCGGGGTGGGGATGGTGGCGATACCCACAGGTATCATTTCAGCAGGTTTCGTTGAGCAGTACACCCGGGTCCGCGACATGCCGGCACTTGCTCACGGCTCATCCTTAGAGCTCATAACCTACGACATATCCGCAGATCACCCCTGGGCAAACAAGGCCCTCTGCGACATAAGGCTTCCCCGGCAAGAGATAGTCGCCATGATAGTCCGGGGCGAAGAGGAGCTCATCCCCCACGGCGCCACCGTGATCCTGCCGGATGACAACCTGATCATATACAAGAAGAAATGATCTTCAGCAAAAGATCCTGAAGCAATTAATGATAAGTTCAAATTCAAAAGAGATGTAATAAAGTATCTTTTTAGGGTGAAACGGAATGTGTTTCACCTTTTTTATGTCTTTAATGCCTTCCCATACAGCGCCGAGATAACACTTCGCAAGGCCGTGACTCATGAAAAACAGTGTCTTAACAAGGATTCCCAAAAGAATGAAGGGAAGATTTATAAGATGCATAAGGAACGGAAAGTTCTTGTAATTAAGCCACACAAGATTCCTCGTTCCCAGCCTCGTCTTAAATTCATTGTATTTTTTGCCGGTCTTGTTGGACGTCCCGCTTCCATAATGGATAACTTTCGCTTCGGGGACATAAATATTCTTATATCCCGCAAGCTTTGCTCTTATGCCCAGATCCAGGTCTTCTCTGTAGGCAAAGAATGCATCCTCAAGAAGACCGATCTCATCAAGTACGGACCGCCTGTAGATGCAGGCTCCTCCGCAGGGGGCGGTGATCTGTGATTTTTTCTCGTATCTTGCGGCAGGCTTTCCGTTACCCCGCTGAAATGCAAGTCCGAAAACAGTATATAGATCTCCTGCGTCGTCCATCAGGGAATTATCATCAATCTTCAGCATCCGGGCGGATGCGCCGAAAACTTTTTCGTCTTCGTCAAGGGCGCGGGTAAGAGCTTCCGTGAAGCCCGGAAGGACTTCCGTATCGTTGTTAAGGAGAAGCACATACTCTCCTTCGGAGGCTTTTATACCCACATTCACCGCGGGGGCAAAGCCCAGATTCTCGGTGTTCTCAATGATCCGTACATCGGGGTGGTTCTGTCTTATCCATGGAACGGAGTCATCCGTCGAAGCGTTATCCACAACGAGGATCTCCGTTTCATCAAAAGAAACCCCGGCCATAGAGCCGAGGCATTTTTCAAGAAAATCTCTTCCGTTAAGATTGGGGATGATAACAGAAACCTTTTTCATTTCAGAGTTTCAAAACCTCCATGATCCTTGCGGCGGAATTACTGTCACGATAAGCATAAGCCTTGTCCATAAAGGAATCGATCTTAAGAAGATCGTGCTTTGCGGTATCAGAAGAAAGGTTAAGTATCTCTTCCGCAAGTTCATCGATCCTTCTGTATACGGGACCGGGAACGAAGCTTTCATAATCCTCGTAGAAGCCCCTTTCCTCTTCCCTGTAATAATCCAGATCGGGAGCATAGAAAAGGATGGGTCTGTTAAGGATCGCAAAGTCATAGCATATGGATGAATAGTCCGTAACAAGAACATCCGCCTTTCTCATGAGAAGGTTCAGATTATCCTGTCCGGACACATCAACGCAGTTGCCGAACATGAAATATTCGGAACGGCCTTTAAGTTCCTCCGCCACATGGGGATGGAGTCTCAGCATCAACTGTATCTTCCTGTTCCTTCCCGAGAGCTTTCGGAGCAATGTTCTGATCTCGTAATAAGGAGCATCCCCGGGAATGCCTTCTCTGAAGGTTGTGGCAAAGAGAACGGTGAACTTGTCCTTATCCCTTACATCGTCGTTCTCGTCGTGTGCTCTGAAAAGTTCGTCACACCTGGGATTACCCGTAACATAGATCTTCTCGTAAGGGAGACCGAAACAGCCCTTATAAATCTGCTTCGTGTATTCCGAAGCAACGAAGAGATGGGTTATCTTTGCGTCGCTTGCGGCTTCCAGTTCCTTAAGCTTTCCTTCCGTGGTATCGAGTCCGAAGCGCTTGATGGTACCCGTTCCGTGCCAGAGCATCGCAACTCTTACGTCGTTTCCCACGTTGCAGAAGCCCAAGGGAAGAAAGGTGTTATCCAAGAAGATCGTATGACTTCCCGCCATGTGAAAACTGTCAACCACGAAGAACTTAAACGCCTTATGGATGTTTTTTCCGAACTCCGTATTCGATCGGTTTATGGCATAGGTCTTATAGCCCTTTTCGCCGACTGCTTTAAGCATCACGCCGCAGTTACCGGTAAGTCCGCCGTCATGGGTCATGACGAAGAACACGCTTTTCTTCTTTCTCGGAAGTTTCGCCCAAAGATCGTAGAAAAACGCAAACAGACGATACCCCTTTATTTTTTTTTCCAATTCCTCATTAGCCATATCAGATGTTATACTTCAGGTAAACTAGTACCCATACCTTCCTGTCGGGGTCATAGCATACACTCACTATCATTTCGATGGGTATGCTCTGATTGTTCAGATAGGTCGTCAGCTTGTCAAGATAGGCGAACTCCATAAAAGTATATTTTGTTGGTAATGAGTTGTGTTCCATATAACCTCTCCCCACAGGGCGCTGCCCCGTAAGCCGGACCTCCCGTCTGAATCAGATTTATGCTTAAATATACTCCATTCCGTGCGAAATGTAAAGCATCGCCTATCCCGCCACAAACCTTTCCAGGATCTCTTTTACCACGTTGGGGTCGATGGGCTTGGAAATATGCTCGTTCATGCCGCATTCCTTGGAGGTCTTGATATCTTCCATAAAAGCATTTGCCGTCATGGCGATAATGGGCACCTTCTTCGCGTCGTCCCTGTGAAGCGATCTGATAGCCTTTGTGGCTTCATAACCGTTCATTACCGGCATCATGATATCCATGAGGATACATTTGTACTCGCCTATCGCAGAAGATCTGAACTTATATACGGCATCCTCTCCGTCGAAGGCTTCCGTTATGTCGAAGCCCATTTCTTTAAGGAGCTCAATGGCGATCTCACGGTTGATGTCGTTATCCTCGACCAGAAGGATCTTGGCGTTCTTAACACTCAGCTTCTTGGTCTGTTTCGACACAGTCGAAGGTACATGAGCGACCGGATCGGGATCCACATCGAAGTCAAAGGTCAGCGTTACAACCGTTCCGACATTCAGTTCACTCTGTATCTCTATCTTGCCGCCGAGCATATCGACAAAGTTCTTTACTATGAGCATTCCGAGTCCGGTGCCCTTATACTTGGACTGAGCACCGTCTTTCTCAACTCTTGAGAAGGGCTCATAGATCTTTTCAAGGAACTCCTGGGTCATACCGATGCCCGAATCGGCTATGGTATATTTGATATGAAGGTGTTTACCGTCCGGCGAGAGCTTGTTTTCCGTCCTGTATACGATATTTTTGCCGTCGGGAGTGTATTTAACGGCATTTGAAAGTATATTGAGGACCACCTGCCTTAGCCTCAGACCGTCCGTAAGAACATAATCCACTGCCAGAGGCTGACAATCGGTGATGATCTCGAGTTTTCTGTCAACCATGTAGCCCTGCATTATCGACATGAAGTTACTCTCCATCTCACGGAGGTTCACGGATTCATGAGCGATAACTATCTTACCGCTCTCTATTCGGCTGAGATCAAGGCTGTCGTTAATGAGTGCCAAAAGGTGATCCGAGCTGCTCTTGATCTTTTCAAGACAATCCTCCAGCCTGCCGCGATCATCAATATTCTCCATCGCGATCCTGGTCATGCCGACTATCGCATTCATGGGCGTTCTTATGTCGTGACTCAGATTTGAGAAGAAACCGCTCTTCGCGGAATTCGCCTGCTTCGCCTCTTCGTAGGCCCATTCCGCCGCCGCTTCCTTCTCAAGCTCTTTCCTCTTGACATCATCGATCATCTGAATGGCAAAAACAAGATTGCTTATACGCCCATTCCTGTCCCGTTCCGCTTCGGCAAGCGAAAGCCTTGACCAATGCCCTTCGGAGTTTATGTAGTCATGGACTATCATTTTCTCATTTCCCATCCGCTCGGTGATAGTGGTCGGATCGGCAAATTCCATGACGGCGCTTCTGTGTTCTTCGCATGCGTTCAGGCGCAAAAAGCTCAAAGCGGTTTCAAGCGTGCTTTCCTCCGGCAATACCCTGACCGCCTTGTGACTGTATATCAGAGTCTTATATCTGTTATGCGGGATGCTGACAAAAGCCATGACCATATAGGTCTCGGAAATGGCCTTATTAAGCGCCTCATACCTTTTCTCGTCGATTATGCTCTTGACCATCCAAAGAACACTCTTAACTTCTCCGTCGGTACCGCGTGAATAAGCAATAAATTCGAGACGTATCCACCCCAGCTTAGAAGAATTGATATCAATGGATATCTTATTTTCATCCCTGAGTCTTTCGGCAAGTGTCGACATATTCAGAAAGGCTCTTTCTTCATCCGTCGAATCGAGATACATGAACTCGGCGCTCCATACATCGATCATCTGCTGAAGGTTGGCACTGAATTCTTCAAACCGTCTTCCGGTTTCAAACGGCTTCACGGCAAGTACCCCTACAGAACTCAGATCAAGACGGTATACCGCCAGATAAAGCTCGGAAACCGTGGAAAGGAAGTGCATCTGTGCCTGGCTACTGCTCTTCTCGCCGTCTATGATCTCCTCCGAGAAAAGGACATAATCACTCTTTCCGTACTCATCCCTTCCAAGCAGCCTGAACGCACACCTGCACCAATGCCCGTCATTATCGACATACTCGTATTCCGTCTTGTCACGTTCCCTAAGGCGCATATTCAGATCGGATATGAGCAGGAACCTTTTGAGTCCGGCTTTATACTCGGGTCTTATGAGCTCTTCCGCCATTCTTTCAAAGTCTTCGGTCACACCCGTTTTGTTCTCGTCTCCGAAGCAAAAGGCATTGATCTCCTTCTCGGCATAATCCCCGGTTTCAAGATTTATGACAAATGCCTGTTTATAACAGCCTCCCAGCCTCCTGCTGACCTCATTCGCAAGCTGAAGCGTTGCCCCGCTCTTCCTTGCCTCCGCCATGTAATTGTCGGTGTTTTCACCCACCAGCTTTCTGGCAAGCTGAAGATTCTTATAATTGGAGGCTTCCAGCTCATTTCCCAGAGTTGCAATGACGTTCATCTGCTTTCCCACATGAGAAAGTCCCGTAAAGCCGCCGCGTATATTATATATGGTGAGAAAGCCCACAACATTTCCAAAACTGAAAACAGGCATGAAAACTTCATTCTTCACGCCCACTGACTTTAATTTATTATATACTTCCCTGTCCCCGTCCCTTACATGTTCCGTATCCTGTAAAAAACAGAGTCTTCCGGGCTTAAATGCACTTTTAAGTCTGTCGAGCAGCAAAAGAGAAAACTCTGAGGCGGTAGGTCTGTTCTTTGCGTCTTCGCTGTCATCCCCGAGCCTGTGACTGCAATATATGCTCCTGCTGCGTCCGTAGAGCAGGAAGTAAGCCGCATCTGCCTCATAAAATCTGCAAATGCGGTCCAGCACGTTGCGTACGCGTTCTTCATATGACGCATCGACATCCGTAAAGAAATCGGTACAGTCTTCCATGAAGCTGATAGTTCTGACCGGATCCTCGCTTCCGAATCTTGCGGCCATATCTTCATAGGTGGTCTTATACCTGTCCAGAAGATGATTCAGAACGGTTTCCCGTGAACAAATGCCATTCTCGCCCATTGCTTCCCTCCCGTTGTACTCCTCTTGTCCTCCTGTTGTCGCCTTTTTCCGTCAGATAATGATTATAACTGATTTGCGTGTAAATAACAACGAATAGTGTCTATTGTATAAAAATTTAATTATTTTCGATATGTAAAATGTATATGTGAAATCGATTGTATCAGGCCGGTTTTTGTGCAACTTGCACAAAAAATCGATTGCATTTTTGTATATGTAATCGATTGCACATTTTATACTTTTGTTATATTCTAAAATCGATAAGCGGTATCAGGAGGAAAAAATGGGAAGAAAAGCCGTAACGGAGCTTGCCGCCGCCATATTTGCGGCTGCGCTTTTCGCTTCGGGATGTACAAAAAACAATAATGAGGTAACGGCTTCTCCCACTCCTATCCCCACAGAGGCAGTCACGTCGGAAACCGACACGACAAGCCTGACAGAGAATGCCTTCACATGGAGCAGTCGTGAGCTCCTCATGGCGGACTTCCTGCTTTACAACGTGGATTGCGGTTCGAAAGACGGACTGTTTCACGAAAACACTTCACCGGGGTTATGTCAATCTCTTTCGGACACAGCCTACGGCGAAGATCCGGTAACAAAATGCAAATGGGGTTACCGCAAGAATCCCGCCATGGTAAGAGAAAACGACACCCTCGGAACAGGCTTCACGGCTTACAAATGGTCCATCGCAAGCGATCTTACAGATATGCGAAGTGCATACATTGCCTACGATTTCGAAGTTCCGAAGGGGAACCTCTCAGTTACCCTCGGCTTCTACAATCCCTTCGGCGTAAGGAAGATCGATGTCGAATGCGAAGACGCGATCTATGTAGAGAGCGAAAAGATACTGCGCTACAGTGAGAACGAAAAAAGCTTTACCGTCGCTGTAACGGACGGCGAGCTGAATTTAAAGATATATAACTCAAAAGCCAAGAACTTCATGGACACGCCCATAGTGAGCTACATTAAGATAGCCGCGGAGCCGGAATACACAAAAGAACTTCTGGAAGCCGCAACGGAAGCCATGAAGGCAGAAAACGTCGAAGAAACATATACGACGCGATCGGCGGAAGCCTACTTAAAGAGCATGCAGAAATGCTTATCGCTCCTTAAAACGAGTAACCCCGGACCAAACCTGATAAAACTTAGATTCAATGAATTGAGGGAGAGTTACAAAATGCTTACGGAAAAGTACAAATATGATTCCTTTAATCCCGGTGCCGTATGGACGGACACCGAAGGCACCCCGATACAGGCTCACGGCGGTCAGGTGCAGCAGATGGAGATACCCGATCCCGCTACGGGCAAGACCGTCACCAAATGGGTATGGGTGGGAGAAGACAAGACCCACGGCTACCGCGGCGGCGTATGTGCCTATACTTCGGATGATCTGTACAACTGGCAGTACGAAGGCATAATAATGAGAAACGTTCCCTCAAGGACCGCTCTCACCACCGAAAGCTATTTTAAGGAAGTATATGCGGGCTACTCCGACAAGGAGCTGGACGATGTGGCTCTCGCTCTCGATGCGGAGCGCGCGGTCATCGAACGCCCGAAGCTCATATATAACGAAAAGAACAAACAATACATTCTCTGGTTCCACGCAGACGGTCCCACGGCAACAAGCAACAGTAACTATGCCGCTGCCTGTGCGGGCGTTGCTGTAAGCGACACACCCTTCGGTCCCTACCGTTTCGTCGGCAGATACAGACTGAACACCTGCCCGCCCGATCAGGAGGATAAGCATCCGCAGAGCAAAGGCATGGCAAGAGACATGAACCTTTTTAAGGATGTTGACGGAACAGCCTATATCATTTATTCAAGCGAAGAAAACCTCACGCTTTATATCTCAAAGCTGAACGATGATTACACCTATCTTGCCACAGAGCCCGAAAAGGCCGTTTACGGCAAGGATTTCATCCGTCTGTTCCCCGGCGCCCAGAGAGAAGCTCCCGCTCCTTTCCTTAAGGACGGCAAGTATTATCTCATGACATCGGGCTGCACCGGATGGGCGCCCAATCAGGCAAGATATTACGTTGCCGATTCCGTAATGGGGGAATGGACTTCTCTCGGCGACCCCTGCATAGGAGACGAAAAGCACACAACATTTGACTCCCAGAGCACATGCATATTCTTTGATCCCGAAAGCAAAACCTGGATCTACATGGGTGACAGATGGTTCTCGGAAAAGCTCCACGATTCCAGATACATCTGGCTCCCCATAAGCTTCGGAGCAAACGGAGAAATGAAACTCGAGTTCGTTTCAAACTGGAAATTGTCGGAGGACTGAAATGCAGAATCCTTTCATTAAAAGAACCGTTGCGCTGTTACTTGTTGCAACCCTCACGCTGCCGCACGTGCCCGTAAGGGCGGCGGTGTCCGCTGCAACGGAAAGCGCACGTCCCGACCTGACGGCGATGGTTCACAATGCTGACAGCTACAGCGCATACACAGAAGCCCATAAGGATGCCCCTCACCCCGACCGTGAGATAACCCTTGCGGGAGGAGAATACAAAGAGGCATCGGAAGGCTTTGAAGTGTTGAATTCCTACGAAGGTCGGACCGGCAAGAGTCTTCTGACTCGGGAGGAAGGCTCCGTAACATACGAGATAAATGTTCCGGAATCCGGATTTTACGGCATACGACTTACCTATTACCCCGTAAAAGGCAAGAACAACACCATCGAACGTAAGGTGTACATAAACGGCGAGATTCCCTTCGACGGTTCGCAGTACGTGGAATTCACGAGAATATGGAAAAATGAAGGAGCGATAGAACAGGATTCCCGTAAGAACGACATCCGTCCTCTCCAGGCCGAAGCTCCCGAATGGATCACGGCTTTTGTTAAAGACAGCAACGGTTATGTGACCGGAGCTTACGGATATTACTTTGAAAGGGGCTATAACACGATCACTCTCACCTCCGTAAAGGAGCCCATGGTGATCGGTGAGATAGCCCTCACGCAGGAGAAAAAGCTCCCGTCATATAAGGAATACGACGCAGCAAACCGCGCCCGGGGCTTAGGCGAAATAACCGGCACGTCGGTCAAGATCCAGGGCGAGGATGCGATCCTCAAATCCGATTCGACCCTCTATCCCATTCCCGATCGTACATCTCCTCTCACGGAGCCCTACAGTGCTTCCAAGACAAGGCTTAATGTCATCGGCGGCACCAACTGGAAACTCGTGGGTCAGTGGATAACATGGGAGATAGACGTTCCCGCGGACGGTCTGTATAAGATCATGGTCAAATACAGGCAGAACAAGAATACCGGCGTCACGGTATGCCGTTCCCTTGAAATAGACGGCGAAACACCCTTTAAGGAAGCGGAAGAATTCTACTTCTATTATGAAAACGCATGGCAGGTGTCTGTCCTCGGCGACGGCGAAGAACCCTATTATTTCGCACTTCCCGCAGGAAAGCACACCCTCACCTTCCGCGTAGGCCTCGGCCAGGATCTCGCGGATATCCTGCTTGTGGCGAGCAACAGTGTCGAGGAGCTGAACTCCGTATACAGAGAGCTTCTCATGATCATCGGAAGCACTCCGGATACGATGCGTGATTACCAGCTGGAGACCAAATGCCCCGATACTCTTGAACGCCTTGCTTCCCAGTACGAAACGGTAAAGACTCTCAAGGAAATGGTAAGTACCTATTCCAGAGGCCGTAAGGGCAATGAAACACAGGCGATAGATAATCTTATAAACCAGCTTGGAAGGATGACGGCAAAGCCGGAATCCATAGCAAAACAGTGGACGGCTTTTAAGGACAACATAGTCTCCTTAAGCTCATGGATACTCACCATGAGCGAGCAGCCTCTGGAGATCGACTATATGCTGATCGCAGGTGCCGACACAAAGGTACCGAAGGCAGAGGCCGGCTTCTTCAAGAGCCTGCTCCACGAACTCAGACAGTTTTTCGCAAGCTTTGTTGAAGACTATGACAGCATCGGCGAGATCTACGACGACAAGACGGATGTGCTTGAAGTATGGATCCTCGCGGACGGAAGCAATATAACCAGTATGACCGGGGGCGGACGGGATCAGGCAACCGTCATAAAAACCCTTGTGGATAACTACTTCGTACCCGAGAAGAACATTCCGGTAAACATAAAGCTGGTAAACAAGGATGTTCTCCTCTCCGCAACGCTTGCGGGAAAGGGTCCCGACGTTGCGCTGAACGTTGCGGGCATAGAGCCCATGAACTACGCGCTCAGAAATGCCGTTGTGGATCTCACACAGTTCCCCGATTTCGAGGAATTCAAGAGTAATTTCTACAGCGAAGCCTTCGACCAGTTCACACTTGAAGGCGGTGTATACGCACTGCCTCAGACCATGTCCTTCCACGTGCTCTTCTATCGCGCGGACATACTGAACGAACTCGGACTCGAAGTGCCCACCACCTGGGACGAATTTTACAAATGTCTCTCCGTGATCCAGAAGAACAACATGAACGTCGGCATCTTCCCCGACTGGACGACCTTCGCCATGTTCCTTTATCAGCACGGCGGGGAATACTATACGGAAGACTCGAAGCACAGTGCCCTGGACACCGAAAATGCCGTCGCTGCCTTCAAGCAGTGGAGCGGAAACTATGTAAATTACGGCATGCCCGTTTCATATGATATGGCGAGCCGCTTCCGTACGGGCGAAATGCCTCTCGCCATCGGCGACTACACCCAGTACAACTACCTGTCGGTATTCGCCCCCGAGATCAAGGGAGACTGGGGCTTCACGCTTGTACCCGGACTCGAACAGAAGGACGGCACCCCGGACCGTTCGGTTTCTGCATGGGAAACCGCCTGCGTCATAATGGCCACCAGCAAGCTTCAGAAAGAAGGCTGGGAGTTCCTCAAATGGTGGATGAGCGACGTAACCCAGACCGAATACGGTAACGAGATAGAGAATGTCCTGGGTGTTGCGGGACGTGTCGCAACAGCCAACATGAAAGCACTGGAAAATCTCCCCTGGGCTTCTGCGGACTACAGAGAGCTTGTTAAGCAGCTTTCCTGGGTAAAGGCACTGCCTCAGGTTCCCGGCGGATATTTTACGGAACGACACATCAAAAACGCATTCTATACGGTATACAACAATAACGAGGATCCCAGGGAAACCCTGCAGGATTACGTAAAGCAGATCAACTACGAGATCGGGCGCAAACGCCTGGAATTCGGTCTCGCCGTAGATTAGGAGGAGGAAGATGGAAAAAAGACAAGAAAAAACTTCATTATCCATATACCTCCGCTATATCCAAAAGAAGGCCAAGCTCACATGGAAGGATATGTGCCGTCATAAAGTGTCATACCTTTTCATGCTGCCCTATTGCCTCCTTTTCACGGTATTCATCCTTGCTCCGGTACTCGTTTCCATAGGCTTAAGCTTCACCTACTTTAACATTCTTGAGAAGCCGAGATTCGTCGGATGGCAGAATTACATCGATCTGTTTTTCGCGGATGAAGTATTCCTGACAGCCATCAAGAACACCTTCCTCTTCGCGATAGTGACAGGTCCCATCGGCTATTTCATGGCTCTTTTCATCGCCTGGATGATAAACGATATCAGGAACAAGAAGGTTCGCGCCTTCATGACACTCCTCTTCTATGCCCCCACCATTTCCGGTCAGGCATATATCGTATGGAAATACATTTTCTCAAGCGATACTTACGGCTTTGCAAACGCATGGCTCATGAAGCTCGGCATAACCTACTCGGCACATCTCTGGTTCGAAGACCAGAAATACATAGTTCCGATCCTCATCATCGTAGTTCTCTGGATGAGTATGGGTACCGGCTTCCTCTCCTTCATAGCGGGCCTTCAGAACGTGGATCAGTCGCTGTATGAAGCGGGCTATATGGACGGCATCAAGAACCGTTTCCAGGAGCTCTGGTTCATCACTCTTCCTTCCATGAAGCCGCAGCTCATGTTTGGTGCGGTAATGACCATCACCAGTTCCTTCGCTATCCACGAGCAGCTTGCCGCTCTCGCAGGCTTCCCCAGCGTAAACTATGCCGCACACACCGTTGTTTCACACCTTGTGGACTACGGTAGCATCAGATTTGAGATGGGTTATGCTTCGGCCATTGCGACACTCCTGTTCCTTGTAATGATCCTGTGCAACAAGTTCATTCAGGCATTGCTCAGAAAGGTAGGTCAGTGATATGGCGTTCAGACATAAAAAAAGGGCAAAGCAGACCCATTCCCTTGTCGGAAACACCATTAGCATTGCCCTCCTCATCATACTCGGAGCCTTCATGGGACTCCCCTTGGTACTTGCGATATGTAACTCGCTGAAACCTCTGGAAGAGCTTTTCATCTTCCCGCCCCGTTTCTTCGTAAGAAACCCCACAGGCAAGAACTTCCACGACATATTCGTACTCATGAGCGAATCCTGGGTACCCTTCAGCCGTTACATATTCAATACGGTGTTCATCACACTTTTCGGCACCGTGGGACATCTGTTCGTAGCCAGCCTTTGCGCTTATCCCCTTGCTAAACACAAGTTCCCCGGAAGGAACCTGATCTTCTGGCTGATAGTTACGGCACTCATGTTCTCCACACATGTTACGGCCATACCGAATTACCTCGTAATGGCCAAGCTCAACTGGCTCGACAACTATCTGTCGCTCATCGTACCGGCCATCGTAAAGCCCATGGGACTCTTCCTCATGAAACAGTTCATGGAGCAGGTTCCCGATTCGCTGATCGAGGCGGCAAAAATAGACGGTTCAAGCGAATTCCGCATTTTTACGCATATCGTGATGCCCAGTGTTAAGCCCGCATGGCTCACTCTCATCATCTTCTGCTTCCAGGATCTGTGGAATCTGCAGGGTTCAAACTACATCTACAGCGAGAACCTGAAAACACTGCCCTACGCTCTTTCGCAGATCTCCGCCGCGGGTATCTCGAGAGCGGGCGCTACCGCTGCCGTTGCTGTAATAATGATGATCATCCCCATAACGATCTTCATCTTATGTCAGAGCAACATCATCGAAACCATGGTTTCATCAGGTATCAAGGAATAAGGGGGTGCACATGAAAAGAAAAATCGTTACTGCGCTCTTTGTAACCGCGCTTACCCTTACCGTTACGGGTCCCTCGGTCGTTAAGGCAGAGGTTCCCTATGACACCTACAGCTACAACTATTATTCCGAAGATGTAAAACAGCCTCACGTATATCTGTACGATGAGACCTACGACTTCAGGAACTTTTCCACACCGCTGAAGAATCCCCAGGACATGTTCATAAAGGACGGCTTCTTCTACATAGCGGACACAGACAATTCAAGAATAGTAAAAACTAATGCCGCGGGCGAACTTCTTCTCGAGATAAAGAGCGCCCGTGACAAAGACGACCGTCTTTCAAAGCCACAGGGGCTGTTCGTAACGGACGAAGGACATATCTTCGTAGCGGACAGCGGCAACGGAAGACTGGTGGAATACGACGAGGACGGGGCTTATTTAAGAGAAATAGGACGACCTGTGACGGATCTTATAGATCCCGAGGTCATCTACGTGCCGCAGAAGGTGGTCGTAGACAAGGACGGAAGGATCTATGTGACCGCTTACGGTATCAACATGGGACTTCTGGAATTCAATATGGAGGGTGATTTTCAGAGCTTCATGGGCGCGGCACAGGTTTCGGTATCGCCCTTCGAATACATCTGGAAGAACTACTTCTCCACCAAGGAACAGCGTGCCCGAATGGCAACGATAGTTCCGACGGAATACAGTAACATTTTCGTCGACAAGGATAATTTCATCTATGCGACCATAAACAACCTTACGACAGAGGACATGATGAACGGAGCCGATGCGGTGAGACGCTTGAATCCCACCGGAAAGGACATCTTAAGGCGTCTCGGCAACTACCCGATCCTCGGAGATCTCTATAGGTCCGAGGACGGCAAGTGGTCATCCTTCATCGATGTCGCCGCTACCGACTACGGCTGCTATTTTATCCTCGACAATGCCAACGGCAAAGTGTTCGGCTACGACTACGACGGCAATTCGCTCTTCGTATTCGGAAGGAACGGCAACCGCGAAGGAAACGTTATGAACGCCGTTGCCATAGGATTGAACTCCGATGCTTCGGTGATGTACATACTCGACTACCGGCTTAACAGTATCCTCTCCTTCAAGCTCACCGACTACGGCAGACATTTGCTTGAAGCACTGAGGCTTAACGACATCGGAGATTCCGAAGGGTCCATAAGAGAATGGCAGGAAGTCCTGCGTCTCAACAGCAACAACGAGTTTGCCTACACGGGTCTCGGCAAAAGCTTTCTTGCAAACGGCGAATACAAGAAGGCCATGGAGTACTTTAAGAACGGCAACAACAAGAAATACTACTCGAAGGCTCTTTATTACCACAGAAAAGAACTGATGGAAAAGAACTTCGGAAAAATTATGGTGATACTTGCCGTGATCATCCTTATCCCGGCAGTCGTAACAACGGTCAAAAAGATCAAAAGATGGGCAGGTGAAGTAAGATGCGCTATGTCAAAGAATTGAAATACGGTCTGCATGTTATCTTCCATCCCGTGAACGGCTTCTGGGAACTGAAGCGCGAGCACCGCGGTTCGCTCGCCGCTGCCCTCACCTTCGTAGCTGTCGTGATAATGCTCACGACCTTTGAAAAGCAGACTACGGGCTTCCTTTTTAACGCTGTCCGTCTGCAGGACGTAAACGTTGTGGTTGATATCCTCACCGTGACCATGACCTACGTTCTGTGGTGCGTGGCGAACTGGTGTCTCACGTCCCTAATGGACGGCGAAGGCAAGATGAAGGATATCTTCATCGCCATGGGCTACGCGCTCATACCGATGATACTTATAAGACTTCCCATGATCGCACTCTCCCTCATGCTGACAGCGGAAGAAGGCACGTTCTACTATGTGCTGAGTGCCATAAGCTATATCTGGACAGGCATCCTCGTCTTCTCCGGAACGATGGTGACACATCAGTATTCCTTCCGCAAGACGGTGCTCACATGCATCTGCACCGTTGTGGGGATGGGAATAATCATGTTCATCGGTCTGCTGTTCTTCACCGTCATACAGCAGATGGTAACGTTTTTTACAACAATATATAAGGAAATCAGGTTTTAGAAAGGGGGACAAAATGAAAAAAAGGCATATATCGGCAATTGCCGGCCTTATGACGCTTGCGATGATGTTATCTCTTGTCCCCGCCGCACCGGTTATGGCAGGAGAAACCAAGGTTGAAATCCCCTCCGACATGACAAGGGTTGCGGAGAACGACAGCCTGATCCTTTATCTCGATGAAAAGGAAACGGACATAGCGGTACAGTTCAAGGGAAGCGGAGACATCTGGTTCAGTAATCCTAAGGACTCCGATTCCGATCAGATAGCCAACGCATATCAGAAGAAACAGCTCAAGGCGCAATTCTTCCTTCGTTATTTCAACGAAAACGTTCAGGAAGCGAGCATGGACAGCTACAGTGACTGTGTCCAACACGGTCAGTTCACGATTGATATGCTCACGGACGGCGTAAAGATCACCTACAGTCTCGGAGAAGGCGCTGTAAAGCTCCTGCTCCCGGAAGTGATAAGCGTAGAGCGCATGGAAGCCTTTGCCGCAAAGCTGGATTCTTCCAAATCCAAAAAGCTCTTAAGAAACTATACGAAATATGACCTCGAGACGATGAAGGACGAGGATAAAAAGGAGAAGCTGGAAAGCTATCCGGGACTCGCCGATCATCCGATCTACGTAGTCAAATCGGGTACAAAAGATTACATCAAAGAGGAGTTGTCCGGCTATCTTCAGGATACAGGCTACACCTGGGAAGAATACGAATTCGATCTTACCGATAACGGCTACTCTACCGAAAACACCAAGCCTTGGTTCAACATCCCACTGACCTACAGACTTGACGGCGAAAACCTCATCGCAGAGATCGATCCCGAAGAGATCGAATATAACGAAGAAGGCTATTACCTTGTTGATATCGAGCTGCTCCCCTACTTCGGCGCGGCTGTAAAGGGTGAGGAAGGCTATCTCTTCGTTCCCGACGGAAGCGGCGCGCTCATATACTTTGACAACATGAGCACCACCGCATATACCGCAAGGGTATACGGTCAGGATGTCACCATGAACGTCCTTGCAACAACGAGGTCACAGCTCGATCAGACAGCTACCATAAAGCTTCCCGTTTTCGGAGCAAAGGTAGGAAAGAGTGCATGGCTCGCTGTCATCGAAGACGGCGACGCATACGCAGACATCAACGCTTCGGTATCGGGGCGCCTTAACAGCTACAACAACGTGTATGCGGGCTTCCAGTTCCTGGAGTACGGCGTCAGCAGTCTCGGCAGTATGGTGGGATCAAACAGCTTCCAGATGTATTCGGAAGCCAAGTTCAGCGGCAGATACAAGCTGCGCTACTCCTTCCTGTCGGGGGATGCGGCGGACTATTCGGGAATGGCGGCTTGTTACCGTGATTATCTCGTTAAAAACAACATCCTTAAGGACCGTCTTTCTTCCGAAGGTACTCCCTTCTATACGGAATTCATCGGAGCCATAGATAAGAGCGCCACCTTCCTCGGCATCAAGTACAGGTCGGTAACACCGGTCACCACCTATGCCCAGGCCGAAGAGATAACGGATAAGCTCATCGGTTCCGGAGTCGAAAACATCAAAGTCATCTACTCCGGCTGGGCCAACAAAGGTCTCCACGGCACGGCTTACACGAATATCTCGAATGTGGGAAAGCTTAACAAGGGCGGTGTATCTCAGAAGGAATTCCTTAAAGATATGGCTTCAAAGAACATAAGCACCTATCTCACCACCGAATTCCAGCATGTTTACCGCGATGCCATCGGTGACGGCTACACCGTCCTGGGCTCCGCTCCCAAGTACTTAGACCGTTCCTCGGTAAAGGAAGCAGTCTTCTACCTTTCCAGCGGCAGTGAGGACAAGGATAATGCCATAATGCTTATCCGCCCCCTCCTCGCCTACAAGGTTGCCAATGCCGTAATGAAAAAGTTCGCAAAGCAGTCAAATGTCGGCTTTAACTTAGGCAGCATAAGCTACAACCTTTACACCGATCAGCAGACGGAGAAATACACCGACCGTCAGGCGGCTATGATCTTAAATACGGAAGCGGCACAGAAGCTGGCCGAAGCCTTCGACAACCGGCTTATCGCAGAAAACGCGAATGCTTACATGCTGGGACTTGCAACGGATGTCCTGAACGCTCCGCTGGATTCCAACCGCACAAGGATCATCGATACCACGGTGCCCTTCTACGAGATGGTGCTTCACGGATACATGGATTTTTCAGGCGACTGCCTCAACATGACCGACGACTACAACACAACCCTCTTAAGATGTGTGGAGGCCGGCGCCGGTCTGTACTTCAAATGGATATATGAGGACAACTCGGTGCTCAAGGAGACCGAATTCGATTCCCTCTATTCCGTAAACTATGAAAGCTGGCTCGCAAAAGCCGCAGAAGACTATAAGAGAGTCAATGACGTGCTGGGTCCCCTTCGCGGTCAGACCATCGCAAAGCACGAGTTCGTAACCGATAAAGTGACACGCATAACCTACGAGAAAGGAACGCAGATCCTGGTCAACTATTCCGACGAAGACGTCCGTGTAAACGGGCAGACCGTCGGGGCCGGAAGCTTCGCGGTGGTGACGAGATGAAAAACAAAGGATATTTTAAGCGTGTACACGGAAAATGGCGTCTCACCCTGATGGGGCGTGAGGCCCTCGCGGGACTCGGCTTTGCCCTGCCGTTCCTCATCGGTTTCTTCGGACTTTTCCTTCCGATGATCGTAAAGTCCGTAACCTTCAGCTTCAGCAACATGACAGTCGAGGAGACGGGCTATGTACTGACCCGGGCCGCAAAGAACGGTTTTGAGCATTACATAAGGGCTCTCACCATAGATCCCGACTTTAACCGTCAGCTCCTGCAGGCGATCGCAGACATGTTCACAAAGGTTCCGCTGGTCATCATATTCAGCTTCTTTATGGCGAACCTTTTAAACCAGAAATTCCACGGACGTACGGTGGCAAGATCGATACTCTTCCTCCCCGTTATCCTCACCTCGGGTGTTGTTCTCGGGCTTGAGTCTTCGGATCTCCTGATATCCACCCTGAGCCCCGCCGAGCTGTCGGGAACGGATTTCAGCACCTTCATGAACGTGTCGGCCCTGCTCATAAAATACACCGACCTGCCCTCCTCCGCCATCAATTTCCTGGCAAATGCGGTGAATGGCATCTACGGCATAATAATCGCATCGGGCGTACAGATCCTCATCTTCCTTGCGGGACTGCAGTCCATCAGTCCTTCGCTCTACGAAGCCTCGTCGATGGAAGGCGCGACGGCATGGGAGAATTTCTGGAAGATAACCTTCCCGATGATAAGCCCCCTGATCCTTGTAAACAGCGTTTACACCATCATCGATTCCTTCACCAGCGAGACCAACGAGATCATGAAGGACATAAAGGACACCATCTTCAGCGAAGTCAAATACGGACTGGGCTCGGCGATGGCATGGATCTACTTCGTATGCATAGGCGTGATACTGCTGATCGTCGGCGGCATCATATCGAAACACGTATTTTACAATGACGAACGATAACTCACGAAAGGACGTAATATGACAGCAAGGTCAAATTCATACGCAGCGCGTAAGATAACACCGGCAAAAGTCGGAAGACTCCTTTGGAGCATCGTTCGCGGCGTTATAATCATAGGGATATGCTTCACCATCCTGCAGCCTCTCTTCGTCAAGCTCAGCGTTTCCTTCATGAGCGAGAGAGACCTGTTCGATTCGGGAGTAAAATACATCCCCAAGCACTTCACCCTCAACAATTACAAACTCGCCTTAAAGGGCATGGACTACTGGAGATCTCTCCTTCGTACCTTCCTGCTCTCGGGCGGTGTGGCGCTCCTTCAGTTGGCGGCCTGCATGCTCACCGCATACGGCTTTGCAAGATTCCGCTTCCCCTTTAAGAAGATACTCTTCGGATGCGTGATCCTGATGCTGATCGTTCCGCCCCAGATCATCATGCTCCCTTTGTTCATGCACTTCAGGTTCTTCGACATATTCGGGATCTTTAAGGCCATAAAGGGTGCGCCGGTAAGCCTTCTGGACAGCTACTGGCCCTTCATCATACAGGCGATGACCTGTACGGGCTTTAAGAACGGACTGTTCATATACATGTTGCGCCAGTTCTTTAAGGGCATGCCCAGAGAGCTTGAAGAGGCCGCCTTCATGGACGGCTGCACCAAACTCAGAACATTTGTAAACATCATCATTCCCAGTTCGGTACCGATGATGGTCACCATTTTCCTCTTCGGCTTTGTATGGCAGTGGATGGATTCCTTCTATACATCGCTGTACTTAAAGGGAACAATGGTCATCCCGGTGGCTCTGGATTCCCTTGCCGCATCGGTATACAACGAATATTCCAACTTCGGCGGCAGCATGAATTTCATCAGCCCCGGCTACATATCGATGATGAACAATACGGGTACCATTCTCACAATGCTCCCGCTGATCGTCATCTATATCATCTGTCAGAGATACTTCGTGGAGGGCATCGAGCGCTCCGGTATCGTAGGATAATTGCATAAAGGATGCGTACATCCCGAGTGCTTTATTGATATTAAAAATTTTTTACTGCGAAAGCAGAAAAGGAGGTTTTTATGAAGAAACTATTCAGTAAGAGAATGCTTGCTCTGGTACTCAGTGCCGCTATGGTATTCTCCCTCGCAGCATGCGGCGGCGAAAAGCAGAACACACCTGCTCCCACCGATGCTCCCAAGGCAACGGAGGCTCCCAAAGCCACCAACACACCCACTCCTACGCCCACACCCAAGATTGACTTCGGCGGAAGAGTATTCAAGATCGGTTCCTACTACGATATGACTCCCAATCCCGACGACAGCGCTATCGAAGCAGCTCTCGCAGACAGGATCGCATTCGTTGAAAAGGAATACAACTGCAAGGTTGAATTCGTAAACCTTGGCGGTGACTATGTAGCTGACTATGTAACAAGCGTTCTTGCAGGCGACCCGGTTGTTGATATCGGATACGTTGTAACCCAGAAGCTCCTTCCTTCACTCATCGAAGGCGGCATCGCTTATCCTTTGAGCAAGCTCTCCGCTCTTGACCTTTCCGAGTACAAATGGCGTGCAGACGTTGTCGAAGCAGGTAAGTACAAGGGTGAGTACTATGCAATGCTCCTTAAGGATCCCGAGATCCGTTACGGTATCTTCTGGAACAAGACACTCTTCGACAAGTACGGCCTTCCCAACCTCTATGATCTTGTAGACAAGGGAGAATGGACCTGGGATAAGTTCCAGGAGATCGCAGCTAAGGGAAATCAGGACACAGACGGTGACGGCGAGATCGATCTTTACGGTTTCAACGCTAGAGAGAACCTTTCCTGGTGCTTCCTGTACTCCAACGGCGCATATGTAGCAAACAAGACAGATTCCGGTATCGACATCAACCTTAAGGATAAGAAGGTCGTAGAAGCTCTTACAGGTCTTCAGAACTTCACTCAGAACGTTAAGTTCCGTGATGCAATCGACTGGTCCAAGGAAGGCTGGGATTCATTCATTAAGGATTTCCGTGACGGCAAGTATATGATGTGCCTTGAAGAGTTCTGGATCTCCTACGGTTACCTCAACAAAGCGGACAGCGGTATGACAGACGACTGGGGCTGGGTACCTTTCCCGAAGGGACCTTCCGCAACAGACTGGTCCTGCTACGGTAAGGAAAACGGTGCACGTTTCATCCTTAACGGCGTAAAGGACCCCGATGAAGTAGCTCTTATGTATGATCTCATCACAGATCTTGCAGAGACCAACGAAGAGTGGGATGACCTTATGGAAGACAGACTTGAGAACTGGTGCGATGATGCCAAGACAGCAGAGCTCGTTGCTTACATCTACAACAACAAGCTTGCGGTCATCAACGGCGTTCAGGGCTTCAGCGATCTCAACAGCGCTATCAACAAGATGGTTGAAGAAGTTTCCAAGGGAAGCATGACACCTCAGACAGCACTTGAGACCTATCAGTCCTCAATCGATGCAGCGATCAAGGACATCTCCAACCACGATTACAATGCAGAAATGCAGGAATACAAGGTTGACGAGCAGTAAGCGGAAGGCATAAGCCGCATTCGCTTATCGTTAAAAAGTTACCGATGGATAACGAAAAAAAGATCACAATTTATGACATTGCCAGAGAGGCGGGGGTATCACCTTCACAGGTGTCCCGCGCCATCTCGGGCAGGGGATATGTTTCGGAGACGAACAGAGCCAGGATCAACGAACTGGTGGAAAAATACAATTATCGTCCCAACGCTGTTGCCCGAAATCTGCAAAGGGGACAGAGCAACACGGTTGGTTTCCTTATCCCGCATGTTTATCAGGAATACTTCCCGATGGTCTACTCCGTTTTTGAGCGCGAGATGACCGAGAAAGGCTACATTACGATAGTCTTTAACGGAAAGAGCACGCCTCAGGACGAGATAAGAAACATCCATCTGCTGGAAGAGCTGAGAGTCGATGCGGTCGTGATAATCGGAGGAAGTCTCGACTATGCCGACTGGGATAAACGTAAGGATTATGTTCAGGCGATAAAGAAGCTGAGTAAGAACATCCCCTGCATTTTGGGCAATGAACGGGCGGGAACACTCTCCTGCTCGGGGGTATATGTAAATATAGATAAAGGTGCGGAAGCGCTCGTAAAGCATCTGGCCGAAAAAGGGCACAAAACAATGGGTGTCCTCGGAGGATTCAGATCAGTCCATCCCTCCTACCGTTTACAGGAAAGCCTGAAGAAATTCGGTAAGAAGTACGGACTCGAGTTCAGACCCGAATGGCAGGTATTCTCATCCTACAACAGCCATGACGGTGCCGGCGCGATGCGTGAACTTCTGAAATGCAAGGATCTTCCGACAGCAATCTGCTGCATCAACGACGAAATAGCCGTAGGTGCGATGGGTGTAGCCATGGATCAGGGGATAAAGATCCCGGAAGACATTGCCTTCACAGGCTTCGACGGCGTCGACTTAAGCCATGATTTTCGTCCCCAGCTCACCACCATACAGATGGATTTTGAGGCCATGGGAAAAAAGCTTGCCGAGCTTGCTTATAACAGCATTAACGGCAACAAAGAGATCATAGATATCGCGGTCGACCCTTCGGTAATACTTAGGCAAAGCACGGAAGGATAATAAAAACAGAACTCGGTTGTCGTCCGGGTTCTGTTTTTTATGCTGTGTTATTCTGTCCTTAAACGTCTTAGTTCGCGGAGAGCTCTCTATCGAGTCTTGTAACGCTCTCTACAAGCTCTGCCAGCTTTCTCTCGCTGTCATGAGCCATCTTAACTACCTGCTCGGAGGAAGCGGTCTCTTCCTCGGTGAGAGCGGTAAGGTTCGTGATCTCGTCACTTAAGCCTCTTACACCGATAACCGATGCCTGTGCGGCTTCCTTAACATTTCTTACGTCGCCCAAAACATCCTTTGTCATGACTTCCATGCTTCCGTTGGCTTCCATGAGCTGTTCGGAGAGCTTGAGCTGCTCTGCCGCGCTGGTGCCGGATGTCTTCGTGTATTCCGTAACATCGCGGACGCTTGCAAGTATCCTGCCGACGCTGTCATTCATCTTCTTAACCGTTTCCTTGGTGTTATCCGCAAGGGAACGTATCTCTTCCGCAACCACCGCGAAGCCTCTGCCCGCCTCGCCTGCACGAGCCGCCTCTATCGACGCGTTCAGTGAAAGCAGGTTGGTACGTGAAGCGATGTCACTTACAAGATCTGCCATCTTAACGATGTCGTTCGTATTTTCCTCAAGGATCACGGTGGAATCCACAGCGAGCTTCATCTGCTCGTCAATTTTTGCCGCCGCCTCAGCCACCTTATCGGTGATCTCCGACTGTACCCTGATGGTCTCCGCCTGACGGTTACCGGTCTCCATAGCCTGTGTGGCATGATGATCAACCTCATCCGTCTTTGTGTTCACTGTGATGGTATTGGTCTGCTGCCTTTCGGTGGTCATGGCTACCTGCTCGACGCCTTCGGCAACCTCTTCCATGGAGCGGTTTACGTTCCTGATATTATCAAGGACTTCATTAAAGCCCTCAGTCACTTCGTTTAAAGTCTTTCTTACGTTTTCAACGATCTTCGCGTTCTTTCCCGATTCCTTCGCAGCCTTTGCGGATTCCTCTTCGGCTTCCTTTATCTGCTCCGCGGAATGCTTGGTGGTAAGCTTAAAGAACAACCAGAAAGCGATGAAGGAATATACGATACCGCTTAAAAGGAGCGCGGTTCCGCCCACGGTAAGCTGCTCCGTTCTTGTCATCTTAATGCCGAAGATGATGTCTCCGACCACGGAAAGAGCGATGCATGCAAGCATTATCTGTACATCACCCATAAGAAGCACTACGGCAAGGATCGGGAAAACATATACGACCGCGCTGACTTCGGTAGCCGCAAGAAGAACCACCGCATTGAATGCAACGGCTTCGCCCGCGTAAATGTATTTACTCCTGTCGATGGGAAGCTTCCTTGCGTAGAAGATATTAAGAGGAAGCGCCACTGCCATGACGACGACCTTCATAAGGCTCCATATATTAAAAGGATCGGTCAGAAGCTCAACGATACCCGTGGCTCCGATGACGCCGATAAGCACGGTAATAAGCGTGCATGCAAGTTTATTGGTTTCTTTGATCTGTCTTTCAAGCATAAAATCAATTCCCCCTTAAGAATGATGTGTTATGTTTTGAAACATGACTAAAACTGCAATAATTATACTCTCTTGAGAAAATATTATCAATAATCAATTAATCCCGCTTATACTTCTGACAACAAAAAATGATTTTAAATATGTACAATCGGGTGATACAATGACGTCATGATTGTAATGCAGATATATGCATTCACACGACAGAGATCAATCCGGAGGTAAACTATGAACCGCACTTTTAAGCCTGTAAAAGAAGGTAAAGTAAGAGAGATATATGATAACGGAGACAGCCTCATAATGGTTGCCACCGACCGAATAAGCTGCTTTGACGTGATCCTCGGCAACAAGGTAACGCACAAGGGCGCCGTACTCACCCAGATGTCAAAGTTCTGGTTCAACATGACCAAGGACATCATCCCCAACCACATGATCTCAACAGATGCAAAGGATATGCCGGAATTCTTCTCATCCCCCGAATTCACCGGCAACACCATGATGGTAAAGAAGCTTAAGATGCTTCCCATCGAGTGCATCGTCCGCGGATCTATCACGGGAAGCGGCTGGGCAAGCTACAAAGAGAACGGAACCGTCTGCGGCATTAAGCTCCCCGAAGGTCTCAAGGAGTCCGAAAAGCTCCCCGAGCCCATCTACACTCCCAGCACCAAGGCAGAGATCGGCGATCACGATGAAAACATCTCCTTTGAGAGATCGATAGAAGTCCTGGAGAAGGAATTCCCCGGCAAAGGTCTCGAGTACGCAACCGCCATTAAGGACGCAACCATAGCACTCTATAAAAAATGTGCCGACTATGCTCTCACCCGCGGCATCATCATAGCCGATACAAAATTTGAATTCGGTCTCGACGAGAACGGTCGTGTTGTGATCGGTGACGAGATGCTCACCCCCGATTCTTCCCGTTTCTGGCCTGCAGACGTATATGAAGCGGGTCATTCACAGCCTTCCTTCGACAAGCAGTTCGCCCGTGACTGGCTTAAGGCAAATCCCGGCAACAACTGGGTTCTCCCCGAAGACATCGTTGAAAAAACGATCGCAGGGTACCTTAAGGGCTTCGAGATGCTTACGGGTAAGACACTGGAGGCATTTATCAACAACAGATAACAACTTATTATTCTCTATATCCAACCGAAAAGTGCGGAGCCGTTAAAGGTCCCGCACTTTTATTATCTTTCTTCGTTTTGTATCATATATTTCTTCTGTATCCATGTAAGGGCAAACCCTATTGGGAACGCCACGATCATTGACAGAAGGAAGCCTGCGAACCCCGGTCCCACATATGCGACACAGGTCACAAAACTCGGGAATGCAAAGGATGTACAATGAGCTCCCGCAAAGCCTGACACCGCGCCGCCTACAGCACCTGCCACACATGCGGCAAGCATGGCCCTTATATTGGCCACGGTAACACCGTAAAGCGCCGGCTCCGTCACGCCTATGGCGCAGGAGAAACTTGCCTGATAAGCAATGCGCTTCTTTTCCTTATCTTTGGTCATGAGAGCCACGGCAAGGCATGCGCCGCACTGTCCGTATACGGCACCTCCCAACAGGGGAAGGATCACATCATAGCCCTGATTGGCAATGGACGAAATGCTGACGGGCACTATGCTCCAATGAACTCCCACAGCCACCATGGGCTGTATCGCGAAGCCCATGAAAGCTCCCGCAGCAACGGAATTCCACTCATATATTGTTGTAAAGACTTTGGTCAGTCCGTCTCCGATCTTGGTCCCAAGAGGTCCGAAGACCAGGAAGGTCACGGGAAGCACGATGATGCAGCATACTATGGGAAGTATAAAGCCTTTGACCGCCTCAGGTATATACTTTTTGCAGGGGATCTCCACAAAATGCAGAAGTCCGACGGCAAGAAGCACGGGAAATACTCCCGAATGATATATGGCCGGCAGGATATTGAGCCCCGCAAATGTGATATCTCCGCCGTTTTCCAAGATCGTAACAAGATCGGGATACAGCATGGCCACAGGTATCAACAGCGCGAGAAAAGGATCCGTTTTCCACTGTTTCGCCGCCGTAACCGCAAGAAAAAAGGGCAGAAAATAAAAGAATCCGTCGGAGGCCGCATAAAAGATCCTGTACACTCCTTCCGCCGTATCCATGATACCGAAACCGGCAAGCAGTACTATCACACTCTTAAGTATGCTCGCCGCCGTAAGATAATTGATTATTGGCAGGAAGACTCCGGTTATCTGCTCCGTGATCTTTTTATAGATGCCGTGTCCACTGCCACCCTTCTTCTCCGCTTCCATCGTAAACTCCTTATGTCGTAAGCGAAACTGTTTCGCCCGCAATAATACCTATAACCCATACACTACTACATAATACACTTTTCGGTATCTTTGCTTCAAGCATTTTTTATCTTTTCCGGTACTTGACGAAACCGGCGGAATATAGCACAATCTCCTGAAGAAAGATTATCCGGATGAGGTGAAACGATGGAAGAAGCCCGTAAAAACATATTTAAGGATCCCGATAAGATAAGAGTCTATCTCGAAAAGGGCGGAGACAGAGGCTCTGCGGAGAAGCTTGCTCTGACCCTCGGAGTCGCTCTCACAGAGGATCCCGTCGAAGCGGAAGAAGCTGATGTCCTTCTTCGTTACAACAAGGCAGGGCTTTCTTTTGAAAGCGAGGGCCAGGTCCTTCGCGGAGATTTTGATACCCTCCGTCACCGCCTCGAAAAAGGCAGAGTCGACCACGAACTTCTGGTAAAAGCTGCAAAATTCAAGGACGACAAGGAAGTGCACACAGCCATCGATGCCACCGCAGGCCTGGGGGAAGACTCCATGCTCCTTGCCTACGCAGGCTTCAATGTCACCATGTTCGAGCGCGATCCCATAATCGCCGCCCTCCTTAAGGACACGGTACGCCGCGCAAAAAAACTGCCCGGGCTTTCCGATGCCGCCAAGAGAATGACCGTAGTCGTTGGCGACAGCATAACGGGTCTTCAAAAGCTCATCGACGCTCCCGACCTCATCCTTCTCGATCCCATGTTCCCCGCCAAAAAGAACTCGGGGCTTGTTAAAAAGAAATTCCAGATGATCTATCTTCTCGAACGCCAGAGTAACGATGAAGACGAGCTCTTAAAAGCCGCCCTCTCCGCAGCTCCGAAAAAGATAGTCATAAAAAGACCCGCCGGAGGACCGTTCCTCGGCGGGATAAAACCCGGTTATTCACTGAGCGGGAAGACCATAAGGTATGACTGTATAGTGGGGTAGAGGGGTATTTTTAAGGGATTATTATCTTGCCCTCTTTCGCGCGCTTTTGCTGTTTCTTGCTCCGTAATCACAATCGATATCAGCTTTCCATGCACCGTCAGCCAATGCCATTTTAAAATCTGCAGCCTTGCATTTTCTAACTCTGGCAACGGTTCTTTCAAGCACCTCGTAATTTAGTGATGTGCCTACGGAATCACAGTTATAGTTTGCTGCGTGTTGTCTGCTTATGCCCATGCTTCCGGCCACTTCAATCGCGTCGATATTAGCGCCAAGAAAAAGAAACTCCCAGTTATACTTCTCCTGCTGGCGGCTGATCATCTTCTTAACGTCTTTGAAGCTATAATTCTTGCTGGCGTTCTCAAGGCCATCTGTGGTGATAACGAATAGAGTCTTTGCAGGCCTGTCTTCTTCGCGAGCATATTTTTGAACGTTTCCGATATGCCGGATTGCTCCGCCCACTGCATCGAGAAGAGCCGTACAACCTCTTACATAATAATCTTCTTCCGTAAGCTTCTTTACATCACCGATCGGGACTCTGTCATGAATGACATTGCACTGATCATCAAAAAGCACTGTGGAAACAATTGCCTCTCCTTCTTCTTTCTGCTGCTTTGTGATCATGGAGTTGAATCCGCCGATGGTATCGGACTCCAACCCGCTCATGGAACCGCTTCTGTCAAGGATGAATACAAGTTCGGTTAAATTTTCTCTCATAATAAAGACCTCCGTAATCTGCTTGTTTGCTTGTTAGTGAGGTCATTATAAGTCGTATTAAATTCTCACCGGTCACTTGTCAGGCGACAAATGAAATTATGCGGTCTGAGTCCCGAGAAGCTGCTCTCCATGCTCAAACAGTGCAATATTTATCTCGTAAATATCGTAGACTTCTCTCTCAATAAAATACTGAACGATGATATCCTGCTTGCTGCAAGGCGATAATGCCAGTCCCGCTCTTGAAAGAAGATCTTTCGTATCATCGAGGTTCAGCTCAAGTGCTATTGCCATAGCAAGTGCTG
>JAEEGL010069198.1_pt1 | contig 35001 bp, 35 predicted proteins | sample 9134231 | NCBI WGS metagenome assembly JAEEGL01 (sample SAMN16246548, study PRJNA631951) | gut metagenome | biome: gut microbiome; feature: rumen; material: fiber-attached | host: Bos | place: Iran: Karaj | collected 2018-10 | reverse complement strand
GGGAAAATGGAATTGAGATTAAAAGATTTGAACAGGCTCGAGAACAAGCCCTACATATCGATCAAGGATCCGATCAGTACGCTGACGCATTTCATCGGCTTTGTTGCGGCGATCTTCCTGACGCCTGTCCTGCTGAGCAGGGCCGGGATGCATTCTTCGGATCTGAAGAATCTTGCGGGTCTTAGCATCTATTGCCTGAGTATGATCATCCTTTACGGCGCCAGCAGCGCCCACCACGCTTTCGTATTACCTGAAGGACCGTCAAGAATCCTCAGAAAACTCGACCATATCAGCATCTTCCTGCTGATTGCCGGAACCTATACCCCGCTGTGTCTGAGCGTACTGGATCCGGTAAACGGGATGCAGCTGCTGAAGGCGATATGGCTGATCGCGATCATCGGGATCCTGATGAAAGCCCTCTGGATCAATTGTCCAAAATACGTCTCATCCTTGACTTATATCCTGATGGGATGGCTGGCGCTGTGGAAGATCATTGCCGTCTATCAGGCCATGAGTTCAGGCGCATTCCTGTGGCTTCTGGCGGGAGGAATCTTCTATACCGCAGGCGGAATCTTCTATGCTTTAAAGATCTCCTTTTCCAGGGACTGGAGCGAACACGAGGTATTCCACCTCTTTGTGCTGCTGGGAACTCTGTGTCACTACATCCTGATCTGCTTTTTTGTGGCATAAATATGGCGACGTAAACTGCAGACCGCAGTTAAAAAGGTCATCCTTATTGATGACCTTTTTCTTAAGCTTTTCTGATATTCCGGATTCAGCGTTTTTCACTGAGCAGTCTTAGCCCTTCCTTCAGACATTCTGCTGAAGTGGCATATTCTTTTTCCATCAGCTGTGGAAGTATACCGTTGATGTCCGCGGTCTTGTATCCCAGTTCCTTGAGACCCAGCAGGGCGTCATCGATGATGGTATCCGCCTCTATCCTTGACTGCATCTCGTACGGCTTGATGGCCTTAAAGGTGTGGTTCGAAGACATGTTGATCCTGTTCTCGAAACGCAGAATGAATTCGTACGGATCGTCGACTTTCGAAAGGTCGGTCTTCTCAAATAGATCTCTGGTATATCTGACGGAATACAGATACTGGTCCACCTGGTCACCGTTCCTGTTCCTGACGGTATTGAAGCCGGACAGCACAATTTCATCGATATAGGAAGAAAGATTGAAATAGTTGGCGCTTAGAAAGATGCCCAGGCTCATCACCGTTCTGGCATACTCTTCCTTCAGCTCTGCCGAAGTCTTCTTCCTGTATACGATCTTTCCGGACGCTTCTACCGGGTATTCCGTATTGACGTTTTCTATCTCTGGAAGATCCAGATCTACGTAAAGGACATTGTTTTCCAGTTCGTAGTTGACTCTGACATCATAGGCAAGCTCCAGATTGTTCATAAAGGAAGAAACAAAGTTCTCGATCGTATCTTCATCTCCTTCGATGCTGTACTGATAGAGTTCTCTTCCGGCTTCCGATTCCAGTCCCTTGGCATATTCGGCAAACTCTTCCCTGGTCATGACCGGATCGGCATACTTGTGCAGATTGACCTTGGCTTCATGATTGTTTCTGTATTCCTCCAGGATCTCGCTGACGCTGACCGCATTTCCGGTTTCGGCCGCTGCGGTCTCTTCTGCCGGCAGGTATGTCTTCTTTGCGAGAGAAGACTTCTTCTTGGCGGTCTTCTTGGACTTCTTCAAGCCTCCGGCGATCTTCTTCCGGTAGGAAACCCCGGTTCCGTTGATCCCGACCAGAGCGGGAGACAGATTCAGATAGGTTCCTCTGGTTCCGATATTTACGGAAGCTCCCTTCTTGCCGATGGTCGTCGAGACCCCGTAACGGGAAATGTTCAGCCGCAGAAAATTGCCCAGCTTGATTGATTTTGAAAACCTGATACCCATAACACTACCTCTTTTTACTAGTTTATAACAGATGGAACTTCGGTTCCATATGATCGAATGTGCAGATCTCCCTGAAACCGATCTCCTCCTTCAGGATACGATATCCCTCTTGAAAATGATCGGCCAGATATCTGACGGAATGTCCGTCCGAACCGATGGTAATGATCCTTCCGCCCAGATCTTTGTACAGTTTCAGGATTGCTCTGGAGGGAGTCGTATCCTTGATGCCGTAGTGCCAGGAAGAAGTATTCAGCTCGATCCCCTTTCCGTCGGCAATCGCCAGTTTCAGAATCTCGGCGATGATGTCTTCGACGTTTTCAAACGGATAGATGCCCTGTTCGTCGTAGCGGATGATCATGTCCAGATGCGCCAGTACGCTGTAATGCTTGAAGCGTTTCTGTATCTCGTAGATCTCTTTATAGTAGAGCTCGTTGTATTCTCTCTGGGTCTTTCCTCTCTGGAAACCGGACTGCCAGAATTCCAGATTGTCGATCTGATGAACCGACAGCAGAACGAAGTCCAGTTCGTCCCTGTACTTGTCAAACAGTCTTTCAAAAGGATCAAGAGTGATCCTCTGGATCCCGAATTCCAGGCCCTGTCTGATCGAGATCTTTTCTTTATAGGTTTCCTTCATCCGCAGCAGTTTTGCGAAGTATTCCGGATAGTTGACATTGGCAAGCGGTTCCAGAATGTCCGGGTCATAATTGGCGCCGTCTCCTGAGCGCCATTGAATATCTCCCTCGTTCCAATCCTTCTTAACGCCGTAGTCGACATGATCGGTAAAACAGATCTCATCCAGTCCAAGCTCGATCGCCCGTTCAATCTGCTTCTCCATCGGTTCTCTGCTGTCATCGGAGAATTCACTGTGAACATGATAATCAGCGTACATGATTCATCCTCTCTTGTTGTCTAGAGTTCTCTACCATTTCTCGTAGTGGACTCTGTCTTCTTCGTAAAAGCCTTTTCTTTCTTTCTCTTCAGCCGGATAGCCAAAGGCGACGATGGAATGGGGAACGATCTGCTCCGGCAGGCCGAAAAGTTCCCGCTGCTTCTTGACCCGGTCCATCTGCGGCCAGGTTCCCAGCCATACCGATCCGATCCCCAGAGCGTTCGCCGCCAGGATCATGTTCTGGACGGCGATGGAACAGTCGATGATCCAGTAATCCGGAGCACCCTGAAAGCTTCTGTTCAGATCGCCGCATACCAGAATACCTGTTGCCGCACTTTTCAGAGGTTGCGCAGGTCTACCGTTGGCTTCCGCCATCTTATTCAGCGTCTCTCTGTCCCTTACGACAAGAAAAGACCAGTCCCTGGAATTGACGCAGCTCGGTCCGGCCATGCCCGCTTCCAGAATCTGATGCAGATCTTCATCGGCGATCTGCCTGTCAGTATACTTGCGGATACTTGTCCGGTTGAGAATGTTTTCTAAGCCATCCATGCGCTTCCTCATTTCTTTCTGATCTTTCCGACTACAAACAGGATCAGATATACAAAGACGGCAATGGCCAGAAACCAGATGACAAACAGGATGGGTTCAAAACGGATCGACAGAGAATCCCGATCTTCCGGTCTCATTGCATAGATGTGTCTGAATATCAGACCGAAAGCGGATTCTATCGTGATCTCGCCTCCGAAATGTCTGATGCACAGCAGCATGTGCCTATTGAGGCGGTAATAGATATAGTTGACCAGTGCTCCAAGCAGATTGATTCCCAGCGAGATGATCAAAGACAGTGTTATTCTCTTCATGATGCGATCCTATTCCACATAGTAGACTCTGCCCGATTTTCTCGGTGCCGCTTGCGGAACTTCACCGTCGATGTAGCCGATCGCGCAGTGACCGACGCCTTCCCATTCCCCTTGAATCCCCAGGTCTTTCAAAAGCTGTCTGTATTCTTCCGTTTCGAACTCCTCTCTCGCCCTGTTGATCCAGATGCTGCCAAGTCCAAGAGAAGTCGCCGCCAGCATCATGTTTTCCATCACGACAGAACCGTCATAGGCTCTGTTGGAAGATGATCTGTCGGCCAGGACGATCAGAATAACCGGAGCCCCGTAGAAAGGATCCGTATTCGCTTCTCTTCCTACGACTCTGTAATTGTCTTTTGAGATCCTGTCTCTTAGTTCCCTGTTCGTGACGGCAAGGATGATGGTCGACTGTGCGCCATGTCCGCTTGGAGCGTAGAGCCCTGCTTCGATGATCTGGTCTATTTCTTCCTTTTTCGGCATCTCTGCCTTGAAACTGCGGATACTCCTTCTTTTCAGGATACATTCCATGACTTCATTCATTCTGCTTCCTCCTAGTATTTCTCCATCAGTTCTCTGACTTCTTTCCTGACACGATCTTTAACCATGTCGTTTTCAATATTCCCGGCTACCTGTGCGATCCAGTGTGCGACTTTCCGGAACTCATCCTCCCTGAAACCTCTGGTAGTCATAGCCGGCGTTCCCACTCTGATGCCGCTGGTATAGGCCGGTTTTTCTTCATCGAACGGGATGGAATTCTTGTTTACGGTGATGTTCACTTCATCCAGCGCGGATTCCAGCTGCTTGCCGGTGATTCCGAAACTGTGTTTCACATCCACCAGGACCATATGATTGTCCGTTCCTCCGGATACGATTCGGAAGTCTTCTTCTTTCAGCGCCTCGGCAAGGACTCTGGCGTTGTTTACGACCTGTTTCTGATATTCGATGAATTCCGGTTGAAGAGCCTCGTAGAAACAGACGGCCTTCCCGGCGATCACATGACACAGCGGTCCTCCCTGCATGCCCGGAAAGACGTTCCTGTCAAGATCCTTTGCGTACTTTTCCCTGCACAGCACCAGTCCGCCCCTTGGACCTCTCAGCGTCTTGTGTGTCGTGCTGGTCACGAAGTCGGCATATGTCACCGGATCGGGATGCAGACCCGCGGCGATCAGTCCGGCCACATGAGCCATGTCTACCATCAGGATCGTATCTGCCTTGTCCGCGATTTCCCTGAATCTTCTATAATCGATGAAACGGGCGTAAGCCGACGCTCCGGCCACGATGATCCTCGGCCTGATCTCAAGCGCCAGCCTTTCCACTTCGTCATAGTCGATCATCTCCGTTTCTTTATTCACGCCATAGGTAAAGGATTCATAATCGCTCCCGGAAAAGCTCAGCTTATAGCCGTGCGTGAGATGTCCCCCGGCATCCAGAGACATGCCCAGGATCCGATCACCCGGCTTCAGTACCGTTCGATAGACGGCCATGTTGGCGGCGGAACCGCAGTGGGGCTGGACATTGGCGTGCTCCGCATGAAACAGCCGGCATACCCTGTCTCTTGCCAGGTTCTCCACCACATCGACGTTCTCGCATCCCCCGTAGTAGCGTTTGCCGGGGTAGCCTTCCGCATATTTGTTGGTGAGACAGCTGCCTACCGCTTCCCTGACTTCATCGCTGCAGAAATTCTCCGAAGCGATCAGCTCGATATTGTACTTCTGCCTTTGTTCTTCCTTCTGAATCGAGGCAAAAACTTCCAAGTCTCTCATTATGATCTCCTGTTCCTTCTTACATTCTCATTATAACCGAGAGGATACCGATTCTTGTATTCTTTTACTATGAAATAGAGACGGTTCCTGCGATCTTCTTGCGGATATTGCTGATATAATGAAAGTATGAAAAAGTTCTTGAAATTCATCCTGATCGCCGCCCTGATCGCCTTAGGGCTTTTCGCCTTTGTTTCTTTCAGAGATCATCGGCCGGCAATCGATCCGCATGCTCCTGTTCAGGAAGACGGGATCAGGGAAGACGGGATCTACACTTCCAAGGAAGATGTCGCTCTGTATCTGTATACCTACCATAAGCTGCCGTCCAATTACGTGACCAAGGACAAGGCAAAGGACATGGGATGGGTTGCGAGCAAGGGCAATCTTCAGGATGTCTGCAACAGCTGCAGCATCGGGGGAGACCGTTTCGGAAACCGGGAAGGAAAGCTTCCCAAGAAGGACGGACGCGTCTACTACGAGTGCGATATCGACTACCGTGGCGGAGCAAGGAACGAGAAAAGGATCGTCTATTCCAGCGACTGGCTGATCTACTATACGCAAGACCACTACAGAACCTTTGAACTGTTATATGGAGAAGAAGAATGAAGACAGTATATTTGGACATCAAACTGCTGAACGATTTCGACAACGATTATCTGAAAGGAATCTTTACCGATCCGCCCTATGAGGCAGATTCTCCGGATGGCTTCTATGAATATCTTTCCTGTCTTCCCAAGACGGAAGTAAAGATCAACTACTGCGAGAACGCTTCCGAAAGATCTCTGGACTATCTTAAGATCCTGGATCGGGCTAGCAAGGATTTTGAACATCTTCAGCTGAACTACAACTACAGTCCGGAAGAAGCGAAGCAGAAGATCATTCTGGATGTCTATGAACTGGGTGAGAGAGGACACGAGTATCTGAAGGAACTCTTTGAGTTTCCGGAATACTACGGGGAAAATCTGGATGCCCTGTACGACTGTTTGAGCGAGCTGGACGATACGGAAGTGATCGTCATCAACATGGACGAGATCGACGATTTCTCCTGCGACATCTTAAGTGTCTTTGATGAGGTTGCGGAGGATTACGGAAACATCGTTCTGCGTTACGAGGACGAGGATTTCGAATAACAGAAAGTTCGTCATGATTACGAAACTGTATGGATTGGAAACTGAGAAAGACGCTCTCCCGCTTGTTCTGATCAACTGCGACGAGGATGCCGCAAGGATCTATGAACTCTGCAGGCAGATGGGCTGCGGGGAATTCGTCCTGGCGGCCATCAGCGGATTCGACTGGAACAGGGATCTTTCGCCATGGCCTTGCGATCCCGTGTTCAAGGGGAGCGATCCTTTCGAAGGTAAAGCCGATGCGTATCTTTCCCATATCATCGATTCACTGCTTCCGGAAATTGAAACGGAACTGACAGAACGCAGCAAAACAATCCCGTACCGCATTCTGGCGGGGTATTCTCTTGCGGGACTGTTTGCCTTATATGGCGCATGCAGGTGCGATCTGTTCAGAAAGATCGTCTCCGCATCCGGATCTTTGTGGTATCCGGGTTTCCCGGAATACCTTGAAAGCCATCCGTTATCCGGAAACGTCGAACAGGTCTACCTTTCTCTGGGAGATAAGGAAAGCAATACCAGAAACCCGATCATGCATACGGTGGAGGACAATACGAAAAGGATCCAGAAGATCCTTTCAGATAGAACAGATGTTTTCTTTGAATTCAATCAGGGCAATCACTTTCAGGATCCCGAATTGAGACTGGCCAAGGGCATTGTCTACGTTCTTAATGCCTGATCCCTTCTCTGCCGGTAAATCTCTGTCCCAGATAATTGGCCCATTTTTCCGGATAGAAGTCGCTGTAGCGGTATCTTCCCATTCTTCTATTCCTTTCGAAACGGGGCGTATTGGCCCAGCAGAACGACGGGATCCCGATGACAGGCAGATACAGCGGCCCCAGGATGCAGGACTGTATCGTATGTCCGTATTCATGAACCAGGACTCTTGGATCATCCGTTCCCATAAACAGAAACAGTCCCATGGACATGGAAGACTTCAGGTACCATCTGGTCACCAGGGCACCGTGAAACACATGTCTTTTTTCTTTCGGTCCGGTAAGCAGCACATAGATCCAGATCATAAAACCCAGGATATTCTGTATAAAACCCCAGGTCAGCTGCAGAAAATAATATAGAAAGAGTCTAGTTCTCATCAAACAGTTTTTTCAGATTCACGTCGAACGGCGGATAGACAATGCCCTTTTCCGTTACGAAGCCGCTCAGCAGCTCGTGATCCGTTATATCGAAAGAAGGGTTGTAGCACTTCACGTTTTCCGGAGCCATCGGCTCGGCATACCACATCGTTCTGATCTCGTCCGGATCGCGCAATTCGATCCTGATATGATCGCCGTCCGGACAGTTCATGTCGATGGTGGAAGTCGGACCTAACGAATAGACGGGGATCCCGTAGTGTTTCGCCAGTATGGCAACAGAAGAAGTACCGATCTTGTTTGCGAAATCGCCGTTTGCGGCGATACGGTCGCAGCCTACGAAACAGGCGTTGACCCAGCCGTTGCGCATTACCAGAGACGCCATGTTGTCGCAGATCAAAGTGACATCCACGCCAGCTCTTTGCAGTTCAAAAGCCGTCAGTCTGGCACCCTGCAGAAGCGGTCTTGTCTCATCCGCAAAGACACGGATATTCATGCCTCTCGCCTTGGCAAGCAGGAAAGGCCCCTGTGCGGTTCCATAGGATGTAGCCAAAGGTCCGGCGTTGCAGTGCGTCAGCACTCCGTCTCCGTCTTTCAGCAAAGACAGTCCGTATTCGCAGATCTTCAGACACATCTCGATGTCTTCGTTGTGAATGGCGCAGGCTTCTTTCTTAAGCAGCTCTATGATCTCCCTGACCGGTTTATCTTTGTTGACGCAGACGACTTTATCCATCCGCTTCAAAGCCCAGGACAGGTTGACAGCCGTCGGCCTGGAAGAATTCAGATACTCCCTGTTGGCGGTGAAGTTTCCATAGAAAGCGTCAAAGTCCAGACCGGCATCTTTCCTGCTCAGCATGTACATCGCATACCCGGCAAAAATGCCGATGGCCGGAGCGCCTCTGACTTCAAGCTTTCTAATAGCCTGATATGCGGATTCCAGATCGGCGATATTCCTGTATTCAAGTTTTCCCGGGAGTCTGGTCTGATCGATGATGACGATGCTGTCTTCATCATCCGACAGTCTGATGTTGTCGGTGATCCCCACGCTCTCCATTTCGGCTTTTGTCTTACTTAAACTGGCTAGGATGCTTGACATAGAAGTCTTCCTTTTCTTTCAGGAATTTCAGTTTGTGATGTTCCCTGTCATCCACCAGATCGTACAGGTCATCGAAAATGCAGTCCCAGCTGAAGAATCTGTCCGGATCGACATTCAGATAGTCGCAGGTCTTTTCGCTGCCGGCAGGTACGACCGGATGAGACAGAACGCTTGCCACTCTGATCATGTAGAAAGCATCGATCAGGGTCTGTCCGATGTTTGCCTCATCGTTCATGTTCTTGGACCAGAACTTGGATGCATTACGGATATAGGAATCCAGATCGTTGATGATCTGATGCAGTTCAAAACGGTACATGTGGTTCTCGTAATTGAGAATCGTTCTCCTGGCCTGTTCCTTTAATTCAGGAGTAACTTCGCCATACGGCAGGAAGCCGTCGAAGTATTTCTGGGCGCTGTAGAAACAGCCTCTGATCATTCTGTTGAGAACATTGGTGAACAGATTTCCTTGCGCAAGGACCGGATCCGGTTCATTCAGATTGGCGTCCGGATTCAGAGGCTGCGGCATGAAGCTTACGGACTTGTTGCCCAGAGCCAGCGAAAGGAAATGGGCTCTAAGCTGTTCAGCCGTATAGTAATTCAGAAGATCGGCAGCCATCGGCGGTTTTACGGAACCGGAAGAGGATGCCTTCTTGTCCAGGAACAGGATGTGATGATTCGCTACCAGCGTCGTCAGCTGCAGCTGTCCGTTCTTTGGATGTATCGTCAGATTGTCTTTGCCCTGCTGTGCCATCCACAGAGGCATCTGGGCCACACCGTAGAAATAAATGTTGTCCTGTCCGATGAACTGGAATACCGTAGCGTCCTTGTCACACCAGAACTTCTTCCATTCCTCGTCGGACATTCCTTTTCTCTTGAAATAGGCCTTGGTAAAGGAGATCGGAGCCCAAAGGCTTTCCGGCCATACCCAGACCGTCAGATCTTCTTCGTCTTCCAGTTTCGGTGCCTTGACGCCCCATTCGATGTTGCCGGTCAGTCTTAACGGAACCAGGGTCTTGCCGGTACGGTAATGGATCCCGGCATTGGTCAATACCGGACAGGCCCTTTCTCTTTTCGCGAGTTCATCGAAATAGACGGTAAAGCTTCCCTTTATGTTCTCCAGATCGGAATTCTCGTGTTCCGGAAGCTGATTTTCTATCGCCTTATACTGATCAAGGAACTTGCCCTGAATGTAGATCACCGGCTGTCCCAGAGATTCTTCCATCGTTTCCGCAACGATCCTTCTGACATTCGGCTTCTTCTTGATGTCTTCCACGTATTCCTTCAGCAAACTATTGAATTCCGTCAGCTTGAAGTACCAGTTGGTGACGTCTCTCATTTCCGGAGTCTCTCCGGATAATGTCGACTTAGGATCGATGAGCTCCTCAGGCATGTACTGATGGCCCAGATCGCATTCATCCGCATAGCCTTTCTCCGACTGACAGTTCTCGATCGGGCACTTGCCTACGACCTGTCTGCCGTTGAGGAAACACTTGTATTTGGTGTCGTAGAACTGCTTGGTGACAAGCTTCTCCAGCCAGCCGTTGCGGTAGAGAGTTGTTATGAAATCGTTGGTCTCTTCCTGATGAACTTCTTTGGTGTCGCCCAGACCGGAAGCGCCGAAAAGATCCAGGGAGATCTCGTAGTCTTTCAGTGTTTTCAGCTGCGTAAGGTGATTCTCCATGACATAGTCTTCGATGCTTCCCTGATATCCTTCGGTCTCTACCTTCTTGCGGTAGCCTTCCGCGATCGGTGAACCGTAGCAGTCCGTTCCGGATACGAAGACGACGTTTTCCTTGCCGATGCGGTCTCTTAAGAACCTGGCAAAAACGTCCGCATGCACAAACATGCCTCCGATATGTCCGAAATGCAGCGTCTTGTTGCCGTAAGGCATGCCTCCGGTAACTACCGCTCTTTTTGGAAATTCAGGTCTAGGTCTGTCTGTCATAATGTCACCTCCGCAATACACATCCATTATAATTCAATTATTCCCCTCATGTGTATCGACTTGCCGCAGTATGGCCGTTGTCATTTATCCGGACATTTACTATGATTAATCTGTAAACAAAGGAAAGAATCATGAAAAAAATCGTAAAGATCGAAGCGTATTTTGAGCCGAGAGTCTGGGGCGGTGGAACAAGGCTTATCCGGGAATTCCATTACAAGACCGATGTTTCTCCTGTAGGAGAAGCGTATTGCGTTGTGGCCTTGCCAGGACACGCCGACTGTCGCGTTCCCGAAATGAACATGACGCTCTCGGAACTGTACGTTCAGTATCCGGGATGGTTCAGATGCGAATGCGAAGAGCTGCCGATCAAAGTCAACATCATCGATCCTCTCGCCGATCTGTCCATTCAGCTGCATCCCGACGATGGCTTTGCCCGTTCCTATAACGGAGGCAGAGGAAAACCGGAAGCATGGGTCATTCTCGATACGCCTGAAGAAGGAAAGATCGAATTCGGGCACTACGCCAGAAACAGGGAAGAATTCATAGAACTTGCAGAGAGCAGACAATGGGACCGGCTTCTGCGCTATCTGCCCTGCCGGAAAGATGCCTTCATCAACATCCCCGCAGGCACGCTTCATGCAATCGGAAAAGGCGTTCTCACCTACAACATATCCCGCAACGCCGATCTGACGCTGCGTCTCTACGATTATGACCGCATTGATCCAAACACCGGTAAACGGCGTCCAACCCATCCCAAAGAAGTATACGACAATGTCAATCTGCCGGATAAACTGATCGAATTTCAGGATTTCCCTTCTGCAGATGAGCTGGGCTGTCAGGTGACAAGATACTGGGATGAACCCGGCCTGTATACGCTGATACGTCTAAGAGTCAGAGAAAAAGGCAGGTTCCTGCACGATCGCTTCGCTTTCTATACCTGCGTAAAGGGAGAAGGCACGCTCAACGGCATAAGAATCCGTCAGGGAGATACCTTCCTGGTTCCGGATAAAATGGGATGGGTCGATATTGAAGGAGATCTTGACATCTTCCTGGCTTCCTACCGCAACATGAATACCGAATATTAAAAGACATGGAGCAATCCATGTCTTTTCTTACAGATCGTAATACAGTCTGAACTCCGCCGGATGCGGGATCTTGTTTACTTCATCCGCATCATTCTTTACAGATCTGATCCAGTTGTTTAAAAGTTCTTTCGAGAATACGTTTCCTGCCAGCAGATATTCGTGATCCTCCTTTAACGCATCGATCGCTTCATCCAGAGTAGCAGGAAGATGCTCCAGTTTCGCCTTCTCTTCTTCACTTAGATGATAAAGATTGAAATCGAACGGACCCCAGTTGTGATCCTTCGGATCGATGCGGTTCACGATACCGTCGATTCCCGCCATCAGAATGGCCGCAAAGCACAGATAAGGATTGCAGGTGGCATCCGGATTGCGCAGTTCAAAGCGGACCGAATCCTCTCTCTTGGCATAGGATGGGATACGGATGACCGCGCTTCTGTTGGCACTTGCATAGCCTACGGTGACCGGTGCTTCAAAACCCGGAACCAGACGTTTGTAGGAGTTGGTTGAAGGGTTGGAAAAGGCGCATAAGGAACGGATGTGTTTCAGCAGACCGCCGATGAAATACATCGCCGTATCCGACAGACTGGCATAGCTGCCGCTGCGATAGAAGACGTTCTTTCCGTTTTTCTTCAGCATCATGTGCACGTGCATCCCGTTGCCTGCCTCGTCGTGAATCGGTTTCGGCATTAGAGTCGCCGTCAGGCCGTTCTCTACCGCCGCGTTCCTGATCAGGTATTTCGTAATCATCGTATCGTCCGCCAGCTTCCTGACATCGCCCAGTTCGACCTCGATCTCCATCTGACCGGAACCGCCGACCTCATGGTGGTGATACTTGACTTCAACGCCCGCATCTTTCATCAGGGCGCAGATCTCGCTGCGCAGATCGGCAAGTCTGTCTCTCGGACGGTCGATATGGTATCCGCCCTTTGAAGTATTGCGGTAACCGTCAAAACCTCCGTTTCCGGATAGAAGTTCCGATTCATCCGATCCCAGTCTGTACGCCACAAATCCCGGCCGGATGTCGCAGGATATCTCGTCGAATACCGAAAACTCGTATTCCGGAGCGACCGTCATCTGATCGGCTATTCCCAGTTTTTTCAGATAATCGACAGCGCAGCTGATCACATTGCGCGGATACTGTTCAAAAGGAACGTTCTCGCTTTCCTTGATCACGTAGACATCCCCGAACATGCTTAGGGTCGGTCTCAGGGCAAAAGGATCCATCATCGCACTGGAAAGGTCCGGATAGAAGACCATGTCCGATTTCTCTACGCTCGCATAGCCGTAGTTGGACGCATCAAAACCGATCCCGTCCTTCATGGCCTTCTCATTGAGCCTCTCTGACGGAATGCTCAGATGTCTGAACCTCCCTTTCAGATCGATCAGTTTCAGATCGATGAATTCGATCCCGTTGCCGGTAATGTACTGTCTTGCTTCTTCGATATTTTTAAACATATGGCTTTCCTCATGTTTATTATATAAGAAAAAACACCTGATTATCCCGATGTTCATAATATAATTTAAGTGTATGGGAAAGTATTTATTAGGTATCTTGGGAAGCTACGTGGACACGCTCTACGAATCGGACTCCTATCCGAAAGAAGGGGATTTCTCCCATGCCCGTTTTATCAGCTGGTCCGCCGGAGGATGCCCTTTCAACGTATCGGCTGTCGTTGCCGCAAAGGGATGTAAAGTCAGGGTCGTGGACATGCTGGGAAAGGATGAAGACACGACGCCGTTTCTGTTGCAGGAAATGGACCGACTGCATATGGACCGAGAATACGTTCAGATCAAAGAAGGCGTCACCAACGGCAAAGTCCTGATTATTCTGACGGGCGAGAAAAGAACGATGTTCATCGTCGATCCGCTCCGGTCGTATTATGAGGTCGACTCTAAGATGCAGGAACTGCTCGACAACGCCTCCTACATCTACTCCCTGATGCATATGATCAACCGTTCCTTCAAGGACATCGGGCCTCTTCTGGAGGCGAAAAGACACGGCGCCAGGATCGTTCTGGACGGTTCCAGCAAGTACGATGATCCTTCCAGAGTGAAGATCCTCTACGATCTGGCGGACGGACTGTTTATCAATGAAACGGACTATGAAAGACTCAGGGAACATTCTACAAAGGATCCGAAGGAGATCATCTTCGACAACGGCGGAGAATTCGTGGTGATCACCCACGGTTCCGGAGGTTCCGATCTCTATCTGAAGGACAGAAACATATACATGCCGGCGATGGATAAGCTCGACGTACTGGATTCCACCGGAGCGGGAGACGCCTTTGCGGGATGTTTCCTGGCCTGTCTGATGAAAGGAATGGATTACGAGAAAGCTTTGGCCATGGCTACGGTAAACGGTGCCTATGCCTGTACCGTAATAGGCGGACTGGGCGGTGTAGCTACGTTTGAAGAATTAAAAGCATTCGCAAAGGAGCACAGATATGATCTTTGACAAGATGGATGACTGTTTCAGAACTCTGAACGAGAAAGTGGAAAAGGCGATCAGGGACAGCGATTTGAAGAAGCTGTTTTGGATGCTAGATGAGATCGAAGGACCTACCCTGGTCTGCGGTGTCGGAGGTTCCTCCGTCGTCGCCACCTATCTGGCAAAAGTACTGCGGGAAAAGAGGCACATCATCACGGACTTCATCAGTCCCCGCGATCTTTTCTACATGGATCTGACGCCATACAGAAACGTCATTGCGGTTTCCTATTCCGGAAACAACATCGGTGCGGAAGCAATCTGCCATACCGATCTGAACAAGTATCTGTTTACCGGACATCCAAGGGACGACGTAAACAATCTGGTCTACCGGATGCCTGCAGAGCTCTCCTATGTCTCCATTTCAGCCACTCTGGTTCCGTTAAGTCTCTTGTTCCTTTACTACTGCAACGATCATGATCTGCTGAAGGAAATCCTGGACAGGGAGATCTCTTCCGCCTCATGCAACACTTCCTACGAAGTCATGAGCGGATATGAGACCCAGACCGCAGCGATCATCCTGGAATCGTCTTTCATCGAATCCGGCATGGCTTCCTGCATCGTTCACGACAAATACAACTTCTGCCACGGCAGGATCAATCACAGCCGGGAAGCGGACAGCGATCTGATCTTCTTCAAGGGAAACAGCGAACTGGATGAGATGCTGGAAGAGAATCTTCCAAATCATTTCGGAAGGATCATCACCATAGAAAAAGAATACGAAGACGATGTGATCAACGATTTCTACTCTGCACTGATATCCATGAAACTGATCAGGGATATCGCTCAGAACAGGCACAGAGACATCTCGAACATAGATGAACTGGAAGACAACGACGTCTTCTATCTGTTTAACGGAAAGATGAAATAAATGAATGGAAACGGTGAGATCCTGGACAGGATCGAAGAACTCCTGGAGAGACCCTGCTGGGTCATCGATCTTCTGCCTTATCGGGTTCCCGAAGAAAGTGCGGGACAGTACTTCGCGGTAGAAGAACACTTCCTCAAAGATCCGCAGAACGGAAGGCTGCGTCAGTGTTTTGCTCAAATACTGCTGAAGCTGAACTGCTACTATGATTTTCTGGTCTATCTAAACGATGGAGAGACCGTTGAGAATCCTTCTCCTGAACGGATGGAAGAAATGATCCTGCACAACAGGGGAATCGTGGATATTGTTCTAAAAGAGGCGATGATCGTCGTGCGCCATGACGATACCTACATGAGCGTGTATGATCCGGATGAAAGACTGCTGAAAATACTGAAGCCGCTGGCGGCGGCTAACGGTCTGTTCCTCTGGAAAGCAGACCAGGATTAAACAAAAACCCATCCAAAGATGGGTTTTCTTTTTTGTGTTTATGAAACTTATTTCAGGATCTCATCAAAGAGTTTCGTCAGGATCCTCTCATCGAAAGATGAACCCAGATAGTAGCACCTGCCCTTACCGTAGAACTTGCAGACGGCGGCAGCGAAATCACCGAAAGGATTGTCCTTCCATCTGATCACTTCCTTGCCGTCCGTTACCTTCAGCATCTCCGCGAAGATTCTTCCTTCCCCTTCTGTACTTCCATAGACGCAAGAACTGTACTGACCGGAAAGAAGCGTTTCCTGTTCCTCGATCACACAGCCCGTCAGTTCATCCAGATCGACCGGAAGTCTCTTGTTGAAGACGAGATTGTTGTCCGTATCCTTCCAGCCCGTACGTGCCGTTAAAACGGCTGTACCGCCCTTCGAGACATAATCCTTGAGTCTTTTCTTAAACTCATCCGGCATGATGATCATGTATGGAAGGATGACTGTCTTATACCCGCTGAAATCCGCATCTGACGGAATGATGTCGCAGTTCATGTGACGCTGATACATCTGGCCGTACAGCTTCATGCATTCCTGTTCATAGGAGAAGACATCGGACTGTCTCTGTATCTTCATGGAAGACTTGGAGTCGTAGTCGTATACCAGACATACATTGGATTTCGGATATTCTACAGTCTTCTCTTTGGCTTCCTTAAAGAAAGACCGGGTTTCGTGGTATTTCCTGCGTTTCACGTTATCCGCGTCCAGAATTCCGAAACAGAACTGTTCCGTACCCTTGATGAAACCGCGGTAACGGAAGAAGATCACCGTCTCTACGCCATGATCCATGGAATCAAGAGCCCACTTTCTGGCTTCGTCAGGTCTAGGTGCATAGCCGATGTCGTTATGACCCTGGGCTCCCATGATGGATTCCGTGACCCAGATCTTCTGCTGCTTGAAGCCTCTCACAAAATCGACGGTAAACGCCAGGTCACTGTCGGACAGCGGTGCAGGCTGACCGCCCCAGACCGGGTAGTTGTTGTAGGAGACGAAGTCGAGACACTTCGATACCTCGAACGGATCGAAGGACTTGTTGATGATGCCGCCTTCAAAGTCGTGAGTAACGACCAGTCTGTCATCTACCGACTTTACCGCATCTCTTAGTGTCTTGATGAAGCTGACGGCTGAAAGACTTCTGAATCTTTCCCATTCCAGTCTTAAGGAAGGATTCTGGGCCGTAAAGGAAGGCTTAGGCAGAGGAATATCCTCGAAACGGTAATAGGTATGGGTCCAGAACGACGTTCCCCATCTATCGTTCAGTTCTTCGATACTGCCGTACTTGTTTCTTAAGTATTCAATGAACTTCCTGTGGCAGGTCTCGCACCAGCACACATCGGAACCTTCATGCCCGATCTCGTTGTCTACCTGCCAGGCTACGATGGCTTTCTCGTCCCTGTAGTGCTGCGCCATCGCCTTGGCCAAAGCGGCTGTTTTCCTAAGATAGACATCGCTGTTCATGCAATAGCCCCTTCTGGCGCCATACGGCTGGGCATATCCTTTTTCATCCACGTTCATGATCTCCGGATGATCGCGGTAGAGCCATGACGGCATGGTGGCGGTCGGAACGCACATCATGATATGCAGATTCCTTTTCTTCGCCTTTTCGATGACTTCATCAAAGAAAGCGAAGTCGTACCTGCCGTCTTCCGGTTCAAATCTGTCCCAGGCGAAATCGCCGATACGGATCAGATCCGCACCGAGTTCCACGATATTGTCGAGATCTTCATCTACCAGTTCCATCCCCCACTGTTCAGGATAGTAGTCTACGCCGCAGAATCTCATTTGAATTCTCCATCCATCAGTTCGTTAACGGCCCTGTCGTATTCCTCTGTCGCCATCATGTAGGCGGCCGCATGACCGCAGCCTTCCACCAACAGCAGTCTCTTAGGAGAAACGCAGGCCTCGTACATCTTCTCGGACATCTGACACGGTACGTAGTGGTCTTCCTTGCCGTGAATGAACAGGATCGGAATATCCGTATCCGCAACGCATTCTTCACCCATGGACGTATTGAAACTTACGCCGGTAATGATGACGGACCAGAACCAGGCGAAATCGCCGAACGGGAAGTACGGAAGATGGTAGCAGTCCTTGATCAGATACTTGCTGATGGAGACGATGGAATCGAAGCCGCAGTCGTCGATGATGCCGCAGACGTTCTTCAGTCTTGCATTGGCGCAATGGATGACCGTAGCTCCGCCCATGGATACGCCATGGAGATAGATCCTCGGATTATCGTAGAGTTCGTTGACCTTGTCGGCCCATCTCGCCACATCACGCTTGTCGTGTTCGGAAAAGCCCAGATATGTTCCTTCCGACTTGCCGTGCGCACGGTCGTTGAGAAGCAGTACGGTGGATCCTCTTTTGCGGTAGATCTCTATTCTGTCCGCAAAGTCTTCCTGCATAGAGGACTTGTATCCGTGAACGCAGATCACGACTTCTTTCGGATCTCCTTCCAGCAGATAGCCGTAAAGCGTGAGACCGTCGAAAGAGCGGATGCTTAATTCCTTAAGATCCAGCTGTTCGAAAGCGTCGATGTAGGGAGCGCGATAGGCATAATACCTGGCTGCCGTAGGACGCATCAGATCGGTCGGCGAGTCGATGGAGGAAGGATCGATCGCGCTTTCCTTGTCTCCTTTCTTCTGGTCGTTGTAAAGAAATACCGAGTTGAAAATGTAGTATCCTGCCGCCATGCTAAGCAGGACGACAATAACGAATATGATCAGAACCCAGAGCATTTACTCGTCCACCTGAACATTGTCAAGATCGACGTCTTTGGTCTCTTTGACTTTGAGCATCATGATTACCAGAGACAGCGTCAGCAGCGGCAGATATGCGACAGTCAGAACGATCGGCAGATTGAGCGATCCGGCGATCATCGTGACGACGTTGTTGTATACCATGTTCAGACCGGTTCCGATCATGCCGATCAGCTGCATGGAACCCACGACGGAGGCACGGATCTCGGTCGGTGTCGATTCAGAAGTTATGACGAAATAGATCATGTCGGAGATCGACCAGAGTCCGGCAATGGAAATGCCGTAGGCAAAACCCGTGATCCACGGATTGAGCGGGAAGATGCAGCCGTAGGCGAAGACAGCCAGACCGACGGCGGCCCACAGGCCCAGGATCAGAGCGGATTTCTTGCGGCCCAAAGAGTCGGTCAGGAAACCGCCGACCATCGTGAAGATACCGTTGATGACCGGATAGAACATCAGGATCAGATTGACGGCATTGTCGTTCATGACGCCGTGGTACTTGCCCGCTTCCAGCATCGGCTGATATTTGCCGGTGTAACCGGTCGAGAACGCCATGATCAGAGCTACGATCGCGATGGCTCTGGTCTGCCTGTGCGTAAAGATATATTTGAAAGCACCCCAGACGGAGATGCTGTTTTTCTTTTCTTTTTCTTCCGCCAGTTTCTCGGCTTCCTCGGCAGCCTTCCTCTCTTCTTCGGAAGATCTGAGATACTGCAGCCTCTTCTGCGTATAGACCGGTGTCTCTCTGACGAAATAGATCGCAGCGATACCGATGACAAAGGCCAGAACGATCGGAATGATGAATACGTTCCTCCAGGTACTTGGAACTTCACTGTTGACGAACAGCTTGACGAACAGGCCCAGCAGCGATACCGAGATCAGCGCAAGACCCTTGGTGATGGAACACAGTTTTGCACGGTGTTCTTTCGGTGCGCATTCCATGATGTATATGACCTGCATGTCGTTCGGTGTAAAGAAGGTCATGATGACCGTACCAAGGATGTACAGAGGCACGCTCTTGGAAATGATGCATACCAGCATGCCAATGCCCATACCGATGGTATTGATGATCAGGAAGATCCTTCTGCCGAACTTGTCGGCCAGGGACTTGTAGAAAGGCGATACCAGATAGATCAGATAAGCACCGGTCGTTACCAGACCCAGCGTACCTGATGCCGTATTGTATTCGGATGAACCAAAAGTGGTATTGAACAGGTCGCATATCGTCTGCGTTTCTACAACGCCTCTGACGCTGGAAGCGAGTTCATCGACGATGTAGATGACGCTCAGAACAATGATCAGAATCGCGAAATAGTGCCTGTGATTGTGAAAAGCCTCGGCTTTTTCCAGTTTCACAAGCTCTTTTCTTTCTTTTTCGGTTTTTGTCATATGATTTTTATCTCCTTAATGAAACCTCTTACATTATAAATTAAACTTCTCTTGCAAGAAGTCGTTTTCCTGATGATTTGCGGTTTACTGTTTCTTTTTCACTTTTATTTCCGAGGAGACGATCGCTTCGTTCGGACAGACCAGAACGCACAGGTGACATCCTACGCACTTGTCCGGAAGAAGAACGGGTTTTCCTTCTGAAATGCGGATCGCCTGATGTCCTCCGTCCATGCAGGAGACGAAGCACCTCTGACATCCCACGCATTTTTCCCGCAGAAAACGCGGATAAATGATATAGGATCTGTCCAGTTCTTCCGAAGGAACGATGCCTCTGATCGTGGATCCCTCAATCTGTCTAACGGAGCTGTATCCGTGCTGCTGCAGATATAAGGCAAGACCGTCCCTGAGATCGTCGATGATCCTGTATCCGAACAGCATGACTGCCGTAGTGATCTGAATGCTGTCGGCACCAAGAACAAGGAATTCCAGAGCGTCTTTCCAGGTCTCTATGCCTCCCATGGCGGTGATGTGCTTTCCTTTCAGATTCCTGTCTTTCGAAAGCTCGGCCGTAAATCGCAAGGCGATCGGCTTGACGGCTTTCCCTGAGTATCCTCCGATCGAAGCGTTGAATATGCCGTCCGTAGGATCGATGTCCACATCGATCAGGCTCTTGATCGTGTTGATGGCCGCAACGCCGTCCGCACCTCCTCTTATTGCCGCATCGGCACTTTCTTCGATATGCGTCACATTCGGCGTCAGCTTGGCGATACAAGGAAGGCTGCTGTGCTGCTTTACAATCCTGGTGTAGCGTTCCACCAGTTCCGGGATCTGTCCCACATCGCTTCCGGTATGTCCTTCCGTCATGTTCGGGCAGGAGAAATTCAGTTCCAGAGCGTCAGCGCATTCTTTGTCGATCACCTCGGCCAGATACGCCCACTCTTCATCGTTCCTGCCCATGATCGAAATCATCAGAAACTTGTCGGGATAGTTCTGCTTCAGTCTCTTGAAGATGTCGACATTCTCGACCAGGGAATGATCGGAAAGCTGTTCGATGTTCTTGAATCCGATGACTCTTCCCCTGTCCGATCTGATTGCGGAAAAGCGCGGTGAAGCTTCATGGATATCCATCAGACATACCGTTTTGAAACATATGCCTGCCCATCCGGCCTCAAAAGCCCGGGCGCACATGTCATAAGTGGAGGATACTACGGAAGAAGAAATCAGAAAAGGATTCTCCAGAGAAAAACCGCAGAAATCGGTCTTTAAGACACTGTAGTCGATCGTTTTCTTTTCACTATCTTCCGCATACTGTAAAAGTATCTTCCTGATATCGATCTCCATCGGGCAGGCCTTCCGGCACCTTCCGTCGCAGTTAAAACACGGAATAGAACCGTTCAGCCTGTTCTTTACAACATCCTCGTTCTCGAAATACAGACTTCTCAGCAGTCTGTCGGGATCAAAGACGCCGCAGGCTTTCCTGCAGGCGGCATCGTTGCAAAGCAGGCAGTCGTTGTGATTCATAACCCTCTCCTATCTTATGAATAAAACCTCCGAAGAGGTTTCGCATTAATCGGCTTTCATGTCAACCGGATCGGAAATCCTGTCCATCAGCAGCTGCGGATGTTCGATCAGATACTTGCCAAGCTGAAGCGATCTGGCGAAGTAGAACCCGTCGGCAATCCTTTCGTCCAGCGTAGCCGTGATATCGACGACATCCCGGCCGTCGGCGTTCTTTCTCATCGTGCCGATCGTGATCATCATCGAATTGGTGCCGAAATTGCTTAGATGATGGTAGCAGGAATCGGCCTTTATCGAACCGAGGTTCGCCAGCAGGCAGGTAGTATAGTTCGGATCGCCTTTTTTTAGATCTTCCGGATAGATACCGTGGTATTCCATCCTGCTCAGGATCCAGAAGAAGATCTCCAGAACGAAACGCGGAAGACTGCCGACGAACTGCATCGTCTTATCCAGGGAATTGGATCCGGCGGATCTGGCCTTTTCAACATCTCCCAGAATGATTCTGGAAATGGAATCCAGGTTCATGTCTTCCTTGACGTTCAGGGTCATCAGCGTCTCAACCGCCTCGTCTTCGAACTTCTGTTTCGCCACAAAAGACAGAGTAATGTCGTTGCGCTGCCAGTATTTCCTGCCGGCGATGAAGATGTTGAGCTTCGGACGGTGGTAGATCATCTTGGCTACCGCCGTACAGATGCAATGGAAAAGCTTGTAGTTGCTGCCCTCTTCCCTGTTGTGCTTATCGATGAACTTCAGCAGGTCCGTAATATCCAGCATGACTGTCGTGGATACTTCCGCTTCCGTTCTCTTCGGCATGACGTATGGAACGATGGAATGAAACGGATCGGGATCATGCAGCAATACGGCATCTTTTCTTTTCATGTTTCTACCTCTATCCGACAAACGTTCTGACTTTATCGTCGGCTTCGTACACGTTAACGCCTCTGATCGCCAGGCCGTCCGTTATCGTAGCGTTCTTCAGCACTCCCTGCAGCTCCAGCAGCGAAATGCCGAAAGTTCCTTCGTCGTTGGTACAGAAAGGTCTGATCGTTTTTCCGGTAAAGTCATAGGCATCCAGGAAAGAAGCCACGACTCTTGGATAGGTACGGTACCAGATCGGGAAACCGATGTATATTACATCATACTGATCGATGTCCAGACGAGGCCCGCCTTTCATTGCGGGATGTTCGTTGTTCTCGTCCTCTCTTCTGGCTCTTCTGACACAGTCGTCATAAGCAAACGGATAAGGATCCTCTTCTTCGATCTTGTACAGATCTCCTTTGGTCAGTTCAGCGATCTTCTCGGCAATGACCTCGGTATTGCCTTTTATCAGTACGACAACCTCGTTGTCCTGCAGGTTTTCTCCTACATGGGAAAAGTAAGCGATCAGTGTTCTCATAACGTTAAACTCCTTCTTATTCATTATACCTTGAATCAATAAAAAAGAAGACCACTAGCGGTCTTCTGTCCATATTTCCAGTTCTTTATCTTCTTCCTTTGAATCCAGATCTTCCCATATCAGTTTTCCCTGATCAAAGGTATAGATGACCGCTGAAGGATGTTCGTAGAAACACAGTCCCTGTTCTGTCGTGTCGGCTACAAAGGAAAGACTTCCCGACGTATGGTATTCTTTACCGGCAAGTGTTCCATGGTAGATATGATGCGTATGCCCGTTCAGGATGGCCAGCAGGTCTGAACCAGCAACGATGTCCTGGAATTCCTTCGGATATGCGGCACAAGGCATCGCAAACTGTTCCTTCAGCAGGTGGTGGTGCGTGACCGCTATGGTCGGCAGACCGCAATCTCTGTCCAGCGCTTCTTTCAGGAGTGCGCATGTCCGGCTTGAAATGTATCCGTCATTGTATTCAGGATGAGAACTGTCAAACAGAATGATCCGGATCTCATCCAGCAGTATCTCTTCAAACAGTTCTCCTTGAACGGTCTTTTTTCCGAAAACCTGCATCAGTTTTTCTTTGTTGTCGTGATTGCCGCTGCATACTAAGACAGGACAGGAAAAAAGACACTCCAGCTGTTTCTTCACTGAAAAATAATCTTCCGCATCTCCATACTCGCAGATATCTCCCGATACGATGACGAAATCGAAAACATCGTCTCTGTTCCGGAGCAGTTTCTTCAATTGCGCAAAAGGATCGCTCATCCTCTCTAGGATATTGTGATAGATCCCTCCCTTATCCGTATAATCGTTCAGTTTATGCAGATCGGATATATGCAGAAATTTCAAATCTCTTTTCCTTCTTTCTAGTTTTCCGAAATCGCTTCTCTGATCTTCTTTTCCTTCTGCCTGCGGTATCGGATCGAACTGACGACAGAAGCCAGAACGGTTGCCGCGTACGGAATCGAACCGGTGATCTGTCCCTTTAATCCTGCCTGCTGCAGGAAACTTCCCAGCGATTGGCAGGCACCGAAGAACAGGCTTGCTGCAGCAACGCCCAGCGGATGGGACTTGCCCAGATTGTTTGCCGTCATCGCAATATAGCCTTTTCCGCTGGTGATGTTCTGGATAAACAGGGTAACAGAACCCATCGACAGCAGAACGCCTGCCAGACCGCAGAAGATCCCGGAAAGCGTCATCGTCCAGAACTGGTATTTTTCTACCGGAGTACCAAGGCTTCTTGCCGCTTCCGGATTGATGCCGATTGCCCTGATCCGGTAGCCGATCACCGTCCGGTACAGAAAAATCTGAACCAGAACCGCGATGATCCAGGAAAGATAATCGACAGTGGTCAGTCCGTAAAACATCTGGGCCAGTTCCGGGAATGCGGAAGCGAAGAACGGCGTCAGTTTACTTAATCCGTTCAATGTCGGATTCTGGAAAAGACCTTTGGTATGAAAGAATACATACATCAGATATGTCGTAAGACCGCCGCTCATCGTATTGATCGCCATGCCGGCGACAACCGGGGAAGCCTTCAGTCTGATGATCAGAATAGCAAGAACAGCCGACATCAGCATGCTGCTGAGAATACCCGCAAGGATAGCCAGCAGAACGCTTCCTCCGCTGTAGTAGTTCACGACGATCGCAAAGAAAGCACTGACCATCATGCAGCCTTCCATGGCGATATTGAATACACCGGCCTTGGAACAGATCGCCGCAGCCAAAGAACACAACAGAATCGGAGAACACATCCGAAGAGTAGAAGAAATAATCGCCGAAATATAGGACCATTCAAAAATCATTTCATTTCCGCCTCCTTCCTGCCGTTTTCTTTCCTGTGCCAGCGGATCACGAACTTCGCCGTCACCAGCATCGTTATGACACCCTGTATGATCTGGGTGATCTCGCTTGGAATATTCATGGACAGTTCGATCGTCGAACCGCCGATGGCGATGCCCGAAAGAAAGATCGAGCTGAATAAGACACCGATAATGTTGTAGTTACTCATGAGTGAAGCCGTTATACCGCTCCAGGAATAGCCCGGAGAAGTGATCATCTTATCGACATAACGGAACTTTGTACCTAAAACCTCGCAGGCTCCGCCCAGACCGGCCAGAGCACCGGATAGCAGCAGGACCATATACATCGTCTTTCTGGAGTCGATTCCTCCATATTCCGCAAAACCGGCATTCAGTCCTCCCATTCTCGCCTTGTAGCCGAACGAAGTCTTATTGATGATAAACGCTGTGACCGCAACTGCGATCAGTGCGATAAGAAAACCGTAGTGGGTCGTATATCTCGGAGATATCCTAGGAAGGATGGAACCCTCGATCTTGATCGTCTGTATCGCCAGTTTGTCAAGAGCGACCGGATCAAGAAAAACATAGTTCGTAAGATACGATGCCAGATAATCCGCAAGATAGTTGAACATCAGCGTAACGATTAGAAGGTAAGCGTCGTATTTCGCTGAAATGTGTGCAGAAATCAGCGAATACAGGGCTCCGGCGATCATGCTGAGTATCAGCGTGATTATCACGGCAAGAAACGGAGGAAGAAAACCCAGTCTTGGAGCCACGATCGCAGCCGTGATCGCACCGATGATCATCTGTCCCTGCGCACCCATGGAAGAGTAGCCGGAACCCCAGGCCAGGGCCGCCGACAGGCCGGCGAAAATGATCGGAGTCGCTCTGGTTAGAGTCGACGCGATCGCATAGGAGGTCAGATAGCCTCCCTTCAGCAGTCCAAGAATGCCTTCAACCGGATTCTGTCCGGTAATTGCCATGATGACTCCTCCTACCAGCAGTCCGGCCAGTATCGCCATCAAAGAGAAAAGGATGTTCGAATTGCCGATTTTATTCATGATCTTATTCATCTGCCTTTCCTCCCAGCATCAGTCTTCCAAGCTTGCGGTCATCAACTTCTCCATGCCTGAACTCATAGTTCAGATGACCTTCGTACATTACGTAGATACGGTCAGAAAGCTTCAGGATCTCGCTGAGTTCGCTTGACACCAGAAGCACTCCTCCGCCATTGTCTCTTTTGTTTACCAGCCTCTCATGAACGAACTCCATCGCTCCGATATCGATGCCTCTGGTAGGTTCGCAAGCTATCGTCAGCGGGCAGTCGCGCTCGATCTCTCTGGCGGTAATGACCTTCTGGGCATTTCCTCCGGAGAGTTCTTTCATCTTCTGTCTGCAGCCGTCGGTCTTGATCGCGTATTCATCGATCAACTGATCGGCATGCCTGTCGATCGTCTTCTGTTTCAGGATCCCATGGCTGGAAAAAGCATCGGAATCCTCTTCTCCCATCAGAAAGTTGTCTGAAAGACTTGCCTCTCTGGCGCTGCCCCAGAGATAACGGTCTTCCGGAATATGCGACATCCCGGCTTTCCTGATGATGTTTACACCCTGATTGGAAACATCCTGATCGCAAACAAGGATCTTTCCTTCATACTGCTTCTCCAGACCGGTAATACACCGTATCATTTCACTCTGGCCGTTGCCGCTGACTCCGGCAATCCCGACGATCTCTCCCGCATCTACATGCAGACTGACGTCGTTGAGCACCTTCTTTCCCAGTGCGCTTCCCATGGATAGATGTTCCACTTCCAGCAGTCTCTTCCCGGTCTTCATATCCGGTATGTTCAACTGACTGGTATGACGTCCGATCATCATGTAGGACAGTTCATCCGTACTGGTATCCTTCTTGTTTACCGTACCGATCACCTTTCCGGAGCGCATTACCGTAACACGGTCGGCGACTTCCATGACCTCGTTCAGTTTGTGCGTGATCAGGATCAGACTCTTTCCGGCCTTCGCCAGATTCTTCATGGTCGAGAGAAGTTCATCGACTTCCCCCGGCGTCAGTACCGCACTCGGTTCGTCGAAAATGATAATATCAGCATTCTGGTACAGCGTCTTAAGGATCTCGACACGCTGCTGGGTCCCTACCGGACAGTCGTTGATCAAGGCATCCGGATCAACGTTCAGTCCGTATTTCCTGGAAAGTTCTCTAACCTTTTCCCTGTTGCCTTTCCAGTCAAAAAAACCGTGTCTGCTGACCTCGTTGTTGTAAACGATGTTCTCGGTAACGCTCATCGGTCCAAACAGCATAAAGTGCTGCTGAACCATCCCGATATTCAGCTTCATCGCATCCAGAGGACTGTTAAAAGACACTTTCTTTCCTTTTACGAAGATCTCTCCACTGTCCGGTTTCTCCAGACCGTAGAGGATTTTCATAATCGTCGACTTTCCGGCTCCGTTTTCCCCGACGATGGCCAGAATTTCTCCTTCATTCAAGTCAATGCTGACATTGTCGTTTGCGACGACTTTTCCGTACGTCTTGACAATGTTTTTCATCTCAAGAATCATAGTGCGTTCCTTTCAAAAAAGCTGCGTGAGAAAGCCTCCCACGCAGCTGTATGGTTATTGTGACTACTCTTTGTAATCTTCTTCCATGACGTAAGGAAGAACGACAGCGCCGCTGGCCAGATCTTCAGCAGCCTTCTTGCCTGCTGCGATCGCCTCATCGGTCATGATTTCCGTATTGCGGTAGTTGGCATCGAATGTAACACCGACAACACAGAATGCGTTCTCGTTGACACCTAAAGTCGTCTTGCCGCCGGTAACTTTACCGTCTTCCAGGAAATCCTTGACGATCGTTTCCATCGGAATAGCCGTATTCTTGGTCAGACCGGTAACGATATAAGGATTCTCGGCAGTCGTCTGGTCTACAGACAGTCCGGAAGTATAGAACGGTTTCCCATCAGCGGCTCTTTCCAGAGCATACTGGTAAATGCCGGAGTTGGCAGCGTTGGCGACAGAACCCATGACAAAGTGTCCGTCATCACCTAAAGCGGCAACGACCTCTACAGCCTTGTTGTAGGTTGCGGAAGTATCGCCGTAAGTATCGGCATAGGCAGCTACGAATTCAGCGTCAGGATTGACGGATTTTACACCCTCCATAAAGCCGTACTTGTATTCGAAGTTGGACTGCTGCTGGAAGTTTCCGATATAACCGAACTTCGTATCATCCTTGAAAGCAGTAGCGACCATGGCACCCATGACATAGCAGCCGTCGGTCGTATTGAAGTTGATGGACATAACTCTTTCGTTGGAAGCAATCGTATCGATGATACCGAATTCGATATCAGGGAACTCGTCAGCCAGAGTGCTCATGGCCTGAGCGCCTGTCCAGCCTACAGCTACCAGCAGATTGTAGCCCTGTTCGCATGCGTTACGTGATTTCTGCTCCCAGTCATCCGTGTTGATGCATTCGATGACAGTAGCCGTGAAACCGTATTCGGCAGCCATCTCTTCAAGCTTGTTCTTGGCCTGAAGGATGAACTGGTCCGTACCTACTGTATCAGAAACCATGGCGATCTTAAGACCGGCATACGGATTATCATCTACAGCCGGTTCTTCTTCCTTCTTTTCGCCGCATCCGGCAAGAGTAAGAACAGTCAGTAGACAAAGAACTAATAGAAATAACTTTTTCACTTTTTTCTCCTCCTGGTAAATAGTGTATATTTCCTTTACTATCATAACAATATATATCCCCTGAAAATATGACATATGTCATATTTTCATGCTATTATGCAGGTATGAAAATCATCCGCGACAGACGTCTGATCAACCGATACGTCGGTGAAAACGACTTCTATTCCCTGTTCGACCACGATATTTCAAATACCGTTGAACTGCTTTATTTCGAATCGGGAGAATACCTGATTCTTCAGGGAACCGCTTCTAGATATCTGCTGTTTCTGGTCGACGGGTCATGCTTCTTCTTTACGATCGCCGTCAACGGGAATTACATCTCTTATGGAACAGCGAAATCCTTTCAGGTAATCGGAGAAGTCTCTTCTCTTTGGGACCTCCCTCCCAACAATGCCGTTCAGGCCATAGGACCGGCTTACTGTTTGGGGATCGATCTGTATAAATACCGTGAAATCTTGCTGAACGACAACCGTTTTTTAAGATACATCTGTCGTCTTCTCTCCGACCGGGTCATCTACTCCAACCGTTCTCTGGCTTCCTATGTGGGAGCACTGGCAGAAAACAGACTGGCTGCTTTTATTCTTCAAAACAGCAGCGATTCACTGTTTGAAGTCAGACTGACAAGGTGCAGTGAAGCGATCGGAATCAGCTACCGTCATCTGCTGAGACTGATGGATTCTTTCTGTCAAAGAAAGATCATAAGAAAAGAGAAGCGCAGATACTACATCATCAGCTATCCAAAACTCAAAAAGCTTTCTTCATATGTTCCGGATCCTCTTTCTGATCACTTTTCCAGATAAGTCCGGAATCTTTTTCTTAACACTCTAAGACGGTTGTCTATCTGTTTCTCCGTGATCTTCAGCTGTCTGGCGATCTCCCTGTAGGAAAGATCCTCGCCCTTCATCAGCAGTATCCTTCTGTCCGTTTCCGGCAGTTTCCGGATAAAACAGGCGTAATTCTCCTTAAGTTCCTGTTCCCTGTGATAGGCGATCGGATTATCCGATACGTAGAAGTCTTTTACGTCGTTTCTTTCATAGACATCGATGGAATACTTTTCCTGTTCATAGGTACGGTAGTATACTCTTAGAACATTCAGCAGTCTGCTGCGGATGACCATAAAGGCATAAGAAGTAAGCAGAACGTTCCTGTCCTTCTCGAAGGTCCTGACGGCACTTAACAGAGCCAGGGATGCCTCCTGATAGAGATCGTCCTTATCGACCGCATAATCCCCGTTCTCCAGAGAGAAAGAATAGATGATCTTGTAGATCATCCTGTGATGACGTTTCAGCAGTGCAGCAAAGGCGCTGTCGTCTCCTTCTTTGATCCTTTCTATCAGCTTAAGATCCTCATCCATGACCCCATTATCCGACAAAAAAGAGACAGCCGTTTTCATAGTTGTCTCAAAATACAGTCAGTTTTTTCCACAACGGGTGGATTAACCGCGGGATCGTTCGATGTTGTAGAGCAGTATGCCTGCGGCTACGGAAGCGTTCAGGCTTGTGACATGGCCTTTCATCGGAAGCTTGACGATGAAGTCGCATTCTTCCCTGACCAGTCTTGAAATTCCTTTTCCTTCCGAACCGATGATCAGGACTGTGTTCATGTCATAGTCGATGTCCGTATACATCCGGGTGGCGCTGCCGTCCGATCCGACGATCCAGTATCCATGTTCTTTCAGCATTTTCAGCGTATTGACCAGATTGTTCACTTCGGCCACCTTGACGTATTCCAGTGCACCGGATGCGATCTTGGCGCCGGTATCGTTGACCTTGACGGAATGATGACTCTTGTAGATCACGCCGTCCGCACCGACACATTCGCAGGTCCGGATGATGGCCCCGAGATTGTGGACATCCTCAAGCCCGTCCAGCACCACGATCAGACCGTTCTTCTCCCTGACCATGTCTTCAACTCTGGACAGCCTGTATTCTTTTACTTCCGCCAGATAACCCTGATGGTTGCCGGAAGAGGACATCCTGTCAAGGGTCTTCCGGTCGACGATCTCGTAAGGGATCCCCTTGTCTTTGATCTCTTTGTCGTTTAATACATAGGCCTTGATGATCCGTCTGTTGTCCAGCGCCTCGAAGAAGGAATTTCTTCCATAGACGTAGTTACTCATTGTTGATTCCTCCTTCAAAGACCTTCTCAAAAAAACGTTCCAGTCTCTCCCGGTCATGCAGGTAAAGATAGCCGCAGATGGCTTCCAGACCCGATGCGCATTCATAGGTCTGAAGATCGGAATTCTTCGGAATATGGCTGATGTGGTTCCTTCCCCGCCTGTAGGCCTCCAGTTCTTCTTCCGTAAAGAAACCTTCTTCGTTGAGACGATTGAACACCTTTGTCTGTCCCCTGGCGGAATTGTAGCCATTGCACAGCTTCTGCAGGCTTTTGGACGACTGATACTTGCGGGTTACGAAATACTCCCTTACCCTCAGGGTAAAGACCGCATCGCCGATAAAGCTCAATGAATTGCTGCTGATTTCTTTGATATCCATTAAAGGATTCCTTTTTCCATCAGGATATTCCTGTACTTGTCTGCCGTTTCAAAATCCTTTTCAGACTTTGCCTTGTTCCATTCCTGATAGATCTGCCTGTCCTGTTCGTCCAGAACGGTCTTATCGATAAAGACGCCCAGGATCTCCAGCATCTTTTCTATCGCGTTGTAGTTCTTCGCCACTTCTTCCCAGTCGATCTCTCTGGTACGCAAAGACTGGTTTAACAGCTTGACGGTATCGAAAATCACCATGTAGGCGTTAGGCGTATTCAGGTCATCCGCCATCTGGGCCAGGAATTCCTGATACTTCGCCTCATTGAACGTATCGCTCAGTTCTGCACCGGCGATCTGGCTCTTGACTTCCACCTGTTTCAGGGCGGTCTCGATCTTGGCAAGCTCGGTCCTGGCTGCCTGGAATGTCTCTTCGTCATAGATCAGGGAATCGCGGTACTTGCCGCTCAGCAGGAACCACCTGACAAGGTTGGAACCGTATTCTGCGATGACATCCTTTGCCCATTGGGTATTGCCCAAAGACTTCGACATCTTGCCGCCTTTCGTCTCCAGCATGCCGTTGTGGATCCAGTAGTTGGCCAGACGGTGGTGATTGACGCATTCCGACTGAGCCATCTCGTTCTCGTGGTGCGGGAACTTCAGGTCCTTTCCTCCGCCATGGATATCGATCAGGGAAGAGTTGAATTCCTTGCCGATCATGACCACGCATTCCGTATGCCAGCCGGGTCTGCCTTCGCCCCAAGGTGAATCCCATTTGATGCCTTTTTCGGTCTTCTTCCACAGGGCAAAGTCCTGCGGATTCTTTTTCAGATCGTTGGTCTCGACTCTGGCTCCGGCATTGAGATCTTCCAGTTTCTGATGGGACAGTTCGCCATAGAGCGGATCGGATTCCACGGAGAAATAGACATCCCCGTCGATCACGTAGGCATTGCCGCTGTCTACCAGTTTCCCGATGAAACCGATGATCTCATCCATGGTTTCGGTAACTCTAGGCGTCACATCCAGCGGTATGATGTTCAGGCTGTTCCGAACATCGTTGTAGGCCTTGATGTAGCGTTCCGCGATCTCCTTCTCGCTCACGCCTTCCTCGATGGCCTTGTTGATGATCTTGTCATCCACATCCGTGAAGTTGGATACGAATTTCACTTTATAACCAAGGGCTTCAAAGGTCCTTCTCAGAGTATCGAAAACGACGATCGGACGGGCATTGCCGATATGGGCATGGTTGTATACCGTAGGACCGCATACGTACATGCTGACCTGTCCTTCCTTGATCGGAACGAATTCTTCCGTTTTCAACGTATAGCTGTTATAAAGTTTCATTTCTTTTTATCCTCCATGTAGTACTGATAGATACTCTCCTTCAGTGCGATCCACTTTTTCATATCTTTGCTCTTCAAAAGATAGTCAGACCTGACCTGACCCTCCCGGATAAGCGCGATGAGATCCTCATCGGTAAATGTTCCTTCAAAACCTTTTATCTTCCAGATCTTATTCTTAGTCATTTTCTATGATCCTACAATAAGTATATTCTATTTCCATACTGAGAAGCTCGGACTTTTTCACGGTCTTTCCGTCAAGATTGCTCCAGGAAACGGTAGGCGTATCTCCACCGCAGATGTCGTCTTCGTCGCCTTTTGTTCCATGTATGTGATCCTCAGGAACTCCCAGACCGATCAGATAGCTTCTGAAGACTTCTTCCGAGGTGTTCCTGCCCTGGGCGAAACTGAAGGTCTCTTCCGGCCTTTCATAGGTAAAGGTCAGCTTGTACGGATCGGAATCCGTATAGTCTCCTTCTCCGATCGAAACAATGGTGATGGTATAGTTCTTCCCATCCGTCATGTTGGCGGTCTCGAACTTCACGACTTCTTCCTTTTCGATCCTTCTCGATATACCGATGCCGACATCGATCGATACCAGATATCCCGAGGCGTTGCTGACACCCTTGAACTGTACCGAAACGTATTCCTCATCGATACTGTATTCCACTTCCGAAACCATCTCCAGACGCTGCTTGTCCAGATCCTCTTTCGCAAACTGGTTGTAGCTGTTGTTGCCTACGCCGTAGATCCGCACACCGTCAAAGCCGATCAGATAATCGCTGCCTGCATCGATCGCGATGATATTGGACCACATCTCCACTTCCGAAATGATCTCGTCGTTGTCGATCTCAATGTGGACCTTTCCGTATCTGTCCAGACCCGCAACGAAGCTGTCCCCGCAGGTCACGTCCGTGATTTCCTTCCAGCTCTCTACCTGCAGATAGTTGCTGCCGGACTTGTCGAATACATCCACCGTTCCGTCTTCGCACAAAACCGCCAGGATATTGTAGCTGGAGGCGACATCCTTGATATTCTTGTAATTCTTCAGACTTCCCGATCCGATAAAGCTTCCGCTGTAGTACAGCGTCCCGCTCTCATCCATCGCAATCGAACCGTTGGATGTCGCATAGACCTTCTTGATGTTCCTGGCATCTATTATGTCGCAGGCTCCGGAATTGCCATCTCCCGTGCAGTGAACACGTCCGTTGGAATCCACGCCCAGAACATGCGCCCTGCCTGTGGCGATATCCACGATATTCCGCCATTCGTTCAGCTCTTTCGCATACTTCGAGATCAGACCGGCGCTGGACACCGTTCCGTCTTCGTTCAGAATGATGGTAAAGCCTTCCCCCTCCTGTACCTTGATCGCACCGGATGAAGTCAGGTTGGACAGCTCGCCGTTGGTGTTGCTTCCGGAACCGTTGACTGCCGAATAATCGTCGATGTAGACAACCGTGGATTCTGATACCGAAAGCCGGTTGATGTTGTCTCTGATCAGCGTATAAGGCCTGACCGTATTCTGCAGTACAATGCTCAAAACGACGATCGTCATTACCAGAAGAATGATGATCGTACTGGCGATCTTGTGATTCAGATAGAAATCCCTTGCCGTATCAAGCAGGGTTCTCTTGGCCGTGAAATACTCGATGTTGATCTCGTCGGTATTGGCCTTGTCTGTCTCGTGCAGGGTGACAGTCTCGTCGTTTCTGAAGATCTCGATCACATCAACATGATACAAAGAAGCCAGCTTCTTCATCTCCGCATAAGAGATCATCTTCGATCCGTTCTCGTAGTTCATGTATTCCAGGGTATCCACATCCAAAACCTCAGCCAGATACGACTGGGAGTAGTTGTAGTGCTTTCTAAGCTTCATAAGCTTGCCCGGAAGGTGATTCATACCATCATTCTAACATCTTTGCGAAACGATTAAAAATGCCTCTGCTTCTGATCGGGAAATAAATAGACATTTTACTTCTACTATCTTGAAAAAGCCTCTTTCTTATGATAAGATTTATAAGCAATGTGCCCGAATAGCTCAGTCGGTAGAGCGTCCGGCTGTTAACCGGCAGGTCACAGGTTCGAGTCCTGTTTCGGGCGCCATTGTCATGGCAAGTTGGTGAAGCGGCTTAACACACCGCCCTTTCACGGCGGCATTCACGGGTTCGAATCCCGTACTTGTCACCACTATCTAAAGAAAAACAGGTCAGACCTGTTTTTTGTTTTATTCCAGGAGTTCGGCGATTCCCGATCTTCCGTATCCGTACTTGTCCGCATTGACGAATACCGCATAGACGGTCACGAAAAACATCATGACATTGCTCAGCAGGAAAGAGAACCAGACGCCTCTGATGCCAAACAGGAACGGAAGCAGTACGATTGCCAGATTGGAGAACAGCACTTCCTGAAAGAAGGTCAGAGTCGCAGAGATGCGGTGATTTCCAAGAGATGCGAAAATCAACCTGGCACCCACGTTGTAGCCGAAGAAAATGAAACTGTACGGACAGATGCTTAGTCCGTAGTTGATCAGGTCCTTGGAATCCCTGGCGCTTTCCGCGATGAACATTTCAGCGATATATGGAGAGAAACACAGGAACAGCACGACCGTAACCGATGTCAGCAGGCTCAGCAGCACGAAGATCTGTCTCAAGGTCTTTCTGAGCTTTTCTTTATTCCTCTCACCCATGGCGTAGGAAACGATAGGACCCGTTGTTCCCAGCAGTCCGAAGTAGCATCCCATGAATACCCACTGGATGTTTCCGACGATGGTATAGGACGCCAGATACTTCTCTGAACCGAAGTACAGCAGGGCATAGTTGGAGATGATGTTGCCGAAAGCGACGGACAGATTCGACAGGAAAGAGGAGATTCCGTATTTGGAGGAATCCTTAAGTAAAGGAAGTATTCCGGCATGCGGCTTTCCGAAAGGCAGTTCGCAGTGTCTGCTGAAAAAGAAAACGATGCCGATCAGCGTCAGCAGGGCTGTCGAAATCAGATTCGCATAAGCCGCACCGATCATGCCGATCCCTCG
>JAEEGL014869246.1_pt1 | contig 35002 bp, 50 predicted proteins | sample 9134231 | NCBI WGS metagenome assembly JAEEGL01 (sample SAMN16246548, study PRJNA631951) | gut metagenome | biome: gut microbiome; feature: rumen; material: fiber-attached | host: Bos | place: Iran: Karaj | collected 2018-10 | reverse complement strand
TTGAAACGGTAAAGGATCAGCAAACCATTGAGCAGATGGTGATGGAATCCAACCAGAAAGCCGCAGATAAACTTACGGAATCTGCAATTCAGTCATTAAGCACTCATGTTCAGGATTCTTATAATATTGCAGACAAACAAAAAGAGGTTGCAAAAGCAAACCAGATCAAGAAGGATAAGACGGAAGAAATCATTTCCAGACTCAAGAGCTTTACCCGTACCATTCCTTCATTCCTTATGGCTTATGGCGATAAAAACACTACTTTGGAAAACTTTGATACAATAGTCCCGGATGAAGTATTCCAAGAAGTAACTCGAAACATTACCACAAAAGAATGTATAACCCTTGATGAATTCAGAATCCTGCGTGATGAATGTAAGTATTTTGAACCCGTTGTATTTAATGATGCCATGCAAAATTTCTTGAGTAAAAAAGAGGCTCTTGCGGATTACTTTGACGAAAGCTGTTTTGTTCTTATGGAGGGACATAAGATTGATGACATCTTTGACCTGATTCCTCCCCAGAAGACGAACCAGATCTTCACTCCCAAGCCTGTCGTAAAGAAAATGGGCGATTATCTGGAGCAGGAAAATCCGGAATGTTATGACGATCCCGACGCAACGTTCATTGACCTTTACATGAAATCCGGTCTTTACATTACGGAAGTCGTAAAGCGTCTGTTCCGCAGTCCAAAGTTAAAGGAACTGTATCCGAACGATAATGAGCGTCTGCAGCACATTTTTGACAAGCAGGTATATGGACTTGCTCCTACGGAGATCATTTACCGGATTGCCACGAATTACATTCTCGGGTTTGCAAAGAACCGTGGCATTACGATCAATACGGATCACTTTAAGCTGCTGGATGCACTTCCCTACGCACAGGGAACGATGGGTATTAGCCTTAAGGAAAAGTTGGACGAATTATTTGGACCTGATGTTGAGTAACAAGTCATTCATCCCCTTAGGGAGGCATAAAAGCCCCCTTGAGGGGCAAATAAGGAGTGATTACATGCCAAGACCTAAGAAAGAATCAGATACGTTAAACTGCAAAGTGGAAAAACAGATTTCCGATAAACTGATCCGGTTATGTGAGGAAACGGGACTTTCTAAGACTAAGGTTGTGGAAAAAGCCCTGATCCAGTACATTGAACGGTATCAGGAAACAGGAAAAATCTAATTCTAATTAGTGAAGAATACCACTTCCATTATGGTTGGGGTATTTTTGACAAAACAAAATTGTATATTTCAGACAAATTAAGGAATTTCAATCCCCTTTTAAGTGGATCTTGAAATTCCTTTTTCTTTGGCATAATCATCTAATATTTTATCAAGCTCGGCGAGGTCTTCATCTGATAGTTCATAATACATATACGTTGTGAGCCCATAACAATGTTTACGCTCAGCTTTGTGCTTTCTAATGGAATATGCGATGTCTTCTTTTACGTTTTTCCAAAACCATTTAAGCCATCTAATCATAAAGAATTCCTCCCTAAGGGAAAAGGAAATGATTTGTTATCCATAACATTACTTTATCATCCCTGGGGAAGGTTTTCAATGTTTAAAGAATAAGAAAATGGATACACCTGAAGATTATGGATGTGTTTATGGGTAAATTTGCAAGAAATAATTTTTTTCCGGACATAAAGAAGAAAGGGTTTAAGAAAGTTGAGGTGTTCGGAATGAAATTTGATTTCTGCATAGGTAATCCTCCGTACCAGGAAAGTGATGGTGGCGGAACTGGTGATAGTGCAGTCCCAGTTTACAATAAATTTGTCGAAGCATCCAAAGAAGTCGCAAATTGTCTTACTATGATCACCCCATCCCGTTGGATGAAGGGCGGCAAAGGGTTAGATGGTTTCCGTCAAACTATGATGAACGATACCTCAGTGAAAGGAATCGTTGATTATGAAAAGGCATCCGACTGTTTTAGTGGTAATGTTCATATTGATGGTGGCGTTTGCTATTTTGTAATAGACAAAAACTATGATGGAAAATGTCATTTTCAGCATGTTTGTTCAGATGGGTATATTGATGATTCTGAGAGATTTTTGGCAAGCGGTCTTTCTGAAACAGTTATTCGTGATTCAAGACAGATCACGATTATTCAAAAAACCATTGAGGAAAAGAATTTTAGTGCTATCGTATCAGCACGAAATCCATATGGCTTTTGTGCTGATTTTTTCAACAATCCAGAAAATTATCCATCTGTTTCAACTTCAAATGAAAAGGATTTTTCTCATCCGATCGCTATTTATGGAGTGAAAGGGATTAAGGGCGGAGCCAAGAGAACAAAGCAGTATATTCGTAGAGAAGATGTTATCAAAAATTTTAACAGTATTGATAAGTATAAGTTATTTTTCTCAAAAGCTTATCTGACAACTTCTACTGTTCCTCCTGAAGTAATACAAGGTCGTCCTGAAGAAATTTGTACGGAGACTTTTCTTCAGATAGGTTGTTTTGAAAATGAAAACGAAATGAGGAATGTCTTGAACTATATCAAGACCAAATTTGCAAGAGCTTTATTGTTCTTCAATAGGCATTCCTTAAATATTTCAAAAGATTCATTTTCACTCATTCCGCTTCAGGACTTTACTTCTAATTCTGACATTGACTGGTCTCAGTCCATTGCGGACATTGACCGTCAGTTATATCGGAAGTATGGACTTACGCAGGAAGAAATTGATTTTATTGAGGCTCACATTAAGGAGATGAAGTAAAAATGGATGAACTTAGAGAAGTAGAAAAAATCAGAACTTATGAGAATAACAAGAAGATCGTTGACATTGCTATCATTATATCTATTGTTCTCTTCCTGATAGCAGAAATTATTGTTTTCCGTGCTGGAATTATAGATTATGAAGGATATTCTAAAAATCAACGCAACAGGTACATTTCTCGGTTTATAAAAGAAACTTTCTTGCCCACATTCAGCGGGATGTTGTTTGCTGTTTCATGGGGATTGTTTGTAACCAGGCTTATGTTACATGCAATTTGTGATCACATTATTGAGATGTGTTATAAAAATATGCAGGATAGGGAGGACAAAGAACAAATACATGAAGAATATGAAAATCTTTAAGATCATCTCCATTGTAGAGGCATGTCTTCTTCTATTCCTGGGGAGTTTGTTTTTGTCTTTATCTGCTGAAAAGCCTGGTGAACTTGGTACACTTGTGGGGCGTGAGCGTGCTCATATAAGGGACAATATCATTTATTTCAGCGGAAAAGCTCACATTACGTATCACGATGATAAAACATATAATATTTTCTATGAAAATTATGAGAATAGCACTACGAAATCCATAAAAGTTGATCAGGAAGAACTGGAAGAGATCTGTAAGAGAATTTCAAAACTTCTGCCTAAGTATGAGGTTGTCCTCGTAAAACATGATTATATTTATACGGAAGACGGCGAAAGCCATTATTTAAACGCTTCATGGCAATTCAAAACGGAAAATAGAACTTATCGTTGTGATATTATTGAAAATGAAAAATTCATGAAAGAATTGGAAGAGATTTTTGATGAATATAAGGAGACATACTGATCATTTTTCCCTTCTTAGGGAGGCATTGAAAATCCATTAAAAAATAGAGTTTCCATTTTTTGGAAATTTTTCAAAGTGCCATGAACCCTTATAGAATAAGGGGGAGTGACCTCTTTTCAAAAAAAAGATGTCACCCCCCCTATTTTTGACTTTTTATTTTAAGACCGATTTAATGGACTTCAAATCCTTAACTTAATGACATTGGGGTCAGAGTGGGTGACTTCTTTTATTTTTCGCCAAATATTTTCATTAAATATTCGTTCTTTTTGTGTATTATCCACAAAAACTATTCTAAAATAACTAAATATCATATTTTTGAGAAAGAGATAAACATAATAAAAAGATAACAGAAGTGAGGTGATAAAAATGATAGTAAAGAAAGATTTGGAAAAAGAAGAGAAAACCATAAAACCTCATTCCCTGGAAGAAGAAAAAACAAGGGAAGAGGAGCCATTTTATTATGAGGATGAAGAGGATATTCCCTATCCGGAATCCTGGTTTTAAGAGGCATAAATCATGAATGGCAAATTATTATGGAAAAACATATCCTTTAACCTTCCGGGAGAATATTTCCCGGAAAAGGATCGAAAATTAACGGAAGTCTCCATTCCAGTTTGGGTGGATGAGAATGGATACTGCAGGTATCCTAAGGCTTTTATCCTTTGGGAAAGAGGCGTTCCTCAGGCAGGCCTTTATCCAGTAGGGTATCATATGATTCCTTTTCGTTCTGATCCAAATACGTTTACGGAAACTCCTTATTATTACGTTCCAAAACTTTTTGAAGAGGTTTTAAGAAATATTGATAAGGAAGGCATGCCGGATTTTATTCCGGAAGAGGATTATCTTGAAGAAAAAGAAGAAAGATAAAACCATCCTGGAATGGATGGTTTTTCTTATCTTAATCATAAAAATACGGATCATGTTCATTGCGATATTCAACGTGCATTTCTTCGACCTTTTCTTCAAGTTCCTGAATTCTAATTTGCTGTTCCGTTACCGTTTTCTTAAGATCTTCTATCATCTGAAGCAGTTTTTGATAATCTTCCATAAAAATTCCTTCCTTTCATCTCAATTAAAGTTAATTCATAAGTTTTTCCCTTTATGTAAATTATTTTGTCAAAAATAGACTCCTTTTTCTTCCATTTTTGAGGTTTATTTCATCATATAAAAGTAAGTAAATAAAAACCTCAGGGGAAGAAAAACATGAGTAAACTTATCTATGAAGACTTAAAAAACATTTCAAAAGAAAAACCCATTGAACAGATCTTAAATAATCCACATGCCATCTTCATTGAACATGAACGGTATTTATTTGCCAGGGATGACAGATTACCGGAATCTTTTGTCTGGCAAATTTATAATGCAGGTCCTTATCATGAATGGTCCGGCATTGCATTATATAACGTTTTTGATCATGACGCATTTGAGGAGGAAATGATTCTTGGCCTTAGTGCGTCGGAAACGCCATATCATCACCTCTATACGTCAGGAATTGATGAAAGGGGACAGTCTTTTGAATGGATTTCCGAAGAACTTCGGGAGATGTTTGACGTTGATGAAATGCAGGCTGCTACTGCAAAAATGGGTTTTATGGAAAAGATTGAATACGTTACGGATAAAGTGACGCAATTCTTAAAAAATGCGGAAATGGAGGAGGAAAGATAAAATGCTTGATTATCATTTTTGGAAATGGATTGGAACCGTTGGTTTTGTCATTAAAAAAATTCAACCTGAAGAGTATGGACATGGCGGATACGTGGACAGGGATGGAACCCGTTATCCCAGGGCGTTCATGGTTGATCCTTCCGTTAAGGGAAGTAAAGAAAGCGGAATACGCTGGGCTAAGAACAATATTTATTTCAACCGGTACTTAATGAGCGGAACGGTGTCCGCATCCAAAGAACTTCCGGATGAAAAAATTTATGATTACGTGGAAACGGATAATGATCATTTTAAGCTGCGTATCTGTGAAGCAGCCGATGGATCTTCCCAGGGAGGAAAATTATCTTTCTGGACCTGTATTTTGGAAAAGGAAGGCATTCCGCCTTTTGCCATTGGCATTAACGCAGATCTTTTGGCAGAACTCATTTTGGATTCCACGTTTGAAAATGGAAAATGCGTCCAGGAGGTTACCTTAGCCAGGAAAAATGGACAAATGGGAGCCTTACATGAAGGAATGCGGGCTTATGATGACATGATTTCGGATCTTAATAAGAAAAGGGCCGTGGAATCTGCAGAAAAGACGTCCAAATGGGAACCCGGATACGTTTATCAGTCCATGACCAAAAAAAGCCTTTGCATTGGAAAATTCCCGCAGATTGCCACAATTGAGGGACATTTTACTTCCTATCACTGTGAATTCCATTATACGCTTGATTTTAAGGCGAATAAGAAACCCCTTTATCTTGAATTCAGTTCAGAGGATAATCTTTCCACAAATGAAAAGGTTGGCCTGGAGCTGAGCAAAAATTTTTACGGAACTTTTCACAGAGGACTTCCATTTACGGATAAATATCCTTCCAGAATGAAGGGAGAAAAACTTCTTACCATTGACCTTCAGGAGATCGCGGATAAGATGTTTGATGAACTCCTGGCACGTAAGGCCGGCAGTTCAAACTTATTCATGGAATACGTACCGTCCAAGGTTTTGGCTTTCTGGGAAGTTTGTCCCGATAAGTGCATTGAGGTCATGGAGGAAATGACCAGAAGATGCATCAATGACAGAAGGATCATTAAGGAAGGAATTAACCGGGAGAATTATAAGGATTTGTGTTACTTTTCTGATAGCTTAAAGGAACGCTTTGAAAGTGATCCTGATTATGATTTCCGGAATTTAAGGGCTGGCCTTGATTATATCAGTACGAGAGAAGATTATACCTTAAACGGAAGGAAAATGGATCTTACGGACGTCTTTAAGGAGATTCTTTTCCAGATGAAGAAGGAAAGGGAGAAAACCATTTCCCTTGAGAATGAAAACGAAGACGAATATGAAAGATAAGAGAATGGGGAGTAAGGAAAAAAGCCTTACTCCTTTTTCATATTTTTGAGGATTCTTTTGACATAAAGAAATAACAAGGAAAAGGGAGATTTATCATGCGAATTATCTTTTTGGACGTTGACGGAGTATTAAACTGCATGTCAACAAAGGATGACGCTCCATGCGGATGCATTGGCGTTGATTCCAGAAAAGTGGAAGTCATTAAAAAAATATTGGAAGAAAGCAGGAAGGAAGAGGAAACAGAAGTTGTTTTATCATCTTCCTGGAGAGTTCACGTGGACCGGTTTGGGCACAGACAATCAGATAAGGATTTTTTATACCTTTTGGATAAATTAAAGGAACAGGATATCACCCTTTATGATGAGACGCCGCTCATTGATGAAGCCCATAGGGGCGTAGAAATAAGAAGATGGCTTTATGAACGTCAAAATCTTCCGATTACGGGAATCCTTATCATTGATGATGAATCCTTTAACTTTAAGGAGACAAACCTTTCCAGGTTTTGGATGCGGACATCTTTTTATAATTCCGGGAACGGGGGATTACAGGAAAAACACGTACGGCAGGCAATGAAACTGCTGCATTTGGAGGTTCCAAGATATCTGTTTACGGAATTTGTAAAAACTTATGAAGAAAGGGAAAAGGAATACGGGGAGGAAAGATAAATGGAAGAGATCTTATTACAAAAAGGGAATGAAATCTTTGGAAATGGTTTTTCCATATCCGTAACGGATCTTGGTTATTATATTCGTCCCGGCTCCGGAAGCATCTTTGAGATATCGAGGGATGGAAAAATCTTCATCAGGCAGAATGGTACTTCAAAGTACACGCAAAAGCAGTGGGAGGCAATCAATAAGGAAATCCAAAAGGGCATTTCCTACATGCAGGACTTAAATGCCGGAAAAATTGTTTTAACCGTTCCCGAGAAAATCCCGCCAAAGGATTATAAACCGGGCGGAATATATAAGAATATAAAAGGGGAATATGTCATTTTCCTTGGAGAAGGAACGCTTTACAGGGAAAATTACGGCGGGGGATTCGACAGATGGGCAAGGGCCGGTGCGAAATATTGCTGGGGAAGGTTAAATGACGGAGACCTTAATAAAGTCTTGTATGATAGGGATTACTGTTACGTAAAAGGAAAGTTTGATACTTATGCGGGGAAACCCAAAGACCTTACGAAGCTTATTTTTGTCCTTCCGAGTACCGTTAGGATGTTTTGTTGCAATCATTTCGGAGAATGGAATGACCTTTATTATTTTAAGAGGGACGGGGAAAGCCTTTCAAGACTTCCGGATAATAATGCAGACTTGGTAAAAAGAAATCTGGAAAGGAATGGAATGTCCATTTGCAGCCCGGATAAGGATTTGGATGATCTTGAGGAAGAAAGATAAAAGGGGGATAAGTAAAAAATGAAGCATGGAACAATTCTTAGGGATCTTTATCAGTCAAAACATGATAGCCTGTTTGTTTACATGGGCGTTTCAGGCAAATACGCGAAATGCTTTCGCGTAGTGGACGGTGAGTTTTTTGGTGTCTATGACCTTCTCAAAAAGGACATTTTGAATGACAGGGAACATTATCCGATTGTCGGGCATGTTAACATTGCCAAGGTAATTTGTCAGGCGGCAGCTAATGACAAAAAGATCCCTGAAACAATGAAGGACGAAAAGACAACTATGAAGGACGAAACATCCGAAATGGAGAATGAAAGAGATTAAAAAGAGAGGAGCAAAAGACGTGTTTGAGGAAAGAGGATTTTCATTTGACTTAAGTAAGATTCCCGTATCCAAGTATCGTAAGGTACGCATTGCACTTGATACGGAATATAAATGGGGCCGTGGCTGGGCGTCCAGGGAAGCCAGGGACAGATTTCACATGATAACGGAAAATGCGTTATTGATGAATGATTTTTCCGTAAGACAGCCGGAATTTGCAATGGCGGCTCCTTCCATTGTCTTTGATGAAAATGATGACGGATTATCCTTATATTTTCATCCTATGGAACTGACCGGATACGTTCCCAAGGATCAGTTAAATAAGCTTTTGAAGGTTCTCCGGGAAGACTGTAAGGAAGTGATCGGAGACGTAAAGCTTGTCAGAAATGAGCCATGTTATGACTTAAACGATAAGGAATATGCAGACCTTATTAAGTCAAAGTCCAAAGAGATCTTAAAATGCATTAAGGAAGAAAGAAGCAAACACAGATATGACATTTTGAATGATATTTTTGAGATCGGGGCTGATTTTGCAAGGGAAGTCAGGATTCCAAGGGCCGGTAAGGATAAACCTGGATATTATTCCAAGGACGCAGACATTAAAGCCATTATGGATATTTGCCGTGAAGCAGAAAAAGAAGGTTATTTTACAAAAGATAAGGATCTTGATGATCCCGAAGCGGAAAGATAATAAACAAAACAAGGAGAAATGTGGATATGAAAAGAATAAATGAAAATGAATTAAACGAAAATAAAATCGTTCAGTTGGATGGATGTGAAATTGATACCAAAATCAAAAAGTTCCCAAAAACGTTTCAAAAGGAAATTGATTATCTTGTGAAACAGACAAGGAGTTACGTTGAGTCCAGACATTTCAGTAAGGGGCTTCCCCTGGATGATAATGGGAAAATGATTTATATGGAAGGTCATTTTGATCAGAATAAAATTGACAAAAAGGACATTCATGCTTACGTTTTAACAAAAAACAATCAATATGCCGGAGAATCCAACCTTTCAGATCGTTTTCCATTTCACGTTATCTGTGTTGGCACTGCGGAATATGCAAAGAAATTTTTCAACGCTTTGGTTGAGGAATTGCAGGATGATCAAAGAGTAAAAGATGAAGAAATAAAAATCGGTGACGTTATTTCTTTGGATAAGATTAGATTCAGACGTCATAAAGGAACCAGCCAGTATTTTCCGGCAATTATTTCCGCTTCTATGGTAAGTGACGTTTATTTTTGCTCATTCCAAAAGGATTTTACCTTGACCGAAGTAAAGGGGTATGCCAATAATTTGGAAAAGATAGAAGATTTTACCATCAAATTCAACAAGAAAAACATGGAAAAGTTTGGTTTTATTGACGAAGAAAAGGAACTTGATGAGTCTTTGGAAGAATCCGACAGGGAAGAGGAGAGGAATTAACATGAAAACAAAAATTGCTAAACAAAACGTCATCAATTTAAGTATCGCCTTTGAGAAAAAGGATCCCCTGTACCGTAAATGCACGTGGGCGGACGTTTCCCTTGACTTGGATAAATGGGACCTTTACGCCCATACGGACGTAGGGGATTACCATTACAGCGGATGGGTTCCTGAACAAGGCAGAACCTTCCTGGATTACATGATCAGTACGGTAAAGGATTCGGAATACATCCTCTCAAAGGTATCCAATCGGTCTGAATTTTCCCTGGAACAGACAAAAGATCTCATCCTTAGCATCTATGGGGATGACATGACGAAGGCTCAAAAATACTGGTTGAACAGCCTTGGAAAATACCGTCCATGTTTTAGCGGCAGTGAATTCGAGGAAGAAATGAAGGCATCTGGATTATTTGATGACTGGAGGGACAAATGGGAACTTCCGCAGTATGATTATCCGGTCTGTGCAAAAACTTTTGCGGAAATCTTAAGTACCGTTGTAAGGGATGAACTTATAAAGTACAGGGATTCTCTGAAGGAAAGTTTAATGATCGAGGATGAAGCAGACAGGGAGCGTGATTAAATGTACCGACTTGATTATACCTATAAAAATTATCATACCAGACATGTTTCGAGAAAGACATTTTTCTTTGAGAAAAAGGAAGATGCCTTAAAACTCATTGCTTCGGGAAGGGCCGTTGATGATCTTATGGATAATCTTTGCGATGAGAATTACGGATACCATAAGATAAAATATCTGGGAGGATTTTCAGAGGAAGACAGGAAAAATTGCCTCGTAGCCCTGGATAAGTCAGATACGTTTCACGTAACTTCCGTTTATGAGCTTTATGAAGAAGAGAAAAAGGTTCCGCTTAGCTGGGATGACGTAAAACCGTTTCAGTTTCCCGTCATGGAATGGTATGAGAGTTCTAAGGAAACAAACGTAAACCTTCGCATTAGGGACGTCATCAGAAAGGTTGACGAAATTCAGGAAACGTTAAAACAAATATCCATAAGGGATGATATTCAGGAAGAACGGGATTAAAATATGGCGGAGCTGCAACCAGCCCCGCCTTTTCTTGTATTTTTTACATGAAAAATGAAATCATCCAGAAAAGAAAAAGATGTGCCGGATAGAAAACATAGAAAACCCACCGATTTCCTTTTCCTCCCTGACTTCCGTCATAAGCTTCCAATATGGGTGCCATGATCATGGCAAAGGCTTCTGAAAGGGATATCATGCAGAGTATGCCACATTCCATGAGATATGCCGGCTTATTTTTCAGTTGTAGTTTTGTCCGAAACAAATAAAGCATCAGAATGCTTAAAACGCCAATGGCTCCATAATCCGCATGAAGAAAATAAGCTGCAATGCAGCAGGATCCGGAAATCAGAAAGAATTTAAGGAACGTGTCCATAAAATCTTCCTTTTCCTGAAGCTTATGCATCTTTTTTAACAGAAACATTCCCAAAAGGCCAATCCCCAGGGTAAAGAAAACGTTTTGCCGTTCAGGATAAAAAGGGATCCCGTAAAAAGCCAGATCAAACGGAATTTCTGACAAAAGGGCAAAGAGAAATAATCTTTTTAGGTATTTTTTTACGTTTGTGGTATGTAAAAATCCTTCCGTTAACAGAAATACGTAGATCGGAAAGGAAATTCGTCCAAGGAGCCTTAGAAATTCATAAGGCATGGTTTCTTCCTGAAGAAAGATGCAGGCAAAATGATCCGTCATCATGGAAAGAATGGCGATCCATTTTAGTATATATGCGGTTATCTTAAATTTCGCAGCGTTCAATGAAGTTCCTCCGCGTTCTTTATGCGATAAACGCCAGGACTGTCATCCTTTAAGTAATCTATGGAATACCAGTCCCCAAGTTCCTTAAGAAGTTCTTCCTTTGACAGAAGATGAAAATAATCCATAAGCATTTTTAAGGTTTCTTCCTTTTGATGCCACATTAAATATTCAAACTGCCGATTTAACCTTTCCTGTTTTGGTTTCTTAATGAGCAGCTCATCCCAACCTTCCACAATGCCGTTCACGTCCCATTTGGAATGCATGGAGAAATCGAAATAATCCATGTACGTACGTTTCTCCATGTCCTTTTGATAAACCTGGATTACCTTTTGAATGATCTTTTTCATTTTTCCCGGGGAATAAATCCTTTGTTTCTTCTCCCTATCCTTAATGATCCCTTTCTTTTTCAGAAATAGATAAGGCAGATAAAAAAGGACTCCGATGAAAAGATAAAGCCACATGACAGGGCCGGCAAGAAGTACGTCACTGTCATAGGTAAAAAAATAGGAGGAATGATCCCGATATAAGGTTACGATCGTTAAGATCAGGGAATAAATGCAAATTCCAATGAGTATGCCAAGTATCATGTTTTTACCTTCCTTTCTATCTTATTATGAGAAAAACTTTCTAAAATTTCATGATTTTTAGATAAATGGATTCATATATAGAAAGAAAGGAATGGTGAGTTATGGGTAAAACAAAACATAAAAATAATTACATGACAATTTCCGGCATATTGTATGATTTCACCAGGTTTTTTGAGTCCTTGTTTTCAGGACCATATCCTGGCATAAAAAAGAACCTCCTTCATTCAAAGAAAATGCTAGAGTTTCATAGGCAATTCTGTCTGTTCCATGAGGATAAGGATGACCAGGGATATTGGCATTATCATTACGTGGCAGTCATCAATTACGTGAAATGGATTTTTGACAATGCTTTTGAAATCAATGACATGGTGAATGAGTTCATTGATGCACAAAACATGCCCAAGAAACAAAAGCAGGAATGGAAAGAAAAATTTTATTTAATGATTACAAGGGATATATACGGACACCTAAAGGATGAATGGGAAACGGATGAGGAAATTATTTCGGAATTTAGCCATTCCTCCTGCTCAGCCAGCTCTTTTGAGGACCTGGCATGGAGGGCAGAGCTTCGAAGACTTGATAAAAACTGCCGCCTTATGGCAAAAACCTCCAATGCGACAGCCATCCTTAAGGCAAAACAAATCCAGTGGTTGGTTCATAAACAGCAGGATCATAGTTATCTTGGGAACATTCCGTTAAAAAACATGATGGAATTGAATGAATGGCTGGAAGGAATGTTAACCTTACATGAACTGTCAAAGGAGGGCATCGTAACCATTACAAAACGGGAGGATACACATGAAGAGAATTGTATCTAAGGAGATCGTTGAGGGGTTTTGGATTTGTAATCACTGTCAGACCAAAGTTCCGGGAACCGTCAGGAATTGTCCAAACTGTGGACAGCCGGTTGATAAAAACACTTCCTTTGATGTGGATAAGGAAAACGCAAGGGTTTTAAGTCCCGAAGAAGCAAAGAATAAGGGAAACGGGGCCAACTGGGTATGTTTTTACTGTGATTCCCAGAATGAAAATGAACTGCAGTATTGTAAGAGCTGCGGAGCTGCAAGGATGAAATCCAGTGATGAATTTTATTACGGAAGGCATCAGCCCGTTGAAGAAGAAATTCCAATGGAGCGAAAGGAATCCTTTTATTCCCCAGGAATTCAAAACAACTCTTCTTCAAAGGTTCAAGGTCAGGCAGAATTTCGAAAAATCATATTCTGGATCATGCTGATTTTGGTTGGATGCAGCTTTTTTATCAGTTTTTTCCGGGCTCTGACAAGGCCTAAGGAAGGCATCGTAAAATCCTTTGCCTGGACGTCTGCACAGACCGTTGAGGAATATAAATACGTATCAGATTCCTCCTGGGAAATGCCAGGAAGCGGCTGTGACGTAACGGAAACCAAGGAAGAGCTGTATGGATATAATCAGATAAAGATTGGAGAAGAAACCAAAACAAAAACGGAATACCGCAGGGAAAAAGTTGGATCTCATTATGAAACGGAATATGAGGATAACGGTGACGGAACCTTTACCAAGATTACCATAGAGGTGGATGATTATGATTCCGTTCCATATGAAGTAACCTATACGGAGCCCATTTATAAAGACGTTCCCATTTTTAAGACCAAATATTATTATAAGGAATGGCGATGGGGATATGAAAAGACGGAGTACAATACGGGCGTTGGAAAGGAAGTTAAGGATCCAGTATTTACCCTTAAGGAGAATCAAAGAATTTCAGGTACCTATTATGATTATTTGATTTACGTGGAAGATGAAGACGGAAATGAAACAAAATATAACTGTAATGATGAGACATGGAATACTTTAGACGTGGGAGATAAGATCATTTTTAAGTCCGTCATGGGAAACGTAACTTCCGCCGAAAAGGTAGAGTAAAGAAAAGCAGGATAAAAATCCTGCTTTTTTACGTCCATTATTTCCAGAATGGAACCAATTCATCATAAAGAACGTTTCCGTGATTATATTTCATGACGCCAAATACGTTACATTCCAGGGTATAACCATTTCCTTCCATGATAAGAAGGGATACGTCCCGACGTAACTTTTTACAAAAAGACATTGCCTTTTCCATGCAGGATTCCTGATCTGCTTCCGGATCGGAAAATAAGGATTCATCACTGAGACAATATCCGTAGGCAACTTTCTGTTCCTTGATGAAATTTTTCATTTTTTCTTCCTCTGCCATTCGCCATTTTCCTCTGAGATTCTAAAAACATTCAAACGTAAATATAAGAGAAGTGTATTAACTTATTATCCTTGCTTATTTCTTTATGTATCAGGATTTTTATTTTTTAGAAGAAAAATGCTAAAATTGAAAATTTTTTCAATTTTGATGTTTTTCTTTTTAATTTTGAAATAATAAATGCGTAATAAGTATATACACCTTCACATTATTTTTTCCAAATTGAAAAAATCTCTTTGAAATTAGAAATATTTCTAATTTTGATGATATTTTTCATATTTATATTTGTGAAAAACCGTTTCAAAAATACATAAGCATGTAAAGAACAAAATTCATGTTTAAGAGAAAATGAAAAAAACTTCAAGTTTTAGAATGTTTTTTACATATAGAAATATGAGAGAAATGAGGAGGTATGGATTTTGAAAAATCAAAGATTGGAAAAAACAAAAATCCGGTTATATGAGCTGATGGAAGCCATTTTTATTTTTGCATGGGTAAGACTTTTAACCATTGTCATATCCATGTTATTATGCTTCATCAGTCAGGGTGAGTATATGGAGGCTGCCATCTTTTTCATTGTTTCCTTTGCACTAAATTGCATTACTTTGACCATGTTATACGTGGTTTCCCTGATGATTTTAAGGATGAAGAAAAAGATTCTGTAATTGTCAGAAATTTTCTCAAAAAATAAAATATTTTTAACATAATAGGATAAATGGAGATTTATAAAGAATGAGGTGAGGAATTGTGATCATTAAGGCTAAAAAGGGAGAAAATTATTATTGGACGGAAAAAGATTCCATTAAATATTTCAACGCAGAAGATCACCTGATCTCGGAACATGCATGGACGGAAGTGAAATCCATTGACATTAAGAAAGCGGGAATTTTTAGTAAAGGAAAAATTGCAACGTTATATTTTCCGGGGGAAGAATATGAAATTCCGGTACCTTCCAGTGACGTGGAAAATCATCTGTTACAAATGGTAGGGCCTGCAGCAAAAGGAAAATCGGAATCAGAATAAAAACAAAGGAGGAAAAGCAAATGACTTCAGTAATGATCATTGGATTAAGCATTGTGGTTGGGGCAACCGTAGTCATTATTATGCAGTATTCCCTGAACCAGAATCGGTAAGGAGGAAACGTGGAACAAAAAAAAATATTGGTAATCCCGGACGTACACCTGAAGGCGTTCATGTTTGACCGGGCTTTGGAGATCATGGAACGGGAAGGGATAGAACAAGCCGTCTGTCTCGGAGACCTGGTGGATGATTTTGACCAGCAAATGAATACTGGAGCTTATGAAGGGATCTTTAATAAGGTCCTTGATTTTGATTATGCTCATCCAAATACCTTATGGTGTTATGGGAATCATGACGTATCTTATCTCTGGGGAAAGCTGGAGACTGGATATTCTCCTTATCAGGAGCAGAGGGTCATTCAGAACGTAAGGATTCTTCGGGATAAGTTTCAGGAAAGATTGGCATTTGCTCATGCAATTGGAAACTGTTTGTTTACGCATGCCGGAGTAACCTGGCCCTATCTTTATTTTTTAATGGGTAAGGGCCTGAACGTAAAGGGAATCAAATGCACTCAGGACGTAAAGGACGTTATCAATGACTGTACGCCAGATGAGCTTTGGAATGATGATTCCTCCCTTTGGGTAAGGCCGTTAAATTGTCCCGTTTCTGATATTTTTAATGAATATGGGATTTTGCAGGTAACGGGACATACTCCGGTAAAGAAAGCATATCAGAATGGCTCCATTTTGTTTTGTGATACTTTTTCCACTTATGCGGATGGAACCCCGTATGGCGATCAGAGTTTTCAGATTGTCACTTCGGATGGACAATGGCTTGGAAGCATCAAATGAGGAAATGATGGGCGGTAGATGATAAATTTACTGTCCATTTTTCTTTTATGAGAAAAGGAAGAGCACTCCCATCTTTGAGAAAATTTTCATCATAAATATTTAAGATGGAGTTATAAGCTTGTTAAAATAAAGGAGAACGTGACATGTTGATAAAGGTAAGTGAAGAAATGAACCGTCTGGTTGACGTAAAAAGAATGTGGGATTATTTTTCCTTAAGGCTTCCGGAAGATAAAAGCTTAGATCTGACGGTTAATTTGACGTGGGATAAGGATCATGCCTTAGAGGAATCTTCTCAGATTTATGATGCTGATAAGGAACCGATGCTGCTCATTGACGGCAAGGAAATCATGGAGCAGGCAATGACGGAAATTGCCTGTATCTTAGGAAATCAAAATGAAACCTTACGGGAGAGGTTTCGTGAGATCTTCGTTAATCATCTGATTGCAAAATTAACCAGTCTGGAGCTTTGGAATGGTGGACAGACGTTTACCGTGGATGGTCCGGATGGTCCTTTCCAGGTAACGGATTTTCAAGCCGGCGGCGTTCTTACCGCAATTAAGGAGATTGGGGATTGTTTTGCAAATGAAGAGGAATATCTCATACTTGCAAAGGAAAACGGAATGATTCCGGAAATCTCAGAAGAATTTGCGGAAATGCTGGAGGAATTATAAATGGTAAGAAAAAGAGAACGATGTTTGGAAATTATCTGTTGTATCGGGATCTTCCTTGTATTTCTTGGACTTATTATTTTATTTGGATAAAAATGATAAGAAAACCCCTCAAAGTGAGGGGTTTCTTCATGTCTAAATTTTTAGATTGGGATTATCCTTCCAGAGCTTCTTCCTTGGATTGTTCCCTTTCATCCAGAAGTTTTCCAAAGGAATAAAGTTCTTCAATGAGTTTATCCAGATTGGTTCCGTTATAACTGAAGGCAACGTCCTGCGGGAAATTGTTTTTTACGTGATAATACATGGGATGATTGGTAAATTTTGTCATGTAACAGATGATGTCCGGATTTTTCGGTTTATCAAATTTCTGTGATTCCTTATTCATCTGAGTTGCGTTGAAAAGACCTTTTTCCGCAAGACGGTCCAGCATGTCCCATCTGCCTCCCACAAAAAAGATCTGTTTTTCATTCAGGTAAGAGACCATTTCTTCCTGGGAAGGCAGGGTTTGTGTTTGGTCTTCCTCAAGAAGCTCAATGACCTGTTCCTTGGATTTGGAAGCTTGGGCAAGTTCTTTTTTCAAGGCACCGACTTCATCCTTTAAGTCTCCGATCTGATTGGTTTTCAGGGTTATGACGTGTTCCAGGTTATTGATCTTAGCCTTAAGGGCATCAATTTCGGAAACGTATTCTTCTATGGACTGTTTTTCTTGTTCCTCCCTGGATTTATATTCCTCAATTTCCTTATAAAGGGAAGCCCTTTCTTCATCATTTTCAATGGTTTCCTGTTTAAAGGCGGAATATTCATTTTTCATGGTGGCAAGTTCTGCTGCAAAAACGGCAGCCTGAACCAATTCCGTTACGTAAATGAAGCTGAAATACTTAAATTCCGCAACATTCAATTTAACGTCCAAGGGTTTTTCTGATTTTGCTTCCTCTTTGGAACCATACATCCGCATGACTGCTTCATTGATGAAATCCCTTTTCTTCATGAATGCCCTGTTGTCATTATGAATGGCAAGGAGATCCTGATCTGAGAAATGTCGTTTTCCGGATTTTATAAACCTTCCAAAATCATCGGTCCCGAGACAGGATGCCAGAATGCCGTCAATTTCATCATTAAACCATTCCACCTGTCTGGGATTATTGACCTTGAAGGTCTCACAGATGCAATGACAAAGTCTGACAAATAGCATGGTACAGGCGGTGGTACAATCCGAGAAAGAAAAGGACGAAATGTATTGGGATTTCTGATAATGATAAATCTTTTCCGGAGGATTATTAACTTTTATGACGCCGTTAGTCGTATAAAGCTCCGTATTCCAGATGGAAATGTTTTCAGCGGAATCCTCAATGGAAGCCCTGGATAAAACAAACATGGCTCCAAGGGCGTTTCCTTCCAGATGATTCTCCCTAAGGAAATCCTTTAGGGACGCATTGATGAAATCCCCCTTTTCCTTTTCAAAACGCTCCGTACGTGCCAGATGAATGGAATTGACGAGATCATGGGATACGTCAATTGCCTTCATGATCAGATGAAAGATGCAATCATCAAAAAAGTGAAATTCATCATCCGATTTTAGAAGAACGTAAAGGGTATGAATGACGTTTCTAATAAATCCGTCACTGCCGGCGAAACTGTTTTTTGTTCGATAATACATAAAGGCTTCCGGATAAAAATTATCATTTGTCGGATCATCGGGATCTTCATATTCAAAAACCCGGTCTACGATTTCCTGATGGGTTTCCCTTATGCATTCATAATCAAGATAAGTATCTTTTTCCGTTTCATCCCGTTTATCATGATATTTTTTATAAGCGGACTTTCTTAGGGCATTAAGGGCATATGCCATGACCTGTTCCTTTAGGTCAGAGTTATCGACAGACAGATAGGCAAAATATTCCGCAAGACCGATGATGAGGGGAACCCTTGCATCCAGGTCTTTAACGGAAGAATATTGGGACACGTCCTTTTCATAATGATCTGCCCAAAATTTCGGAACCCATTTTCTTGTTGTTCCATTTACCAGAATCTTGAAACGGAGCATGTCATTCACGTGAAAGGACTGTTTATCCTTTTGTCCGGCCACGCTTCCGTCATCCTGAAGATAGCAATGGATCTTATTCTGAGATATTTTTGGTTTGGCCATAGATGACTCCTTTCTTTCTCTCCCTGGGGAGGTTCTTTTGTTCTTAATTCTTTATGTCTGATTTTTTCTAAAAACAGGGATTTTAAGGCTCTCTTTTTGAAACTTTTTTAGGATCAAAACAGGTTCATTTTTGTTCACTATGTATGTAAATGTGTATTTAGTAGGAAAAATATGGCTATTAGCCAGAGGAAAAATAGCCGGTGATGGAAGGATGGCAGAGAACGTTTTCATGCAACTGGTTCCGGCCCGTGGAAGGAGGGACGGAACGCGACGGTACGTCGCCTTCTGCCATCCAGCTGTTTATAAACCAGGACACGCAGATCTGGGTTTCTGCAGTGGCGGAAATCTGGTTTTCCTGCATGGGGCGTGTCCATTCTGCTATTGTATTCTTTGAAGGTTCCATGACCTTTAATGGCGGGATAAGGGCTACTCCTGCATCTTTTTTATTTTCATTAAGGCTCTTTGCATCCCTTTTGATGGTTGAAAGGGACGTCTTTAAAATCCTTGAGATTTCAGAAAGGGATTTTCCCTGGGATAAAAGCTCCAGAACCTTTTCCTTTCGTTTGGAGATCTTTGCCTGTTTTGTGGTCCCGTTAAGTTCCATTTGCTTTTTCTTTTGAAGGTAACGGTCATGATCATATTCCTTTTTGGAAGGTCCGTGGACTTCTTCCATTGGGATTTCCAGGAATTCAGAAAGATAAGCATTGGAAAACTTATATGGATTTCTTGGAACTCCATGTATGGCGGCATAAAGTTTATTAAAGGGAAGTGGACGTTCAAATCCCTCATTAAATTCCATGACAAGTGGAAGGAGCTGTTCAAAGGACGCAGCGAGCCCGGCATGCATGCAGCCACAGGCATAGACGAAGCAAAGCTTTTTTCTGTGGACTACCTGAAAGGTTCTTGCTTCCCTTAAATAATCCATTCTTCTAAGCCATAAGGATCTGATGGATCCAATAGGCGTTCTTTTCTTTTTGGATTTTGATTTCTTTTTCCAGGAATCATACCATTCCTTTTTGGTGCCGGATGCGTCAAGGCACCGATAAGGAATGAACTCCTCATAAATTTCGGAAAGGGAATACCGTTCCTCTGAAAAAGGAAGAACCCTGATCACGGAACCGTCTTTGGAATTGATGCCTCCCGGGAGTCTGAAGAAACTGGTTGGCGGATTGGATTCCGCACCAAAAGACCTGTCACCGAAGGATAATTCGTCATTGATCATGTCAGCAATGGTTTTTTGCATGAATCGGAAGGCAGAGAGGAGCCTTTCCTTCTGTTTTGGCTTACATAACCTTAAAGGTTCCGAAAATACGTAAATAAGACGGAGTCTGTGTCCCATTTCCACGAAGGAAGGTTTGGGAATGGAGACGTTATCCAGTACGTACGTAAGATAATCCTCAGGAGGAATGTCTTCATTGACGTAATCGAGGTCAATGCTCCAGGCATAGACGTTTGCAAGATGAGCCATGTCTCTTTTTACGTAAGTTCCCCCCTTAAAGGATGCAAATGAGATAAAAGAATCAATGCCGGAGAGTTCTGACAGCAGAAGATTTAACTGACAGGAATACTCCTCATTGGCGTTAGCTCCGTTTAGGACGTCGCTCATGGAAAGGAAAGCTTGTCTGGTTCCGGCTCCATCCAGTCCAAAATGAAGGGATGGTTTTGGATCCATAAAACAGACCGCACCATCGGAAGGCTTTGCTTTTTCAAACAAAGCTTTGAGATATTCGGATATGCTGATGGAGCGGAGTTCATTTTCCCTCCAAATCCTCTGGTTTCTCATTTTTTCCTCCTGGGGATACGGTCTTTTATCTGTTAATGTAAAAAAAATTCAAAAACTGATAAATTTTGGGGGTATTTTTGGTCAAAAATAAAAATTTTGAAACAAATGTATAAGAGGGATTTGGAAGAATCCCCTGGTTTTCAAAAATGGAGGTTAAAAAGAATGAGAAAGATGGAGAAAACAGGAAAGAAAATAGGCGTTCTACTGTTAACTGCACTCATGAGTTTCAGTTTGACTGCCTGCAGCCTTGATCTTGGATCCCTTTTTGGAGGTGGAGAGGAAGAAGTTCCAAAACCGGTTATTGCAGAAGACGGAGTATCCATTCAGGGACAGTTAATGGACGGATATTATTCCAAGAGCAGAAATTTTGAAAGTAATTTGATTGACAATTGCTTTTACGTGGTTCAGAACGGATATTATTATCCGGTATGTCTTGGCATCATGACCTTTGATGAATTTCCGGAGAATTACGTCAGTCCGGACAGACAGGTTTTTTATGATTCATCCATTGAAGGAATGATTCCCACGGTATTTGACGACTGTAAGCTGGTATATTATTCCACGACCGGACTTTTGGATTACGTTGTATGGGAAAGATTTTATGATCAGGGATATACCATTGGCGTATGGAACATTCAGCGGATGATAAGTCCAAGACTTTACCTGCATTTGGAAAAGAATGAGGAATGCATTTATCCTGACACAGCAATGCAGGACATTTATAACCTGGCAACCAAAACCGAGGACGTCATGATTGACAAGCTTGGAGACAATACGCCGGCAACGCCTGACCTTTTGGATGGAACCATTTTTTCATCAGAAAACTTTGTAAAGGATCAGCTGGTTGACGTGGCGGTTTATGACGGTACCTATTACCATCACTATGAAATGGCTGCGAGCATGCACGCCTTCAGGGCATATGAGTTATATGCATCCATTGAATATGAGACGCTGGGCCTTGAGAATTTCTATGAGATTGAGATTCCGGAGTATCTTGAGACCGGGTATTATTTCCTGAATAACGGCGGAATGATCCGACTTGTCCGCGGGGATTCCTATTCCAATGAAACGGATTTCAATGAGCAGGTATTATTCCCTGAGGTGGACGAAACTGCATATGATTATGATCCTGACGCATACATTGCCCCGATGCAGTATTCCACGTATGAGCCCCTCAATTATTTTGTAACCAACCAGGAAGGCTGTCTTGGTTATCTTCCCCAGGACGAATATGGAAACTACGTATATGAGGTACCTGAGGAAGAGGAAGAAAAGACGATTGGAAAGATCAAGGAAGCGACCAAGAGGGAGATTGAACTTTGGTTTCCTAAGGGAGATGACTGCAGCATAGAAGTGGTAAGCACGACGGGAGAAACGACCGGTGACATTTACGTAGAGATTGGTGACCGTCAAAAGAAGGTGGCTTATAACCGACTGGAAGGAAAATACATGTTCTCATCAAAGGGTAAGGGTGAGAAGGCAACGCTTGTCATTTCCGGTCTTTTCAGTAACTATGAGGTGCACATTGTAGGCGTTCAGCAATATAAGAATCAGGATCAGGAAGATGGAAACGCTTCTTCCGAAACCGGTTCTGCGGAATAAGGAAAAGAAAGCTGCGGGAGGGAAAATCCTCCCGTGGCAGTCATTCTTATAAGGAGGAAGAAATATGTTTTGCATATTACGAGACGTAAACACCAAAAGTTATTACATGAATGCCGGAGATGTTGCATTTCATGCATACAGTGATCCTTCCCTGGCGGAGAGAACAAGTAAGAATGCCAGACTCATTGAAACGGACATTGATGACATCAAGGAATTTAATACCATGTTGTATAATGCCGGATTCCTTCGCGGGTACATGGATGGGGAACCTAAGAAGCTTTCAAAGAGTGACGTGTATTATTATAACCGGAATCCAAATGACATTGCTTTTGCCCAGTGGAAACTTACGGGAGACGAAAGATATTTGGAGATGATCCGGAAAAATAACTTATATACCCTGTGTAAGGTAGACGGAGAATCCATTTATTTTCCTACGGTTCTTCTTCAGGAGGAAGAGGAAACTGCCGTTTTGGCCTATACGGATCCCCTTCGGATTCCAAAGGAGCTTTTTGATAAGTATGACGGCTGGAGAATGGTACGGATGACGTTTGACGCCAGATGCGTCGTTAACGGGGCCTTCGTGACGCAGTAAAACAGATAGCCATTTTTGAGAAGATCCTTGACATAAAATCCAAAAGGATTTTTTAGGATCGTAAAGGAGGATAAGAACATGGCAGGCGATACTAACGTACATTCCGACGAGCAGGAATTTATCAAATTTATCATTGGATTTTTAAGATTTGGAGAGGATCTGGCCTTAAAGGATACTTCAAAGGAGAAGCAGCTCCGTGATGCCCTCATGAGAGATCTGGGGCTTCCGGGGGTGACGGCGGTATATCACATTGTTCCTAAGGAATTTGCAAAAGAAATGAAGGAACAGATGATGGAACAGAACATTCCCTGTCTGATTACTTCCAATCCCAATGGAGATTATCTGTTTTTGGTTGGCAGTAATCATGCCGATGATTTTGAGCAGATCCAGCATGACGTATTTTCGAGATCGACGTCATTTGCAAGGCAGGCAACGGCAGATGAGATGATTGCCAGATGTGAAAGACTGGGAATTAAGAAAATTGCGAGTCTGGAATTTGGTGATCCTGCGATGGCAGCCATTGGCCAGCAGGAATTATATGACAGCCGCGTGGTATGTGCAATGGTAAATTTGGATGGACATACGAAGTTATACGTAGATCCCAATGATCTGGTAAGGGAATCCGGTAAGGACATGGTAAACATGGAACTTAGATATGCCTTTTATCAGGCAAGTGGAGATCATGACCGCATGAAGCTTGATCTGAAGAAAGCTCAGTCAAATTATGATCTTGAGACGGTACAGATGTTTGCCCAGGCCATAAAGGATGGAAGGAGCATGGTGCTTGGCGATGCCGAAAATCTGCGTGACGTACCATATCTTACCTGTAAGGACGGAGAGGTAAAATATCATTTCATGGATGGTGACGGAAATCATCGTGAGACGAAATTTGACATTGCTCCCGATGCAACCGTATCAGAGATTGCCGCACTGATTTCCAGAAATGCCTATGGCGTAAGAAATAAGGTATTATATGGAAACATTCAGGAATGGAGAACGGCACCGCAGCAGGCAATTTTAGGAAAGATTGCCCAGTCTGACAGACCGCTCAGGCCTACCACAAACACGATCAATTCAAAATATAAGGAAGAAGCTGAGAATGAAGCCTTGGATCGGTTTGTGGATCTTGCAAGACGTAAGAAGGAATGTGTCCTTGGAAACAGCAGATTCGGAAATGAGAGTAGTTACCTGACGGCAAAGGATGGAATCATTACCTGTCGCGTACCCGGAAAGGAAGACGTAAAGATTGATCTTACGGATCTGGACAATGCAAAGGAACGTGCAATGGATGCGATCAAAAAGGCAACGGAAGGAAGACTTTCCGTTGATGCCATTTATCGAGAGATTGAGAAATTTGAGACAACGAGTCCCAAAGATCTTTCCGTAGAGGACTGTGTTGCAAAATTCACGCCGAAGAAATTTGTGGACATTGACAAGGAAATGGAAACGAACATGCTGCAGGCTTTGGAAATCATTAGTAGGGAAGGTTCCACAAGGGCCCTGGGCATGCAAAAGAAGGATCAAACCGTTGATGCTTTTGATCTTCTTTCCACAAAGAGAGACGTAATTTCCGGAATCATTTTCTCAGAGAATTATGATTTAGGAGCTTTGCTTGAGAGAAATGGTTTGGATCCGGCCTTTTTGGATAAAGTTGTATGTAATGACGGTTTAAACGTAACCTGCAGACAAATGATCATTGATACGGTATCGCATTTCACTGAAAGGGATGAAAAGAGTGAAGAAGAGATGATCGTTCGTAATGAAACCCTGACGAAGGAAACGAAGACCAGGATTCATGAAGAGCAGGAGCGTTCCAATGGAAGAATTTCCATTGACGTTGAAAAGACGGAGAAAGAGACGGCCGTCGAGAAAGAATAACGCTTTTTTACTTCTGTTTGACCTCCATAATATAGTAAGGGAAATCCCGGGAAGAGAGCTCCCGGGATTTCTCTTTGTCTTTATAAAATTCTTTTTCCATTGACGCAGCTAAAGAATGGATAACGGACTTCCGTTTCTCCTTCCGTTTTTACGAAAGTTAAGTGACATTCCTTAAATTTGGGGACCGGAAAATCTTTTACGTCCTCAGGAATGGAGACGCCAAAGCTTTTCATCTTGGAAATGGTTCGTTCTGCATTTCTCGTAAGCTTATAAAGTTGATATTCTTCGGAATCCTCATCAATGATTTCCGGAATTTTTCCGGCTTTCTTTCCATGTTTTTCATAATCAAAGGTATTTGTCAAAAGTTCCATGAACCTTTTCTTTTTGGATAAGGATTCCATGCCGGTGATGAGATCCTTTCCAAAAACCTTACTGGTTTCCGTAAGAAGGAACCCATCACTGCGTACGCCGGTAAGCTTTACTTCAATCCATTCATTTTCCATAAAAGCCTCCTTTTATGTCAATCCTTCCTTTTTCAGAATCCTGGAGAGTTCCTTCTGGAACCAGGGATCTTCCAGTTCCTTTTCATAATTGGCAGCCCTGAAATATACGTTAGTCACGTCGGAAGCAACTTCATTTTTGGAGGCATAGTCATGATAGAAGGAAATGACGTCTTCCGGATCTCCAAAAGGATGGGTAACCAGTCTCTTGATCACCTTACCAAAAGAGTTTTTGTGCATCTTAATGACAAGGAATACCAGATGGTCTTCAGAAACGTATTCCTCCTGATAGATGAAAAGATGCCACTGACCAAGACTGCCAACAAATAGAGCACAGGGCTTTTTTTCATCCCTGGGATCATAATCTTCAAAACGGGACGTGGATAATTTTAAGTGCTTGCAAATGGTTCCAAACGTACCAACGTAAAGGTATCCCAAATGTGAAGTTTTTGTGGCATGAGGAATGGGAAGAGGATTGAGTTCCTCATATTCCGTGACAAGAACCTTGGATTCTTCCTTCCCCAGGGAAAGGTCTTCCAATTTGGTCATAAGGACTTCTTTGGTAAACTGAGGTTTCATCTTCAGATTTTTTTCCTCACACGTATTCATTACGTCCAGACAGACGTCTTCCTTTGAGAAACCAGAACCATCCGTTTCCCGCTCGGCATAATTGCAGCGATATTCAAAATCGCGGTGAAAAGAATTCTGATTTGGGATCTTAACGTAACTTTTTACCCAGGTTGCTTTGATCATTTTTTAATCTCCCTTCGAAAAATAAGATTTCTACTTATTTATGAAAATATTTTTCTCAAAACGTTCAAAAATTGAAAAAGAATATTTTTTTATAAACATAAAAAGAAAGAAATATTTATTTAAGGGGGATATCAAATTGGAAAGGATCATACCTGATGAAAGAATCAGGCACATGCATGGCGTAGCGGAATACATGTACCGCAATGCGGAAAAACATAAGCTTAGAAGTGATCAGATGTACGTATTGGGACTCCTTCATGACATAGGATACATGAATGGAAAAATTGCCCATGAGGCATTTGGGGCAAATCTGATCAAAAGTCTTGGATTTGAGATGGATTACGTCATAGCCATTTTATGGCATGGCAGTAAACCTTCTGATTTTCTGGCTCTGACCAAGAAAACGGCAAAAAACGTCCCCAATGAAATGATCCTTTTATGGGAAGCGGACATGCACGTGAATTCCAAGGGAGAGGAAGTTACCTATGATGACAGACTTTTGGACATCAGGGAAAGATATGGGGAAGATAGCAATGAATATAAAAATTGTCAGGAAATCATTGATTTCTTAAAAAAGAACGGATTTTAGGGAGAAAAAAGTCATGCACTTGATTTATCACGTTCCATCCGATACGGTGGATGAATTATGCAAAATATTAAAAAGCATGTTGGAGAAGGAAGAACAGATCATTCCCCAGGGAAAGAAAAAGAATGGAACCGTGCAACCCATTCCGGATCAGAGTTTAAGTGAATTTACCTTAAGGGAAAGCATTCAAACGTTAAAGGGAATTGAAGTCATGGCGGACAATAACTGTAATAACATTGAACTCATTCCCAATAATAATAACTGTCTTTATGAATTACGGTTCAAAATGACGGTCAAGGAAGGATTTCCTCCCAAAAATAAGTCATATGCCGTTATTTTAAAATTTGAGGCCGTGGTACTGAATGCAGATTATGATGACATTACGATCGGTGTCAGAATGGATAATAAAACAAAGATGGTCAGTTTAACGTTATTTCTTCCAAGGGAATATCTTGTTCCTTACCGGAAACGGGAAAAATTTGAAGGAAAAACCCCCATTGAAACGGAATATCTGGCAGAAAGAAAAAAGTAGCAGGCATTCTGCTACTTTTCTTTTTAACAACATAAAAGATCGAGATCCGGTTCCGGTTCACGAAAGGCTTCCAGATCCAGCAGGGAAGAAATGGGTTTTAACTGATCCAGGCCACAGAAGGCCGTTTTGGTTCCCCTGCGTCTCAAATTAGGACAAAGAATTAAGGATTCATCCTGACATGCGTTTAAGATTTCCGGAGTGGCAAGACCGAGTACGTACACGGATCTTCTTTCCTTATCCGTAAGGCACATGATCTGGGCATAATCATTTTCCTTAAAGATAATGGGCCATTTTCCATATTCCACGGTCTTAATGCCAACTTGAAATCCCGGGACGTCCGGAACGTTATAGTCTGCAGAATTTCCAATGGAGAAATCCAATATGGAAATGCCAAGAAGGGATCCAACTGCCATTTCTCCCAAAAGACCGGTGGCAAATCTTTTTACCTCATGGGTAGGATCTTTTTTGTGGTGCGTTTCCATTTTTTTTACGGAAACGATTCTTTTTGCCTGTTCATAAATTTGATCTTCCACGGTTTTGGAATATTCAATTCTTTTTGCATTTTGCATGATTTTTCTGATCTGTTCATCATAACTTAACATGATTTTTCATCTCCAGGAAAATGTTTCATTCTTTTCTATATGAATGAAAATTTCTAAAAAATGGAGCTATTTTTGAGGAAATAAAAAACATATAGAAAAAGAATGGAGGCAAAAAAATGAGTAAGGGAAGTCGGAAAATAAATCGCATACTTGCTGCAATGTCTGCAACATCCAGCAGGAAGGTTCATTCCATTTTCGATTTTTTTAAGGAATATCATAAAAGAAATGATAGTCATCAACATTCTGATATTTCAAAGGAAGAAATGGAAGAACTCGCCATAAAATATTACTTAAAGGACGGAGAATTGCCGGAAATTAAAAAAGGACCAAGAAAGGGTCCCAGATACGTAAAGGATTAAAGATTGGAGAAAATCGTCATGGAAATGCTTGGATATAATGATTTAAAGGATCTGCTTACTGACGTAATTAACGCCAGGGAAGGCGTAAGGGACGGAAGCAAGAAGGCAGAAATGCTTGATGAAAAATATTTGGAATTAACTGACAGAATGGGGAAAATTGATGACATTTTGAAGGACGTTAAGATAAATGAGGAATCCTTTGAACCGGTAGATTCAGAAGGTTATGCTTATGAAGGCCTGTTTACTTATAAAGGAGAGGAAAAAGGCGGATATTTTTCAGTATATGGTGATGATTCTTATGAGGAACAGGCAGCCATGCAGGTTTTCCAGGAACTCTACGGAGACATGGAACAGGAAGAGGAAAGAGAATAAAAATGATCAATGTAGGAATTTCCTTTAGGTCTGAAGACGTTTATTCAAGAAAAGCATGTGATGCACAATGGGCAAATTTCATGTCAGAATTGATTGACAGATGGGATAAATGTGCATTATGCGTAAAAAAGTTGGAAGATCTTCTTCTTTGTGATGACTGGAATCGAAATTTATCCAAACCGTTTTTATTTGGATTGGATCCGTATTATGAAAGTCATGGATACGTTTTGGGGGAATTTTCCCTAGCCTATGCAAAAATTGCAATGAATAGACCGGTAAGAAATTCCGTCATTCATTACGTCAATTACATTCATTCAAATAGAAAACGCATGGAAACTTTATATCAGGATTTTGAAGTATTTTGTTCCTATAGGGAACAGTTTTCCAATGTTTCCGACAGGTTTCATCATGCCAAGGATATTTTGAAGCTAATGGATGAGTTTAAGGATCATCTATGGGATTTACGCCGGGCGGACGCAAAATATGCTATGGATCACGTATCCCGCACGGAGGAATTCTTAAAAAGGGACGGCTTAAAAGATTATCCTGAGGTACCGACCATTATTGACAACAATGCATCGAAGAGGCTTCAAAACAGACATTATAAGAGAGGCCTTCGGGAAATCGTTACCTTATGCCTGTTATTTGACGGAAAGGATCGTCAGATGAAAAAGTTGAAAACGCAGGCAAAGAAGGCAGAAGAGGAACGATATGATAAGGATTTCATTTCTTTGGAAGAGCTGGTACAGGCTTATGACGGACTTACTAAAGTTTTGATGGAAAGGGAAAAATTGTTACTCATGGAAGAAAATAAGACAAAGGAGGAAGATCAGTATGGGTTATACTGACGCGGAAAGAAGACAGAAATTCCAGGAGCTTCAGGCAAAGTTTGACAAGCTCACTTATAAGCAGACGGAAGAAAGATTCCGGATCGCAAAAGAAATGGAAGGGGAGCTTCGCGGAGTATTCATGAATCCGGCTTTGGATGAAATTTTATATTTTGCCAAAAGAGCATGGGAATGCGGACTTATTCCCACTTTTCAAAAGGACGGCATTCAGATTTACGTAGGCCCCGGAAATTATGAGGAATTTAACAAAAAGAACGGAGAATTCGATTTTTTGGTAGGTGCGGATGGATTATTCCTTACCAGGGAATATGGTTTTGGAAAACTGGGAGGGAAACCAATCCTGCATTGGATCAGCGGAAATACCAGCGTGGAATTTGACGGACGCATAGCCTTTCCTGCCTTCCTTCATTATATGGACAGTGCAAGAAAACTCAATGAAGGATTAAATGATTTTCTGGATGCCTACATGGATCACGTAGGACGGGAAATTTCGGAACTGGAAGATATTGGCATGCAGGAGAATGAGGAAGAGAGGGATGAGAGATGATCTAAAATGAACGTTTTAATCAATGAACAGGAAAATGATTATAAGGAAGGAGAAAGATTATGAGATTTGCACAACCGGAACAGGAAAAAATGAAATTGGAGTATTACCGCAAAAACTTTACGGATATGACGTTTGACGGAGAGGAACTTTTGGATTTCCAGAAGGATGCCCTTCGCATGCAGCTTATTCGTGCAATTGGGAATTCACCAAGAGCCCTCGACGTTGACAAGTTCTTTGAAAATGCAAAGGAAATCGGCAAACATTACCTTGAGGAGAATGGAAAAGACGTTCCGCCACTCATTCAGGCCTGTGTTAACAAGGAAAAACTGGGAGACGCCGTTGCAAGATCGGAACATTTCATCAGTCTTTCCAATTATTCCATTGATGCCTTAAAGAATCCTTACGTTTCCGTAAAGGATGGTCCTTACTGGGATGAAGTCTTTAAGGAAATGGAAGCAAAGGATAATGCTAAGGAGGAAACGGATTATGAAAAGTAATGATGGTAAGAAACAAGGCAAGGCTTATTTTGTACCCTTTGCCTATGAAATGTATGGATACATTGAGGTAACCACGGATAAGGAAAATCCGACGATCGAAGAGCTGCAGGAGATGGCCGCAGAAAAATTAAAGAACATGAACTATGGTGAAATGGAGGCTGCCGCAGATTATCTTACTGACAGTGATGAGATTGATTATGACGGCATCATCAGAACCGAAGACTGCATGGAATATGACGGCGAAGAGCCTGAAAGGGAAGAATAGGGATTTATTTGTTTCTCTCCCCGGGGAGCAAGGATTGGCAATGGGCCAATCCTTTCTTTTTTTTCTCTTTTTTGAGAAATGTTTTTACATATATATTCAAAGGTGAAAAAACATGGCATATTACTGTAAAAAGAAGGAAGGCCCAGTTTTATATCTGGACTGTCAGGAATGCGAAGAAGATCGGAAACGATGTCCTTATAAGGTTTCATCCTTAAAAGTAGGGATCATAAATCAGGGAAAAATCATTCCAACAAAGGAAATGCTCAGGAAAATTGAAAATGAAAGTGAGGATCAATAAATGATAGTCGGAAGACCAAAAAATGAAAAAGGAATGCACGTGGAATTTGTATCCTATACGGGACAATATCCGAATTTATGCGGAGGCGTGTTAACCTTAAGGATAGACGGGGAAGAAGTAAGATTTGGACATAATATAAAGGATTTTTCCTTTACGAGAGGTTATACGGACGGAAATTATGACCGTTTCTGGCAATCCGGAGGGAGCTGCGGCATGGATGGAAAGGTTTACAGATTAACTTCCGGACGGGATTGGATCATTCATTATGATGAAATTCCTGAAAAATTCAGAATTTATGCGGATGAAATTGATTCTGAATTTAACAGAAACGTACAGGGCGGATGCTGTGGAGGATGCAAGTAGGGCAATTGATAATTAACAATGAATAATGAATAATGAATAAGAAACACTATTTGGAACTGTTTGGAGGTGAAAAGTTATGAATTTATATATTGCTGATACTCATTTTGGGCATGCGAACATTATGCGATATGATCACAGGCCGTTTGGAAGCGTGGATGAAATGGATGAATTTCTTATCAAGAGATGGCAGGATAGGGTTCGTCCGGATGATGACGTATGGTTTTTGGGAGATTTTGCCATGAGAAGTCACCTTCCAATGACTGCTTATTTGGAGAGACTCCCCGGGAAAAAGCATTTGATCATTGGAAATCATGACGGTGACCTTCTTCGGGATGAAAAGGCAATGAGAATGTTTGTGTCCGTGGATCAGATGAAAATGATCAGGGATACCTTAAACGGACAATCCATTGAAATCCATCTTTGCCATTATCCTCTTTTGGAATGGAATAAGATGTTTCATGGATCCTGGCACGTTTATGGACACATCCATAACAGTACGGGAGATACTTATCAGGTCATCAAGAACATGGATAAGGCATTAAATGCCGGCTGCATGATCAACGGATATGCTCCTGCATCCCTTCGGGAACTGATTCAGAACAATGAGAAGTTTAAGAAGGAACATTAAGGACAAACGCTCCCCATTAGGATGGGGAAGCGTCATCCCCGGGAAGAAAAAGAAGAAAGGGGGGGGGATTTTTTGCATTACGTAATTGGAGACGTACATGGCTGCATGGATGAGATGATGCTTTTGCTTAAAAGGATAGAAAGACAAGATCCGGAAGCTAAATTTATCTTTGTCGGTGATTTTGTTGACAGAGGCCCGAAGGTTTATGAAACCTTAATCTGGGCGATGAAAAACATAACTCCTGATGGAAAATATCAATCCGTTCTCGGGAATCATGAAGACATGTGTGCCGATTGGATACGGGAATACTTAAAATGGTTGGATAGAAAAGATGGAACCGGGTATCCGACCTATCATTATGATTTTGATGATCTGATGATGAGAAAGCATGGAAATTCCAGATGGATCATTCCCAAGGAAAAGCTCCTCCCGTATCTTTTATTTTTTGAAAGCCTGCCCCTTAATAAAAAGATCACGGTGACGACAAAATGGGGAAAGGAAGTCACTTTTCGGATTGCTCACGCATGGCACATGGAGAAAGTAACTGAAAAGAGAAAAAGGGAATCCAATTTATGGGATAGGAGAACGCATTATAACAGTGATAAGGAAATTTTAATTCATGGTCATACGCCTACGCTCCTTCCGGAATATTATCTTTGCATGGAGGATAATACGCAGATTGGCCGGATTGGATACAGACACATGAACATAAACGTGGATGGCGGATGCGTATTTTGGAATCTGATTGGAGACGTTCCTGCAAGTCTTTGTGGGATTTGTCTGGAAACCTTTGAGGAATTTTATCCAAGAAGCGTTTTAGCCCAGATAAAGAAACAGACAAAGGGAACGGCTTATGAAGATTATCAGGAGATTTATGCCAGATATCAAAGAAAGACGCCAAAGATCATGCCTTATCGGGAAGAAATGCTTAAATTCATGGGAAAGTAAGAAGCTTCTTATTTTCCCTTTTTTATTCCTTAAGAAAGGGAAATTGATCTTCCAGGGACCTTAAAACCTTGTCATATGCAGTTGCCTTTCCAAGAAGTTCGTGATAATTATCCATTTCTGCATTTGGATTGGTTGTTCCTATGGAAGAAGTTGTAATGATTTCCCAGGAATTATCCGATTCTTTCTTTAATTCCTGATAAATATTCATAATCTTATCTTTAAGAACCTTTAATTCTTCGCTTGGTATCGTAAATTCAAACATTTTTATCCCCCCTCGTAAAACATTTTCATTATAAAGGATAAAAATAAAGAAAACAAGAGAAATATTTTTACATATAGAAGTAAGGATGATTTTTTACATTGAAATATAAGGAGGATTCTAATTATGGGATATGCATTACCTAAAAGAAATTTTGAGGAAGAAGTTGCAACTGAAATCAACCACATGGAAGAAATGAAGAAAAGAGGAGAGTTCCAGGATATTGAGAATGGTACAGACAATATCGAAAGGGAATTGACTATTGAAGAAGCTGAATATATATATTCTCATTATTCGTCCTGTTTATTTTATACGGAAGAGAAAATGGATGAACTAAATTATGAGGAGGATGTAAAAAACAGAATTAGATCGGAAAGACATTTGTATCAAACTGCAATGGAAATTCTTCAAAAAACGGGTAAAAGATAATGTTTTTAAAAGTACAAAGAAATAATTATTATTTAAAAGAATTAAAAAAAATGTCAAAAGATTTTTCAAGAATGTATAATTTGGACATTTCTTTAACTTCTGATTTAGATCTCGATTTTGGGGTTACTAATTTTAATAATAATTTGAAGACATTAAACATTCTAGTCGGAACAAAAAATTATTTTTTCCAAAATGATCCGGAATATATTTTTGTCCAGACGTTAATTATTCTTTACCACGAATTACAGCATTATGAACAAAATAATTTGGTTTATAATGGCAATGCTACAAAAGAGTTATTTTTTAATACAATTTCTTCGAACATGAAAAATCGAGATTATTATAACTATAATTATCATTATGATTTTCGTGAATTAGATGCAAATTATGTTAGTATTCACAAAGCTTATGAAAGAATACGTTCACAATATCCGGAAATTGATGCATTGAACATGATAAAAAAATATATGTTGAATCATTCGATTTTCAAGGAATATATTAAGAAAATTGAAAAGGTTTCTTCAATGGAGGAATTAGATCAATTTGTTTTTGAACCAATGTTTGATATATTGCCTTCCATTCCAAAAACCATAGACCGATGTTCAAGCGAAAAATCAAAATATCATACTCCGGATGAGTTTTTATTACCATTTCAAGAGTATTGTAATGATCGTGACCTTTATTATCCGGATCTCTTAATCAGAGCAAAATGTAATACTTCAGAAAACATAAATTTCCTTTCGGATAAAATTATCGGAACGGTCATGATTGGGTTACATCCCGAATACGAGGAACTTTTGAAGAAAAATAACTTAAAGAAACAATCCCTGGATGAGGTCATACAAGAACTAAAAGATTTTACATATGATCTCCCAGGAAAACCATAAAAATAGGAGGAAAGCAATATGACAATTGGAAGAATCGTATCTGACTTAAAAACTGCGGAATGGGCATTAAACGTTCCGGAAACAAATCCACTTGTTGGATATTTTTGTGACGTTGCTGCCGTACACGTCTGGAAGGCAGCCTGTGGAACGCTGCAGTATCTTCTGGCCGTAGGATATGGAAAGGTGTCCGCCTTTGGCATTCAGAGTGTTGCAAACCTTCTGGATGAGGTGGAAGGAACCAGATATGACTGGTATAAGACGGAGCATCAGAAATTATATCAATATGCGGATAAGATGGACTCCTGGGAATACTTTACCAGATATGGGGATGAAGTCATGACCAATAAGGAGGAAGTAACGGAAGCCTTGGAGTGCATAAAGAGTCTGTTACAGGAAGTAAATGGGATCATCATGATGAAAATGCATGACAGTATCTCTTCAAAAGTAGGCGGTTTTACTTCCGGAGTCATGGAAAATCAAAAATATGACAGATTTTTGGATTTAGATGATTA
>JAEEGL010486946.1_pt1 | contig 35002 bp, 24 predicted proteins | sample 9134231 | NCBI WGS metagenome assembly JAEEGL01 (sample SAMN16246548, study PRJNA631951) | gut metagenome | biome: gut microbiome; feature: rumen; material: fiber-attached | host: Bos | place: Iran: Karaj | collected 2018-10 | reverse complement strand
GGGGCCGTTAGAACAGTCATCGGAAGAGATTACCTGAGAGGTGTGGATGGTCTGCGGCAGTTCGTCAATCTGCTTCTTGCAACCGATGCAGACGCCCTTGCCGCCAGCCTGCACGATGTTACCCACATAGAGGTTCACCTCCTCAGGCTTCAGCTGCAGGTCACCACACAGGTTCTCATACACCTGCTTCACCATGCCAGCCCACTTCGGATCGCCCGTATTGGTCTCGCCCTGATGCATCAGGATGCCTTTGATTACACCGTCTTTCTGAGCTTTCTTAGCCAACGTGACCAGACGCTCGTAAGGGTTATTGTCGTAGGCGGCGAGCATGCCTTTCATCCACTGCGGTGCCTTGTTCTTGGCGTAGTTTTCAATGCTGTCAGGCAGGAAGCCCTTGATATCAATACCACCGATGGCTACATGGATGACACCAATTCTGATGTGATCGGGCGTAGAAGCCACCATCGTACGACCAAACCAGTCGGCAGGTGTCAGACCCGTATTGGGACGACAGAGCGGAGCTGAGGCTTGATACCACTCGCCCATCTTGCGGGCAGGACGATTGCCCATTTCAGGGAAATCCACGGCGGGCATCAGCAGGAAGCGTGGGCCTGGACTCTCCAGGTCAACAGCCTCGGGACGGGCGTTGCCCTCCATGTTCGACTGTCCGAAACAGAGGAAGATGTAGAAGTTCGGATCGGGCTGAGCCGTCTGCTCGACGGCTGCCTTTTGTTTCTTTGCAGCTGCTTTCTTCTGTGCAGCCATGCTACAGGGCAGCACAAACAGGAGTGCTGCCGCTGTTACCGTCTTCAGTAAGTTCTTGTTCATTGTTCTCTATCTTTTGGTTATTGGTTGTAAACTATTTCATCCTTTTATGGTCATTTTCTTTCCGTTTGGGTAGATGACAGTGAAGGTGCGCTTCTTCTTCACGCCCTTGTAGTTGCCACGTCGGCCATCAATGCTGAGTCGCTGCTTGCTGTCATTCCAGGTCAGGAAGGTGCGCAGATAATCGCCCTGCTGATAGGCCATCGTCTCACCGTCATCTTCATAGAGCGTAAAAAATCCGTCGGCTCCGGGATAGACACAGATGGTGTCGCCTGTCATCGGCACGATGCTACCTGCCCGCACAAACACGGGGATGCGCCCCTTGTCAATAGCAGTAATCACAGTCTGTCCACCGTCATAGTGACGGTTCGTATAGCGGTCATACCAGCCACCCTTTGTCTTGGGCAGATAGGTCTTCCACGATGAGACGCCAGCCTCGGTGACGGGGCTCACCAGCAGTGCTTTGCCAAACATATACTCACATTTCTGCTGCAAAGCCTCGGTATCGCTGGCAAAGTCAAAGACCAACGGACGCATCAGGGTCTTTCCCTCGAAAGCCACGCTGGCTGCACCACTATATATATAAGGTAAGAGGCGATAGCGCTCTTGCAGACAGTCGCTGATAATCTGCTGAGCCTCCGTACCGTAGTTCCACGGCTCGGTGTTGCTCATATAGCCATGCACACGCATCAGGGGCAGATAGACACTGGTCTCAATCCATCGCAGCATGCGCTCGATATAGGCAGCATCCTTATACTGGTTGCCCGGACGGAAGAAACCGCCAGCATCGTAGGTCCACCAGGGAATGCCTGCGGCCTGCATGCCCAGACCTGCGGTAATCTGATAGCGCAGCGTCTGCCAGTCGTTGCCCACATCGCCACTCCACAGAGCCGATCCATAGTGCTGAATGCCTGGGAAGCCACAGCGGGTGAGAATCATAGGACGCGAATCGGAGGAGAGACTCGTCAAGCCCTCATACACGGTTTTGTTCACCAAGAGCGGATAGACGTTACGCACCTGCTCACCTGCCCAGCGACCGTTGTTCACGCGGCGACCGGCAAGGTCATCGTTCTCAGGTTCCGTAGCGTCCTGCCACCAGGCATCGATGCCAAGGGGCACGAGTCGCTGACTGAAGTTCTTCCAGTAGGCAGCGGCAGCATCAGGATTGAAGAAATCAATCCAGTCCGTCTGGGGGATATAATAGTTGTCGGCGGTCATCTGACGTCCCACCTCCGAATTCTTGTCAATCTTCGACCAGACGGACACCATCAGTTTGATGCCCATGCGGTGCAGACTGTCGGTCAGCGCCTTCGGATCGGGATAGTAGTCCTCGTCGAAGCGCATGGAGTTCCAGCCGTATTTACCCCAGTACTGCCAGTCCTGCACCATCACATCGACAGGCATCTGCTCCTTACGGAAGCGGTTGGCTGTCTCCAGGATCTCCTGTGATGAGTGGAAGCGCTCGCGGCAGTGGATATATCCCAGTGCCCAGCGAGGCATGAGCGGCGACGGGCCTGTCAGTTCGCGATAGGTGGCGATGACTTCATCGGCAGAACCGATGAACACGGTATAATCGACCGCCGTGGCGACGGGCGACTGGAACACCGTCCTGTTCATCACCTTATTATAATATAATATAGGTGCATCACCCCTCGACAGTTCTGCCGTCACCTTGTGCTGACCTTTGGTCAAGCGGACGATGGTGGAAGTGGTGGGAGGCAACCAGAGGTTCTGCATTTCGATGACAGGCTTACCGTCAATCACGAGATTATGACGGCGTGCCATCTTCTGTCCGACGTCGAGCAGCAGCGAGTAGTCAGCCGTCTCAGCCACGTCAATCGTTGCCTCGAATATGTTACGCTGGCGTACCTCCCGCTTGGTGCCCTCTGTGGAAGTGACCTCAACCACTTCTGACGTTTGAGACATGTTTGAAGCCTGAGGTTTAAGCGCCACCTGTTGCTCACCTGGGTTGAAGTCAACGAGACCGTAGTTGTTCCAAAGCAAGCCGTAGCCTTTGCTCGACACCATCATCGGGATGGAAATCTGGGTGTTCACCTGTGTCAGCCGTCTCGAGAGACCACGCAGATTGCTGTAGCCGTCTTGAAACTGTCCGAGACCAAAGAGGTATTCGTCGGCAGGCGAGGTGATAGCCAGGCGAGCCACACCATCGTGCAACTGGTGGCTGGTAGCAGTGAACACTACCCTCCCTTGCTTGTCGCTGATGCGCACCTGCTGATGGGCTGCATCGACCTCCACACGGATGTCACGGCTCTTCACCTCTTCATCCTTCACATAGATCCAGTCAGGCAGGTCGCTCTTCTGTGGCGTTCCCTCCACAAACTGTATGCGCACGGCATTGCGGGCCACCGTCTTCACCGTCAGCTTTCCCTTGCCAAAGTTAACCGTCTCTGCGCCGGCTGTCAGCCAGCCCATCACCAGCGCCCCAAATATTAATAATTTCCTCATTAGAAAAATAGATTATCTGTTTATCGTTGCGTTTGTCAAAGATTACTTAAACTGCCACCAATCCAGACGGACGTCGCCCTGTGCCTGGTCGAAGCAAATGTAAAGGTCGTGAACGCCTTTAGCGCCACTGACCTTGGTCTTGAACTGGCGATACTTATCCACATTACCTGTGCTTGCCACCTGTAGCGTTCCGACAACAGGGCCTTCGGCATTGTCAAGGCGCAGCGTCACGCGGCAGCTGCCCTGGGCGGCTGCGGTGAGCAAGAACTGCTTAGAACCGGCTGCGAAATCGACACCGCGCAGACGGATATACTCGCCATCATTGATGTCGAAGATATACATATTCTTCTTACCCGTAGAGGTAGGCATGTCCTTGATTACGCCCGTATTCTCGATACCCATCTTGGCACTCTTCAGGCCAAAGCCCCAGTTCATGGTCTCAGCCTCTACGCGCTGGTAGGGGTTGAGCCAGTGCAGCTGTTTCATGGGCTGCTGGTCGAGCCAGTAAGGCAGTTCCTGGATGGTGCCGTCGGCATTGTAGGTAATCTCCTGTGCCGACACCGAGCGACGCTCGTGGTGCTGGAAGGTCTCAAGATGCATCAGATCATAGTTTTGACCGAACACATAGCTATGGCCCTTGAAGTCGCAGATGCCGGGATGGTTGCCACGGTCACGCTGCGTGGGGCTCATGATGTAGTTCTTCCACTCCCACGGACCGGTAGGTTTGTCACTCATAGCATAGCCCAAAGCCTCGGGACAGCAGGTAGTGGCGTAACTGAGATAGTACTTGCCGTTTCTTTTGTAAAGCCACGGTCCTTCCTGATAATTCTTAAAAGTCCAGCTGGCCTTCTCGCTCCACGGAGCGCGGAGGTTAGCCTTGGCACCTTCCTGCTTCACGGGGCGCATCACGCCGTCCTTCGGATTCAGCACATAGATGTCGCCCTGCGTGGAAACCATGTCCTTGTTCAACTTGGTGTAATAGACATGGGGGTTGCCCCAGTACATATAGGCCTGACCGTCATCATCGGTAAACACGGTGGGATCGATGTCATCCCAGTGCTCCTTCTGCCAAACGAGGGGCTGGCCAAGGGGATCCTTGAAGGGTCCATAGGGTGAGTCAGCTACGAGCACGCCGATGCCGTGACCGTGCAACGGTGCATAGAGATAGTACTTGCCATTGCGCTCCACGGTCTGGATGGCCCAGGCGCCATTGTCACGACTACGCCACTCAAACTCCTTCAGCGAAGCGACGGCACCGTGCTCCGTCCAGTTCACCATGTCGGTGGTTGACCACAAGAGCCAGTCGTACATGAAGAAGCCTGCCGAGTTGCGCTCGTTGGGATCGGGAATATCTTCGGGAGAAGCATCGTGCGAGGTATAGAGGAAGAGGGTGTCGCCCACCACCAGCGGCGAGGGGTCGGCCGTATATTTTGTTTGGAACAGCGGCATATTGATCTGTTCCAGTCCCTCCATCTCCCACCAGTCGAAGTTGAAGAGCTTCGGTCCCTTGCGACCTGTAAACACGAAATAGAGGTCGGCCGTAGCAGGAAGGTTAAGACCAGAGATGGTGCGATGGGGAGCGTTCAGGTCTTTCAGGGTAGAATAATCCAGGTCGAGGGTGATGGTCTGCCATTTCTCCCAACCGCCCGTGCCAGGCACATTAACCGTGCCGAGGAGTCGGCCTCCGAGGCTATCGAGGCGTATCTCAATCTGTCCGCCACGCAGACCGCTGGCCACGCGAGCCCTGAACACACGGGGAGACTTGTTACCGAACTCCACATTCTGCAGTTTGATCCAGTCGCCATTGTGGATGTCAGTCACATAGACACCCACCTCATCGTTCTGCTCTGTCTTCACGCCCTTTGAGAAAGCCATCGTCTCGGCCTGCACCTTAGTGAAGGGATTGAAGGTGGCGATAGGCTTCACGCCCTCGTCAGTAGGCATGATGGTCGGGAACGTGCCGTCAGCATTATACTTAAACTCCTCTACAGCCACACTGCGACCGAAGCCACCGCCCTTGGGCAGTTTGCCTGTGTGGTAGAAGAAGTAGTTATGTCCACGGAAGTCAGCCACGCCACAGTGATTGGTGAACGAATTGGTATCAGACAGCGGCATAATCTCGCCTACATAGGTGTAGGGGCCAGCAGGCGAAGCAGCCTTGCTGTAAGATATATGCTCAGGCACGCCGCCTGCGGCATAAAGAAGGTAATAGCCAGCATTTTCGGAAATACCGGAATTTCCAGACTTTCCAGAAGCTCCAGACTTTCCGGATTTTCCTGACTTCCCGGAAGAAGCCAGCACATTGGGTGCCTTCATCAACCAGGGGCCTTCCACATAGGAGTCTTTATATTTCTTGCCCTGCTCACGCTTGCTCATCATGGGGCCGCCGAAGGCATCCTCAGTCATGTCGAGACGTCCCACTTCTCCGTCGATGGAAATCATGTCCTCGTTCAACTTCGCATAGTAGACTTGGGGGTTACCCCACATAATCCACGCTTGTGCCTTTTTACTCCCCTCGCCTTTCGGAGAGGGGTCGGGGGTGAGGCTATCAATCATCACCGTGGGGTCGATATGATCCCAAGAGCCATTTTCAAACAGGGGTTTTCCTATAGCATCGCGGAAGGGGCCTGTGGGCGAGTCGCTCACAGCCACACCGATGGCCATACCCTTGGAAATCTTTGAGTGGGCACAGATGTACCAGTAGAACTTGCCGTTGCGCTCAATGGTCTGCGAGGCCCAGGCACGGTCGTCAGCCCAAGAGAAGGACTCCAGTGCCAAAGGTGAACCGTGGTCTGTCCAGTTGACCATATCGTTAGTGGAATAGACGCGCCACTCCTGCATCCAGAAGAAGTCGGCATTGTCTTCATCATGACCTGTATAGACATACATACGGTCGCCCGCTACCATCGGGGCGGGATCGCTGGTAAACCAGGTCTGCACGAAAGGATTCTGTGCGGTTGCCATCATGGCCGTCAAGGCCAGTGCAGCGGTAGTAAAGATTTTTTTGTTCATTGTTGGTTATGTTGGTTTTAAGCTTTCAGCGCTTTTATTGGTGACAAAGTTACGAAGTTTTTTCTAATCCACCTAATCCCACCTATTATTATACGAAACAATAAAACTATTTGAAACATAATCGAAAAAGTATCCGTGGCATCCACGAAATCCGTGTTCGCTATAAAGACAAAAAAGGCAGGCATGCCTCAATGTGCATGCCTGCCCGTTTGTTAAGTATGTTGTAAGCAGTGCTTACTTCTTGATCACCTTCTCCACGCGAACAGTACCGTCGCTCATGTGCTTCTTCACAATCTGGATGCCCTTCTGGGCGGTGATGATGCGACGACCATTCAGGTTGTACAGCTCGATAGCGCGAACCTTAGCAACAGGAGCAGCGTCGATGTTGGTAACAAACTCCTGATGTGCCTTACCGTAGTCAAAGCCAGCGACAGGAGCGGTCATCCAAAGCTCAACATCCTCGAAGAATGCCTGAGAAGTATTGCCATAGTAGAAGCCAACAGTCAGCTTACCATCAACAATCTCTACCTCCTCGAAGTCGCCACTTGCAGTCAGATAACCTGCGAAATCAGACTCACGGTCAACGGCTGCACCCGGCTCAATCTCTGGTGAATCAGAAGTTCTGTAGTAAGCGCAAGTGCCGCTGTCCTCCCAAGAGTTACCGTTGTCATTGCACTTTACCTTGATTGTATAGATACCTGCGGGCAGGTTCTCTACAGTCTGCTCAACCATTGCATAGGGGTTGGGGTGCCATCCAGCGTGGATGTCGCAATCCTCAGGATAAGGAGTGTTTGCGCTGTGGTTCTGGGCACTATCCCAAGAGCTCCATGCAAAGCCATTGCCCTGGACGCTGGTCCAACCGAGTACTTCGGTAGAATAAGCAGGTCCATAGATGTTCGGGTTCTTGAAGAACACGCTCAAGTCGTAAGAAGGACTCGTCTCAGCTTCAGGATCGTCAACAAAGAGCTTAGGCTCAGCGCTTGCAAGATCGGTAAGGATGATACCCTTAGCACGAGAAATAATAACATCGGCAATCTGGTCGTTGTCACCGAGTTCTGCATCAGCAGCAGCAATCTCAGGAGCATTATTGTCAAGACCGAGGCTCTTCAGCAGTTCAACACCGCGACGGAGACGCTCGTGAAGAGCAGCATAACCAGTGGTAATCTGCTGCCAGCCCTTAGTTGACTTACCGGTGGTAAGCATCTTAGAAGCCATGAGATTTGCATTCGAGATCTCTGCGTTAGCAGTAGCCAGAGCATCATCGTCCTTCAGAACGTCGAAACTGTAATTCGTTTCCCAAATAGGATCTTCTTCATCGCCTGTGTTGATCTTCTCCGACTGAGCGTGATACTTCGTAGCCGTAGTCTTCAAATCCTTAAAATAAGAGGTATTAAGGAACAATACATTATAACCCTCAGCTTCAGGATCTTCATACTTAGCAATCAGGTCAAGAGTCTCCTTGATGGCCTTGTCATAAGAATCGCAAGCAGCCTTGTGATCATTAGCGACCTTCACAGCAGCACCGAGTTCAGCAGTCTTAGCCACATAGACAGTAGGAGCAGTGTAGTTTACTTTGTTGGTCTCCACCTCGTCAATGAGGTTCTTCAGAGCAGTCATAGCCTCACCGTCATAGCGGCCGTCATTCTCAGAAGAAGCAGTAGCAATCTCATCGTAAGCATCCTTTGCAGCCTGCAGAGCATCATTCAGGTTCTTGGTCTCAACAATACCCAGTACGTCGGGGATAAATTCCACCTTCACGTCACCGATAGCATTACCGTCATTGTAGCCAGCAGGATTACCATCCAAGTTACCAGCAACCAGACGAATGACGAAGTTGCCAGACTGAGCAGGAGTGAATGCGATGTCGAAAGCAGTATATTCCTTATTCTCTTTAACACGACCTTCAACAACCTTAAAGTCCTCAGCTAAGATACCTTCCTCGTCTAAAATCTCACCAGTCTCAGGATCAACAGCGTCCTCAGTCAGAACCTGAGCACGGAGCGAACGGTTGGGCTTATCTTGGTATGCATCCCACTGAGCGCTCTTCAGCGTCAGGTGATAGGTAGTACCACCCTGCAACTCCAACTTGTGATCTTCCACAAGGCCGTAGAGAGCAATACCAGCAACAGCACTACGCTGAGCCAGATAGAGCACGTCAGCAGCATAACCTGCCTGTCCATGCTGCAGACGGCTACCAGCACCTGCGCTTGCTTCCTGCAAGGTTTGTACATCATCAGCAGAAGCTCTGTCGGCTGTAGTCTTCCAACCAGCGCCATTAGCATCATCACCTTCGCTTGTGAAGTTAGAAGCATAGATGACAGCAGGCTCAGCCTCAGAAGAAACGGGGCCGAAGCTATACTTCACGACGATGTCCTCTTCAAGGCCATATTCAGCGCCCTTCTCACCCCAGGCCTGAGAAATAACGAGATCTTTTGGACCCTTCAAAGGCTCGGTAGAAGTGCGTGCCAGCTTAATCACCTTTGCAGACTCGCCATTAGCAGAAGCTCTCAAGGTCTCGGTGCCTAACTTAGCTACGATAGAAGAAACTTTCACGTTCTGGTTGAAGGTCAAAGTAAACTCACTGAAATCAGCGGGGAGGTTGAACGAACCAGCTTCGGGAGAAATCTCAGCAAGCATAGGAGCACCCCAGAGGTAAGACACATACTCACCGTCACCCAGAGACTCCTGGAAGGTTGCCTCAAGACCACTGAACTCAGGTACAGGCTGACCCTCAAACTTACCAGCGGTGAAGAGCAGCTGATGCTCAGCATCCGTAGGATTCTTAAAGGCAACCTTCACCACTTGATCTTCACTCTCCACCAACGGAGCAGACTCAGCCAAGAAGATATACAGATTACCATTGCTGAAGCCCTCCACAGAGAGGATCTCACAAGCCTTACCATCAACAGTTACAGTAGCACAACTGTTGTCGTAAATCAGAGTCTTGGTCAGAGCGTTCTTCACCAGTTCCTTCATGTTGGTCATACCAGCAAGGTCAACCTGAATCACGTCGTAGCCAGCACTGATCTTAACATTAGACAGAGGATTGCTGCCACCGAGGTCAACGCCAAATTCGATATTATCGAAGTAGAACGAGACGCCGCCATTACCAGGCACCCAACCATTGTCATCAGCATTACGCTCATCACCGTTGTTCAGGTCAAATGCGATGCTCTGGAAGTCATCCACGCCGATTTCGCCCTCCCAAGAGAACTGTTTCCACTCAGTACCAACGGTAAACTCGCTAATGAAGCCACCCTTCCACTCACGGGGCTGAGCCTGTGCAGAAGTGGTCACATGAGAAGCCTTATCAGCCTTAATCGACATATTCAACTTCCACTTGGTGCCCTTAGCAAGTACCTCGTCACTCTTGATGTAGAACTGAGTGTGCCAAGTCTCGGTGGGGCTGTCAAAAGAAGTCACCTTGAAGCACTTGCCGCTTACGCCACCTTCAACCACCTCAGGACGCTCATTTGCAGTACCACCGTTGTTGGGGCCATCGAAAGAAACGGGGAAGCTCTCGAGGTCAGTACCCTCAGCATCACCATTGTTAATCATAGAGAGGATACCAGTAACAGGCTTCACGGTACCTTCCATGTAGAAGGCCTTCACGATGCCGCTACCACCCCAGTTCACCTTAATACAGTTCAGGTGAACATACTCCAGATCGGAAACGTCAATTGAACCCTTGCCATCCTCACCGATGACCAGCATGCGCTGCAGCGTTGCACCACCGTGGACATCATAGCCCTCAGCACCCGGCTCAATGGGCTCGGGACGGTTCATCAGGACGCGGAGCTGCAAACCGGGAGTACCCTCAGCATAGAAGGTCTTCGTACCGGTCAGGTCGGCATACCAGAGATAATACACGTTGGTGTTACCGAACACCACATTACCACCCTCCAACTGTTTGTAGAGGTTGTTCTCACAATTGAACGTGGCGGTGCCATCATCGATGGCTTCGGGCTCTTCCACTACAGTGGCTCCAGCCTCCCAACCAGTCCACGCCTTGAACATAGAAGCATCAAGCTCAGCCTGATAGATCTTCTGTGCCATTGCGCTTGATGCGCCCACAACTGAGAGCACCAAACCAAGAAGAATCATGTAAGTTTTCTTCATGTTGAAACGTTTTTAAGTTAATACTATAATAAATAAATAAAGGTTTTGTCGAAATGACGGTGCAAAGATAAAGCCCTTCCAGCGAAAGGACTTTACAATTTGTCTCAACGTTTTTCGTTTTTGTAAAGCAGAAATTGGGGTATATTATTTCACAAGCACTTTGACAAAAAATATGAACTCGCCCATACTACAGCGAGTATGAGCGAGTTCTGAATGAAATCTAACTTCTAAATGAAGTTCAGCGGTTACTTAATCACGACCCTGAGCTAAAGCTCGAGCTCGTTCTTTGACCTAAAGGTGCAAAGCGGCATAGCCGAGCGCACGCTCGATAGAGCCTGAGCGAGCTCAGCTCTATTCTCACTTAATCACGACCTTGCGACCATTGACGATGTTGAGACCCTTCTGGAGTTTCTCCATCTTCTGACCGCGGAGGTTGTAGATGGTGCCATTGAACTGCTTGCTTGCAGCGATGGTGTTGATGCCCACGGTCTGACCCTCACCAAGCTCTGCGTCGATGAAGTAGATGTGGCAACCCTTCGTGTTGTAAACAATCACGTCGCAAATGTCAGCACCCTCAACTGCGGGAACAGCCCAAGTCTGCTCAGCGTATGCAGTAGGAGCAGCCACCTCGTTGCCAGCGGGATCCTTCAGGATGTCGCCACGAGAACCATCAGCATTGCTGATGAACAGCTGTACGCCACGTGCATCACCAATCTTATGAGTCTCAACGCCCATAGAGATCTCGGTGCCGAGCTTCACGTTCTTGATCACGAAGCAGTCAACATCCTTGCCGCCGCCACCGAGCCAGAGGTAAGCACCACCATTGTAGTCACCGAGACTTGTGCTAGGATAGTTCACAGCGATAGCGAGTGAACGTGCTGCGCTATAGATAGCATTGAACTCCAAGCCCTTCAGCTCCTCAATCACAACGCCATTAGCGGTCAGCTCACCACCCTCGGCAATAGTTGCCCAGAAGCAGTTGTCCTTAGAAGCCTCAGTAGGCTGACCGTCAGCCTCAGCGTCAGCCTTCTTCTCAACGTCACTCCAGCCAACAGTCTTGCTTGCAGCAGCATCAGCCTTCAGGTTAGCTACAGTAGCCTCACTCCACTTCGTGAAGTTCCAAGTGTGAGCCACCTCAGGAACAGGATACGGAGTAGGATTAACAGCAGGATTCAGCGTCTTGGCTGCATCAGCAGGAATCTCGAACTTGATGTTGTCGAAGATGAACTCAGTAGCCACCTTGTTCTTAGCCAGGTTAAAGGCGATGGTCTGGAAGGTCTTCAGGAAAAGAACCTCACCAGCCTCGTTCTTATTCTCGCTACCATCGCACTCTGCGGGTACGGTGCCTTCCTTCTCGTAGGTCTGCCACTCGGTGGTGAAGCTACCGCTGCCAGCGCATGCCCAGTGGATGTACTGACCCGGCTCAGCATGTGCCTGAGTGTCGAAGTCACCAGCCTTATCGGCCTTGTAGTCGAACGAAAGCTTGAACTTCGTGCCAGCAGGCAGCTGATAAGGCAAGCGGATGAAGAACTGGCTGTCCCAATCCTGTGCGGGGCTGTCAGCAGACTGTACCTTCACAGCCTTGCTGCCATCCTTACCGATACCAGCGGTAGTGATAGCCACGAACGGACCACCGACGCCCTGCTCAGTCACATAGAAGCACTGAGTGTCGTCGCCCTCCATGTCGCCATTGACAATGAGGTCGATCCACTCATCAACAGGCTTAGGCTGCTGTGCCCAAACACCGAAGTTGTCGAAGTAGTACTCAGTAGCGGTCTTCTCCACAGCGAGGTTGAAGGCAATGCTCTGCATACCAGTGCCACTACCATTACCATTGTCGCCCTTAGCCATAGCGTCATCGACAGTGATGTCGGTAGAGAAGTGCTTCCACTCGGTGGTGAAGTTCACGTCGCCGATAGCTGCCCAGTGCAGGTATTCACCTGGCTCGGCATGAGCCTGAGTAGAAGCATTAGCGGCCTTAGAAGCAGCATAGTCGAACTCAACGTGCAGCTTAGCACCTGAAGGCAACTTCTCGTTCAAACGAATCCAGAACTGAGTGTCCCAATCCTGTGAAGGATTGTCGGCAGACTTCACCACGATACCGCGGCTGTTGTCCTTACCGGCCATAGTTACGATAGTAGAATTAACGGTTGCGCCGTTAGCCTCCTTAGTGAAGAAGCTCTCAACGCCCTCGCCAGCGAGGTTACCGTTGGCAATCATGTTCGTCCAGCCCTCAGGAACCTCCACCTCAGGAGCATCCTCCTCAGGAGCGGGGAACTTAACAAGACGGAAGCGAGTGAACGACATCCAGTTGTGAACAACAGAGGTCACACCACGAACGCCAATCTTAATGTTACCAGCCTCAGCCATCTCGAACTCAACAGAAGCATCGCCCCAGCCACGTCCGAACAGACCGCCCTGAGCACCAATAGCAGCAATCTTAGTTGTGTTTTCACCTGCGAACAGGTTCAAATCGACATCAGCAGAAGCACGACCAGCGACGGTCAGCAGATACTTACCAGCAGGCAGCGTGATGGTCTGCTCAAGAGCAACGTCCCAAGCACTGGCACCCCAGTCGCCACCGTCGAAGTACTTGTAAGCAGAGTTACCCTCGCCATCGGTGAGAGGCTCACCGTCGAGAATACCCAGAGAGCCACCAGAGCCTTCGCCCTTCACCACAGCCCAAGGCTCAGCAATAGCCTCCTGTGCGTTCGGATTAGCGATAGAGTCGGTGCAGTTGCGAGCAGTACCAACCACGCCCTCCAGCATAGCGTTAGACTCAACGAACTGACGGAATGCCTTGTCGATAGCGCCAATCTTAGCCTTTGCATCAGCAGCGCTGGTAGCCTCAGCAGTCAGCGTAGCCTCGGCAGCAGCCTTCTTGGCAGCAGCAGCATAAGCATAAGCATCGAAGTTGAACTCAGCCTTAGCAGCCTTAGCAGCAGCAAGAGCCTCGTAGTCGGCCTTGGCAGCGGTGAAGGCGGTAGTAGCATTGGTCAGAGCAGAGATAGCTGCCTTATAAGTATCAGCAGAAGGCTCAGCGATCGTCTCGTAGTCAGAAATAGCCTTCTCAAGAGCGGTCTTCTCCTCACCAGTTACAGCAGCATAGGACTCGTTATCCTTAGCAGCCTTGGCAGCAGCAAGAGCAGCTGTGTAAGCAGGCTCAAACTCATCAGCAGGAATATCCTTGGTTACATAAGTGAGCTGGAAGTTATCCCAGATACACCACAGGTTGGTGTTGTTCTCCAACTTAGCACCAATGGTAATCTGACCATCCTCGAAGAGCGTGAACTCGATAGGTTCGATGGTGTAGAGACCCTTGCTGAACGAAGCAGAAGCATCGCTCATAGAGTTCTCAGAACCATCCTTAACGGGGAATGTACCAGTCTTGTCGTTTGCATAGAATACGGGCAGGTTGTCATTGTCAGAACCATCCTGACGATAGAAGCCCTGAGCAGTCATCTTATACTTACCGGCAGGAGCGTTGGCAATTACCTGGCTCAGTGTGAAGAGAGAGTGGAATGACTCAGCGCAGAGATTCTCGTTAGCGCCACCAGCGAGGTTCTGATTATCAGCTACGATAGTCCATGCGGCTCTGCTTGCTTCACGGCTGAAGTTCGGGTTCTGAATCAGGAATGTAGCATCAACAGGATTCTCAGCTGTTGCATTGGCGAATGCGGCCAGACGCTCTTCAGCAGTAATGAACTTCCAGTGAGCGTTCTCAGCAGTCTCAGGCATTGCACCTACAGTAGTAGTGGTTGCCTCGCCGCCGTCCCAGAACAGCACGTTTGTGCCATCGGTAGAGAGCGTGAACACGCCTTCCTTACCCTCAACGGGAGTAATTGTCCAGTTGCTGAGATCACCATTGTCAACATAGCCGTTGAAGCCAAGGTGCTTGCCAGCATAGAGAGGAGCGCTCTTCAGCTCGTACTTACCATCAGCCAGCACAGCCTCGAACTCAATACCGCCAGTCTTGGCGATAGAAGCACGAGTACCCCAGTTGTTAGCACCTACGATGAAGCCCTGAGCAGCCACATTATACAAATAGTACTTGCCCTCAGCGATAGGAGCGTGGAACGGAGCCTTGTAGCTGACGAGCAGGTTACCAGAATTCAGCTCATAGATATCGTTGTACTTCTTCAGAGTACCTTTCACGATTACCTCGGCACCAACTTCGATAGCATCAAGAGCGAGACCTTCCATGCTCAGGCCCTTGTAGCACTCGAACTGCTGGCTTTCCTCAGTACCATCGGCAGAGATCCAGTAAGTAATATAGCTCTTAGTGGCATCCTCTGCATCAATATTGACCTTCTCAATCTTAGAGATGATACCCTTCACAAATACTGAATCGGTCAGAGCCTCACCAGCCTCAATCAGCTCAATAGCCTTAGCCACGTCGTAAGCGGTCTCAGCAGTATTGGCAATATGAACGGGCTCTGGCTCAGGCTCAGTAGCATACGTTGTTGTCTCATCGTTCTTGTCAGCAATTGTCACAGCAACGCTGTTCATCTGAGTATTGCCAGCAACGGCCAGCACAAGGTTTGTTGAATTGCCTTCCCATGTACTTGTTGCAGCAGCCTCTCCATTAAAGGTGTTACCAGCATTCCACTTGCCCTGATTTATCTCAGCCTTAGTGATAGCCTTACCCTCAGGAGCGACAATAGTCATTGTGCCACCATACATGCGGAGCTGAGGACCATTGTTGGTGCTCCAATAACGGTTGGCGGTACCACTAGCGTTAGGAGTCACAGTCATAGCTACGCCATCAACAGTATTCACCTCTTCAACTGTGATGTCACCCTCATTTCCACTATTTGATGTTGCGTGGTTAGAAGCGTTGAAGTCGAATGTAACGACAACAGGCTCAGCAACTGCAGGCTTTGCAGTCAACAACAGATACCAAACAGTACCCTTATTGTTATTGTCCCAAGGCAGGCAGATGCAATTCAAATCCTGCTTGTCAAACTGAGTCAAATCCACTTCAATAATACCATTCTCGTCAGCCTGAACATCCATGAACACATACTTACCAGCATCACCTTCTGCATAGTCACCAGCATTTTGCTGAGCATCAACCTCATGGTTCATGTAGATCACGAGCTTCAGCTGGGGTGAAGTTACAATTGTAAGTTTGCTATAAGCAGAGAGATCAGCAATAACATCCTTAGTTCTCTGGCCAACGACCACGTCACCATTACCAAGCACAATGGGATGTCCATCAGTACCTAAGCCAATTCTCGGCTGGAGAGTAGAGAACACTTCAGTGAAATCAACGAATTCACCTTCGGGCTTACCAGGATCTTCCTCATAAACAATATCAGGAATCTCAACCGACTCATTCTCGGGATAAGTTTCCAGATAAACAGCGTTAATCACAGCCTCACCAGGAGCTGCAGCATTGTTACCAGAAAGACAGATTTCGTCACATGCCAACAAGTATTCGTTGTAGTCATTGGGGTAAAGAGTCTTCAGAGTATCAGCCAAGATAAACTCGTTTACACCATCCTTAGCATAGAGAGTTAAATTAGAACCGCCCTTGTAAATCAAAATACGGAACTGATCACCGCTCTTAATGTTACAGTCAACAACCAGTTTTTTGTACACAGAGATGTCGCCTGAAGGCAGACCAATATTCTTCAACTGGTTATAATAGGTTGTAGACCACGTGAAAGTCTTTGTGTCAGCATTCCAAGTGGTATTGGTGTTGCTAGGATTCTCAAAGGTAGCATACACTTTTTCACCCTCATCATCATACGTCTCAAGATAGACATCATTGATTACGGCTTCACCAGGTGCAGCGGCATTGTTACCGGAAAGACAAATTTCGTCACAAGCCAACAGATACTCGTTGTAGTCATTCGGATAGAGGGACTTCAACGTGTCAGCCAAGACAAACTCGTTTACGCCATTCTTGGCATAAAGAGTCAAATTAGAACCGCCCTTGTAAATCAAGATGCGGAACTGATCACCGCTCTTGATCTCACAGTCAACAACAAGTTTTTTGTACTTTGTAATGTCACCAGTCGGCAATCCAATGTTGCGCAACTGATTGTAGTACGTTGTTGACCATGTGAAGGTCTTCGTCTCAGCAGTCCAACTAGTGTTGGTGTTGCTGGGATTCTCAAAGGTGGCGTGGACTTTTTCAGTCTTTGCCTGTGTTGTCAATACGCCTAGCGTACATAACAACAGCATGAGAATTACTTTCGTAAAACTTCGCATAATTAAACGTTTTTAGTTAATAAAATAAAGTTTATAAATAAAGGTGAATAATATTCGGTGCAAAGTTACAGTATATAATTGGTAGTAGTTTCCCCGCACGTCTCATTTTCTTTCTCTTTTGTTTCAAGAATATAAGACAGTCACCTAAGGAGCCAGGAAGTCAAGGAGTCAAGGTGATGACAGACGAAGGAGTAAGTGAATTCTTATTTCAGGGAGACAACTTTATAATCGTCGATGGTGCGACGGTCTTGACTGATATTCAGACCTACGGCCACCACTGAACGAGGATCAGACGCGAAACGGGCAGCATAGTCTTTTTGAATGATTTGATCGACAGCCTCAGCAGCAGTCTTCCCATATTTCAGTTCGAGGATATAGATAACGTCAGACAATTTCAGCACGATATCCATACGACCGTCGGCCGTCTGACTCTCAGCCTCCACGTCGGCACCATAGCCCATCAAAGCGGCATAGATGAGCGACTGATAGAGCTGCTCGTTCTGATTCTTATCAGTAATGCTATAAGGTATGCCAGCATACCAGCGTCGGACAAGCTCAACAAACTCGTCGATAGTAATATCCTTTCGGCGAAGACGCTTGTAGGCACTACTTAGCGATTCTAGACTTCCCACGTAGTCCTCCATATAGTATTTGTACAACGACTTGGAAAAGCCCTCCCGAACCTCAGCATTGGGGAAACCCAAAATGAACTCGTTCTCAGCAGGGTCATATTCCTTCAGCGTCAGATAACCACTCTGGAACAGCACGGGAATGGGGTCGCTGATGCGCTCGGTAGGCGCATCGAAACGATCCAGACTAGCACGGTAGTGTTCTATCTGCTGGATGCTGATATCGTGTTTGCGCATCACGTTGACAAGCATCGTCGGGGTGCCTGTGGAGAACCAGAAGTTCATGATGTCACCCATCGCGAAGGCATTGACCAGGCTCCAAGGACAATAGACATCGGTAAATCCAATAGAGAAGTGATAGCCGTCGTACATTTCCTTCAGTTTAGCCACAACATCGTCGTAGGTATAATTCATGCCATAACGATGGTACAATTGGTTCATCTTCTCAGTTAGCTGTTCAATGTCTGGCTTCAACTGAGTGAGCAGTTCCTCCTCGGTGATACCGCAGACAGCATCGTATTCAGGATTAAAGGTGAGCTGCTGCAGGTTATTCAACTCACTAAAGACAGAGAGCTGAGAGAACTTCGAGATACCTGTCAAAAAGACAAAGCGAAGATATTGTGCCTGCGACTTCAGCGGCGAGAACAGCGAACGAACCCGTTGGCGCATGAAATCCTGAAAGTCAGGATCGTTGATCGTGTCAAGCATCGGAGCGTCATACTCGTCAACAAGTACAACCACTTTCTCGCCTGTCTGTTCATAGGCTGTCTGGATCAAGGTTGTCAAGCGGGCATCGTAGTTGGTGGGATCCTTAGGGTCGGTGATTCCAAACCGTTTTTCCTGCTGTTCCAGTATGGCATTGATGGTGCCATGCACCAAACTCCTGTCAAAATACTTTCCGTTTGACAAGTCAAGTCGGATGACTGGGTGTTTCCTCCAGTCTTTCTCCTTATTATATATATACAAGCCCTCGAACAGCTCCTTACGTCCCTCGAAGTAGCAGCGAAGGGTATCCACCAACAGCGACTTACCGAAGCGACGCGGACGACTCAAGAAGAAGTTGACGGTATCTGTCGATACCATCTTATACACATATTCTGTCTTATCCACATAGACCGCGCCGCGCTCACGAATCCAGTCAAACGACTGTACGCCCACGGCGTAGCCTCTTCTCTTCTTTTCTTCGTCCATAACGGTCTTGCTTTATTACACGATGCAAAGTTACATATTTTCTTTCACACTTCCAAATTTTTATGAGATTCAAAAGCGTCGTCCCACCCTCACGGGTAAGACGACGCATCCAATAACTACGCTCTCAAATACGTTAAAAGAGCGTGTATAATAACAACTACTAACTAAACGTCTGTTTTATTCTTCCTCGTCCCAGAGGCTGGGGCCGCCAATAAAGGAATCTTCACGGCTGTCAGCCTCCTTGATGCCTCCACTCTTGGCGTTACCTTCTTCGTTCAATGAGACGCAAATCATTTCTTCCTCGTCAACGAACATGTTCTTCACACGAGGTACTATATATATCTTTTTCATATCTTTTCTATTTTTGAAACGAATTAATATTAATTACGCACCCTTACTTCATCAGAACTTTTTTACCAGCAATGATGTTCAGGCCCTTGGTGAGCTTGTTCATGCGCTGGCCGTTGAGGTTGAAGATAATGCCATTGTTCTTGGCCACCTTCACAGTCTGGATGCCAGTAACCTCTTCTTCTTCCACGTCGCCGAAGGGAAGGAACAGACGAGCACTCGCGCTCTTGTTCACAATCTTCGTCTTGTCAATATATGCCTTGTTGGCACCGATATTCACAGCATCATCACCAGTACAGCCCTCGGTGTTCCACAACTTATTAGCACTCAGAATCAGGAAATTAGTACCAGCAGGAGCGGTAGTTGCTGTATATGTACCAATCAGGCCATTGTTTTCAACAGGAGCAGTTTCTTGCTTATATCCAGCTTTAAAGAAATAAACTGCTGTTTCAGGGCGAACACTTCCCCAATATTGTTGTTTTGCCTCTAATGTCTTATAGAAATAAGGCTTACCAGCTTCCATTACTCCTTCAAACTCAGAGATAGCAATGCTTCCTGACGTCATACCAGTAATTTCATACAACTGGGCTCCACAGCACACAGCAGAATATGGCAAACAAATTGTACCAAAATTATCATACACGGGTGTTTCCTCGTTTGTAAAAGTACGCTTATAGTCACCAGAAGTATTTGGCAGAGTATTAGTAAAGAAAGCACCACCGATGGTGAAATCACCAGAAAAACCGAACGCCTTTAATTTTGTTATGTCAAGAGACTTGCACTCAGAACCATCGCCGAATTTATCAGTATTAGCCAGCCACTGAAGATCAACAATGGCAATTCGTTGCTCGTTCCAAATGTTCATCCACATTGTGCCTGTATGGGTAACATAATTTCCATTATTGTAATCGTCTCCACGCATTGAAGAGCCATTATCATCATTTACGAATACGCTACCGCCCGTATCATTATCTTCATTACCATATCTTGTACAATTTCGCTTTGTATAGAAAATCAGATACTTATAGCCAGAGGCATCAAATGGAGTAGAGAATTGCCATTTAGCCGTTTCAGTCCAATAAGGAGCATAACCACGTGCATCACGAACAAAACGCGTATCATCGTCTTTGGAAACTGCAGCATCACCATCAAACACCAAATCATCCCAGCCGAAATAGTAAGGATCGTTTATTGGTAATTGTTGTACGTCCAAAGTATAGAACTGCCACTCACCAGATGTATTATAATGCGTCACGTGATTTGCCCAATATCCATTTGGGGTAATTCCCAAATAGCCTTGACCAGCAGCAACTCGATCACCTTCATTTCCATTTGGCTTATCATTATAATTGCCCTCAGCAACACCAAGATTGCGAATAGAATACTTACCATTACCAAGTGCTGTTACAGTCCAGAGGGCACCATCCTGCTGCTCACCTTTACTGCCACTCTTATTAATATTAGAGAGATAAGTATGAGACCATACGCTTGCATTGATATATCCTTTAGAGACGTTGCTTGAGTTAAAAAGCTGCATAAAATAGCTTCCTGAATGCTCCGTATCTTCCTCAAATTTAATCGTCCAAGCATAATCATCAATTTCCGAAACATCCTTAAAGGTCAAAGAACCATCAGTAGCAGATAGAGGGCCACATAAAACCATTCCATTCTGCACTACGACAAACGGATCCGTGGAAGCCAAAGCCTCATCAAAAGTAATTGGATTACCAAGAGCCTTCACTTCACGATACAAAGGATCAGGACCTTCGAGATATACATTTGTTAAGCCTACTGATCCACTACCACTATTCCAACCTCCAAAGCTTATGTGAGTAATTTTAGACATATCTAAAGATTGCGTCTCCTCACGATCTGCGAAATTGATATCTTTCTGTCCTACAGAGTAAAAAGAAATGGTTTTAACTGCCGTACTACCATTCATGAAACAAATACGATAGGGATTTGTATAGTCACTCGTTGTCAAATGAATAGAAGTGTAATTAACCAATTCGCCATTTGGGAATGTAAAAATAGTCATCAAATTGTTTGTACTTCCCGTCCAACTGTAGGTATTGTTCCCAGAATTCCAACTACCATTCGCTGCCGGCGTATTGAACGTCGCATTCAGCTTCAAAGCATTTGCACTTCCCACTCCCAACACACAGAGTGTTAGAGCGAGCAATAGTTTTGTAAATCTTTTCATAATGAATAAAATTTATTTGTTAGTTTGTTAATATTAAGCAACTACATATATAATAAGTGGTATAAATACCGCGTGCAAAGGTAGCGCAAGTTCATGAGACGGACATGCAACATTGTATCTTTGACTTTTCTATATGTCTCATACCGTGATTTTTGTGCACAAAACTGCAAAATTTGACAGAAAGCAGACTCCTAAACAGCGGATTTTCAGTCCTTCTACGAATTTCTTGTTTTGCCTACAGATTTAAAGGATTTCTTGCGTCCCTTCGGTGGCAAGCGAGCGAGCTCGAGCAATCGGATTTATGTCACCGCCGAGGCGATGAAAGCTGCATCGTGTAGCTATTCCAGCAACTGAAAGCATAAAAATTTGGAAGTATGGAAGAAAAAACGTAACTTTGCATGCAAATTGCCTGAAATTAAAAAGAAACAAGATAATGAATAATGCAGAATTTTGGGATTCAGTTTGGTTCACCTGCATAATCCTGTGTTTTTTAACAAAAACAGGAAAAACCCCTCTGCTGATGTCTTAGCTCTTCGAGCTTTTGTGTCGCTGTCATGGCTTTGTGCCTGTGAGCAAGCTCCTGCACAAGCCACGACATCACCACACATTGCTACGCAACGTAAGACATCTTCAGAGGCAAAAACACCGCTTCGCTAAAAAACATTTTTTCCAAAACAAAAGCCTTGAATTTACCCAGCTCCACATCCACTGTCCGCAGGTAATCCCCTCCTTTTGGAGGGGTTGGGGGAGGCCCCGTTTTTTCAGCCCGAAGGGCGGGGTTTTTGCTCTGATGCAGTCTGTGCTTTGTGAGCAAAGCCATGATGGCTACAGGGCTTGCGTGAAAGCTTGCTTTCAAACGCAGAGCCATGGAGGCAGCATAGGGGCCGTAGGCCACAGGCTGCATCAGAGTGTTTTTCTTGTTTTTGTCTTCTATAACAGTCTGCAAGCGAACACAGGTATTTACTGGTGAGCCCTAATTTGACTGTTTTCATTCCGCAAGATGCGATTGTCTCTCTGCCTATACAAGAGAATTAGATGGCACTTAACGATTGAAAGCATGGCTTTTACTGTTGAATTCTCTAGAGAATTTGGGAGAGAAAGGCGTTTCTTGGGTCATTATCTCTAGAGAGACTTCCGAATTCTCTCGAGAATTCAAGAGAAAGGAGCATGGAAACGACTGGAAAGCGTATGAGGAACACAGTCAAAACTCATACAGAAGTTCTGACAATTCAGTCCTTGAGAGGCGATAATCTTCTGACAACCTTCTGTCAACCTCTGACAACCTCAAACAGGTTGCAAACCCCTTTGTACACTAGGGTTTTGACAACCTGACAACCTTTTATAAAAAAAACAGTATATAAACGAAGAAAATCATTTCTTTTGGAGGGGAACGAATTTGAATAATTACCATAATTCTGGCCACGAATATGAATAATAACTCAAAATCGTTTCCAAAAAATCAAAGCGGCAGAGCCGAGTCTTCAAATTCGTTTCCAATAAAAAAGAGTGCCGTAGGGCACTCCTTAAAAAGAACCGGAAAGGGTTAGCGGACAGTGGCGCTGACGTAGGCCTTGCCGGCAGGCTTGTCCTGATCTTTGTCGAAGAGGGGACTGTACCTGCCCTCGGGCATGTCGCTGAGCACATAGACGGTGCAACGGCGGCCGGCCTCGACCTTATCCACAGTGGCGGTGTTGACAGCGGTGGCAGCCACATCGAGCAAGGCACCCAGCAGACCCTTGGTGTTCGTATAGATGCTGGTGTCAATGCTGATCAGGCCCTCACGATGGTAGAGGGTCTCGCCACTCTTCGTGGAACGGAGGATATATTCCACACCAGCGGTAACCGAACCCCCCACGCTGTTACGCTTCCACGACTTGATGATGGTGAACATGGCGGCGTCGGCTCCCAGCACATTGCGGAACTGGGAGAGGTTGCCCTCAAGGAACTGCTCCGAATCGTAGGCACTCTCCGTCTGGAACATCTCCATCGTCATGAGCGGCGAATAGACATAGTAGCCCTTCTCGCAGAGGGGAGCATAAAGCGTGGTATAGAAATAGTCCTTGGCCTCGACATGCGTGGTCTGATTGATAGGCGGCATGACGGCGATGGCCAAAGGTTTCTCCTCGTACATTTTAGGATATTGCTCAGCGCGTGTGATACGCTCGGCACAGGATGACAGGAGTGCTGTCACCAAAGCAAGGATGAGGTACTTTTTCATTTTTCCAACTGCTTAATGATTCTTGAAATGAACTTCTCCGACTCAGGATAGGCCTTGACTTCGGCTCGCAGGAGCTGCAGCCCCTGCTCTTTCTTACCTGCCTTGACGAGCAGATAGCCATACTCGGCGTTGACACCAGGAGGCACCGTTTGACGGAGGCCTTTCTGGTTGTTGATCACCTTCTCATACTGCTCCATCGCCTTTGCCAGCGACTCCTCGGTGGCTCGCTTGGTGTAGGTGTAGGTGGCATCCTCAGAGTCATACCACGAATAGAGGGCCTGCTGCGACTCGCACGAGGCCAAGGCTATCACGCAGACAGCCCCTAACAGTAGCTTCTTCATGGCAGATTGATCACTTTGGTCTCCTGAACTGACAGGAACAGCTGCTTCTGATAGACCACCTGGCCATTGAAGCGCACGGTGAGGTTGCGGCGGCCTGGCGTCACACCATACTGTGTGCCCTTACGGTTGGCCGTCTTGGGTTTCACCACGAAGGCGTCGAACTGGGTGTCATCGACGGTGACCTGTACGGTCTTCTTTCCATCGCCATAGACGTTCTTATCGCCTACGAACACCAGGAAAGCCATGTCTTCCTTGCCACTCTGCTGGGCAACGGGATAGTTGGTCTTGCAGCTGGTCATAAGGCCGACCACTGCAAGCAGGAGGAATAAAATCTTTGTTTTCATCACTCGTATGATTATTTGATTTCTTCAATGTAATAGTCAGCCAGTTTATTGGCATCGATAGCCGTATCGCCGGTATAGGTTATAAACGAGAACTCAGTCTCAGGCGTATCACCACCTGTAGCCTCAACCTTCACCGTACCAATCTGTTTTCCAGGCAGTTCAATCATCACACCCGTCTGTGGGTTTTTCACTTTACGTCCTTTGGTCTTCACGGCAAAGGTGTCGCCCACCTTGATGCCCTGACTGGCACCGCCGGCAATGAGCTGTGAGTCGCTGTCGTAGGTCAGGAAGAACGTGCGCCAGGGCTTGTCGGTACACTTGTTGATGATGTTCTCCACCAACTGGCCGATGGCCTCAGAGATGGCCTTGTCGCTCAGCGTGGCATCATAGCCAGCCTTGCCGCCTACGCCCAACGTGCTGCGGGTGGTCACCTCGGCTGAGCCTTTCGCCTCGTCAGAATAGATGATGAGACCCGTAGAGACATCCACCAGACGGATGGCTACGGCAGCCTCTACCACCTGCATCTTCGTACTGGTGAAGACACCTTCCTTCCCCACGTTCTTACGGCCAAACTCGGTGACGGAACCGATAATCATATAGTCGGCACCGATAGTCGAGAGACCGTTGTCGCTCTTCTTGGCTTCCTCCAGGAGGGTGGCAAGGTCGCTGCGCTCCAGCAGCAGGAACTTGTCAGAGGCGGCCAACTTAGCCGAAAGGATGTCGAGTGCCTGCTTGCCGATGGGGTCGTTCTCCTTGTCGTAGAACACGCCCTTGGCATACTGCGTCTCATTACTGAAGCGGCCGATGGCCACCTTTCTCTTAATCACCTTGCCCGCAGTGGATAGCTCCTTCTTCACGGGCTCTACCACCGTCACCTTGCGCTGTGCCTGTACAGCGAGGCAGCTGGCGGCTACCAATAAACACAAAACAATTTTTCTCATACTCTCATTATTCTATGATTTGTAAACTATTAACTATTTTACTACATATTATTTATCTCCTACGGATTCTACGGATTTTACGGATAGCTATTCAGCGGAGTTTTGATTGTCAACGGATTTTTACGGATTATACGGAGTCGTCGTCAGCGACGATGACCAGTCCCAGCATTGCATCATTCCAGCGGAATGAAGAACTCCGTATAATCCGATGAATCCGTAGGAGAAATAATCACCGTACGTAGCCATCATCGCTTCAGCGGTGACACAATTCCGTGGAATCTGTCTGTGGTTGCTCTCATTCATTATTGAAGTTGTTCTGGAGTTCGGAGAGTTCGTCCTTGGAGAGGCCGAGGGTCTTGGCCGTCATGGTGAGATACATCTTCTCAGCCACAGAGAAGCGACCGGCCACATGCATCACACCCAGGAGGAGCGTGATGGTGTCACGAACGGTGACGGGGTCGCAAGCCAAGAGGTCGTAATCGACATCGATGCTGTATTCCGTGCCCAGCGTCTCCAGCAGCGAGAACTGCTCCTGAGGCGTCAGCTCAGCCTCAGCGATGCGCTCCTCGACGAAGTCCTGCATCTCCGGCGAGATGGAGTCGGTGATATTAGCCATGTTGACCATCGCCTGTAGCATGGCCAGTCGGCTGGCATGCGGATTGGCCTCCATCTGCTCGGCCTTAGCCAGCGAAGCACGTATCTGGTCATACTCCAAGGTATCGACATCCGTCTGTGCGAAATGACGCTTCTGTGCCCTGAGACGACGCTGCAGGCGCAAGGCGCCCGGACGGAAGGTGAAGAACGTGAGCGTGCCTGAGAAGAGGCCACCCGCAATGGGGATGATCTTTCCGGCAGTCTTGGCAAAGCCCTCCTTGCTGAGTTTGGCACCCACGAGGCGTGCCACCTGCTTGGCTATCGGGTAGATAGCCATCTTCGTGATGGCCACACGCGGCAGACGACTCACGGCCTGCGTAGCCACGCCCTTGGCCAGTTCACCGATGCCCTGGTCAGCCACGCTGACACCCATCATCGAACCCATGAAGATGGTGAGCAGGTCGGCCGAGACCTCGCTCAGCTCCTCGGCATCGACCGGCTCCTCTGCCTCCGCATCAGCGGCGGTGGGGAAGAAGTCGGGGAAGCCATAGAGATAGGCCAGCTTCTGCGAGAGTACCACCACATGGTAGTAATACTGGGTGATGTCGCCTGGGATGGTGGCCATCATGGCCAGTCCACCCGGCAGTCCCGCAACGGTAGAGCCTGTGGTGGCCAGCGCCGTGTGATAAGTGATGCACGAGGCGGCAGCACGGTCGATGGCCTTATCATTGGCAATGGCGTAGGGACGCACATTGCTCAGCAACGACAGTTTCTGCTCGTTGCAGTAAGGCGCAAGAGCTTTGGTAAGAAAGTCCACGCGATTCACCCGCACCCCTGGCATCTTGAGCACCGCTGCCAGGATTTTGTTCCAAACCAATGTTTCTTTTGTCATTTGTTGCGATATTTTTTAATGATACTATATGCTGTGTAGAGTCCCAGTTCGCCCGCCTTGCTCAGATCCTGGATGCCGGCCTCCACCTGTTTTGAGTAGATAGCACAGAGTCCACGGTTATAGTAGGCCTCGGCCATGTTCGGCTCGATGGCAAGCGCTTGGGTGAAGTCGCTGATGGCCCGCTGGTATTCCTCCCACTGGGCATGGAGACAGGCGCGGTTGTAGTAGAGGAAGGCATTGCGGGGCGAGAGTGACAGGGCGTGGTTGAGGTCGGCCTGCACGTTGGCCATCTTCAGTTCGACGTTGGTACCCTCGGACGCCTCAAACTCGTTGATGCGCGACTGACAGAATGCCCGTTGCCAAAGGGCGAGCACCGAGACGGAATCCTCAGAGAGATAGGCCGAGAGATCGTCGATGGCACTCTGGAAGTTCTGAATGGCGGTGAAAGCCACGCCGCGATGGAAGAGCAGCGTGAGCGCCTTCTGCGTGGAAGAGACCTGACCGATGGCGGTGGTGAGCGAGTCGAGATAGACAAAGCAGTCGTGCGATGCCACTTCGTCGAGCACGGGCTGACCACAATAGATATATAAGGTACGCGCACGCGCTTGCTGATTGAGTGCCTCCAACTGCTTGTCGGTATAGACCACACCAATACGAAGGTCGTTCTGCATCGGCGCGAAGGCCAGTCCGAACATGGGCTGGAACTCCACATCGACCTTGCGGTTCTGCACTCGTCCGCGATAGTCGCTCTGATACTCATGCTCCAACTGCTGCTCGTCTTCCACCACCAGCTGGTTGTACTTGTCGGGATCGATCTCGCTGCGCTTACGCACCTGAGTAGGGTCGAGACGAGGCTGCTTACCGTAGAGATGCTTGTCGAGGCGCGCCTTATAGACGGTGAACTCGTCGCGCTCAGCCTGCTTGGTCATGCCCAGACGGCGATAGCAGGCTGCACGGAACTCCAAGCCCGTCCAGAAATTGGGAAACTCATCGATCACCTTCGAATAGTCACGGATGGCAGCCTGCAGGTCGCCCGTCTTGTCGAGCAGGACAGCGCGGTTGAAGAGTGCCATGACATTGTCCGGCTCAAGACGCAGCACAAAATCGAAGTCGGTGATGGCACGGTTGTCATCGCCCACCTGCGCACGCAGCAGACCACGGTTATAATGTCCCAGGAAGTTGTTGGGTTCGATGTCGAGTGCCAAATCATAGTCGGCCATCGAACCACGCAGGTTGTTCTGATTGACGCGGGCCAACGCACGGTTGATATAGTAGCCTGCATGCTTGGGCTGGAGATGGATGGCCTTGTTGAGACACTCCTCAGCTTCCTTCCATTCCTCACGCGAGAGATGGAGAATGCTGCGTGCCGACCAGACAGCACCGTCGTAGGGGTCTATCTCCAGACATTGCTCGATGGCAGCAATGGCCGCCGTGGTGTCTTTCTGCTGCATAAAGACGTCGGCCTGCATCATATAGGCAGGGGCATAACGCTTCCAGCGCACGAGCATGGAGTCAATCTCGGCCAACGCCGTGGCATAGTCATCATTGCGCAGATAGCAGAGCACACGGTTGTGGCGCAAGCCTCGGTTCTCGGGGTCATACTTCAGCGCCATCGTGTAGTCGCTGACCGCCTCACCGTATTTCTTCTGCTGAATACGGGCAAGGCCACGCAACTCATAGATGCTGACCACGTAGGGATTGCGGTGCAAAGCCTCGGAGCAGTCCTGCTCGGCTCCCACAAAATCGTCGAGATAGTATTTGGCCACGCCCCTGAAAAACCACGGTTCATAGAGATAGGGCTTGGCCGTGATGGCCTGATTGAAATACTGCATCGAGAGCACATAGTCCTCATAGTAGAGGGCAGAGCGTCCGATGGTCAACAGGCGATCGGTGTTGTACTGGGCGAAACAAATTGAGAATTGAGAATTGAGAATTGAGAATTGAAGTGCACAGACCAAGAGCACTAATTTTAGCAACCAGTGCCTCCGGCTTCTATTATCATCACTTTCAATTCTCAATTTTATCACATTTTCGTCCACTCATTATCTAACTTTATACTCCCCTCCCCTCGGGAGGGGCTGGGGGTGGGCTTTACCTCACCACTGGCTTCGTCTTGTAGCCGCAGCGGTAGCGGCCCTGTGTCAACGCCTTCAGCTTGCTCTTGATGAGCTGACGGCGCAAGGGCGACACACGGTCAACGAACATCTTACCGTCGAGATGGTCGAACTCATGCTGCATAACACGAGCCAGATAGCCTTCAATCCACTCGTCGTGGGGCTGGAACTGCTCATCGACCCACTGCACACGGATGCGAGTGGGGCGCACCACCTTCTCATGGATGGCAGGCAGCGACAGGCAACCCTCTTCCGAGCTGTCGGTCTTCGTATCGTCGAACTCCACAATATGGGCATTGATATAAACACGCTTGAAGTCCTTGTACTCAGGCAGGTCCTCACTCAGCGGGTCGAGGTCAATCACCACGACGCGGATGGCCTTGCCAATCTGGGGCGCAGCCAGTCCGATGCCCTCTGAAGCTGCCAGCGTCTCCCACATGTTACTGATGAGTTGCGGCAGGTCGGGATAGTCGGCAGGGATATCTTCTGCCACCTTCCTCAGCACGGGCTGACCATAGATATAAATAGGTAGAATCATTTTTTCGTCTTTCTTTTTTCCGGAGTTTCCGGAGATTCTGGATTTCCCGGGATTTCCGGAGGTTCTGGATTTCCCGGGATTTCCGGATATTCCGGGATTTCCGGATATTCCGGAGAATCCGGAGGGTCCGGAGTTTCATTATTACGGCTTTCTTGACCGCATGTAATCCTCCAGGATGATGGTGGCACTGATCTCATCGACCAGCGCCTTATCCTGTCGGGCTTTCTTCTTCAAGCCACCGTCGATCATGGCCTGATGGGCCAGGACGGAAGTGAACCGCTCATCGTAATAGTCGATGGGAACGGCGGGAACGGCTTTGCGCCAGCGGTTGACAAACTGCTGCACGCGCGCCAGATTCTCGCTGGGCTGCCCATTGGGCTGACGAGGCTCGCCAATGACGATGCGCTCCACCTGCTCACGGGCCACGTAGGCCTGCAGCCATTCGAACAGCTCAGAAGTAGAGACAGTCGCCAATCCTCCCGCAATAATCTGGAGAGGATCGGTGACTGCCAGTCCGGTGCGCTTCCGGCCGTAATCGATAGAAAGGATTCGGGCCAAAAGCGATTATTTAACGTTGTAGAGCAACCAAGCGTCAGGATAGGTAGCACGCAGCTGATCGCGGCTCTGCACAGCCGACACCTTATCATCGAAGGTAGAAGCCACCACGCGATACATGTTGCGATCCACATTCTTCACCACCTGAGCGGCATAGCCGGCATTCTTCAGACGCTGCTGCAGACCCTCGGCATTGGTAATCACTGAGAACGAGCCAACAACCACGCTGAAGTCGCGCAGACCAGCACCGTTGACCACAGACACACGCTCCTGACGAACAGCCACATTATCAACATTCGTCTGAGTAGCCTCGGTATAGGTGGTCGTGGTGGTCTCAACGGGAGTCACCACAGGGGTCTCAACGACGGGCGTCGTCTCAACGGGAGTTGCAGCCTGCTGCTCGGGCACACCAGTCTCAGCAGCCTCTGCTGCCTTTGCCTTCAGATAAGCCTGACGATAAGCGCTCTCCTTATTCTTACATCCTGTAAACAACATTGCCAGACATAATCCAGCACAAATTACCATGTACTTTTTCATATTACTTTTTGAGTTTGGTGAATATTTTCGTGCGAAATTACAAAATATTGCGGAAAAACATACACAAAAAGCGCATAAACTTTGTTAATTCGAAAAAATACGGCCATTTTAACAAAAAATGACTCCTTTTTTTCGCGTATTTGGAAACAAATTCGTACATTTGCTAACGAAATCAACAACATGTTTCACTTTAAAGCATTTTAGACATTATGAAAAACTTAGGTTACATTGGCGCATTCCTGGGTGGTGCTGTTGCAGGTGCCGTCATCGGACTGCTGGTAGCTCCCGAGAAGGGCAGCGACACTCGTGTGAAGATTACTGAAGCCGTAGAGGGATTCCTCAAGAAGCACAACATCAAACTGAACCGCAAAGAGGTGGGCGATTTGGTTGACGACATTCAGGACGTAGCAGAAGAATAAAAACCGAAAGGCATGCTATCAAGCGACAAGAATGTTGAAACCATAGCACAGCTCATTGAGGTGCTGAAACACAACCTCGTGCTCCAGAAGGAATATCTGAAGCTCGACGTGATAGACAAGGTGGTGACCCTATTGACGGCCACCGCCTTGGCTATCTTGTTTTTCCTCATCATCACCGGCATCATGCTGTTCTTCTGGTTTGCCGTGGCCTACTGGCTTTCTACTTTCACAGGACCGGTATTAGCCTTCCTCATTGTGGCAGGCATCCATGCCATCCTCTTAGCACTTTTCATCATTTTCCGCAAGGCGTGGCTTGAGCGTCCGCTGGTACAATTCCTGGCCCGACTGTTCATGAGCTAAACGGAAAGAATGTGACGAACCTATCAACAAAAAAGGAAGAGACAACATGAAAGAGACTGAGAGCATAGCAACCTACCACACGCTGGAAGAGATCCGGCTGCGCAAAGAGCAGTTGAGCGAGGCCATCGAGCAGGACAACGAGCAGATAGGCATCATGTGGAACGGACTGTTCAAGCGCAACGAGGACGCCACGAAGGGCGAATATATCGCTACGATGGTGACCAACGCCATTACGGCCATTGATGCCTTCCTACTGGTGAGGAAGCTCGTCAAGAACTACAACCATTTGTTCAGCTTCTTCAAAGGCAAGAAGAAGAACAAGAAGAAGTAAAACCGTTCATTACAACGACAACCGCTGACCATCGTAGGCCAACTCAAACCCTTGGGGCAAACGACGGTTCACTTCGGCGTGCAGACCCACATCGTGACACATGTGGGTGAGCAAGGTGCGCCGTGCCCCTACCCTACGGGCAAAGGCGATGGCATCATCGACCAGCTGATGAGAGTGATGGGGACGGTCGAAGCGCAGCGCATTGACCACCAGCACCTCCACCCCACTGAGCAGCGCCTCCTGTTCGGGAGCGATGGTCTTCATATCGGTGATATAGGCAAAGGAGCCGAAACGATAGCCAAGGATGGGCAGGCGTCCGTGCATCACCTCGATGGGCAGAATGTCGATGTCGCCTATGCGGAAAGACTTACCAGCATGAATCTCATGCAGTCCGATGGCAGGAACCCCCGGATAGCGGTTCTCAGCAAAGCAGTAAGGCAGCATCTCCAGCATCCCCTTGCAGGCAATAGGGTCGGCATAGACATTGATCTCGCCGAACTGACAATAAGGGCGCACATCGTCCATCCCTCCCATGTGGTCGTAATGGGCATGGGTTACCAGAATGCCATCGATGCGCCGGAAGGGCTGCGGAAGAATCTGTTCGCGGAAATCAGGTCCGCAGTCCACGAGCAGCCGTGTCTGCTCTGTCTCCACCAGAATGGAGCAGCGCAAGCGACGGTCGTGAGGATCGGTGCTTCTGCACACCTCACACTGGCAGCCGATGACGGGCACGCCGCACGATGTTCCTGTGCCTAAAAACGTGATTTCCATTTATATGATGTTTACTTCCGGATGGATGTCAATATCGAACTTCTCCTTCACATCACGGCGAACGGCCTCACAGAGCGCCACAACCTCGGCACCGGTGGCGCCACCACGGTTGACCAGTACCAACGCCTGCTTGGCATGTACGCCGGCGCGTCCCAAAGAACGGCCTTTCCAACCGCACTGGTCAATCATCCAGCCTGCAGGAACCTTCTCGTGCTGCTCGTCAATGAAATAATGGGGCATGTCAGGATACTGCTGCTGCAACGACAGGAATTTTTCGCGCGTCACCACGGGATTCATGAAGAAGCTGCCTGCATTGCCCTCCACCTTGGGGTCGGGCAGTTTGGCCTGACGGATGTCGATAATCACCTGTCGTAGCTGTTGCGCCGTAGGTGTTTCAATGCCCAGCCGTTGCAGTTCGGAACGGATATTACCATAGTCCAGTCGCGGCTCAAAGCGATGTGAGAGCCGATAGACCACACCTGTAATGAGATACTGGTCTTTCCACTCCTGCTTGAAGCGGCTCTGGCGGTAGCCATACTGACAGTCGGCCGCAGCGATGGTCACCTGCTGGCCGTCGGCAATGCGCACCGCCTCCACACGATCTATCAGGTCACAGGCCTCCACGCCGTAGGCCCCGATGTTTTGCACAGCCGAGGCGCCCACGTCGCCAGGGATGAGCGAGAGGTTTTCAGCCCCGTGCCAACCTCGTTCCACGCAGGTAGCGACCCATTCATCCCAGCAGACGCCGCTGCCCACTCTCACCCAGAGATGTTCACCATCATCTGCCAGTAAGCTGATGCCCTGAATGGCTGAACGCACCACAGTACCCTCATAGTCACGGGTGAGCAGCAGATTGCTGCCCCCACCTATTATAATATAAGGTGTAGCCTCCTTGGCAAGCATGGCTGCCACTTCGCGAGCCTCCTCCACAGAGGAGAACTCCACGAACCTACGGCAACGGGCATCGATGCCGAAGGTATTGTGCGCAAGCAGACTATAGTCGTAATATTCCTTCATAGATAGTCGATTCTCAAGTCGAGAGTTTGGTGAGGCGCCAGCGTCCTTTCTGCAGATGGAAGGTGACTTCCACCTCCAGACCATTGGCGATGCCACGGATAATAAAGATTTTTCGCATAGCAGCAGGATGCTGCTTGCTATACACAATGTTGAAGAGATCGCCCTGCGGCAACTCAGGCGCAAAGGCATCCCACTGTTCGGGTGTGATGGTGCCCTCCACCGTCTGGAAGTCATCGTCAGGGTCAGGACTCACGAAGGTAATCTCCTTGGCCAGGCTCTGCCGCTGGAAGGTAGAGTCGCTGACGAAACGTTCGTAGAACGAAAGGAACTGGGCGTTCGGATTATGCGACAGCGGCTGATAGACAATCTGCGTGAGCATCCAAGCTCCCCGCAGACGGTCGAAACAATAGCTGCACACCTCACCGCCACTGAACATGATACGCTCCACGACGGCATGGTTCAAAGCCGTATCATTCACCAAGTCCAACTGCTGGGGGGAGTCAAAGATCAGCGTGTAGTAGTCTTGCTTCATGAAGAACGGCTCCATCTTCCACTGGCGCTTCTCTATGGGCTGCTGCACTTCATCATTGCGCATGACAGGCAGGGGGAAACGGGTGCGTTCCAGCTGCAAACGCTTGCTGGCCGCATAGTTGAAGAAGAAGTCGTCGAAGAGTTCGTCGGCAGCAATGGGCATGGGTGCATCTTCCTCGCTGAGCGAAGCCGACAAGGAGTCGGACTGCAGCGTGTCAGCGGCCTGCTCTTGAATGAGTTGTTCGTCGGCAGGCGTATAGGCATGCTTCTGCCCACCTTTGCAGGCAGCCAAAAGCGTAACCAGCACGCCCAAAATCACCGAGAACAAGACCCTGCTACTCATCACTTTCCCTGATTGATTATTTGCTGTTTCCATTCCTCACGTTCCATCTCGTCGATCAACACCTCTGCCATACGCTCTACCATGCTATCAGGAATGGTCAGACGGAGGTCGTCGCTCTTGCCACGGATGGAAGCCAGGAAGTGAGGCACCTCGCTCTTATACACCTCACGCATGTGGTCGTTATAGCTATCGAGACCAGAGCAGGAGAAGGTGATATTGGCCAGACGGTCACACATCTTCGTAAACGGAGCGTATGGAGTCGTCCGAATGCCCGCATAGTAGCGCTCACCGGCTCGCTCAGCACGGTTGCGCCCCTTATCGTTGGTCAGCGCATAGACAATCTCCGTGGCCATCAGCGCCTGATCGTCAGGCATCCATCGGCGGGCAATCTTCATCACGTCGTTATACGTCTGCCGGGCATCCTCGATGCTGTCGTGATAATAGGCACCGAACATCATCGGCACCACATCGTCTTCACACACGCACACCTCGTGACCAAACGTCTTGGCGTTCTCGCCCACCATGTCAAGGTGATAGCCGTAGGGCAGACCTTCGCCATACGTCTGATTGACACTATCGTGCAACTCATGAGCCGACTGGCGTATCTCGCTGATCATTCCGGCATGCCGTTCCAACGCGGCCAAGAATTCATTTCTCTTCATGCTGCAAAATCATTATCTTTTATTTCCGAAAAGGTGCAATTTAATAGCCTCCACTTTTTCCTGCATCGGGAGCGTGGCATCAATCCAGTGAATAGTAAAACCACGACGCTCCATGCCACGGAACCACGTCATCTGACGCTTGGCAAACTGGTGGATGGCGATTTCGAGCTGACGGAACATCTCGTCATAAGAAAGGCGACCGATGACGTGTTCCGTCAGGTATTTATACTCCAAACCGTAGTAAATCAGGTCTTCGGCAGGGATACCACTATCGAGCAGCGAGCGGATTTCATCGACCATACCCTCGTCTAATCGTGCCTTGAGCCGACGGGTAATCTTCTCACGCCGCAACTCACGATCGATGTTGACACCGAAGACAAGGGGGGCCTCCCCCGACCCCTCCAAAGGAGGGGAGGGGCTAGCGCATACAGGTGTACCAAAGGCCTTCCTTCCTTCGGAAAGGCTAGCGCATACGGGTGCTG
>JAEEGL010582474.1_pt1 | contig 35003 bp, 33 predicted proteins | sample 9134231 | NCBI WGS metagenome assembly JAEEGL01 (sample SAMN16246548, study PRJNA631951) | gut metagenome | biome: gut microbiome; feature: rumen; material: fiber-attached | host: Bos | place: Iran: Karaj | collected 2018-10 | reverse complement strand
CGTCACATGGTAGCCACCGCACATTTGGCAATAATAGCTACGAACAGGAGCCTTGCGCGACACCTTCAAAATATCGCCACTATTGAAGCGGATGAAAGCCTGAGCCTCCGTTTCTGTCTCAAACAGCATCTTTGGCCGTCCACAGGCTACACAGAATATTTGGTTCTTCTTGGGCTTCATGCACTCACACTTTGTTTCTTTAATTCTTTATACCAGTCCACCACCTCACGCATAGACATGATGTACATTTTGAGTTTCTTACAGTCAAGAGGTGTGCGGTGACCGTCCATCCAACTCAGTTCTTGGAACTGCATACAAAACTCGTTGTAATCAATCTTGCCCTGTTGGTACCAAAGCAGCGCATCAGCATATACAGAGAAGTACAGGTTACAAAACGGTTTGAAGAAGATGAAATGCTCCTCGTCCTTATAGACTGTCTTGCAGAACTGATCCACGATGGCTGGTTCAAAATGCTCATCGCTAAACTCCGCCACGAGTTGTTTGTATTCCTTGTAAACGTCAATGGACTCATTCGTATTCTGTTCCTGGGTATGCAGGAAGTCCGTTGGTGACGAATGGAAGACAGTCATCTTGTTCATCATATCAGCCGTTCTCTCCGCTTGCTGGAAGAATGTTTGTTCCTCGCTCATGGCCAACTGTCTATGGAGCATCATCAAGTGATACTTACCGTACACCAGTGTTAGTTTACAAGCCAGTGTTACATCAAGTGCGCGATGCTTATGATATTCTGACACAGCCATCTTTTGCCTAAGGTGACTAATGGTGTGTTCTGTAAAATAGCGAATATTGTTATTTTGTCTTGTCATTATGATCTAGTCACACATACTTGTTTTCTTTTAAATTGGATTATTTGTGACAATTGGGGCATTTGTGACCTCCTGTTCTTTTGTATATAGGTGCAGGCCATTTATGACCACAATGATGACATTTCCAATATGCGCGATAACCTGAACCAGCAGGATAATCATACGGGGTTTCCTCATTTTTTTCAAAATCCCAATCTTTAATCAGATGAGGATGCGTTTCTGCAAAAGATCCATTTTTCAAAACGAATCTCTTTCGTTGCATTTTGGAATTATTTTTTTTGTAGCACATCTCGCATCCTTTACCTTGTGTTCTGGCTCCTATTGACGTAGTCCATTTGTGACCACACACATGACATTTCCAATATACAGTCTTTCCTGAATGTGGTGGTAATGACATAGGGTCAATACCAATATTTTGTTCATAATCCCAATCTTTTAATAAATCAGGATAATTATCTGCGAATGATCCTCTTTTCTCAATAATATGCTTGTATTTAGTTTTAGTTCTTTCTAATTCAGCACACTTTGGACAACCTCCTCCATGATTTCTGTTGCCTACACTTGCAGGCCAATGATGGTGGCAAATAGGACATTCCCACCAAACCCTCTTTTTATTATTAACTGTTATCTGATTAGGGAGTAAATCTCCATTAGCTTCATAATCCCATTGTTTTGCTAGTTCTGGATTTTGTGAAAGCAAATCATTTTCTCCAACGACAAGGATTTTCCCTGCACAATATGGACAACCAACTCCTTCGCATCGCCTATAAACTTGTGCTGGCCAAGAATGACCTTTCTCACATTTCCAGTAGAAACTTTTACTACTATTATATGAAATATGTTCTGGTCTAACATTCCCATTCTTTTCATAATCCCATTGTTTTGCTATATCAGGCCTTTTAGAAACAAGACTATTTGCTTTTTCAGCTTTTATATATTGCTCATAGATTTTATTTCTATCTCGCTCAATATTAATGTCAAGGTTGGGATCAAAACCTGTTAGTATCAATAACTGCCTAATCACCCAAACCATATGGGAGTTGTCTGTTTTGGGTTTTACATAGATAATATCCTTTCCTATTTCGTTTTTATCACTTTCTTTAACTCTAATGAGCCTTATACTACTATCAGTTAATATTTTTTCCTTCTTTTGATCCCTAATTCTAGCTTTTTCGGAGGAATGGTAATACACTCCATCATATTCTATTCCAACTTTTCCAATATGAGTGGCCTTTAGGAAGATGTCTATTTCGCATTGCTTATAGGAAAACCTATTCTTGGCTTTTGTAATCTTCTTAAAGTAAAAATAGATTGCTTGCTCAGGGAAGGAAGTTTTCAACTCCTTTGCACATTCAGGACATCCCGTATGCATTTTTACTCTTACACCTACCTTGGCAGGCCAACGATGTCCCTTTTCACAAATCCATTTTACGCTTTTGGAGTAATGTGCTGTTATATTATATGGAGTTAAATCCCCATTATGCTCATAATCCCATTCCTTAGCTAGTTCGGGATGGGTTTCTATAAGAGGTCTATCTCCATATCTTTCAAGAGTCCTTTCTCTAATTGAGCATATTTCACAGCTATATTTAGATTTTGCATGGTTACATACCTTACCTTTCCATTGGTATCCACATACATGACATTTCCAAAACACCTCTCTATTTGATAAAGGAGTTACTTGGCTTGGTAATAACTCTCCATTTTCCTCATAATCCCAATCTTTTGCTCGTTCAGGATAGTTTGTTTCAAAGCTGCCCTTTTCCTGAATTCTTTTAAGTATTCTATTTTTATCATCACATTTAGGACATCCACCACGCATTCTGGTATTGGGGGAAACTCTCCATTGATAGTTGCAAACAGAGCATTTCCACGACACAATTTTCGAACTACCTGGCGTTAAAACATCAGGAGAGAATCCTTTATTGTTCTCGTAGTCCCAATCTTTAAGAAGATCTGGATAATATGATATTGGCTTATACCTGTATCTTGGCATCTTATTCTTTGTATTATCTCTGTTGATTTATTCCTTCTAGGAATTTCGTTAAACATGTTGCAAAGATACAAAATAATTTTCAGAATATCGTCACTTTGCCCATACCTTTTATAATATATTAGGCATAATAAAGGCAAATCTCATTATCCAATTATTGGTAAAAGTTAGAATATATCAATTCTACCACTCTCTTCATTGTAAGACAATGTGCATTCTTCTACTTGTTCTGAATCCTGAGTTGCTATATATATTTTTATGTTCTCATTTAGTTTATTACCATTCTGTTTACATTTGCTATCATAAAAATCTGGTCGATGAAGAACAAATAACATGTCAGCCATACCTATAGAACCTATTTCTTTTATCTCATATAAAAGAGGACGCTTACCCTCAAATATTGCAATATTCTCTGATGTAGGGTTATAAAATGAAACCAAAACTATAGCGACGTTTAATTTACGTGCAAGATTTTTGAACTTCAAGATAATAGGCAAAAGGTCTTCGTCTGTCTCATTCTGAGGTGAATTTATTAGCTGAACATAATCAACAAATAGGAGTTTTATACCATTATTCTTAGATCCTTCTTCAGTTCTATAACAAATATCTTCTATTGTTAGTTTTTCATCTAATTCTAAAAAGATCTTCTTATCTTCCCATTTATCCATGCTTCCAATTAAGGTTTCAGATTCGTTCAAATCTAGTTCATTGTTCCAAATCTTTCTAAATGGTATATTGATATCATTAGCAAGTACTCTGTACAAGAAAGATTCTGGAACCATCATCGGGTTATAATAAAGGGTTGGAAGATTATACCTAAAAGCAATGTTTCTCATCATTGAAAGAACAAAATCCGTTTTGCCCATATACGGTCTTCCAATAATGGCTGTAAGTTGACCTATTTGAAGCCCATGTGTTAATTCATCTATTGGATGAAAACCTGTTAAGATATTAGTATCGTGTGGCACATGTTTACTCTTATAAGTTGACTGAATAATGTCACTTATAGATTGCCAATCTTTGCTATAATTATTATTGCTCATATGGTAAAATTTGAGGGCAAAGGTACGAATTATTTTTGAAAGAAAGTGATTGTTGAAGGATAATTTAGAAAAAGAATAGGGTATTGTACCCCGTGATTTACCCTGAAATAATCATTTTGTCCTCAACTATTACCCTCAAACCATCTTGCCCATGAATAAAAGTTAAGTGGTTGATTATCAAATCATATCATATAAAAGGAACAACCCGAAACGTGCTATTCTCAAGCAATACCATCATTCTTGCTGTTTCTTATACCCTAATCCCTATACATTTATTTATTTTGGGCGGGTATTTTATGTCTCAGCGAAAAGTCTGTTGAGATTATACCATCTTACTTTACTGAATACTGATACCCCCTCAACAAATTGCTCGAAACACCTTTATACAAAGGTATTATGAACCATGACGGTTTGGGTATGTTCCAGAACAAGTTCTGTGTGGAGGGTAATCTCAAATATAAGTACAATAACGGCTTCATCGCTCTTTCTGACCCTATAGCCACAGCCCGGAATGAACGAAAGATTCAACTGGAGTTGGCGAAAGACAAGGAGCCTGATTCACGCACCAATAATATGGTATTTCTGCAAAATTACTATCTGCTTCTACTAATTATTGCGTAAACTGCAATTTATCAGTGGTTTAGACAGAATTCTACCCCTATTTATCATCTACAAAACATCTACCAATCCTCTACTATCCCTCTACATAGTAGCAAGGAAATGACATCGTTCGTTAAGATGGCACATGTCTTTCGTTAATGGAATGGATATTCCCAACGTGGGAATATGATGTTCCCACCGTGGGAACATAACGTTCCCAGCGTGGGAATGCGGGTTGCAGAGGCATGCAAGATTGATGTAGAGGTAAGGTAGATGTTATGTAGAGGTTTAATAGAGGGAAAATAGAGGGAAATAATTGTAGGAATATTTGCAGAATCCGTTTAAAATAAGTAACTTTGCAGGCAAATTCCAATCATTTAGTAGAAGGAATAAAATGTCTTACCATGGAATATTAAATAAATTAGAAGTAAATATGTAACTTTGTATAATAAACAATCGTTGGCTTCAAGCCGTAATTCTGTTGGTTGCGCTTGGTGTAGCTCTGCCAGTTCTTTCGTGCTTAGAATAACGACTTGCGATCCATCGCGGCTTGGTTTTCACAAATCGTTAATTAATTACTATGGAAAAAAGTGACGAATTGTTTGGTGTTTCGTCACTTTTTGTTATCTTTGCCCGCAGAAAATAATGTTAGTAACCCAAGCAATCTGAATATGCAGACAAGATTTAAGAAGAATGCCAAGATCTTCGACATCGTGATTACCGCCGTAGCTGCCATGGTATCGGTGGGCGTTATGCTTTATGCTATTGGTCATTTCGGTCTGCAGGAGTCATGGCCAGAGCTGGTGCTCAACCTATTCTACATCGCTTGTCTGGCGATGATATGGATGTATTTCTTTAACCGACTTGATACCCATCGGTTTAACTATTGGTGCTCTATCTCTGTAGGTATGACGGTGCTGTTGCGCGACATCCTCTTTGCACCGCCCTTAGCCTACTACGCGCTACATTTGGCTTGCCTGACGCTGTCGGTACTGCTGCTTTGTATGCTCACCTTCTTTTATGCACGAAAGAACTGGCAGAGCTACACCAAGCGCAACCTATGGGCCATCTGCGTCATCGACATGATCATTGCCGCACTTTACAACTACGACATCTATCTGGAGCCTAACAACGAATACACCGAATATCTGCTGACGGAAATCTGGATACGTCCCACCATCACCTACGGACTGGTGGCCTGTTTCGTGACGGAGAGGTCATAACTCTTAAGATCAAGATTATCCATCAGTGCGTTAATCTTCTCAAAATACTTTCATTTTACGTTTATTTTTCGTAACTTTGCGCATTGAAACCAGATATTATCACCAACAAGTATGAAAAGACCATTTGTATTTATAGCATTATTGCTATGCTGTCTTGCCGCTGTAGCTCAGGGTTCATCAGCCCTCGACAAACTGAAGGCAGACCCAAGGAAGGCATACGGAACAGACTATCCGTATGAGTTTACAACCGTAAAACTGACCAAGGCTCCAAGCGGCTATAAGCCGTTCTACATCAGCCATTACGCACGCCACGGCTCACGTTACTATTGGAATGGATTCCTTTACAAGGAGCTCGACAGTCTGCTGACCACGGCCCATAGGAAACAGCTGCTCACGGCTGAGGGAGAGGCATTCTATCAGCGTTTCGATGCGGCCAAAGAGGAACTGACGACTGGTGTCAGTGAACTGAGCGATCTGGGTTGGGAGCAGCACCAGCGCATCGCCAGAATCATGTACAACAACTTCCCTGAGGTATTTAAGAAAGGTGGCAATGTGCTGGCTATCTCATCGCTCACAGGCCGTTGCGTACTCAGCATGTCGGCGTTCTGTCAGGAACTGGTTCAGTGTAATCCAAAGATAGAGATACGCGAGCAGTCATCACGCTTCACATTGGACGGGGTGGTTCCTGGCGACAGACAGAATCCGATTAAGCACAAATTTGAGAAACCAAGACCACGCTACGAACAGAACCGTGATAAGTTCCAAAGCGTCGACTCCCTTCGCGAACAAATTATCTCACGCGTCTTCACCAGTACGGAAGGTCTGCCTGGCGACATGAACCGTATCAGCGAGAATCTCATCAATCTCTACACCTCGCTACCAAGTATTGGTCATGAGGGTATGATGGGAAATATCATCTCCGACGAGGAAATTGCCAACCGATGGGAAGCCTCAAACCTCGGCACCTATTCGTGGCTGTTCCCCAACCAGTATGAGATGATTCCTATCTTGAGGGATATCATTAAGAAGGCCGATGCCGTGATGGATGGTACCAGCGACCACATTTCTGACCTGCGATTCGGACACGACACTTGTATCGGTCCGCTGACCATTCTGATGGGTATCAACGGAGCCGATCTTGACCCGGAGGATCCGTATGAGATCAAGAACTGCTATCAGAATTGGCAAACAGGCAAGGCCTGTAACATTCAACTGGTCTTCTATCACAAGAAGAATGGAAATGACGATGTGCTGGTCAAATGTCTGCTGAATGGTCATGAGGCAACCCTGCCCGTAGCTACTAATCAGTTCCCCTATTATAAATGGTCTGATTTGCGCCAGCTCTATCTGACCCGCTGCAAAAACTCAGATTAACGCGCGTACTTTTTTAATGACTAACTATATGAAGAAGACATTGTTTTTGGTAGCGATGATGCTATTTGGTCTGACTGCCACAGCGCAGGTTCAGCCATTACTACAAACGCACGTGGAAACGGGCGATGTACAGGGAGTTCTCGACGAGGCTCTGGCCGTGTATAAAGCCATTCCATACGCAGCTCCTCCTGTGGGTGATCTCCGTTGGAAAGCTCCCCAGCCTGCTAAGGCTTGGGATGGTATCAGAGTATGTGACAAATTCGGTCCTTGGCCACCACAGCCCACACGTCCAGGACGTACGGCAGACATGATGAGTGAGGACTGTCTCTATCTGGGTATTGCCACACCCGCCACCTCTGTCAACGACCGACTGCCCGTCATGGTATGGATCCATGGTGGCGGCTTCCAGACAGAGCACTATGGTGGTGATCTTTGGAAATACCTCGCTTTGCGTGGTGTGGTCATTGTGAGCATTGAGTATCGTACTGGTGCCCTTGGTTTTATGGCTCATCCCGAACTGACGAAAGAGAACAAGGAAGGTCATTCCGGCAACTATGGTATTCTGGACCAGATCTATGCCCTCCAGTGGGTTCAGCGTAACATTACCAACTTCGGTGGTGATCCCACGAATGTGACGATCTTTGGCGAGAGTGCCGGTGCTATCAGTTGCAGTATCCTCTGTGCCTCACCTTTGGCAAAGGGACTGTTCCATCGTTGCATCAGTCAGAGCGGTGGCTCTTTTGCTCCATGGAGTGACAAACCCCGTTCGTTGGGCATGGATGCTTCGCAGAAAGGAGCAGAGATGCAGGGCGTAGCCTTCCAGAAGCACCTGAAGAAAAAGTCACTGAAAGAACTGCGCAAGATGGACGCCATGTCACTTTGTGACGGGAACGTTGGCTTTAGCGGCTTCTGGCCCTGTGTCGATGGTTATGTGATCACTGACGACCAGTACCGGCTCTATGAGCGAGGCGAATATAATGATGTACCTGTGATTGTCATGACCAACAGCGACGAGGGAGCTCTTTTCGCTCCAGGCAATATGACAGCAGAGAATTATCAGAAGACCGTTGACGGCATCTTCGGTGATTGGGCAGAAGAGGCTCTGAAAGTCTATCCTGGCAGTACTAATGATGAAGCCTGGCATGGATTTGGCGATGCTTTCCGCGATATGGGTTTTGCCTGGCCATCCTACGCTTGGGTAAGTCTGCAAGCCAAGACAGGCAAGAGTCCTGCCTATGCTGCCTATCTCGCCCAGCCTTCAACAATGAGTTTCTCACAGGATCCTCGTCGTCGTGGTGTTGCCCATGCAGATGACATCATGTATCTGAACGGCCACTTCCTGATGCAGGCAGACAAATATCCTGCTGAGTCGGCTGTTTCAGAGATTATCCAGCAGTACTGGGTAAACTTCGCCAAGACAGGCAATCCCAATAGTAAAGGACTGCCCTACTGGCCAACCTTCGACGAATCGAAACCCACCACGATGCAGTTTGCCAATGGCGCTTCACTGATCATGCGCCCCAACCGCGAACAGGTGGACTTTGTAGACCGTTTCTACAAAGCTAAACGTGAGGAAACCGAAAGCCAACGGAAGTAATTACTCTTCCATTAGCTTACGGTAACGGATGCGCTTGGGTTCTTCAAGACCCAAGCGCATTGCTTTATTCTGCTCGTATTCCGTGTAGTTGCCTTCGAAATAAAATACGCTCCCCTCCCCCAATCCAGACGGCTTTTCAAAGGCAAGGATATGCGTACAGATACGATCGAGGAACCAACGGTCGTGGCTGATGATCACAGCACAACCAGCGAAAGCCTCAAGACCTTCTTCCAAAGCACGGAGGGTATTGACATCAATGTCGTTTGTCGGCTCATCCAGCAACAGCACATTACCTTCCTGTTTCAGGGCGATGGCCAGATGAAGACGATTGCGCTCACCACCAGAGAGCACGGCACATTTCTTTTCCTGATCGGCACCGCTAAAGTTGAAACGAGACAGATATGCGCGTACATTAATATCTTTGCCACCCATGCGGATCGTCTCATTGCCACCACTGACAACCTGATACACAGTCTTGTCCGGGTCGATATCCTTATGCTGCTGATCTACATAACTCAGTTTTACAGTCTCACCTACAGAAAAGGAGCCTGCATCAGGCTGTTCCATGCCCATAATCAGACGAAAGAGTGTAGTCTTACCTGCACCATTAGGGCCAATCACTCCCACAATACCATTGGGTGGTAGCGTGAAATTGAGATCGCTGAAGAGTTGTTTCTCTGGATATGACTTGGCGACATGCTCTGCCTCAATCACCTTGTTGCCCAAGCGTGGACCATTGGGGATAAATATCTCCAGTTTCTCTTCTTTCTGTTTCTGTTCCTCATTCAGCATCGACTCATAGGAATTCAGACGGGCTTTACCTTTTGCATGACGGGCCTTGGGGGCCATCCTTACCCACTCCAACTCACGTTCCAATGTCTTACGACGCTTCGAAGCCGTTTTCTCTTCAAGGGCAAGGCGCTGACTCTTCTGTTCCAGCCATGAGGAATAATTGCCTTTCCAAGGAATACCTTCACCACGATCCAGTTCCAGAATCCACTCAGCCACATCATCGAGGAAATAACGATCGTGAGTAACAGCAATCACTGTACCCTCATACTGCTGCAGATGTTGTTCCAACCAGTCGATGGACTCTGCATCAAGATGGTTGGTTGGCTCATCAAGTAATAACACATCAGGCTTCTGTAATAACAATCGGCAAAGAGCCACACGACGCCGCTCACCACCAGAGAGGTTCTTCACACTCCAATCTCCTGGAGGACAATTGAGTGCAGCCATCGCACGATCCAGTTTGGAATCCATATTCCAAGCATCAGTAGAATCAATGATATCTTGCAATTCTGCCTGACGTGCCATCAGTTTATCCATCTTATCAGGATCCTCGTAGTATTCTGGTAGTCCGAATTTGACATTAATATCGTCATATTCCGCAAGGGCATCATAGACATGCTGCACCCCTTCCATCACATTCTCCTTAACCGTCTTCTCCTCGTTGAGCGGCGGATCCTGTGGCAGATAGCCCACACTGTATCCAGGACTCCACACCACCTGTCCCTGGAACTTCTCATCAAGTCCTGCGATAATCTTCATCAGCGTAGACTTACCAGCACCGTTCAGACCAATGATACCAATCTTTGCGCCATAGAAGAAGCTGAGATAGATATTCTTGAGCACCTGCTTCTGGTTCTGTTGGATGGTTTTGCTCACCCCAACCATCGAGAAGATTATCTTCTTGTCATCAACTGTTGCCATAAGAAATGTTTTTATAGGAGTGAGAAAGCGACATCCATCATGTGAGTAAAGGTAGTCTGGCGCTCTTCCGCCGTAGTCACCTCACCCGTCAGAATATGATCGGAAATGGTACAGATACCAAGTGCACGGTTACCAGAACGGGCAGCATTCATATAGAGAGCGGCGATCTCCATCTCAACAGCCAGCACACCCATATTTATCCACTTGTCATTGTGCGGGTTCTCGTTATAGAAGGTGTCTGATGAGAACACATTGCCCACCTTGTAATTATATCCCAGACGTTCGCAGGTCTCTGCTGCCTTACGAACCAGGTCAAAGCTTGCAATAGGAGCAAATGTGCCTGGCAGCTCATACTGATTAGCATAACTGGAGTTGGTACATGCACCCATCGCAATAGCGATGTCGCCAATGTGAAGGTCTTTATTAATAGAGCCGGCAGAGCCTACACGGATAATGGTCTTTACACCATAGAAATTATAAAGCTCATAGGTATAGATGCCAATGGAGGGCATTCCCATTCCATGTCCCATCACACTGACACGCTTACCATCGTAAGTACCTGTATAACCAAGCATACCACGTACATTATTAAACTGAACAGGATCCTTCAGGAATCTCTCTGCCATGAATTTCACACGTAACGGATCGCCTGCCATAATCACAGTCTCGGCTATTTCACCGAATTGGGCCCCGATATGGGGAGTAGGAGTCTGATTCTTCATATCAAATCGTATTTAGGTGATTAATAATATTCTGGGGCAAAGATAATAAAAAAAGAGCAGATGACAATACTCTTTGAGAGAAAATCGTCGCTTTAATTGAAAATAACTGTTTTGAGACGACGATAAAGTACATATACGGCAACGAAAAGTATTACTTTCAATAACGGACAAAGCAGGTAATGAACAGAAAGGCTTACCTCTGAAGTTCCGAATAACGAGAAGAATACGCTATCTATCACAGAGAGAAAAAAGACATAATGAGCCAGATATATAAAATAGGAGGAATCACAGACCACCTTTGGAATACGATAATCCGTCAGTGTCATCATACGTGATGCCAGACAAAAGACACTTATCGCCCCAAATAAACGGAAAGCCAGCATCAAGTGATGAAACACAGAAGTATGATACGTCAACAACATGGCAACAGCCAGAAGGAATGATAGAATATACGCAGGTATTTCGAAATGGCGCATCGTAGCAATCAAATCCATTCTGCGAATACTTAAGAAAGCGCCAAGCGTAAAATAACAGATGGCATAAGCCGATAAACCTGGCGTTGTTTCTCTCGTACCAGCAAAATAGATCACAGCCAATGCTGCCAATAACCAGAAGCCCAAATGTCTGACGCCCCAGTAAATGACAGGCGTAAACAAAGAAACAACCATCAAATCACGAAGGAACCAAAGTGGCATATTGGCTGGCTCCAAGAATATATACCAACTGAAATCATGCAGTTTGAGAGCCATCAGCAGATTCCAAAACAGATAGGGCAATAAGAGTGTCAGACCCCTGCGCATCATCTTCTGTCGCCACACACCCCATTTCCACTGTTCAAGATGACAGAAGAACAGATAGCCAGACATGATATAGAAAACAGGCACTGCCACTTTCACAAGCGTCTGACTGATAAGTAGTTTCAAAAACTCGTACATATCCCAATCTGAGTATAGCCATACAAAATCATCTGCCACTCTGCCATAACTATGGGCATATGTGACAAGGATGATCATCGGAAAACGCAGCTGACTGATGACATCATACTGGGATATATTACGACCGTTTTTCATACTTTGCACCAAAAAGCCAATGACCCAAGAAGGGGTTAAGCCGTATCATATAACTTACTAACAAACAGACGACTACAATGAGAATTGCCATTCCTAATGCCACCAGGAATTCAAGAGGTTTACATCCATAAGCACGTAGTTGTTCACCAAAGGGTTGCAGAAAACGAGGGAGGATGAAATAGTGTATCAGATAAATGTCGAGGGTGCGAGTGCCTATATATTGCAAGCTTCGGCCCAACAGATGTCGTTTCTCAAAAGCTGCTGAGAACATGCGGAAAAATGTAAACACCAGAACAAGTCCGAAGATACCGCCAAAGGCAAATACAAGATACGAGAGGGTAACGGATTCCGTACGTGGCATCAGAGCCATCGCAATGAATCCCACAGCAAAAATTGCCATCACTATCGGCTTCTTTGTCCATTTCAGGAAGGTATCGAAATGACGCTTGACGAAGGTTCCAAAGAAGAAAAAGAGATAATAACGCCACGTCATAAAACTGAGGAAGCCGAGCGCTTTTGTCAACAAACCCATTGACGCGAAATAACGGTTATAGAATACATCGTAACAGAAAGCGGCAATGGAAATGATAACAGCAAACAATGCCCCCCACTTCTTTAGGTAGCGTTCAGAGAAAATGCAAAGCAGGAAGAACTCGAACAGTGCAAACGTAAACCAGTAGCCTCCCTTCAGCGCCCCTAATCTGGAAAAGAAAAGTGGCGGTGGTGCCAACAATAGCAGGAAAATGAATGTAGGGATAATCTGTACCTTAAACTTATGGCGTACCGTAGCACGGACAGAAACACGATTCCACTGACGATCTGGCTGCGCAAAAAGCCAGCCACTGATAAAGAAGAAACAAGGCAAACGAAACAGGAAAAACACATCGTTATAACCCATCCATTTATCGCCCAGGCAATAATTGCAAACATGGGAAAAGACAACGAGAATCATCGTCGTCCCACGCATCGCGTCAATATATTCTATCCGTTGTTTTGCCATTACAAGTGCAAAAGTAAAGAAAAAAGTTGTAAATCTTGGCTATTTCACCGAAAAATGTTACTTTTGCATTATGAAAGAGCGTATCCATTGGATAGACTGGGGAAAGGCACTGGCTGTGATCTGTGTCGTGTTCTGCCACCTGCCACAATCGCAGGAGTGGTTCTACTACCGCTATCTCCAATCTGTGATCATCGTTATTTTCTTTTTCCTCTCAGGCTACTTGAAAAAAGACCGTGGGAGTTGGAAAGGCAACTGGCAGAAGTATTGGCGAGGACTCGTTATTCCATACCTGCTATATTGTCTGATAGTCTACCCTTATTGGTTGTGTAGGTTCTATATGCAACACAACGCTCTTCCGAATGCTTTTGAGGCTCTGAAGCCTATTATCGGCACATTGCTTCTACAACACGAGAACGCCTTTGCCGAACCTCTGAACGGTCCTTTATGGTATCTACCCGCCATCCTGATCATGCATTTAATTATTGATCTTTGTCGCCGGACAAAGTATCAACATACCATCATGATGCTACTATGTATCATCTCTTTCGTTCTGTATGCTGCCAATAAATACTGGTACTTCTCCCCACAACTTACCCCTATGGGACTGATGAGGAACCTACCCTATTATTATATCGGATACCTTTGCGCACAAAAGCAATGGTTCAGCAGTACGGTTTTCAAACGGAATCTTATCGGATGCATTGGTTGCCTATGCATCAGCATCATTCTATTTGATTGGCATTTACGGGCTTTCTTTAATGGTGAGCATATCTTACATATTATCCTGTTCTATCCCGTGAACATCTGCTTTATGTTTGGCGTCCTCTATGGCTGCAAACTACTGAGACACCCTGCACCCGCCTGGGTAGAAACCCTATCCATAGGCACGTTGGTCATTATTGGCTTACATATTGTGATGGTCAGTGCAGTCAATATCATAATTGAACATCTGATGGGACTTGATACCACCATCTGTTACCAATGGTATGAAGCTCTCCCGCTGGCATTGCTCATCGTCGGCATTCTTTATCCCGTCATTTTGTGGGCGAAGAAACATGCCCCACTATTTTTAGGGAAATAACACCCTTTTTCATGATTTTGGGATGTAATAGAACCAAAATCCACCAAAAGAATGATGAAAAACATTATTTTTTGAAAAAAAAACAAGAAATATTTCGGTAATCTGCTGAAAATTAGTAACTTTGCAGTCCGAAATCGAAGATATTCGGTTTTTCACATTATTAATATATAAGAAAAGACAATATGACAAAGGCAGAAATTATCAACAAAATTGCCCAGGAAACAGGTGTAGCCAAAAAAGACGTAGCGACGACCATTGAGGCATTTATGGAGGAAATTAGAAACAGTCTGGCTATCGAGAAGGAGAATGTATTCCTGCGTGGCTTCGGCACTTTCGTGATCAAGCATCGTGCCAAGAAGACAGCTCGCAACATTTCTAAGAATACGACGCTCATTATCGATGCTCACGATTTCCCCTCATTCAAGCCCTCAAAGAACTTTATTGAGAAAATGAAGTAATTAACAATTTAATTAAATACAGATTATTATGCCAAACGGAAAAAAGAAGAAGGGCCACAAGATGGCTACTCACAAGCGTAAGAAGAGACTGCGCAAGAATCGTCACAAGAGCAAGTAAGCTCGTGACCCGCAAAAGAAATGAAAGGAGTGTGTCTGCTGATCCTATTATGGATAGCGACACACCCTTTTTCGAATTACGAACGAGACCTAAAGGTCAGAAACAGCAAAAAAGACAATGACAAGTGAAGTAATCATTGATGTACAACAGAAAGACATCTCCATTGCTCTGCTCGAAGACAAACAACTGGTAGAATACCAGCAGGAGCAGCGTACGGCATCGTTTTCTGTTGGCAACATCTATGTGGGCAAGGTTAAGAAACTGATGCCCGGTCTGAACGCCTGCTTCGTTGACGTTGGCTCAGAACGTGTATCGTTCCTGCATTATCTTGACTTGGGGACTCAATACAACTCTTATGAGAAGTATCTCAAACAGGTGGTCAGCGACCGCAAGAAACTCTTCCCTATCCAGAAAGCGCACATTCAGCCCGCACTAAAGAAAGACGGCAGTATTGCCAATGTTTTGAAAGTTGGTCAGGAGGTGCTTGTACAGATTGTCAAGGAGCCCATCAACACGAAAGGCCCCAGACTGACTTGTGAATTGAGTTTCGCAGGACGCTATCTGGTTCTGATTCCTTTCGACGATAACGTATCTGTCTCTACAAAGATCAAACGCGGAGAAGAACGCAGTCGTTTGAAGCAGCTAATTCAAAGTATCAAGCCCAAAAATTTTGGAGTTATCGTACGTACGGTAGCCGAAGGCAAACGCGCTGCAGAGCTTGATGCAGAATTGAAGATCCTGCTGAAACGATGGGAAGACACGATTACCAAGTTTCAAAAGACGACACAGAGTCCTCAGTTGTGCTTTGAGGAGGAAAGCAGATCTGTTGCCTTGTTGCGCGATCTTTTCAACCCCACCTATGACGGTATCTATGTAAACGACAACACTGTTTACGACGAAATCAAAAGCTATCTGGGAATTATTGCCCCAGAAAAGAAAGATATTGTGAAGTTATATAACGGAACAGTACCTATCTTCGACAACTTCAGCGTAACCAAGCAGTTGAAGTCTGGTTTTGGAAAGACCGTAAACTACAAACACGGCGCCTATCTGATTATTGAGCAAACAGAGGCTATGCACGTGGTGGACGTAAACAGTGGTACACGCATCAAGAAAGAAAACGGACAGGAAGCCAATGCGCTGGAGACCAACCTCGGTGCTGCTGATGAATTGGCTCGTCAGTTGCGACTACGTGATATGGGAGGAATCATCGTAGTAGACTTCATCGACATGAAACTGCCCGAAGATCGCCAGATGCTCTATGAGCGTATGTGCAAAAACATGCAGAAAGACCGCGCCAAGCACAATATTCTGCCGCTTTCAAAATTCGGCCTGATGCAAATTACCCGTCAGCGTGTACGACCAGCCATGAGTGTAAACGTAGAAGAGACCTGTCCTACCTGTTTCGGAAAAGGAACCATCAAATCGAGCATCCTGTTTACAGATACTTTAGAGAGTAAGATTGATACCCTTGTCCACAAGATTGGAATCCGCAAGTTCTATCTCCACGTACATCCCTATGTGGCAGCCTACATCAACAAAGGCGTATTCAGTCTGAAACGACAATGGCAAATGAAATACGGACTTGGTATCCGTGTGATTCCCTCTCAGAAACTCGCTTTCCTGCAATACGAATTCTATGATGCCAATAAGCAGTTCATTGATATGCAGGAGGAAATTGAGACTAAGAACTAATAAACAAAAGGCCTACTATGCTGATACTGAAAATCCTGTTCTGGGCATTGTTGCTCATCGTATTCTACACCTATTTAGGGTATGGAATATTATTATACATCATCATTCGGATTAAGCGGCTCTTCACGGGAAAACCTCGTGAAGCAGCCCTTCCGTCTGACGAAGATCTGCCCACGATGACCCTGATGATCTGTGCCTATAATGAGGAAGATGTGGTTACGGAAAAGATGGAAAACACCAGAGCTATCGATTATCCTAAGGACAAATTCCGCATCATGTGGGTAACAGATGGAAGTAATGATCGCACCAACGAGTTGTTGGCAGACTACTCTGATGTAGATATCGTATATAGTCCAGAACGTAGGGGAAAAACTGCCGCATTAAAACACGGTCTTCAGGAATTGAAGACACGTTATGTTGCCTTCACCGATGCCAACACCATGATCAATACTACAGCACTCCGCGAAATAGCACGTCTGTTCCAGGATCCCTCTGTGGGATGTGTATCTGGTGAAAAGCGTGTGGCTGCGAAAAAAGAGGGAGAGATGCCTGCAGAGGGCGAAGGTCTCTATTGGAAATACGAGAGCACTCTGAAGAAGTGGGATAGTGAATTATACTCTGCTATGGGTGCTGCTGGTGAGCTTTATGCCATCGACCCTACCCTTGTCAGAAAAGTTCCAGACGAAGCCTTGCTCGATGATTTCATGATGTCGATGTACATTGTTGACCAAGGTAAACGTATTGCCTATACCCCCAATGCCTACGCTCAGGAATATGGTTCTGCCAACATATTTGAAGAATCAAAGCGCAAACGCCGTATCGCAGCTGGTGGTCTTCAGAGCATCTGGTGGTTACGTCATATGCTCAATCCCTTCCGTCAACCATTAGTTACCTTCCAGTATGTCAGCCATCGTGTACTCCGATGGAGCATTACCCCTGTCGCATTGGTTATTCTTCTGATACTCAATATCATCCTGACTATTTTCAGAGCAGGCATCTGCTATGATATCCTGATGGTTCTCCAGATCCTGTTCTACCTGATGGCGTTCTGCGGATGGTTGTCAAATAAGCATGGACACAAGAACAAGTTACTCTATACCGCCTACTATTTCGTCTTTATGAATATCAATGTTTTTCGTGGGATGGTCTACTTAAAAAATCATAAAACAAGTGGTGCTTGGGAAAAAGTAAGGCGAAGTTGAAAAAAAATAGCAATATTATTCTTTATTCTCATTTTTATTTGTTACTTTTGCAGCATCTTATGTTTAAAGTGGCATGATGGAAGATAATGAAAGAGAGATATTGCTTCAAAAATTCGCCGATGCAACTCGGAAGCTGAATCTTGCTAACGAGCAGCTTGCTATTGCGAATAAGAAGTTGAAGGAATATGAGGAAAAGGCATCCAAGGCTGAAAAGGCCAGTAAGATGAAATCCCTTTTCCTTGCCAACATGAGCCATGAAATCCGCACCCCGTTGAACGCTATTGAAGGTTTCTCAAGAGTGATCGTTGAAACAGATTCTCCTGAAGACAGAATGAAATACTTCGAGATTATCGAAAGTAACAACAACCGTCTGATGAATCTGGTTAACGAGATATTGGATCTTTCGAGAGTAGAATCAGGCGAAATCGTGATTAAAAAGGCATCTACGGATTTGGCAGAACTATGTGGCGATATCAAGAACCTCTTCAAGTTCCGTTGTCCGGATTCTGTCAAGTTGATCTGGAAGCGCCCCACCATGCCTGTAACGCTTAACACAGATGCCAATCGTCTGACTCAGGTGTTCTCCAACTTGATTAGTAATGCCCTGAAGCATACCTCTGAAGGCAGCATCTCGTATGGCTATCAGTTGCTTGATGATGGCAAGGATATCGAGTTCTTTGTAAAGGATACGGGCTCTGGTATTGCCAAAGAAGACTTGGAGCACATCTTTGAGACATACGTATCGAGGGATGCAGAGACAACGAAGAACGGCTATGGTCTTGGTCTTCCCCTTTGTAAGATTATCGTAGAGAAGCTGGGTGGACATATATTCGTTGATTCAACTGTAGGCGAAGGCTCTACCTTCAGATTTATACTTCCGTTCGAGGGTACGATTGGCGGACAAGCTCCTTTGAAGACAACGACAACAACGAATGTCCGTACCATCCGTGTTAGCGGACGTCCTGACGATCTCAATAAGAAGACCATTATGGTGGCAGAAGATGAGGATAGCAACTACGAGTTGGTGAAGATCGTACTCCAGAAGCGTTACAGACTGCTTCGTGCCCACAATGGTATTGAGGCTGTGACGATTAATGAAGATGAGAAGCCTGATCTGATTCTGATGGATATCCGTATGCCAGAGATGAATGGTCTTGATGCCACACGTATTATCAAGGAGGTCAACTCTGAAGTACCTGTGATTGCCTTGAGCGCCTATGCTTTTGAGGAGAATATCCGCGAAGCCAAAAACGCTGGTTGCGACGATTTCATGGCTAAGCCCTTCAAGGTGGAGAATCTGATTGACATCGTCAAGAAATACATAGAACAATAACCACACATTGATAAAAAGAACTATGGGAAAAGTTGCTGTAAAAAAGTATTTTTCTTTTATGGTACTTGTTATCACCTTCTTATTGATGGTCTTTACGTTGATAGGACTATTCGGAGGTGATGTAAATCCTGCTGGTAACACAGCTCGTGCCATGTTGGTATATGCATTGCCAATTCTGATTATTGCCAATGTCGTTATACTCATCTACTGGCTTGCCCTGCGTAAGTTCCATTGGGCTCTGATGCCATTAATTGCCATACTGAGTTGTATCCCCTACTCTGGTACACTCTTCCAGTTTGGATCACTCGATGAGAAAGCAGACACCAAACCTGGTTTTAAGATCGCCACCTATAACGTAGCCCTCTTTGGAAGGGAGACAACTGGTTTTATGGCTATGGACATCTTATCGGAGATGAAGAAGCAGAAGGTGGACATCGTATGCTTTCAGGAGTATTCCGACCAGAGTGGCGACAAGAAAAACTCCGATGCCTACAAGGAGTATTTCCCCTATATGGCTATGGGAGAGCACGATATGGTGATCTATAGTCGTTACCCCATTACCAAATCGAAGAACATGAACTTCGAAATGACGAACAATAGTGCCATGTGGGCAGAAATCAAGATCAATGAGAACATCTATCGTGTCTACAATGCCCACTTGGAGACGACTGGTCTTAACAGAACGATGTATAAGGCTGCTAAGATGCAGAACCAGGGTATCGACGTTGAGAGCAATGCCTTGATGAGTGCCATCTATGGCAACTATACCCTTGGAATGATGGCTCGTGCTGGTCAGGCTAATATGCTGGCGATGGATATGCGGGAGTGCGAAGCACCCATCATCGTATGTGGTGACTTCAACGATGTGCCCTACTCATACGTATATAATACGATGCTGGGCGATAAGGTTGATGGATTCAAGGAGTGCGGAAGCGGATTCATGTACACCTTCAGAGGTAACAAGAAAGTGCGCATCGACTACATCTTCCACGATAAAGGTATGAATGGACTATCCTACTATAAGAAAGAGTTAAGCTATTCCGACCACTACCCCGTGTTTATGCGAATAGCCACTAATGAAAACACTCATGAAAACTAATACAACAAAAAAGAATCCCGTCGAAATGACGGGATTCTTCATTTTTATATCACCTTGAATCTGACTCTGAACGAATGTTCATGCTCATCCCAGTTTGTGCCCAACATCTCGAAGCGCCCTATCTGAGAGGTGGAACGTACATGTTTGCCAATACAAGGACATACGTCGTAATCGCCAATGCGAACCAGACGGATGGTTTCCGAGGCATCCTCAGGCAAACGATCCAACTCAATGCCCTCTGGCAACTCGTCGCGAGTCACAAACTCAAAAGTCACAGGCAGATCCTCTTCGATCAGCTCGTTCATTCTGCGCTCAATCTCTTTCTCCTCCTGACGACTTGGCTTATGATCCAAATAGAAACTCATCTTGCTCTTCTTCCTTTCCACATGGGCATTATAAGAGCGTCCGCAACCAAACAAGCGGATCATGGTCTGGTTGAGTAGATGCTCCGCCGTATGCGATGGGGGGAACTCGTCTTTGTTATGTTCGTTCAGAATCACCATTGTAATATACTTATTTGATTGCAAAGATAAAAAGAAAAAACGAGATGAGCAATCTTTTCGAGAAAAAAGTAATATCATGGAAAATCGAAGAAACTGAAATAATGTTACAATGCAGTTTTCAGACCTGCAAACTGGGAGTTTACTCCGACTAAAGTGGAGGTTTACTCCGACTAAAGTCCGACTTTACTCCGAGGAAAGTCCCAGTTTACGCCGAGCAAAATTCAAGCGATGGTAATCCATTGATAATCAATAAGATACACAAATCATTAAATACAATGAAATATATTGACATTTTACCAACAAAAAGTCATCATGCGATATCTTTTTTATGATATCGTTGCAACTTTTTAGAGGCTTCATAACGTCAAATAGACAAATAACAACAATAAAAGTCACATAATATGAATAAGTTTATGAAGAAAACAGTCTTAATGATGATGGGCGTACTGATCGCTCTGACATCGTGTAGTGTTAACGTGAATGGTCTTGGCCTCAACAAGATTGAACCAAGCGAAACCATTGTCAAGAAGGAGTATAAGCTCAACTCGTTTAATGAGGTGAGTAGTCGTGCTGTAGCCAATGTAAAGATTGTGCAGAGCGAAGAGAAGGACGGACTCGTTGTCCTCTCGGCACCTGAGAATTACATCGAGTTGTTTGGCTTTGAGAGCAAGGGCGAGAAGCTGGATATCAGCTTTACCAGAGACAACATCAACATCGAGACAAAGAACGTATTTATAACGGTGTACACCTCTAACCTGCTGAAACTCAGTAACAGCGGAGCAGCCAGCGTCTCACTCGATAGTCTCGACACAGACAATCTGGATGTGGTGAATTCTGGTGTTGGTACTTTCAAGTTGAACCATGTCCAGGCAGACAAGATCAATGTGAAGTGCAGTGGTGTTGGCGACATCTCAATCGACGGAGAGATACGCGATGCTGATCTTTCATGCAGTGGTGTGGGCAGCATCCACGCCCAGGAGCTGAAGGCGAATAACACAAATGCCGCTGTTACAGGTGTGGGTAGCATTACCTGCTATGCTTCAGATTATATTCATGGAAGAGTAACTGGTGTTGGTTCGCTGCAATACGCTGGGCATCCCAAGAAGAAAGATGTGAACAAGCCCATGACGGGGAGTATTACAGAGATTTAAGATAAAGGGGGCGCTTCCAGAAAAGAAGCGCCCCCAATTATTTGTTAAGCCTTGAATTTCAATACGATAGCATCAAGTGGTTTTATCTCCACTGGAACACCCTGATCGCGCTTGATGGTAATCTTGATCTTATCACCAGAAAGCAAATCGGTTGCTATGGCATTCTTCTCCTTGATCTTCAGATAGTCGAAAGCGTGAGAGGGAATGACGACATTCATCATCGTTGGGCAATCGTCGAAATTCGCTACTACCAGCAGCACCTCCGATCCTGCCTTGCGAAGGAAGGCATACTGACGATGGTAAGAGCCGTTGACATACATCAGATCGAACGAAACGCCCTCATACACAGCCTTTTCGCTCTGGGCGATGTTCATCACCTTATTATATTTAGAGGCCAACGTGTTCTCAGCGTCATTGAGTTTATGCTTGGCAGCACGCACCATTGTATCGACACTCCAGTAGTCGAAAATGGTAGTACGACCATCCTCGCCACTGAATCCTTCCTTGTCCATACCTCGCTCGCCATACTCCTGGGCGAAGTAGATCATCAGCGGATTCTGCTGAAGCAGGGCGGAAACCACCAATCCAGGCACACCCTTACGAGCATCGCCAGCAAAGAAGTTACTGGCTATTCGTTGCTCATCGTGATTCTCCAGGAAGTAGAGCATATGATCGCGGATATCATCCGTCTGTTGCCAAGCAGAAGTAATGGCGTGGGTAGACTGACGACCACAAATCACATCGCGGATCGTATCATACATGCCTACCTTATCATACAGATAGTCGAAGCCAGCAGCCAGATAGTTTCGATACTCCGCAGGGTTATACACCTCGCCAATGAATATCTTCTCTGGATAGCGATACTTCACCTTGTCAGTAGCCCAGTGCCAGAAGGCGGCAGGAACCATCTCAGCCATATCGCAGCGGAAGCCATCAACCCCCTTCGAGGCCCAGAAAAGCAGGATATCTGTCATCTTATCCCAAGTGTTAGGAATCGGCTTGAAGTGCCCTACCCTTCCAGCATAGTAGTCGAGGCCATAGTTCAGCTTCACCGTCTCATACCAATCATTCATACCAGGGGCATTATGGAAGCAATCGTTTCCTGTAGCCTTTGCAGGCTCTTCATAGTAAGGCTCCGCCTCACCATGATAGAGATCGAAGTAAGGCGTAAACCTCTGACCAGGACAATAATAGAAATTATTCTGCGGATCGAACCCCATCTGTGGGTTATCCTCCTCGCCCAGATCCTTCACACCCTCAGGCTTACAAATAGAGTGATACTGACGAGCCACATGGTTGGGCACAAAGTCGATGATCACCTTCATCCCAGCCTTATGGGTACGCTCTACCAGAGCCTCAAACTCCTGCATACGCTTGTCGACATCTGTAGCCAGATCAGGATCGATATCGTAATAATCAGTAATAGCATAGGGCGAACCTGCCTTTCCCTTTACGACAGCAGAATGCTGACGAGGAATGCCATAGGAAGAATAATCCGTCTGGGAAGCATGACGGATGACACCTGTGTACCAAATATGGCTCACGCCCATTTCCCTGATTTTCTTCAGGGTCGTGGGCGTGAAGTCGTTCAGTTTTCCGCAACCGTTTTCTTCTATGGAACCATTCTCTTTCCGAGTAGTGTTCCTGTTTCCATAGAGTCGCGTGAAAACCTGATAAATAATAATCTTACTCGATGCCATGAGCAGAAACTTCTTTATTGATCTTAACGATCATGCCTTGCAGGGCCTTACCAGGACCACACTCCGTGAAGTCGTCAGCACCATCGGCAATCATATTCTGTACACTCTGAGTCCAGCGAACTGAACTGGTGAGCTGGGCAATGAGGTTAGCCTTGATCTCAGCAGGATCGGTATGAGGCTTAGCATCAACATTCTGATATACAGGGCACTTAGGCGTCTTGATCTCTGTAGCCTCGATAGCTGCCTGAAGCTCGTCCTTAGCAGGCTGCATCAGCGGAGAATGGAATGCGCCACCCACCTTCAGCACCAGTGCACGCTTGGCACCAGCTGCCTTCAGCTGCTCGCATGCTTCCTCGATAGCCTCAACATTACCTGAAATAACCAACTGACCAGGACAATTATAGTTGGCAGGAACCACTACACCCTTACCCAACTTGCTGACCTCTGCGCAAACCTCCTCAACCTTCTCATCAGGCAGGGCGATGATAGCAGCCATCGTTGAAGGCTGAGCCTCACAGGCCTTCTGCATAGCCATAGCACGAGCATAAACAAGCTTCAAACCATCCTCGAAACTCAAAGCACCAGCTGCTGTAAGAGCAGAGAACTCACCCAGAGAGTGACCAGCAGTCATCTTAGGATCGAAGGCCTCACCCATGCAAAGAGCAGAAATAACGCTGTGGAGGAATACAGCAGGTTGAGTCACCTTGGTCTGCTTCAACTCCTCATCAGTTCCCTCGAACATAATATCGGTAATACGATAGCCGAGAATGTCGTTAGCCTTCTCAAAAAGTTCCTTTGCCAGAGGGTTCGTCTCATACAGATCCTTACCCATTCCTACAAACTGTGCTCCCTGTCCGGGAAAAACAAATGCTTTCATTTTCTTTTTACCTTTTATATAATTACAAATAACAATTCACACTTTCGGGTTGCAAAATTACGACATTTTTCTGAAAAATGCACCTATAAGACCATTTTTTTAGCCAAAGTAGTGATAATATCGAAAAAACTATGTAATTTTGCACATTAGAAAGAGAACTGAGATCAGAAAATGAAGCTTATTGTAATGACTAAGCCCACCTTCTTCGTTGAAGAAGACAAGATTTTGGCCAACCTCTTCGAGGAGGGCTTGGATAATTTGCATCTGTATAAGCCAGGTTCATCACCTATGTATTCGGAGCGTCTGCTGACCCTGTTAGGCTCAGACAACTGTAGCAAGATTACTGTTCACGACCATTTCTACCTGAAGGAGGAATACCGTCTGAAGGGAATCCACATTAATGATGCATTTACAGAGCCACCTATTGGTTATAAGGGAAATATCACCCGCACTTGTCATGCCATCAGTGAGCTTAAGGAGTCGAAGAAGCGTTCCAACTATGTATTCCTCCACTCCATTTTCGACAGTCAGACGAATGTTGATGAGAAATCTTCCTTTACGCTGGCAGAACTGAAAGAAGCCTCGCGCCAAGGACTCATCGACAAGAAAGTGTATGCCTTGGGAGGCATGAATCTCGATAACGTAAAGATTGCCAAGGACTTAGGCTTTGGAGGTGTGGTAATTTGTGGTGATCTGTGGAACCGCTTTAATATCCACAACGAGATAGACTACAAGGAGCTGCTGAATCACTTCAGCCGGCTCCGCAAGACGATTGGATAAACAAAAGACATTAAATATCAAAACAACAATGAGTACGACAAACTCTTACATGGTATTCTCGGGCACAGCCACGAAGTATTTGGCAGAAAAGATATGCCAGAGTCTGGGTTGCCCGTTAGGACAATTACAAATGACGAAATTCTCAGATGGAGAATTTGCGGTATCCTATGAGGAGAGTATCCGCGGACGGGATATCTTCCTCGTACAGAGCACCTTCCCCAATTCCGACAACCTGATGGAGTTGTTGCTGATGATCGATGCAGCCAAGCGTGCTTCAGCCCGCACCATCAATGCCGTAATCCCTTATTTTGGATGGGCTCGTCAGGATCGCAAGGACAAACCCCGTGTAAGCATTGGTGCCAAACTGGTAGCCGATCTGCTGAGCGTGGCTGGTGTCAACCGCGTCATCACAATGGACTTGCATGCAGATCAGATCCAAGGATTCTTCAATGTTCCAGTAGACCATCTCTATGGTTCTGGTGTTATCCTGCCCTATCTGCAGAGCCTCCATCTGGAAGATCTCGTTATTGCCTCTCCCGATGTAGGTGGTTCTAAGCGTGCCAACACCTATGCCAAGTATCTGGGTTGTCCGCTGGTACTTTGTAATAAGACCCGTGCTCGTGCCAATGTGGTGGCAGATATGCAGATCATCGGTGAGGTGGAAGGCAAGAATGTGGTCATCGTCGACGATATGGTTGATACAGCAGGCACTATTACCAAGGCTGCTGATCTGATGAAAGAACATGGTGCCAAAACTGTCCGTGCTTGTGCCAGTCACTGTGTAATGAGTGGTCCTGCCAGTGAACGCGTACAGGAGTCAGCCCTTGAGGAGATTGTCTTCACAGACTCTATCCCTTATACCCAACGCTGTGCTAAGGTGAAGCAGCTCTCCGTAGCTGATACCTTTGCAGAAGCCATCCGTCGCGTCATCAACAATCAGAGCATCAGCGACCTCTACCTTATTTAATAATAGGTATGAAGATAAAGTCTATACTTGGACTGGCAGCAGTGGGCTTTGCGCTCACCTCCTGCCAGTCCAGTTCTTTTCAGATCAAGGGTTTTGCCCAACAACTGCCTGAGGGTGATACCATCTGCCTCGTAGCTGATCGTCAGCCAGAAACTCTTCTGGCGATGGCGGTAGTAAACAACGGGCAGTTCCTTCTAACAGGTGAAACCGATAGTACTTTCCTCTGTCGTATATATGCCAAGAGTCAGCCAGACAATGGGGTGATGTTCTTCTTAGAACCAGGCAACATCACAGCAGAACTGAACAAGTATCCGACCTTCAGCCGTGTGTCTGGTACAAAGATCAACAACGAATGGCAGCACCTTAACGACTCCATCCAATTGCTCGGAGCCGAACTCATCAGACTTTCAGAAGCATCTACCATCAACGATAGCAATTCCCATCCGAATAATTATAAAGCCATCGACAGTCTGCACCATCGAATGTCTGACTGCGTACTCAATACTGCCCAACGCAACAACAGCAACGCTTTAGGGCGATACCTCCAAGAAATATATAAAGAGCCCGAGTTCAAATGAACCCAGGCTCTTCGTTTATCTGAGATCCGCCTTAATTATTTCCGAGAGGAAGCTCCAGCCACTTCACGTAGCAGAAGTCCTGACGGTGAGGCAGGTTCTTGTTCTTAGGATACATACGGACGGCACTCTTATACTGTCCAGCCTGCTTGGGTGAGTGAACAGTTTCGAAGGTGTAGTTATTGCCTTCGTGACCAACCATCTTCAGCGGCTCGATAGAGAACACATGCTCATTACCATCCTTGTCGATAGCCACATTCACCTTCTCCAGAGCAACGGCATCATCGAGTCCCTGCTCATTGATGACATAACGCAGTGTGTAATCCTCACCTGTAAGATGCAGACCTGAAGCAGGTGCAGTCGAAGAACAACTTACTACGCTGATAGCATCCCAACGCTCAGCAACCGTTTCCTTCCACAAAGCAATCTCCTTAGCCAGACGATTATCATCCTTAGTAAGTTCCTTGAAGCGCTTTGCCTCCTTGTTATAGAACTTATCGTAGTAGTCGTCGAGCTGACGCTTCATGGTATAGTGAGGAGCAATCTGTGCAATAGAGTTCTTCACGACCTTGATCCATCCCTTAGAGATGCCCTTCTTATCCTTATCATAATAGAGAGGAATAATCTCATTCTCCAGCAGGCCATAGATGGTAGCAGCATCGAGCTGATCCTGATAGCCCTGATTCTGGTAGGTGCGCTTCTCGGTAAGAGCCCATCCGGCACCCTCACGATAACCCTCAAGCCACCAACCGTCTTTTACACTGAGGTTTACAACACCGTTCATCTCGGCCTTCTCACCAGAGGTACCAGAAGCCTCAAGCGGACGCGTCGGTGTATTCATCCAGATATCAACACCTGATACAAGGCGACGAGCCAGCAGGAAGTCGTAGTCCTCGAGGAAGATGATCTTACCCTGGAACTGAGGCATCTGCGAAATCTCGAAGATCTTCTTGATCAAGCCCTGTCCAGCACCATCAGCGGGGTGAGCCTTACCAGCAAAGAGGAAGATAACAGGATGATCGGGATTGTTAACGATCTTATCGAGACGCTCCAAGTCGGTGAACAGCAAGTGAGCACGCTTATAGGTAGCGAAACGACGACAGAAACCAATCACCAGTGCGTTGGGGTTAATACGCTGAAGCAACTTCACTACACGAGCAGGATCGCCCTGGTTCTTTAGCCATGTCTCCTGGAACTGAATCTTAATATAGGCAAACAGTTTCTCCTTCAGAGCCTGGCGAGTAGCCCAAACCTCTTCATCAGGACAATTGTAGATACCGTGCCAGATTTCCTCGTTAGACTGATCGCTCATGAACTTCTCATCGAAATACTTGGCATATAGTGCACGCCACTCAGCAGCAGCCCAAGTGGGGAAGTGCACACCATTGGTTACATAACCTACATGGTTCTCCTCAGGATAATAGCCATTCCAGATAGGAGCGAACATCTTCTGGGATACCCAACCGTGCAGCTTTGACACACCATTTACTTCCTGACAAGTGTTGCAAGCGAAGGTACTCATACAGAACTTCTCACTGTGATCATCAGGGTTAGTACGACCCATACCGATAAACTCATCCCATGAAATACCGAGCTTAGCAGGATAAGCACCCATATACTTGCCAAACAGACCCTCGTCGAAGTAGTCGTGACCAGCAGGAACAGGAGTATGAACAGTATAGAGGCCACTGGCACGAACCAGCTCCATAGCCTGATTGAATGTCAGACCGTCTTCCTCGATATAATCGCACAGACGCTGCAAATTACAGAGGGCAGCATGTCCCTCGTTACAGTGATAGATATCCTTCTTGATTCCCAGCTTCTTCAGCAGGAGCATACCACCAATACCCAACAGAATCTCCTGCTTCAGACGGTTCTCCCAGTCACCACCATAAAGACTGTGGGTAATGGGCTTGTCGAAGTCAGAGTTCATCTCATTATCAGTATCCAACAGATACAGCTTCACACGACCGACATTCACACGCCAAACGTAAGCATGAACCTGATAGTTGGTATAAGGCACATCGATTACCAACGGATTACCGTCTTTATCGAGCTGACGCTCAATAGGCAGTGAACCGAAGTTCTGGCTCTCGTAGTTAGCAATCTGCTGTCCGTCCATTGAAAGGCTCTGTGTAAAGTAGCCGAAACGATACAGGAAACCAACAGCACACATATCTACATTAGAATCAGAAGCCTCTTTTACATAGTCACCAGCCAGCATACCCAGACCACCAGAATAAATCTTCAAGGCAGAATGAATACCATACTCCATACAGAAATAAGCTACCGAAGGACGCTTAGAGTCTGGCTTTACGTCCATGTACTTACGGAACATGTCGTAAACACTCTTAATACGCTTCATCAGTGCCTTATCCTTCAGGATTTCTTCCTTACGGGTAAAGCTAAGACGCTCTAACAGCATAACGGGATTGTGCTTCACATCATGATAAAGTTCAGGGTCAAGGTCACGGAACAAGTCACGTGCCTCAAAGTTCCATACCCACCACATATTGTGGGCAATCTCGTCCAAACACTTCAGTTCATCAGGAAGCGTAGCCTTAACGGTCAGCATCTTCCATGAAGGAACATTTGCATAATCTGCTTTAATTTTCATATTCTATCAAATTTTAATTTGAATTCTTATTTCACTTTCTCACTCTTACGTTCTTCCGCTTTACGGAGAGCAATATCGTATGCCTCGTAGTAATACTTGATAAACTCACTCCAAAGGGCTTTCTTCGACAGGGTCTCTGCATTCTTACGACAAGCATCAATCTGTTTCTTCGTCATATTCGAATACTCTGCCACTGTATCCTTGATGATATCAGCCACCTCAGAATAATTATAATCTGTACGATGGATTACCTTCACACCATCTGCAATCTCGCCATTCTTACCAAACACGGAATTTGCCCAAAGGCCAAATCCTGCCAGATCGGTTGTAATACATGGCACTTTAAAGGCCACAGCTTCTAACGGTGTATAACCCCAAGGCTCATAGTACGACGGATAGATGCACAGATCATTACCCAGCACCACATCATAATAGGTCAGATTAACAATGCCATCGTTACCATCGAGATAACAAGGCAGGAAAATCACCTTTACCTTCTCATCCTGACGGTTGTGCATATCGTAGTACTTCATCATACCCAACACATTATCGTGACTCATATTGTGCAGCCAATGGGTAACCTGAGGCACATCCAGCGGCGTATCATATTTTTTGCCACTTGCCAGTCTTTCCTGCAAATCTTTACGGGGCTCCCCTACCCAACCAGGAACTTCGATAAAGGCTACCACCTTCTTCTTCAGGTCGCGATCACGAAGTAAACGGTTCATGGCTTCCACAAACACATCGATACCCTTATTACGGAACTCATAACGGCCAGAAGTCGAAACCAGCAGTGTGTCGTCATCCATATCCTCACCTAAAAGGGCATTAGCCACCTCCAGCATTTTCTTGCGGGCAGCCTTACGCTTACGGGTAAAGGTTGCTGCACTGGGCACAAAACTATTATCGAAGCCATTAGGCAGTACCACGTCTACAGGTTTATCGAGCAATTCCACACACTCCTTGGCTGTGATATCGCTCACCGTAGTAAAGCAGTCCACATAATGGGCGGTCTGTTTCTCGATAGAGTGCTTCGACTGCATATTCAGTTCACCGGCCATCTGGTCACCATTATAGGCAAAGAGATAGTCGTAGAGCGGCTTCATATTTCCAGCAATAGAACGACCGATACTTGTAGCATGCGTCGTAAATACCGTACCGATCTGGGGCAGTTTGTTGTTAAGATAAAGCGCACCAAGTCCGCACATCCACTCATTGGCGTGATAAATCACTTTCTGGCTGCTGTTAAGATACTTATTGTAGAAACTCTCTACCACCAGGGCGGCAGCATACGAGAACATCGATGCCTCGTCGTAGTCGCCGTAGGCGTGCAGTGAATCCACACCGTAGTGCTCCCACAGCCAACCGTATATTTCATTCTTCTGCTCGAAGAACGGATTGAAATCAACTAAAATCGCAATGGGCTCTCCAGGTATCGTCCAACGACCTACCCGTACTTTAAGTCCTTGCTCCTTAGCCTCACTTTGCCACTCAGCAAAGAGAGACTTGTCCTCCTTGAAATAAGGACTCTCTTGTTCTTTCCAAAAATCAGGACCGATGAAAACAATCTTATCCTGAAGTGCCTCTTGTAGGGTCTTGGCACGTGTCGAAAGGACTGTATAGATTCCCCCTACCTTATTGCAGACTTCCCAACTTGACTCGAAGATGTAGTCTGGCATTAACTGCTTTTTCGCCATGTCATACTAATAATTGGCTGCAAAGATACTTAATTAATTTTAAAATAAACAACCTTTTCCCTAATATTTTTTATTAAATCGTGGAAAAAATGATTTAGATTAGTATCTTTGTCAGCAATTAAGAAAATGCACTGAATATGAAGAAGTTATTATTGATACTCATCACTTTTCACCTTTCGCTATCCACTGTGTACGCACAAGATGGAGAACCTTTTCGCGCGTACCTATATAATAATGAATACGAAGTTTACCTGAATATCGACTTCTATGACGAAACAATCACCGTTCCCGGACAAGACCTCTACGGCCAACTGCCGGGCTATCTGGGCAAGAAGAACAACTCCTTCTGCTGGCTCATCACCTCGGTACGTCTCGAGGGCAACAATGCCACCCTCGCCATGATCAACGACTACGGCAGCGAAGACCTCACTGCCACCCTCACCTGTGAGGACGACTCCACCTATATCCTGAAACAGGAAAGCGGAAGCCAGCTTAAGGTGCCCAAGAACGGGAAATGGCAGAAGTTACCAAGCAAGCTGGAATTCAGGCGCCGATAAGTTCTTACCACTCACCTTCTTCCAGAAACTCTATCTGGACACCATCCTGTATCAGTTCGTGCATATAGCCACGGATTCTACTCAGGCCATTATCCCTTGGCCCAGCATTAAAACCATGCGAATAGATCTTGCTACCATCTGAGAAGCGTGCCTCAAACGACCAGCCCCATCCGTCAAGCACTTCCATCATGGGTCTGTAAGCCTCCTTATACCGATACATCTTCTCTTCCTCGATAATCTGGCGGAACTTCTTCATCGCCCCAGCATCCAACTTCTTCTCAAATAGCGGACCGCACGTCTCCTTCATTGCTTTCAGCACAAAAGCACCTGTAGAGTCCTTATTCACATGACCCTCAAACTCAGGACGAGCCATCGTGCCAATCCGAGTAAACTCCACGCTTACCAAATCACCCTCAGGCATCTTCTTGCTGACACAGCTGAACAGACTGAACAAACTACCGATCATAAGCGCCACGAATCCAAACCTTTTCATTTTCACCCTTGTCTTTTATTTAAGTAAATAAACACGCCGATAACAATCAGCGCAATCACTGCAACAATGTGTAACCAATCCATAACTATTATTGTTTAATATGATTTTTCCACCTTCATTCTACATTACCCAAATACGAAATAGGCTCACGCTGTCTGCATCGTACATCTATTGTCGAACTGCCATTATCAAATACTTCTATTGTATAGAGATAAGTATCCTCTTCGTTCGTCACACCTATTTCTATATGGTGCTTTCCGTTCTTCATTAACGACTCCTGATAACTGCCGATACGCTCAGAGAAATTCAGTCCTTTACCACCACCATATGGCACTTGATAAGCCCGTCCGAAATAGGGAAGATATGATATCAACGAGTCGTTTCTCACCTCAACTGAGTAGCCATACGAGACACTTTTCGAACTGCCTCTCATCGGATTCATACGCTCAATAACAATCTTATAGTTCCGCGCTGCCAATGCTGCCTTCACCTTTGCTACCTGTTCTGCTGCCCTTGCGGCACGCTCCTCTGATGTAGCACACCCTCCCAGCGTCATCACTGCCAAAGAAGCTAATACTATTGATACAAAATACTTCTTCATATACCTATATCTATCTAATCTCGCTCACAAAAATAGCAATTATTTCTCAAACTACAAAGTAATAAGCGAAAAAGACATATGTTTTCTCTGGAGAAACCATAAATGTCAAATTCGAAGGGATTATTATGGATAAACAAGCTCGCCAAGCATCTGCTTGATATGGGTATCGAGGATATGGAAGGAAGGATCAACCATGCCCCCATGCCCATGCCCATCGATCTCGTATAGATAGGTATGCTGATGGCCCACGAGCTTCATCATGCGAGCCAGATACTGATTCTCGTCGTAACGGCCATAGAGTTCCAGCTCCCTGTCGCCACAAATGAGCACCAGCGGCGGACAGTCAGGACGCACCCAGTAGAGAGGAGCATATTCGTCAATGGTTGGTTGCAACGGACTGATACCCTGCATCTTACGGACATTATAATGCGTGATAGCCTGACCGCTAAACGGTACGTAAAGCCATACGCTGTCGGCATCGACATCATAGGATTTTAGCCAAGCCTTATTCAGGCAAAGCATCATAGCCAGATAGCCACCAGCGGAGTGACCCGTCACCACAATCTTCCGAGGATCGCCACCATACTCCTTCGCATGACGGAAGGTCCAGGCAACGGCTTCGGCAGCATCATCGATGGTCTTGTCGATAGTGACATTGGGCAGCAGGCGATAGTTGGCACCCACCACCACATAACCCTTTTCTTTCAGACGCTGGGGAATCTCCTTCTGTCCTGCCTCCAAGCCTCCACCATGGAACCACACCACAACAGGGCAGTTCTTCGCGTTCTCCGAGTAATACACATCGAGTTTTAGTCGTTCTTGGGCGTAAGCATCAGTCTTCACAGTAAAGCGTAAGTCGCTCACTGTCTGATACTTCTGGGCGCTGGCAGTCAGCACCATCAAAGTCGTTACGATACAAGTAAATAGTCTTTTCATTATCTGTCTGATTATAGTTTATGCTGCAAATATACGAAATATTTCGGCATCAAAGAACAACGAAAGCGTTTTTTTACTATATTTGCAGCAGAATTAGTTGAACAACAAAAACCTGAAGCTTATGAAAGTAGGTATTCCAAAAGAGATTAAGAACAATGAGAACCGCGTGGGTATGACCCCAGCGGGAGTAGCAGAACTTACACGACGCGGCCACGAGGTCAGTGTACAACACACGGCTGGCGATGGCAGCGGATTCTCTGATGACGAGTATGTAAATGCTGGAGCCCGTATCCTACCCACTATCGAGGCCGTGTATCGTGAGTGCGACATGATCGTCAAGGTGAAAGAGCCCATTGAGCCCGAGTACGAACTGGTGCGCCCAGAACAACTGCTATTTACCTATTTCCATTTCGCTTGCGAGAAGGAACTGACGGATGCAATGCTGAAGAGCGGTGCCATCTGCTTGGCATATGAGACTGTGCAGTTGCCAAACGGCTCGCTCCCACTACTCCAGCCCATGAGCGAGGTGGCAGGACGTATGGCCACACTCAACGGTGCCTACTATCTGCAGAAAACAAAAGGCGGCAAAGGAAAGCTGATCAGCGGTGTGCCAGGTGTAAGTCCTGCGAAGGTACTGGTACTCGGCGGTGGAGTCGTGGGTGAGGCTGCCGCACGCATGGCGGCAGGATTAGGAGCCGAGGTGACGATTGCCGACATCTCACTGCCACGTCTACGCCAACTCGACATCGAGACGCCTCCAAACGTACATACTCTCTACTCGTCTGAGCACAACATTCGGAAGCAACTGCCGACAGTGGACATCATCGTGGGCAGCGTGCTCGTGCCAGGCGACAAGACGCCACATCTGATCACGAAGGAGATGCTACAGCTAATGGAACAAGGAACGGTGCTTGTAGACGTGGCCATCGACCAAGGCGGTTGCTTTGAGACCTCACGTCCCACGACACACAGCGATCCCGTGTATATCGAAGACGGTATCGTGCATTACTGCGTCGCCAACATCCCTGGCGCTGTGCCAAACACCTCTACCCTCGCCCTTACCAATGCCACGCTACGTTATACCAAAGCATTGGCAGATAAGGGATGGAAACAGGCCTGCAAGGATGATCCTGCTCTGGCCAAGGGTCTAAACATCGTAGAAGGTAAGGTCGTATACAAGGCTGTAGCCGATGTATTCGGCCTGCCGTGGGAGGAATGGACGTAGTTCAAACTACCTCAATAATGTAACGTAATTAAACGAAAGAAGCCCTGGGTCATTTCTGACTCAGGGCTCTTCATTTAAAAAGACGGCGGCTTCCTACTCTCCCGCATTGCATTGCAGTACCATCGGCGCAGGCGGGCTTAACTTCTCTGTTCGGAATGGGAAGAGGTGGGACCCCG
>JAEEGL014543968.1_pt1 | contig 35004 bp, 26 predicted proteins | sample 9134231 | NCBI WGS metagenome assembly JAEEGL01 (sample SAMN16246548, study PRJNA631951) | gut metagenome | biome: gut microbiome; feature: rumen; material: fiber-attached | host: Bos | place: Iran: Karaj | collected 2018-10 | reverse complement strand
TGTAGTATTATTTGTATAGGATAATACTGCCGAAGTGATCTCATCTGTGGTATCACCTATGTCCACCAGAACGAACTGACTATCAGGTGCATAAACCAGATCAGCCTCAAGAACTGCATAATTGAATATACCATTCTCTTCCGGTGCATCAGTCTCTGTTGCTTCTTCAGAAGTTTCTTCTGTAGTTAATTCTTCAGAATCCTGCTCAGCTGCAACTTCTTCCGAATCCTGCTGAACATCTGTCTCTAAAGATTCCTCCTCCTGAAACTCTTCAGCATCTGTTGCTGTCGCTGTATTCTCTGTTCCTGCAGCAAAAGCAACCGTATTATATCCATTGGAAAGCAGCATCGCACCTACTATCGCCATGGATAAATACTTTTTGGCACTTCTAAATCTCATTATTCATCTCCTCTTTTTAATGATTTGATTTAATTTATGTCTATTCCCCTACTTACACATTTTTCATTATTTTATTCATAGAGCTAGATATTGAATAAACCCCGACTACAATATTTAGCATACGTAGTAATCAGTTTAACATAATATTATGTAAACGACAACCCTCTTTGTTACAAAATTATTAAGATTTTTTTGAGTTCACAGAATCTTCAATTCTTCCTCTGTAAGCTCTCTGAATTCACCCGGCTGTAAGCTTTCATCCAGTGAAAGTCCGCCCATGGAAATACGCTTCAGATATATTACTTCGCAGTCAAAGGCCGAAAACATCCTCTTAACCTGATGATATCTGCCTTCAGTTATAGTAACCTCCGCCTCCGAAATTTCACCCGAATTTATTACCTTTAGTACTGCAGGTGCAGTATCCTTCTCGTCACCTATATCTATTCCTGCTTTGAAGGCCTTAACCATATCATCCGTGATCCTTCCCTGCACTCTGACAAAATATGTTTTATCCACATGTTTACCCGGTGTCAGCAGATCATGACTCAATCTACCGTCATTAGTGATAAGAAGCAGTCCCTCTGTATCCTTGTCCAATCTGCCTACAGGAAACAGATCACGTCTATGTTCACCCTTTATCAGGTCAAGTACTGTGGATGCGTTCTTATCTCTTGTGGCAGTTACTACTCCGGCCGGTTTGTTCAGCATGATGTATTCCATCTCCTTATAGCCCACCGTCTTTCCTGCGCAGGTTACCACATCTGAATCCGATTCTATTTTTCTTGATGGGTCTTTACAGACTTCTCCATTAACTAAAACAGATCCGGTCTTGAGAAGAGCCTTCACTGAGGCTCTTGTACCCAATCCCGAATCTGACATGTACTTATCCAATCTTATCTTCATATATCTCTCGCTTAACTTATTTCTTCATTAATATAGATACGATTATCATAAGAAGTCCAAGGATTATACGATAATAACCGAATATCTTAAAGTCGTGCTTCTTGATGTATCTCATAAGGAATTTAATAACAAAGATTGATACTGCGAAGGATACTATCATTCCCAGAAGGAGAAGTAAGATCTCGAAGGCGGAGAAATGTAATCCAAACTTGATTATCTTAACTAAGCTCCATCCAAACATAATAGGAATACTCATAAAGAATGAGAATTCAGCCGCAACCTTACGGGATATACCCATTGAAAGTCCGCCGACAATAGTAGCTCCTGATCTTGATGTTCCCGGCACTATGGCAAGTGTCTGGAAGAGTCCCAGGAATAGTGCATCCTTATATGTAAGCTTGCTGAGCTTTATGAGTCTAGGCTTTCTGCTTTCATTCTTATCTTCTACCAGGATGAACAGAATACCATATACTATAAGGGCAATTGCGATAACCCCAGGTGTATGCGCATACTTATCCATCCAATCATCCAGAAGTAAGCCCAGAACACCTGCAGGTATTGTAGCTATTATAACCTTGATCCATAACTGGATTATGCTCTTATTTACAGCAACACTTCCAAAGTATATCTCATTTTTTCTTCTTTTATTAACTGCACTTCTTTTAACATTTCCACTGGAGCGACGGCCTGCATTTGCACTGAGAGGCTGATCATCAGCCTCGTCTATAAGTCCTCCTGCGGAAGTATCTCTTAATATTCTGAATGGCCACAGCTTCTTCCAATAAAGAACAACTACTGCCATAATGGCGCCAAGCTGTATGACAACAAAAAACATATCCTTAAATTCCTGAGAAGCATCCAGCTTTAGGAAATAATCAACTAAAAGCATATGTCCTGTACTGCTTATAGGCAGCCATTCCGTTACGCCCTCAACTATTCCAATGAAAAATACCTTCAAAATTTCAAGGATTGCCATATCCTTTTTCCTCCCTTATTTGCCGATAAGCTCTTCGTACTTCTCAGCAACTTCTTTAACGTCCCCACTAGCTACGACCTTACCATGATCAAGTATGATCGCTTTATTACATATTCTAAGTACCTGATCAATATTGTGTGACACAAAAAGCACCGTCACATTTTTATCCAGAAGAGACATAAGCTTCGCTTCACTCTTCTTTTTAAATTTTGCATCTCCTACTGACAGAACTTCATCAAGTATGAGCATATCTGGTTCTACTATTGTAGCTATGGCAAATCCCAGCCTTGCTTTCATACCAGAAGAATAATTCTTAATAGGAACATCCTTGAATTCTTCAAGCTCTGCAAAATCTATTATATCATTTATTTTCTCATCTATAAACTTATGACTATATCCCAGACACGCACCATATAGATAAATGTTCTCCATACCTGTATACTGCGGGTCAAAACCTGCTCCAAGCTCTATAAGAGGTGCAAGAACTCCCTTTCTCTCAACACTTCCCGTAGTAGGCTTGAAAACTCCGGCTATTACCTTAAGAAGCGTAGACTTTCCGGCACCATTCAGTCCCAGTATACCAAGTCTGTCTCCCTCTTCAAGCTCGAAGGATATATCTCTTAACGCCCAGAATTCGTTATAATTTAATTCATGTCTCGACAAGGCAATAATGTATTCTTTTAAAGAATCGTGTTTTTCCTTGCTCAGATTGAAACGCATGCTTACGTCATCAACCTTCAGTACAGTCTGACTCATAAGTCTCTCCGGAATCTATATTACTATATATTCAATATGAAGGAATCTTCCCATTTCTTAAACGCCAGTACCCCGACCAATATGGTAAGCAGGCTGAATACCAATGAATACAGCAGATAATGCATATTCATAGGTTCACCGAATATAGCAGATCTGAAGTTCTGGATCACACAGAACAATGGATTACATTTTAAAATGAATCCCCATTTACTAGAGGTAAGCTTCTCCGGCTTATAGAATATAGCAGAGGTGTACATGACTATCATGAGAAAAACCGTCCACAGATATTCCATATCCCTGAAGAAAACTCCGATGGTCGATAGTAGTATACCACATCCTATACATAGAAGTAATAATACTATAAGCGGGCAGATAGCCTGAAGAAGGTACACTGTCGGATATACCTTGAACAGAAGTGCCAGCATTACAAGTACGACCAGCGATATCAGAAATATAATGAAATTAAATAGTACTGCCGAAAGCGGATATAGTAGCTTAGGAACATATACTTTTTTAATTATCGAACTGTTCTGTCTTATGGATTTAAGTGCAAAAGTCGTGCTTTGTGAAAAGCATGTATAAAGCAGTCTTCCTGATAAAATGTAAACTGGAAACACCTTGTCCTTCACACCAAAAAGTGTTCCGAATACTATCGTAAGTACCACCGTAGTAAGCAGTGGTTCCAGAAGGGACCATACTACTCCCAGGTACGAACGACGATACTTAAGCCTTATACCCTTCTTGACAAGTTCAGAAAGTATAAAACGATTTTGCGCAAAACCTCTGTTAGTGTCCATCCCTACGGTCTCCTTACTCGTTTATAAACTCTACTGAATCTGCCGACGCAAAAAAGGAACTCTCTTCCTCATTATATATCTCTTTATAACACGCAAAGCTGACAACCCAGTATGAACCTGCATTGTCATCAAAAAAGAAATTAATATATGAAAAATCAGTTCCGGATATGACCTTGTTATATTTCACATAACAATATCCGTTCTTCTGTTTTACGGTTTTGTTCGTTCCTATATTAACCCTTGTATAAGCTTCTGCATAATCCTGAATGGAATTTGCTTCCAGACCTGTTTTCTCCAGATCGTTCTGTGAAGTCTTCACACCCATGGCTACGCCATCCGGACTGGTATAGTACCAGGTCGCATTCTCCAGCGAACCCTTCTTGTACTGTTTGGATAATTCCATCTTCATATTAGCTTCTTTGATAGTCTTTGTTTCCGATCCACATGCTGTAAGTGAAAGAAGCATTATCATACAAAGAGATATAAGAACAGCCTTCTTAATTAGTTTCATAACAAACCTAAAACTAAACCTTTCATTGAAAGAATAAATTTCATCCTTGTTAATAATAAGTTGAAAGCACATCTTTGTCAAATAATAATGCACCGCCGGTAAGCGGTGCATTACAAAGACTTACGTCGTTATTACTTTATTACATGAACCCATCCTTCAGGTCCTTCGATCTTGCACATCTGGATACCTGTAAGTGTATCATAGAGTTTCTTGATCTTTGGTCCTACATTTCCATCAGCGCTGCCAGGGAATACGATTTCCTTGCCGTGATCATTAATGCATCCAACAGGTGATATAACTGCAGCTGTTCCGCAGAGACCACACTCTTCGAATGATGGAACTTCGTCAAGATATACTTCTCTCTCTTCAACTTCCATTCCCAGATATTCCTTAGCAACAACCTCAAGAGATCTTCTTGTTACTGAAGGAAGTATACTTGATGACTTAGGTGTTATGAACTTATTATCCTTTATAAAGATAACATTTGCTCCACCAGTCTCTTCTATCTTAGTTCTAGATGCAGGATCCAGATACAGGTTCTCATCAAATCCCTTCTTGTGAGCATCAACTATTGCATGAAGTGACATAGCATAGTTAAGACCTGCCTTGATATGACCTGTTCCGTGAGGAGCTGCTCTATCGAAATCACTTATTCTGATTGTGATTGCCTTAGCGCCACCCTTGAAGTAAGGTCCAACAGGAGTTGTAAGAATTCTGAACTGATATTCATCAGCCGGCTTAACTCCGATAACATCATTAGAACCAAACATAAATGGTCTGATATATAATGTAGCACCTGAACCATATGGTGGAACCCAGTCCTCATTTGCAAGTACTACCTTATCTACAGCATCCAGGAATCTCTCTGCTGGGAATACTGCCATCTCAAGTCTCTCTGCAGTATCAACCATTCTCTGAGCGTTAAGGTCAGGTCTGAATGTAACTATATGACCATCCTCTGTCTCATATGCCTTAAGTCCCTCAAAACACGACTGTGAATAATGAAGTACGCATGCACACTCGCTCATAGTAATATTATGATCAGGTGTGATTATACCGTCATCCCACTTGCCATCTTTAAAATTTGATACGTAGCTCGCATCAGTCTGTACATAACCAAAACCGAGCGAACCCCAATCTATATCCTTCTTTGCCATAGATACACATCTCCCATCTACTTTAGATTTTACAATACATGATAAATGTATCACACTTATATAGTTTACTTTGTAAGATTTTAATGTCAAGAGAAATTTTTTGTGATAAAATAGCTGTGTTTATTAAATTCTATAGGAAAAATAATAACTTACAGAAAGGCTTAAGTATGTATAAAGTAGACTTTACAAAGCCATGTCATGCACATTTCATCGGTATAGGCGGTGTCAGCATGAGTGGTCTCGCAGAAATACTTAACAAGGAAGGTTTTAAAGTATCCGGATCAGATGCATTTGAGTCAGCTACGACGAAGCATTTGTCTGATATGGGTATAGAAGTAAAGATCGGCCAGGTTGCTGATAACATAACCGACGACATCAGTTTCGTTGTTTATACAGCAGCCATAAGACCTGAAAATCCGGAATTTCAGGCTGCAGTAAATGCAGGCCTTCCAATGCTTACCAGAGCTGAGTTCCTCGGTCAGATCATGGACAACTACAAGTACAGCATTGCTGTAGCAGGTACTCACGGCAAGACAACAACAACTTCAATGCTGGCACATGTACTTCTGGCAGCTGATACAGATCCTACTATATCTATAGGTGGAAATCTCCAGATCATAAACGGAAATATCCGTGTCGGTTCTTCTGATTATTTCGTAACAGAAGCATGCGAGTACACAAACAGCTATCATTCATTCAAGCCATATATAAGTATCATACTTAATATAGATAATGATCATATGGACTTCTTCAAGACTATGGAAAATGTAGTGGCTTCTTTCTCTAAGTTTGCTACTCTCACACTTCCAGGTGGTGTTGTCATCATGAATGGTGATTCTCCATATCTTCCACAGATAAAGGAAGTTGCTCATGAGAAGAACATACGTCTTATCACCTTCGGCCTTGGTGAAGACAATGATTATCGTGCTGTAAATATCACTCTTGATGACTTCGGTCATCCTTCATATGATCTCTATGTAGACGGTAAGTATCAGTCTACTATTAACTTAGCTGCTACAGGACAGCATAATGCTACTAACTCATTAGCTGTTATCGCCGCAGCACATTTTATAGATATAGCAGATGATGCCATTAAGGAAGGGCTTAAATCCTGCCACAGTGCTGACAGACGTTTCCAGCATGTAGGTACATATAAAGGCGAGCTTGAGCTTATAGATGATTACGCTCATCATCCAACTGAGATAGAAGCAACTCTTAAAGCTGCCAAGGAGATTGCCAAGGGTGATGTATGGGTTGCATTCCAGCCTCATACATATTCACGTACCAAGGCTCACCTGAAGGATTTCGCAAGAGTCCTCTCTATCGCAGACCACGTTCTGCTGGCCGATATATATGCCGCAAGAGAGCCATTTGACGAGACTATTTCAGCCAGAGATATAGAAACTGAAATCAAAAAACTCGGTTCAGAAGCAATTTATATGGGCGATTTTGAAAGCATTAAAAATTATATAAAAAATAATTACGCAAACAATGATATGTTAATAAGTATGGGTGCCGGAAACATCAATGAAGTATGCAAAGAACTGGCTTCCGAGTAACTTATCAACAATATCCACAAATTTTTCCCCATTATTCGAGGGAACAAATTGATCATTTATCAACAAATCTGCGACCCAGGCTGACACATGCCGGGTCGCATTTTATATGTGCCAGCAAGGGGTGCCATTGGAAATATCCACATTATCAACAGAATCAACACAAGGTTTACATCAATCTAAACATCACTTCGGGTGTTTGCAATTAGCAATTAAGCTTGTTATAATCCACATACAGTTCTAGTTTTGAGAGTTTAAGGGGGTTAGCTAAACTCATGACATCAATTAAAATATCAAGTGAAAATGACGGTTCCACAGCCATTTCCAACTTTTTTATAGATTACTACATGGTAGATGCAAACGGCGATTTTGTGAAACTATACCTGTTCCTTGCAAGGCTTTGCAGTTCGGGTCGATCTATGACAGTTGAAGATATAGCAGACAGTTTAAATTGTACTGAGAAGGATGTATGCCGCGGCATACGTTACTGGATCCGGGAGGACGCGCTGAAGCTGTCATATGATGATGACAACAATATCACAGGCATTATAATGCTTGATCTGAAGGCTCCTGAGTCAGACCAGATAATCAAGTTAAATGTACTGGATTTTAAGAGCAGTCGCGCTGACGATAGTTCTGCAGAAGCAGCTCCAAAGGAGGAAGATGCAGAGGTAAGCAAGGCTCCTCGTAAGAAGTCTCCTACTCCGGAAACTCTGTCCAGCATGCTGGAGGATCCAAATATCTCCGACCTGGTCAGCGAGGCAAATGCATACTGCAACAGGACCATAGCACAGAAAGACATCTCTTCTATCATCTATATATATGATCAGCTTTCGTTCTCTTTTGACCTGTGCGAATTCCTTTTGGAATACTGTGCATCCGTAGGAAAAACGAATTTCAACTATATAGAAGCTGTTGCACGTAACTGGTATGAAAATGGCATTACCACAAGAGAAGATGCTGAAAATTATTCAGTTAAGTACTTCACCATCTATTCAAGGATCATGAAGCAGCTGGGGATCACAACACGTACCTTCCCTGCTCCTGCAGAGAGAGAATTCATAGATGTGTGGGTTAATGAGTATGGATTCAGTGATTCCATTATTATCGAAGCTTGCCGCCGTGCTGTTCTTAACAGTCCTAATTCAGCAAACTTCCAGTATGTGAACGGAATACTTTCAAGCTGGTACGTTTCTCACGTTAAATCATTTTCTGACATACTTGCTCTAGACGAAGCTCATAAGAAGAAAAAGTCAGGTTCATCCGGCAAGAAGTCAACAACCTCAGGGAACGACTTCAACCAGACTGACATGAGTGATGCATTAACAGAGATTGAAAATCTATATATGAGTGGAGTAAAAGTACAGTGATAAGCAGTAATATCGATAAAACAAATCTTGCCGATTACTATAGTCGGCTCAGAACAAGAAATGAACTGCTTCGGTTAAACCGGGTAGACGAAGTATATGATAAGATTCCAGAGATTGAATCCATTGATCAATATATAGCTTCCATCTCCCTGGACGAAGCAAAGAGACGAATACTCTCACCAGGCAGTTCAAATCCCGAAGTAGCCACCAAGTTGAAGGAACTGGCTAAGAGGAAAGAAGCTATACTGGTGGAAAATGGCTATAAACCGGATTATCTGGATCCTATTTATACCTGTTCCCGATGTATGGATACAGGATGGATCGGCGACAAGGAATGCACCTGTGCCAAGAAGATAAGAACATCTGATCTGTATAAGAGTTCAAATCTGCGATATATCCTTAAGGAGGAAAACTTCGATAAGTTTTCTCTGGATTACTACAGCACCGAACCTTATAAGGATTCAAAATCAGGGAAAAGCCTTCCCAGTCCGCGGGATAACATGAAAAAAAAGCTGGAAGATGCAAAAAATTTTGTAGATACATTTGACACCAGCTTCAAAAATATATTAATATACGGCGAGACCGGTCTTGGAAAAACATTTCTATCAAATTGCATTGCCAGTGAACTTCTGGAGTCAGGTCACAGTGTTCTGTACCTATCTGCAAATGAGTTATATGAAAATGTAATCTCCAAGTACATCATGTCCAAAGATGATAGAACTGCGATCCAGCCTATATATGATTATGTTTATAACAGCGATCTCCTGATCATAGATGATCTGGGTTCCGAAGTAATCAATTCCTTCGTTCGTTCCCAGACATTTGAAGTAATAAACAATCGTATACTGAATCGTAAATCTACAGTCATTTCCACTAACCTGGATCCACATCTTCTGACAGACAGATACACGGAAAGGGTTATGTCACGACTGGTAGATAATTATGATTTCTATTATCTATATGGAACAAACATCCGTTACATACGAAAGAAAAACCAATTTAAGCAGCATGTATAGCATATCCACGGAGGACTAAAAAATGCCAGATCAAAGTAAACTTATCACCGTACCAGTAGGAACGCTCTCTATCATACCTCTGAGAAGCTCTGAGAAGCTTATCAAGACAGTAGACAGCTACATCTCCAGATGGAGAAAAGAGAGAGAACATCTGAACACTGAGAATTTCATGTTCAATGGTTATGTAAAGGATTCCTACATACTTGAATCCAAATGTCCTAGATTCGCTTCAGGTGAAGCCAAGGGAACTATCAAGGATTCTGTTAGAGGTACTGACCTGTATATCATCGCAGACGTTACAAACACCGGTCAGCGCTACAATCTATATGGTGAATGTGTACCTATGACACCTGACGAGCATTATGCAGATATAAAGCGTATCATCGCAGCTGCCTGCGGCAAGGCAAGACGTATAACAGTCATCATGCCATTCCTGTATGAATCCAGACAGCACAAGCGTAACAGCAGAGAATCACTGGACTGCGCTATCGCACTTCAGGAACTCGTAGCTATGGGCGTATCAAACATCATCACATTTGATGCTCACGACCCAAGAGTACAGAACGCTATTCCAACCAGTGGATTTGAAAGTCTGATGCCTACATATCAGTTTATCAAATGTCTTCTTAAGTCAACACCTGACCTGGAGCTGGACAATGACCACATGATGATCATCAGCCCGGACGAAGGCGCTATGCACAGAGCTATCTACTTTGCAAACCACTTCGGTGTAGACGTAGGTATGTTCTATAAGAGACGTGATTATTCAAGAATTGTAAATGGCAAGAATCCTATCGTGGCACATGAATTCCTCGGTGATTCAGTTGAAGGTAAAGACGTTATCATCATCGATGATATGATCGCATCCGGAGAAAGTATGCTGGATGTAGCCAGACAGCTCAAGGCACGTAAGGCTAAGCGTGTGTTCTGTCTCGCAACCTTCGGTCTGTTCACTGCCGGACTTGAAATATTTGACAAGGCTCATGAAGAGGGTATCTTCGATAAGGTTATCACAACAAATGTAATCTATCAGAAGCCGGAGCTCTTCGAGCGTGACTGGTATATGTCAGCTGACCTTGCAAAATATATGGCAATACTTATCGATCATCTGAATCATGATGCTTCCATAAGCGATCTTCTGGATCCTACAGTACGTATCCAGTCCAGGATCAATGAATATAAGCAGAATCACACTATTACAGATAATTTCGATAGAATCCCTTCAAAGGATAAATTCTAAATAATATACATTAAAAAATCGCCTGTAACCGAACTAAACCGGTACAGGCGATTTTGATTTTTATATATTACTAACTACATTTACAGGATTTCCCTCCAGGAATCCTCTGACATTGGCAGCCACAGTGTCTATGAGTCTCATACGCGCCTCTACACTGGCCCAGGCTATGTGCGGAGTTATGACCATGTTTGGGGCTGTAAGAAGCGGATTATCCTCCTGCATAGGTTCAGCCGTAACCACATCTGCTGCCGCTCCTGCTACCTTGCCTTCGATCAAAGCATCAGCCAGATCCTGTTCAACCACAAGGCCGCCTCTCGATACATTTATCAATATCACACCATCCTTCATTAATGATATATTCTCTTTCCGGATAATGCCTTCCGTATCCTTCGTCATAGGGCAATGAAGGGTGATCACATCCGACTCACTAAACAGTTCATCTAACGACGCAAATCTGATCCTTGGATCTGCATCCTTGTATTTCTCAGGATGAGCCGTGGAAACTATTACATTCATTCTGAATGCAAGAGCTATCTCAGCCACTCTGCTTCCTATGTTACCAAATCCGACTATTCCGATTGTCTTGCCGGCAAGCTCCACCACAGGAGCATTCCAATAACAGAAGGTTTCCGACCTTATCCAGTCCCCTCTGTGAACGCTGTCATTATGCATGCTGATCTTACCAGCCAGTTCCAGAATGAATCTCCAGGTCAGCTGGGCCACCGACTCCGTGCTATAGGCCGGTACATTTGTAACCGTTACTCCGTGACGGCTTGCTGCCTCCACATCAACAACGTTATATCCCGTGGCACAAACACCAATATATTTAAGATTAGGCAGCTTATCAAATGTATCGTCGTCGAAGATTATCTTATTAGCATATACTACCTCTGCATCGCCTATATGCTCATATTTGTCTGCCTCTGTCGTATTCTTATATACTTTTGTTTCCATTATGGAAGTAATAGGATCAAGAGAGATATCACCTCTACTTACAGCTCCCTCTTCCAGATAAACTGCTTTCATATACTTAGATTAATCACCAATTAAGATTCATGTAAGCTTCGTCTTCTTGGTAACCTTTCCTTTCTTGATAGTGTATTTATATCCCTTGTATGTTATCGTACCGCTGAAATCATCAGCACGTTTTCCCTTTACTATATACCATTCCTGGTCATCCACTTTCTTGATGCCCGTAAAATTCCTTAGAATTCTTCCTTTTGTAAAATAAAATGTTGACTTTCCGACCTTAGCAAAGCCTTTATACTGTAGATCAGCTTTCCCAGCATTAACAACATACCATTCTTTTACTCCATCTATTGTTCCATTATATGTACCATTTGCCTCTTTATCTATAAGGCCATCCTTATAATACATCCAGGAACTTCCAACCTTTGCAAATCCCTTATAATCCAGAACTGCTTTTCCTTTTTCAACATAATACCAGGCCTTAACTCCGTTTATAGTACCACTGGCCGTTCCGGTGTAATCCTTACGCATAACACCCTTTTCAAAAAACCAGAAACCATTACTATTCTCAAAAAAGCCTTTAAACGTGAAATCATTCTTAGAGCCGGCATGATAATAGTATCCTGTTTTTCCATCTATAACACCCTTGTAAACACCATCAAAACGCAGAGTGGCAGTTGTAATATTATCATCACACATATCAGTAAATCCGGTAAGATTGATCATTTTGATATTAGTACCAGATATATCGAGATACTTTAGCGGTGTATCCTGATTGAGGGACAAACTACTTATGGCAGATTTTTTTAAATATACCATTGACAGCTCCGACTGGTTCTTCAGATTAATTTTAGTTAAATTGTTATCCTCACAATTCAGCTTTTTCAATTTAGTATTCGCTTTAAGATCCAGCTGCGTGATAGCAGTTTTACTCACTTTTAATTCTTCAAGATTTGTGTTTGCAGATAAGTCTATGCTCTTTATAGGAGTTTCAGAGATATTCAGGAAGCGAAGCATTTTGTTTTTTGAAACATCTAATGTATCAATATCACTACCATACACACTCAGATAAGAAATATTCTCCAGTTCTGATATATTTAAATCCTTTAGTCCACATCTCCAGCCAAAATCTATATGGGTAAGTCCTTTTTGTTTGTTCAGATTTATTGCTTGCATATCTGTCAGATCAATGCTTCTTAATAATAAATACTGAAGAGTCTCTCCCACAGGAAGGTTTAGATTATTCAGTTTGCTGTTACCAGTATGACCTGATAATTCCAGTCTACTAAGCTTTGTATTGGCTGACAGATCTAGATTATCCATGTTGATATTATTATAAATTATTAATTGCTGAAGGTTTGTAAGATACTCTATACCTTTGAGAGATTCAACAGCACCCTTAAAATTATCTTCGTTAATATTTATCTCTTTCGCTGACTTTATCTCAGCCTCTGACAGTCCTAAGGATAGATCCTTATCAAAATTATTATATATATAACTCTGCATTTCAACTGAGAAGAAATTAGAATCCATATACATAATCTCTCCATCCTTAACTTGTGGTCCCGCGATATTATATGTATCAAAAACCGTGGTAGGAACATCAATCTCTTCATAGAGACCAGCATCACCTTCTGTAGCCGTTTCAACATATCCTTCTTCAGTCTCTGTATTAACATTTGAGCCTTCTGCGGCAAAAACTGTCGTAGTCTTAGCACATGAACCGGCCATGATTACAGATGTTCCGAGTATTAAACTGATCAAACTGATTTTGTTCATTTTATCATTCCTTTCATTATACGATTAATATAATCCACCAGTTTAAAATTATAGAGTTTTCCAAAAAATCTGTCTAGTTAATATTGTAATGATATATATGACAAATGTAATGAATCATATAGATAAAGCTCCCCATATCTGATAAGATATAGCCATGGAAAAACAACGCTGGTACATTGCTATAGACCTCAAATCCTTCTACGCTTCAGTAGAATGCTTTGAGAGAGGACTTGATCCTCTCACCACCAATCTTGTCGTAGCCGATGAGTCAAGGACTGACAAGACCATATGTCTTGCAGTATCGCCTTCGCTTAAAGCTTATGGCATACCTGGTCGTGCGAGGCTTTTTGAGGTTAAGGCCAAGCTCGAAAAAGTGAAACAGCGTACCGGAAAAGAGGTGGAATTTATCATAGCGCCACCACGAATGGCTGAATACATCAAGGTTTCCACTCTCTGCTACAACACCTATCTTAAATATGTGGCCAAAGAAGATATCCACGTCTACAGCATCGACGAGGTATTCATAGATGTAACAGGTTATCTTAATACCTATCACACAACGCCTCACGACCTGGCTATGACCATGATAAAGGATGTACTTTCTGTAACAGGTGTTACAGCCACTGCAGGTATAGGTACTAACCTGTATCTAGCAAAGATTGCAATGGATATAGTTGCAAAGCACATGGACCCGGATGAAGATGGTGTAAGAATTGCAACTCTGACAGAAGAATCCTATAAGAGGGAACTCTGGGGACATAAGCCTATCACAGACTTCTGGAGGATAGGAAGAGGAACCGCCAGACGCCTCGCTAAGAATCAAATGTACACCATGGGGGATATAGCTAGAGAAAGCCTTCAGAACGAAGATTATCTCTATAAGCTCTTCGGTATTGATGCAGAGCTTCTGATAGATCACGCCTGGGGTATCGAAACAGCCACCATGCAGGACATTAAGAGTTATAAGCCATCCAGTAATTCATTGTCATCAGGTCAGGTACTTAAGGAACCTTACCCTGTAGACAAAGCCAGGATCATAGTTTCAGAGATGACTGATCTCCTAGTTATGGATCTTATAGAGAAGAAACTGGTATCACCATCCTTCACTCTGCTTATTAATTACGACCGTGAATCTGTTGATAACGGTTCCTATGACGGCGATACAGTGATTGATTATTATGGCAGAGAAGTTCCTAAACCTGCACATGGTACAGCCAATTTCAATACTCAGACAAATTCGGCAAATGTAATTCTGGAGCATGTTCTGGAACTGTATGATTCTATCATCGATCCAAAGCTCACTGTAAGGCGCGTTACCATTTCCGCAAATGCCCTGTCCCGCGAAGCTGATGTATATCAGCAATTCGATATATTTACCGATCCGGAAAAACAGGAGCAGGAAAGAAAACTCCAGAATGCCATGCTGGAGATACGTACAAAATACGGGAAGAATGCAGTCCTTAAGGGAACCAGCTTCCTTGATGGAGCCACTACCCGCGACCGCAATAACCAGATTGGAGGTCATAAATCATGACAGATTCATATGAAGATATAATAGACAAAAAACGGCCTGTCCATGATAATGATGATTTCTCTATCCGGCACCCGAAGATGTCCCGGGAAGACAGGGCGAAGATATTCGCTCCATTTGCAGCCTTGAAAGGCTACGAAGAAGCCCTTGAAGAATCCTCAAAAACTATGGACATTGACTAAGATAAGTTTTAAAATGAGTTAGGTGTTGCAATTTTTACGAATTATATTTGCATCCCAATAAAATATATTTTGGAGAATTATCGTGACTATATCATTAGCACTGGCAGTTCTGCCGGTTTTGGTTTTATGCGTATACATATATACTCAGGATTCCTACGAGAAAGAGCCAATTGGACTTCTTCTATCTCTTTTAGGTCTTGGAGTTTTATCTGCTATCCCGGCAATTATATTTGAAATGATCGCAGATCCTATACTCAAGATACTTTTCGCAGGAACACCTATGATCTATTATTTCCTGGACGCCATGTTCGGTGTTGCAGTTATAGAGGAAGGTGTTAAGTTCGGCGCGGCTCGTATACGTACCTGGAGAAGTCCACATTTCAATTATAAGTTTGATGGAATAGTTTATTGTCTTTTTGCATCTATGGGATTTGCTCTTATAGAGAATATCAAATATGTATTCGAGAACGATTTTGATATGAAAGTAAGTATACTGCGTGGTCTGACAGCTATCCCTTGTCATGCCATGTGTTCTATTTTCATGGGCTATTATTATGGAAATGCTAAATACTGCGACGTAAATGGTGACCGCGCAGGATGCAGGAAAAATCTCATAAGAGGCTTTATTACAGCCGTTGCCCTTCATGGTTTCTATGACTTCTGCTGCTTTACACAGCAGTGGGTATTCGTCATCATATTCTATATCTTTGTAGCAGTTATGGATATACTTACATTTGTAAAGATAAGACAGGCAAGACAGGAGGATATGAACCTCTACGAAATACCTGTCATAAAAAGATTATGGTTCCCTCCACATATTTATAACTATAGCTATGCCCGTTATATGAGGCTTAACTATCCTACCCAGACTCTGGCTGAGCAGCAGATGGAGGAAACCCGTAGAAATATCTATAGATTCAATAATGTTTACTCGCCGGCAATGCCTGATCAGAACCGACCAGGCACACCGCCGAGACCAAATAGTTTTTAAAGATTAGAAGTTCATTTTAACGTCAGATCTTTTCATATCTTCAGCTTCGAAGAATTCCTTCTCTACTGCGCCCATGCTTCCTGCAACTATGCTGCTAGGAAATGTGATGATCTTTGTATTGTAATGAGTTACATTTGCATTATAAAGACGTCTTGCAGCCTGAAGGTGTTCTTCAACATCTACAACTGCTCTCTCAAGTTCAACGAAATTCTCACTTGATCTAAGCTGTGGATAATTCTCTGCGATCACATTTATACTTCTTCTAACATCATCCATGTTCTTATTAGCATTGCTCATCTCTCTCATGGACATTCCAGAACGAAGCTTTACAAGCTCGATCATTGTGCTTGCTTCATATTCCTTGTATCCCTTTACAATATCAACCATTTTTGTAAGGACATCATATCTTTTGGTAAGAGCTACATCTATGCCAGATTCAGCTTCCTTAACCTTGAGACCTGAAACCTTGATGCCGTTACTGGTTGCTATCCACCAAATAACTCCTATAACAAAAACTGCAATTATAACAAATAAAATACCTACTAACATTGTCTTTCTCCTTTACTAAAATCATTAATCATTATATGAATAATACGAATTGTCATTAATCGTTCCTATATCCTCTGCAGGAACCTCATCTACAGGCGAGTCATTATAATATGGCTCTGTCACCGGATCAGAATAATAATCATTCTGAATCTCCTGTGCTTTAGGTGTCTGATCTTCTTCCTCAAGATGTGTAAGTTCAAGAACCTCTATCACACTCTTAATAATGTCTGTATCCCTGTTTACCTTACGACGGATCTCCATGTAATCCAGAGGTTTTCTTATACTTGGATCAAAAGCATCTTCAACCTGATTCAGTCCCAGATATACAACTCCATTCTTTATATGAAGTGCATAATTCGGAAATGACTTCCTGATCTCCAGAAGCCTCTCCATAACCTGTGGAGTAAGTACATAAAATGCTTCATGTGGATCATATGCATATACTTTGAAGAATCTGTTGAATTCTTCATTCTCCATACTGATCTTCTGTGTAGTTCCCAGCTTACTAGAATATGAAAATGTCTTTGTATAAACCTTGATAGAATTAACCTGCTTAATACCCGGATATAGGAATGTCAGCATACGTCCATCGAAATGTGTATATGTATGCTTTCCAGAATGCGATACAATCTTCACATCCGACTGTTCAAACTCAACACCTCTATAAAATCCATGAAGATAATCTTCGGTATGGAAGCTGTCTCCAGGAGTACACAGCTGATAATCATTTACCTGATTAGCTGTGACAGCCCCTTCCCAAACAAAGTTCAGATTATCGAATTTGGTTTGAAGTATCGGACCTATTATTTCAGACTTTAATTCCTTCTGATATTTCTTCCTTATATCTACTCTTATCCTTCCATAAAATGTTACGATGAAGATAACTGCAACTACTGTAAGAAACGGAAAGATCATCATCATAGTAGGATCGATCAATCTGAAGAAGAACATCCATGCATACATAGATACAAATGCTAACTGCGTGCCTATTTCGATAAGATGAAGAGTTCTTCTCTTCTTATCAATTCTCATAATTCTTTCTGCCATATCCATATGTCTCACCTCCTTCTGACTTCCGTCTCAAAAGCCTGGCAATAACTCAAAATCAATATGATAATAATATCACAAAAATAGCGAGACTTCAGTCATAGATTTACTATAACCAAAAGTCTCGCTAATTACTTACAAATCCGGGCTCTTATAGCCGTGTTGACGAATATGTAACCACAGAATTATCTGTGCAAGTTACTCCCTTTTGAATATATTGAAATGAATATTATCAAAAAGAATTATTCTTGTCAATATTATTTATGTCGTTTTTTTGATTCAAATATGTATATTATACAAGAGGTTATATGTTATTATTATTTTAACAGGTTTATAGGAGGATTAGATTATGGAAGCAAAGAATGAAAACGCAAAGGTAAAGATAGACGTAACAGAGCTTAACAATACTGATGGTGGCACTAAAGGAAAGGCCGGCACCGGCTATTGTCCATACACTACTGACCGTACATGTCACACAGCTGAGGGTGGCTGGAGCAATGACTCAGAAGAATGTAAGTACTGCGGATGGAGAGCATGGTAAAGCAACACTATACCATATCATAAAGAAGGCATGATATAGACTCACTATATCATGCCTTCTTTTTATAGATTCTTTATATAATCACATGCCGCAATTGCTGCATAAGCTCCGTCTGAACATGCTGTAGCAACCTGACGAAGTGTCTTCTGATTACAATCACCAGCCACGAAAATTCCCGGTGTTTTTGTATTACATATATTTTGAGGTATAAAATAACCTCTCTCATCCAGATCAGCCAGATTCTTAAATGCGTCATTTTCCGGAACAAGTCCAACAGCAAGGAAGACGCCATCACAGCTGGCTATTTTTTCTTCCCCAGCCTCTTCATATCTTACACCGGTTATCTGACCGTTCTCGGTCTCATATGCAAGGATTTTAGTACCTACATGTGTCTCAGCCTTACCACCTGACAGAACCTGATCCTGAAGCTTCTGATCAGCTGTAAAGAAAGGCATATCCTGAAGTATTATAAGCTTATCTACTATATCTACCAGAAGGCTGGATTCAACAAATGCTGAATTACCACCACCGATCATTACTACAGTTTTATCTCGGTAGAAATCGCCATCACATACAGCGCAGAAGCTGATGCCGTTTCCTATCAGTTCTTCCTCCCCTGGAAGTCCTAATACTCTATGGGTAGTACCAGTAGCAAGGACAACTGTCTTACCCTCGTAGCTTGCGCCTTCTTCAGTCTTTACAGCAAAGCCTTCGCCTGTTTTCTCAACACCAATAACATTTTCCATTGTTATCTCAGCACCCTGGCCCATAGCCTGCTCCAGGAGCTTATCTCCGAATTCATCTCCACTTATGGAATCAAAACCCGGAATATTCTCAACCTTTGGTGAATTCACTATCTGTCCACCGAAGACGGATTTCTCAATCACAAAAACAGACTTTCCATTTCTAAGTCCATATATAGCTGCTGTAAGTCCTGCAGGACCACCCCCAACCACTATTATATCGTACATAAAATCCTCCTCTTATCAACATGAGGAAGATAGCAAGCTACCTTCCTCATGAATCTCATTCATTATATATCAAAATGTTCGAGTTATGCCTGATGAGCCTTAAGCCATTCAGCTGCTGCATTGTCACCAACATATCTTGTTCCATCCGGATCAATGATAGTAGGTGTCTGCTGGATACCAAGCTCTCTTGCAATATCCATATTCTCTGAGCAGTTTACTTCATTGTATTCTACCTTAGCCATCTTGAATCTCTGCTCTGCACCCTTGCACTTAGGACAATGATCCTTAACATACATTACAGGAACATCACTTGCAGGTGCTTCTGCAGCCGCAGGAGCCTCTGCATTTGCTGCAGGAGTCTCAACTTCAGGGCTCTCGTACTTTATCTTCTGTGGGCCATCATGTGTGAGCTTGCTGACCATGATATCATACTCACGACGATCCATGTATTCCTGAGTCTTACCATCATTCCAGTTCTGGATTGGACGATAGTATCCTGTGATACGGCTGTAAACCTCTGTCTTCTCTCCGCAGTCAGGACATACATAAACTTCACCTGTTATATAGCCATGGTTCTTACATACTGAATATGTAGGAGACATTGTATAGTAAGGAAGTCTGTAATTCTCAGCAATCTTACGTACAAGAGTAGCAGCTGACTTCCAGTCAGGAAGCTTCTCGCCTAAGAATGCATGGAATACTGTACCTGATGTATAAAGTGTCTGAAGATTATCCTGAACATCAAGTGCTGTAAAGATATCCTCTGTATATCCAACAGGAAGATGTGATGAATTTGTATAGTAAGGTGTACCATTCTCGTTAGCTGTGATGATATCAGGGAACTCTTCCTTATCATGCTTAGCGAAACGGAATGTAGTTGACTCAGCTGGTGTTGCCTCAAGGTTATAGAGATCACCATACTGCTCCTGGTAATCGCTGAGCTTCTCTCTCATATGATTAAGAACATCTGCTGCAAACTGCTGTGTCTCTTCATTTGTGAGATCCTTGTGGAGCCACTTAGCATTAAGTCCTACTTCGTTCATACCGATAAGACCGATAGTTGAGAAGTGATTATTAAATGTACCTAAGTATCTCTTTGTATATGGATAGAGACCTGAATCAAGAAGCTTAGTAATAACAGTTCTCTTTGTCTTAAGAGATCTGGCAGATATATCCATGAGTCTGTCAAGTCTTGCATAGAAGTCATTTTCATCCTGTGCAAGATATGCAATACGTGGAAGGTTGATAGTAACAACACCTACAGAACCTGTTGACTCTCCACTACCGAAGAAACCACCTGACTTCTTACGAAGCTCTCTTAAGTCAAGACGGAGACGGCAGCACATAGAACGTACATCACTTGGTTCCATATCTGAATTAATATAATTTGAGAAGTATGGAGTACCATACTTAGCTGTCATCTCAAAGAGAAGCTTGTTGTTCTCTGTTTCATCCCAGTTGAAATCCTTTGTAATAGAATATGTAGGGATCGGGTACTGGAATCCACGGCCGTTAGCATCACCCTCGATCATGATCTCGATGAATGCCTTGTTGACCATATCCATTTCCTTCTGACATTCGCCATAAGTGAAATCAACCTGAGTTCCACCTACCCAGCAATTCTCATCACGCATATCTCTTGGAACTGTCCAGTCAAGAGTGATATTTGTGAATGGTGACTGAGTACCCCATCTGGAAGGTGTATTAACACCGAAGATGAAGGACTGAATGCACTGCTTTACTTCCTTCTGTGTCAGATTATCTATTTTAACGAAAGTTGCTAGATATGTATCGAATGATGAGAATGCCTGAGCTCCTGCCCACTCATTCTGCATAATACCAAGGAAATTAACCATCTGGTTACAAAGTGTTGAAAGATGTCCTGCTGGAGCAGAAGTAATCTTACCCATAACTCCGCCAAGGCCTTCCTGGATCAGCTGCTTAAGTGACCATCCTGCACAGTAACCTGTAAGCATACTAAGGTCATGAATATGGATGTCAGCATGTCTATGAGCATCAGCGATTTCCTGATCATATATCTCGCTGAGCCAGTAATTAGCTGTAATAGCACCAGAGTTAGAAAGAATAAGTCCACCAACACTATATGTAACTGTTGAATTCTCCTTTACTCTCCAGTCATTGATCTGCAGATAATTATCTACTATCTCCTGATAGTTAAGCATAGCGCTCTTAACGTTACGTATCTTCTCACGCTGCTTTCTGTAAAGGATATAAGCCTTTGCAACATCTGTATAACCAGCCTCTGAAAGAATGCTCTCAACGCTATCCTGAATATCTTCCACAGTTATAACGTCATTCTTGATCTTCTTTTCGAAGTCACTTGTTACACGAAGTGCAAGCATATCAATTACACTTGGATGATACTGCTTCTCACATCCGATAAATGCTTTCTCGATGGCCGCACTGATCTTAGACACATCAAAATCTACTACTACACCGTCTCTTTTTTGAACCCGATACATAAATTAAAACCTTCCCTTCATTTATATTTTTATTGTAATTTCGTTCTCATAACAGTTGGTATGTATGAAGATAACATCAAACATAAAAAAAGTCAATATCTTGTTTGAAAAATTTTCTTCAACACAAGATATTGTACCTTTTCTAATTATTATAAATATTCAGTTCAGGGCTAAAAACCCCTTATTTCAGCGTGTTTTACGCTCTTTTTCACTATATTCAGGAACTCCTCCATCTCCTCTTTTGTGTAACTTTCCAGCCCTGAATATGGTACCGTTTCGCGATCAACGAACACCTGGAGATAATACTTCTCGGCACCCTTTATCCACTCACCTATTTTTTCAAATGATTCCCTGTCATGGAACTGTTTTACAACTGTTGTACGGAATTCATATTCCACTGATCCTTTAAGAAGAAATTCCGCGCTGGCCAGTACATTTGATATATCATATCCCGGAAGTCCTATGGTCTCTCCATATCTTTCAGGGCTGTTCTTTATATCCATTGCCACATAATCTATAAGTCCCTCTCCTACAACTGCGGCTAGCGGCTCAGGATTATTTCCATTTGTATCCAGTTTTATCAGAAATCCCATATCCCTGATCCTGCGGATGAGTTCGGGAAGGTCCTTTCTTAGAAGAGGCTCACCACCGGTAAATGCAACACCGTCCAGAAGCCCTCTCCTCGTCTCCAGAAATTTCAGGAGCTCTGTATCATCCATAATAGCAGGAGCACTCATATCGATCAGCTCCCAGTTGTGGCAGAAGGGGCATCTGAATTCGCAGCCGCCCAGGAAGACGGTGCAGGCAACCTTGCCAGGATAATCCAGAAGAGTCATCTTCTGCAGACCATGTATTTTCATATCAATACTCCAATAAAATACTAAATCAATATACGCTGAACAGAAGCTGTCCATATGATGGGAATGGCCAGTCCTTCTGGGATGTAAGCATCTCAGCCTCATCTACATACTTACGAAGTGTCTCCATCTTAGGAAGCATCTCATCTCTGACGAAAGCTGAAGACTCGAATACATCAGTAAATTCTTTAAATGTACTGAGTGCGCCCTCTAGATCTATAACAGCGTCCATTATATAATCTGTAAGCTCAGAAAGTCTCTCTAAAGTAGAAACCTCGTATTTACATTTTACATTAGGACTTGCCTGTCTCATAAGAACTGTTGTCTGGGACAGTCTGTAGAGATATCTCTCTATGGCTGGCAGATAGTTCTTACGTACCATATCAACCATGGTAAGGCCCTCTATGTTGACAGTCTTAACATAGTTCTCAAGCATGATCTCGCAACGGGAATGTGCCTCAGTCTCTGTAAATACCTTGTGGTTTACAAGCATTTCCACATTCTTCTTATCAAGGAGATGTGGCATTGCATCAGCTGTTGTCTTCAGATTTGAAAGACCTCGTACTTCTGTAGCCTCCTTGATCCACTCCTCGCCGTAGCCATTGCCATCAAAGAGAATTCTCTCATGCTCAGTAATGACTCTCTTAATAAGCTCATGAAGTGCTGTCTCAAAGTCTTCTGCCTGCTCCAGCTCGTCTGCATACTGACGAAGGCTTTCTGCAACTGCTGAATTCAGCATGATATTTGCACATGCGATACTGTTTGAAGATCCCAGGGATCTGAACTCAAACTTATTACCTGTAAACGCAAATGGTGATGTTCTGTTTCTATCTGTTGTATCACGGAAGAATCTAGGCAGGGCATGCACACCCAGCTTAAGCTTCACTTCCTCTGCTCCCTTGTAAGGAGTATCGTTCTTAATAGCATTGAGAATTGCCGTCAGTTCATCTCCGAGGAATACGGAAATGATTGCCGGAGGCGCCTCATTTGCACCAAGTCTGTGATCGTTACCTGCTGTTGCTACAGACAGTCTGAGAAGATCTTGATAATCATCTACGGCCTGGATGACAGCAACCAGGAATAGCAGGAACTGTGCATTTTCATATGGAGTCTTTCCAGGGGATAGAAGGTTCACACCAGTATCTGTTGATACAGACCAGTTGTTGTGCTTACCTGAACCATTTACGCCTGCAAATGGCTTCTCATGAAGCAGGCAGACCATACCATGACGTCTTGCCACCTTCTTCATTATCTCCATAGTCAGCTGATTTGAATCAGTTGCTACATTTGTTGTGGAATATATAGGTGCCAATTCATGCTGTGCCGGAGCGACCTCATTGTGCTCTGTCTTAGCTAAGATTCCCAGCTTCCATAATTCTTCATTCAGGTCCTCCATGAACTCAGCCACTCTTGGCTTGATAACACCGAAGTAGTGATCGTCCATCTCCTGTCCCTTCGGAGGCATGGCACCGAAAAGTGTTCTGCCTGTGTACTTCAGATCAGGTCTCTTATCAAACAGTTCCTTATCAATAAGAAAATATTCCTGCTCCGGTCCAACACAGGTTCTAATATATTTAACATCATCATTTCCAAACAGCTTCAGGATTCTCTTAGCCTGACGATTTATAGCCTGCATAGATCTGAGAAGCGGCGTCTTCTTATCCAGCGCCTCTCCCGAATATGAGCAGAATGCTGTTGGGATGCAAAGTGTGTGATCCTTGATAAATGCATAAGATGTTGGATCCCATGCTGTATAGCCTCTGGCCTCAAATGTAGCTCTAAGTCCTCCGGATGGGAAGGAAGAAGCATCAGGCTCGCCCTTTATCAGCTCCTTGCCTGAGAACTCCATAAGTACTCCGCCATCACCAGATGGAGTTATAAAGCTGTCGTGCTTCTCAGCCGTAATACCTGTAAGAGGCTGAAACCAATGTGTGAAATGTGTCGCTCCATGCTCAATTGCCCAGTTCTTCATTTCCTCAGCAACTGCATCAGCAACGCTATTTTCCAGTCGTACATTTTCATCGATAGTCTTCTTGAGAGATGCGTAGACTTCATCAGAAAGTCTTGCCTTCATTACTCTGTCATCGAAAACAAGTGAGCCAAAAAGCTCCGGTACATTTTTATAATCCATGGTTTCATACTCCTTTTCAAAACTTTGTTAAGTATACTACCATCAATTTAAAACATCAACCACCTCGGACTTAATATAATTAAGGATTTATGATGTTTCTTCTGATTTTCTTAACTGTGCCACTATTACTGCAGCAAATACCAGGATACATCCTATTATCTCACGCACTGTCATCTTCTGGTGGATAAGGACCCATCCAGCCAAGGCAGCAAATACAGATTCCAGACTGAAAAGCAGGGAAGCCAGAGTCGGCTGAACCTTCGACTGGCCTATATTCTGAAATGTATAGCCAAGGCAGCTGGAGAATACAGCAGCATATAAAATAGTTATCCATGCTCCTGCTCCACTAAGGGAACCAGTCCAGGAGCCCATACCCTGGGGAACAATTTCAAATATGATCATCATTATGATACCCAGAACTCCACAGACCAGATATTCAACCGTCGACATCACGAAGACGTCCACTCCCGCTGCATAATGATCCACAGCAAGGATCTGAAAAGAAAAAAACAGCGCACATAGAAGCAGATATATATCCGGAAGGGTAAAACTGAAAGAGCCTTTCATACACAGCATATAAAGTCCCAGAAGGGCTATCAAAACACCCAGCCATACATTTATACCTATTTTCTTCTTAAGGGCAAAAAATGAGATTATAGGTACTAATATGATATAGATGGCAGTTAAGAAGCCAGCCTTACCGGCTGACGCTCCCATATTGATACCAGCCTGCTGAAAGCTGCTGGCAATAAACAGCAGGAGTCCGCATATAACTCCTGCCTTTATATCACGCCTTGTGGAAGTTTTCTTTGAGTCCTCCGCTTCTCCGGCTCTGTCTGAATTCTTCCTGCTCTTAAAAAACTTATTATTTACAAGAACCGTTCCAAACATGATAACCGCCGCGATAGCGAATCTGACACCTATAAATGTCCACATTCCAACATACTCGCTTCCCTTACTCTGGGCAACAAAGGCTGTTCCCCATATAACCGCCGTAAGGAGAAGGAGTAATGCATATTTATAATTCTTCGAGGTCATAGAACTCATCCTCTTTATCTTATATCAAAATATTTCCTTATTTTTATCCATCATCCCTCTATGGATACAACTTTGTAATCCTTGTCTTCAACAGCCTTGGTGATCACATCATCACTCACATTTGCATTGCATGTGATAACTGCTGTTCCTGCCTCATGGCTTACCTCTGCACTGTCAACCTCTGTCAATGCCTCCAGGGCCTTCTTTACTGTTGCCTCACAATGAGGACACATCATGCCTTCGATATTGACTGTCTTTTTCATACCTGTATCTCCTTTTGTTCCTTTATTTTCATTTTTCTCATCTACGTCTCTTGTTTCTAATTCCTTATTACGACTCTCCTTATCCATATCAATAGTTTTGGTATTATTCGAAACTTTATACGGTTTGAAGAAGTTCAACCTCAGCGCATTACTTACCACACAGAAGCTGGACAGGCTCATAGCCAGGGCTCCCAGCATCGGATTCATGGTTATACCAAAGAGCTTCACATATACACCTGCGGCAACCGGAATGAGTATAACATTGTAGATAAGTGCCCAGAACAGATTCTCTGCGATATTCTTATACGTCTTCTTGCTGAGTCTTATGGCTGTAGCCACATCACACAGACTGCTCTTCACAAGCACTACATCCGCGGCATCTATAGCTACATCCGTACCTCTGCCTATGGCAATTCCAATATCAGCTCTGGTAAGGGCAGGTGCATCATTTATTCCGTCGCCCACCATGGCAACTCTTCCCTTCTCCTGAAGACTTCTTATCACTTCATCTTTGCCTTCTGGAAGCACCTCAGCTATAACCTTATCAATTCCAACCTGTTTAGCAATAGCTTCAGCTGTAGTACGATTATCTCCCGAAAGCATTACTGTATGGATATTCATTTCAGACAGCAGACTGATAGCCTCGCTGCTATCTTCCTTCACCTGATCAGCAACAGCAATTATTCCCACATATTTCATATTGTAGGTGAATACAAGTGGCGTCTTGCCTTCAGATGCCAGCTTATCACACACATTCTGTATGATGTCGCCCATGATCCTGGCCCTGTCAGAACCAGCTATGTTCAATGTATGTAAAATGTGCTTCATGCTGCCGCCTTCAACCACGAAGCCAGTCTTTGCATCAACAGCTCTTACACCGGATCCTGCCAGAGTTTCATAATCCTTCAGATCAAGCTGATCAATTTTTGAGGTTCCTGTACCAGGCAGCCCCTCCACATGATCAACTACGGCACGGGCAAGAGGATGTTCAGACCTTTTTTCAAGACTGTATGCGATCATAAGAAGTTCATTCTGATCCACATCATTTGCTGTGATTATATCTGTAACATCAGGTGTACCCTTGGTAATAGTACCTGTTTTATCAAGCACAACAATATCTATATCTCCGGTCTTCTGCAAAGCTTCAGCAGTTTTAAAGAGGATTCCATTTCTGGCACCCACTCCATTTCCAACCATGATGGCAACAGGAGTAGCAAGTCCCAGTGCACATGGGCAGCTTACAACAAGTACACAGATACCCCTTGCAAGGGCATAACCCACTGTCTCACCGGAAATTATCCATACAACAGTTGTGATCACCGCAATAGCTATTACAACAGGAACGAAATAACCTGATATAGTATCTGCCAGCTTCTGAGCCGGAGCCTTTGTGGAAGCAGCATCACTTACCATCTTTATGATCTGTGCTATGGATGTATCTTCACCAACACGGGTGGCCTTACATTTTACATATCCCGATCTGCTGATGGTGGCAGATGTAACCTCTGCTCCCGGAGCTTTATCAACCGGAATGCTTTCGCCGGTAATTGCAGACTCATCTATGGCAGCATTTCCTTCCATAACGATTCCATCCACCGGAACAGCATCCCCAGCCTTTACTATAAATATGTCATCAAGTCTTACTTCATCTATAGGAACTGTGACCTCTGCCCCATCTCTTACAATACAGGCCGTCTTTGGAGCAAGCTTGATAAGACTCTTTAAGGCATCTGTTGTCTTACCCTTGGAATATGCCTCCATCATCTTGCCAACCGTGATCAGTGTCAGGATCATTGCAGCGGATTCGAAGTACATTTCATTCATATACTCCATAGTTGCTTCCATGCCACTCTTCATACCGGCATCTATCATTACAAAGAGCATGATGGTGCTGTAGACAAATGCTGCACCAGAGCCAAGAGCTATGAGTGTATCCATATTCGGAGCAGCGTGAAGAAGGCTCTTAAAGCCGCTTATAAAGAATTTCTGATTAATGACCATGACTATGGCAGCCAGGATCATCTGGGCAAGTCCCATGGATATATGGTTATGTGCAAGGAAGCCCGGAAGCGGGAAACCGAACATCATATGTCCCATGGATATATACATAAGCACCAGAAGAAAGCCTATAGATGCTATAAGCCTTCGTCTTAGAACCGGTGTTTCCCTGTCAATAAGAGCATCTTCCTTTGCTCGAAGTCCAGCCTCGTACTGTCCCTTTGAAACAGCTGAAGCATCTGCGCCGCCCTCTTCAGCAGAAGCAGGACTGCCCCCTTCAGGGGCCGCACCATATCCGGCATTCTCAACCGCTTTAATTATATCCTCAGGAGCTGCACTGCCCTCAACACTCATGGTATTGGTCAGAAGGCTGACATTGCAGGAATCAATTCCATCCAGCTTCAGCACCGCTTTCTCAACCCTAGCCTGACAAGCAGCACAAGACATCCCTGTTACTGTATATTTGTCCATCTGGTATTTTCTCCGACTATATGAATTAGATTTATCTAACTACCAACTGTATTCATTATACACATTTATCATTTCTTTTCAATCACAATAAAATCGTAATCATAATAATCCAAAAAAGAACAGGGTCCGGAATATACCGGACCCTGCCATGTGATCATCATATTTCATTATCATTTAAGCTGTTCCACTATCCTTCGAAGCATTATTCTTCTTACGTGGTGCTCTCTTCTTCTTTGGTGCCGCAGGCTTCTCATCAGCCGCTGCCTTTGCTGTTTTTGATGCAGCTGAGGTCTTAGCTGGTGCAGCTTTCTGTGCCGGTTTATCTTTAGTATCTGCCTTCGGATCAACTACTCCATCCTTCTCTGCATTCTTTCTCTGATTAATAATTTCTTTTGTCTTTGATCTTACTTCTTCAGGTGTAACTGTAACAACAACTGGTTCCTTGCCCTCTATTTCTGCTGAAACGATATCATAGCAATGGAGGAAAAACTCTATACTGTCTCTGATCCAGGCAAGTCTGTTGCTGACTTCCTTCTCATCCACCATGAGTATCCCCATATTTACATCTCTCTCATCAGCATGATTCGTCCTGTTTCTAACTTCTCCAACATGGTAATATGCATAAAGCAGATTACTTAATGCTTCCTTGTCTTCGCAGCAGGAATAAGCATGCATCTCGTCAGGATCATCAGAGCCTATCATATCAACCTTATAATCTGCAAAAGCCTTCTGCTGATCCTTGCCGCCTCTCTTGATTTTCTTACTCTTACGTCCATATAATTTAATGAAGTAATGATTCAGATCATCCATGATATATGTCTCATATGGTTTCAGATATGATCTCTGTTTTGCAAATTCATTAACTATCTCCGCTGTTTTCTCCTCATCATCACAGTAATAGTATATACCCTTATCCACAAATATATCTGTTGCTCTGGATTCTATGAGAGTAAGAGTCTGCTGATAGAATTTCTTCTTGTAAGCCCATCTGACAAGATCTATAAAATTAATCTCATCATCAGTTACAAGTGTTCCATAATCATACTTGATACCATCCGACAGAATTGTGAATAACTTGCTGTAATAATCCTCTTCACCTGTATACTTCTGTGAGAATACATCATGAAGCTGGCTGATACCATTCTCAATCTCAGTAATATGACAAAGCGAGATACCAACATCAATATGTCTCATGGCATAGATCATCCTGTCGATCCGATCATTTGAAGAACCACATTTCTCCCAATAATCAACTATCATATCAACCTTTCCATAATTCAGGAATGTCTTGGTTGCAGCCACAAGTTCTGTAATTCCGTAACCCTCAGTATCATTCTTGATCTCGCCTGACATACAGTCATGTGGAGATGATGTAGTAAGTACCTTGCATACCTTTACGTTGTTATCAAACATAGCCTTTAAAATGTCCAGAACATTCATAAGAACATATGTATCTGTAACATCATCACTATGAAGAGCCACATACAGGTTTACTTCGTTATGTTTTGCATTGATAGAACGCACAAGTTCAATGATGTTGTCCACATCAACCTTGCCATCCTCGCCCACACCCGTCGGAATGAATCTTACCTTAACATCTTCATTGCCCTCCAGGAGTTCCAGCTTGCTGGAATCCTTAAATTCAGAATAAAGATAATTCAATGTCCACTGAAGATAATTATTAAATTCCACTGCCGGTATTTCAAGCTTCTCCACCAAGCCAGTCTTGAATTCATATAAAAGACTCTCGTCCTGTGACAGAACATCGAAGAAACGATTAAACTTCATATACTCGTTTCCAACACTGGCTTTCTTATAAAAACTCTTAGTATAGGAAATGACCTTCTTCTGCATTTCAGGAGATATGAGATCCATGATGTCCCGCTGTTCGATCTTAAGTTCATCAATATACTGAGCAATCCTGTATCTGAAGCAACTGTATGTAGAAAGCTGGCTTATATCAGATGTATAGAAGGACTGGCCTTCTCGAAGTTCTATTAACTTCTTGTCATCGCCTTCGTCGTAAGTAAGCTTACGACCCAGAGTTATGATCTCATCAATAGGATGCTGTGCAAGTACATACTTAGTAGATGCCTCAACTGTAAGCATAGCATCACAGTAGTACTTCTTGTTGCCCTCTTTCGCAAAATAGTAGCAAATAGGTGCATCCTTTTCTGCTTCATATAGTGATGTTAAGAGTATGTTATAAGCCATTTTGTTTCTCCTCTTTTGTTTTAGTAGTACATTTTATAATATGCGATTGATTATGTTCTATCTTCCCGCCATTCAAGGAATTGATCTAACATAAGCGGTTTAGCATAATAATATCCCTGGAAGCTCTCTACACGGAAGTTCTGGAGTATTTCCTTCATTCCTTCTGTCTCTATACCTTCTACACATACCTTTGCGCCGAAGATTGAAGCAAGACTTGAGAAATGTTTGATAAGCTCTCTTTCTATGTCATCCTCTTCTATCTTCTGTACAAAGCTTCTATCTATTTTGATTATATCAAGAGGAAGTTCTTTAACTATTCCGACTGAAGAGAAGCCTGTTCCGAAATCATCCAGTGCTATAAGCACACCTCTGGACTTCAGATTACTAAGTACATTTTTAAGCAGTTCCACATCAAGCAGTCTGCATCTCTCAGTTACTTCCAGGCATAAATGTTCCGGAGGATATCCCAGTTCAACCAGAATCCTTAGCACCATGTCGGCGAAATCTGGCTTCTCCAGCTGAGTATATGACAGATTGACATTTACTACAAATCCAGGATCCTTTTTCAGGATCTGTTTGGCAGCATGTATTGCTTCTCTAAGTATCCATTCACCCAGTTCCGGGAAGAGTGGATCAGATTCCAGAAGTGGTATGAACTGATCCGGAGGAACCATTCCATACTTATCATCCCTCCAACGGAGAAGTGCTTCACCGCCTATGAGTTTCTCTGTCTTCGCATCAACTACAGGCTGATACAGAAGGTAGAAGCCCTTATAACCATGCATAATAGACGCTCTTATGGCATGGAGTTTCTCCAGCCTCTGACGATTATCCTCATTCAGATCATTATGGAACTCTACCATTTCTCCCTGCCGCTGAACCTTGGATTCTCCATAAGCAAAATTAAGACATGCATATACAGTCTGGGAATCAAAATCAAACTGTTCAATCTTGAGGGAGCCACAGTTTACATCCAGAAGGATTCTCTTACCTTCAACCATGAAATCTTCATGGAAGAATGACCGGAATCTATCATACCGCTCTTTCATATCCTTCATTGAAAGGGTATTGCTTATGACTGCAAACTTAGTTCCATCTATTCGATAGCTGTGACCGTTATTTCCTGTAGTATCAAATACCTTTCTGGCAAAGAGCTGGAGCACTCTGTTACCAAAATGATAGCCATACATTTCATTTATTTCTGAGAACTTACTTATTCCCACAAGGAGTACATTTATAGCAGTATTTCTCTTAATGCAGCTTTCCAGGTCTTCGAAAAATCCATACTGGTTTCTAAGACCGGTAAGAGTATCCATATGTCCCTGCATGCTGTGATTACGAATCGTGCCGGCAAAGTAATCCGGTTCACCATTCACATCTCTTACAACAACTCCTCTGCAGGTACATACATCATATTCACCATCAGGCCTTCTTGCTCTATACTGCATATCATGTCCGGAAGCGTTACCGGAGAATATCTCATCAATACCTTCATGGTATGCATTCCTGTCTTCAGGATGAATATGGTTCTCCCATATATCTCCCGCTCCATACATATATTCTGATGGAAGTCCATACTTATCAACAGCATTCTTCGACCATCGGGAGAAATCATACTTCATATCACAGAGATATACATATGTTCCTTCAGCCACTACTTCAAAAGATTTATATAAAGCATCCAGTTTCCTTCTTCTGTCTTCAGGGATAATTTTAATATTCGCTTTCTCTTTAAGTGAATGACTCTCTCTGATAAGCTTCTGTTCCTTCAGCAGAACCTTGTTATCATACATGCGGGAATCAGCTCTGTTAAATACATCCTCGATAGTTTTATCCTTTAAAGGTTGATACTCAGCCATACCGGAAGCAACCACTGCACCTTCACCAATACCGATGTTTCCTTCAACCTTTCTCCTGAGCTGATCCATCAATTCATCGCGAATCTCAAAATCCTGTCCTTTGAGGATAACAACAAATTCATCGCCACCTATACGGAACACCGGACTATGAGTGAATATACGGCATATCATCTTGCAGGACGCCTTTATCAGCTCATCTCCAGCTTTATGTCCCTGGGTATCATTTGTCAGCTTAAGATCATTGATATCACATATAACTATACCGAAATCTTCTACTTCGTTATCATCGATCTTCTGTTGGATTTCTTTTTCAACCTCATGGTAAGCTGTCTTATTTCTGGTACCTGTCAGCTCATCACGGCGGGCCATTTCATTTGCCATTGAAAGAGCATGCAGCTGTTCCTGTTCTTTCCTTACATCTTCCTCTCGATTCTCAATACATATGATGAAATGTGTCTTATCAGATGACCACATAACTGTCATACGGGTATATTGTGGTGCTCTACCATCAACTACCATACGATAATCCTCAACCAGCTGACTTCTCTTATCCAGCTGAGATATAAAATTATCTTTATCCAGGAAGTTCTTTATCCTCTCTCGGTCTTCGTGATATATAACTCTGTCTGCGTTATATTGTGAAATCTCAAAGAATCTGTCTCCCTTTTCCTGAACCTCAAGTTCTCCATATAATTTATGGGTTGCAAATTCCATATAATGATCAGTTCCACAATCAATGTAATATATAAGGTCATAGTGTGCTGCAAGGCTTTCCGCAATCTGGGCATATGTAATGCTCTTCTTCTGACTCTCTTTTAATGCCTGCTTAGCCTTAACTTCTTCATCAATATTTTCTACACAAACAATGATATGTTTTTTATCTTTAGCTAAAATCTCTGTATGCCTGATATGCCTGACCTGTCCATCTACAACAAGACGATATGCAATAGAATAGGAATGCCTGTTTTTCAGATTCGTGAGCATAGCATCCTTGTAATGAAGGCTTATAGCCTTTTCCTGATCTTCAGGATGCACATATTTACGAATACTTCTCCTGCTTTCAGCAAAGAAATCCTTTCCGGTTGCCGGAACATTTAACTTCTTGTACTCATCTGTTGATGATATTTCAACATAAGTATTATTTTCTATATCAATATAATATAATGTGTCATACTGTTCAGCCAGACTGGAGGTTACATGATCGTAGATATCCTTCTGACGCTTTATCTCTTTCTCTTTTTCCTTGCGCTTTACTTCAGCATCTATATTTATTACACCTAAAACAAAATAATCCGAATCTTCATCCACACCTCTGATCAGTCTCAAGGAATGCCAGGTCGGAACGCCATTAATCAGAAGGCGATACTCTATGCTCTGCATAGTTCCTGCCTTCAACTGTTTTAGGAGATTCTCCTTCTGGATATCCTTTATAAATATATGCTGATCCTCTTCATATACAACCTGTTTACAATCACGGATAATGTTCTTGAAGAAATCATCACCGCCCTGTTCCAGATTAAGTGAATGAAATTCGGAATCCACAGAATACCAATAATATTCATTTGTAACAGCATTCACATAGTAAACGCTGGAATAATCTACTAATAATGCTTCTGCTATTTTATAAAATATAGTCTCCTGTTCAGTCATACCCTGTCTCCAATTCGTAACCTGATCGTATCATCTACGAAAACCCCATACATTATTATTGTATCACAACCTACGTTGTTAGCAAAGCAACAGTCTCAACATGCATGCTTCGGGAAAACTGATCATAGATTGAATAATTGCTTAACTTCCACCCATAGTCTGATAGATATTTAATATCCCTGGCTAATGTTGCAGGATCACAGGATACGTATACCAGTTTCTTTGGATTAATACGCACTATTGTCTCCAGAAGTTTCTCATCACAGCCTTTGCGCGGCGGATCTACCACGACTACATCGATACTCCCATTTATCTCTTCATACCATCTCGGAACGACTTCTTCAGCCTTACCTACATAGAATTCCACATTTGTAAGGCCATTAAGCTCAGCATTTCTTCTTGCATCCTCTATGGCCTGAGGAACGATTTCTACGCCATATACCTTTCTGGCCTTCTTAGCCAGGAAGAGGGATATGGTACCTATGCCACAATACATATCCCATACAGTTTCATCTCCTGTAAGTCCGGCATACTCAAGGGCCTTACCATACAGTTTCTCTGTCTGTATCGGATTAACCTGATAGAAGGACTGGGCAGAGATTTCAAACCTGGTATCGCCTATGTAATCAGTTATATACTCTGAACCATATATAACCTTTGTTTCGTCTCCCAGGATTTTATTAGTCTTCTTCGTATTAATGTTATAGACAACAGAGGTGAGTTTTATATCTATGTCATCTGAATTATCCGAAGAATACTCCTCCACTGCTTTCCTTAGAAATTCTATCAGCTCCTTCTC
>JAEEGL015170505.1_pt1 | contig 35005 bp, 27 predicted proteins | sample 9134231 | NCBI WGS metagenome assembly JAEEGL01 (sample SAMN16246548, study PRJNA631951) | gut metagenome | biome: gut microbiome; feature: rumen; material: fiber-attached | host: Bos | place: Iran: Karaj | collected 2018-10 | reverse complement strand
TTACAGATATTCTAAAGGCAGGCAAGACTCCTGAAGAACTTCTCAATATACTGCTAGATGGTTTTGATATTGAGATCACAGATACGGTTGATCTTAATTTCTACTGTAACTGCGATAAGGACAGAGTGGAAAGAGCTCTCATGCTGATCGGTAAAAAAGAGCTTGATGAGATGATAGAGGAAAACAAGGACTTTGATGTGTGCTGTCACTTCTGCAACAAAAAGTATACTTTTTCTCCCGAAGATCTTAAGAAAATAAGGGAACGCGCCAAGTAATTTTGACGGTAATGAGTTATAATATTTTTTAGACATAATTAAATATAAAGGAGGTATGGTATGAAGACTATTACTAAGATGACAAGGTCAATAGCATCTGCTCTTGCAATCGCTATCTTCTTTGCATTAAGTGTACCGACACTTAATCTTGCAGCTTATGATGCTCCGGCCGATGTCAGAACCATCGCAGACATTCCTGCAGATCTTACCGGCAAAACCGTGGTATTACAGACAAATGACGTCCACGGTGCACTCGGAAGATATGCTTATGTAGCTTCACTTAAGCAGAACCTTGCTGCCAGAGGCGCTGAGGTTATTCTCGTCGACTCAGGTGATTTCAGCCAGGGAACTCCTTATGTAAGCACATCAATGGGGGCAACCGCCGTTACGGTTATGAACGCGGCGGGATACGATATCGCAACTTTAGGAAATCACGAATTTGATTACGGATATGCTCAGCTTGCAGCAAATCTTACACAGGCTAAGTTTAAAGTTATCTGTGCGAATGTACTTGATGCAAACGGCAATCCTATTTACGATCCCAATTATATGTATGTTACAAAGAGCGGTTTAAAGCTCGGATTCTTCGGAATGGAAACACCCGAGACACAGACCAAGGTTAACCCCGGTCTTATCAAAGGAATATCTTTCCTTTCAAAATCCGACATTTACAAATGTGCTCAGGATCAGACTGATGCATTAAAGTCTCAGGGTGCAGATCTTGTTTTGTGCCTCGGCCACCTTGGTGTTGATGAAGAGTCAGCTGCCGACGGACATCGAAGCGTTGATATGTATGCCAAGACTAAGGGCATCGACCTTATTCTTGACGGCCACTCTCACACTGTTATGACAGCAGGTGCCAAGAATGAGCCTATTCTTTCTACAGGAACCAAGGTAGAAAACATCGGTGTCGTTATTATCGACGATGCTTCCAAGGCTATTGAGGATAAGTTCCTCATCACACTCGACGGACTTCAGCCCGAAGTTACATCTTTTAACGTTGCCAACGATATAATCAAAAAGGTTGATAACGAATACAGCGTAGTATTTGCAAAGAGCGAAGTTCTCCTCGACGGAAACAAAGCTCCCGGAAACAGAACTCAGGAAACAAACCTCGGCGATCTTATCGCTGACGCACTTATCTGGAGCGTTCTTAGAACAGACGGCGGAATTACCGTTCCCGAGGATCACGTCGTTGCTATCACAAACGGCGGCGGAATCAGAGCTACCATCAAGGCCGGCAATGTAACCAAGGCTGACCTCAATACTGTTCTTCCTTTCGGAAACACAGTTGCCGTTGTTTATGTAAAGGGTTCGGAGCTTCTTGAGGCTCTTGAAGCTTCAACATTTGCAGCACCCGAAGCTGTAGGTGGTTATCCTCAGACATCGGGAATCAAGTTTATGCTTGATACAACAGTACCTTATGCTCAGGGAGCCGCTTATCCCAAGTCAACATACTATGCTCCTTCCAAGATCAATCGTGTTACCATTCAGAGCATCAACGGACAGCCTTTCAACATGAATGACACATACGCTGTAGTAACCAATAACTTCTGTGCAGCAGGCGGCGATACATACTATGCTTTCGCAAACGCAAGCTCACAGTTCGATACAGGTATTGTAATGGATGAAGCCGTTATGGAATATGTTAAGCAGATTCTTGACGGTAACATTACAGCTGCTCAGTACGGAAAGCCCAGAGGTGATCAGACGATCATTACTTCCGCTACAGACGCTTCCACAATAGCAGACGCAAAGGCAGCCGTTCAGGCCGGTTCAGGTGAGGCCGCTGCAGCACCCGCTAAGGAAGAGGCAAAAGCCGAGGCTCCTGCTGCTGAAGCTAAAGCCGAAGAGCCTGCCAAGGCTGAGGAAAAAGCTGAGGCTCCTGCTGCTGAAGCTAAGGCTGAGGAAAAAGCAGACGCTACTTCCGAGAAGCCTGCAGAAGCTGCAACTGAAACAGCTCCCGCTGCTGAGACTGCTCCCGAGCAGACACAGCCTTCCGCTGATACCTACGTTGTTGTATCAGGTGACAATCTCTGGAAGATCGCAGCAACCGTATATGGTGACGGAAACAAATGGAAAGACCTTTACGAACTCAATAAAGACGTTATCAAGGATGCCAATAACATTCTTGTAGGTCAGGAATTAAAGACTAAGTAATCAAAATCATTTTAAATAAACAAAGAAAGGGACTCTCCTCGAATGCCGATGCATCCTGGAGAGCCCCTTTCTTTTTTATAAATCGATCAGTAGTTCTTTCTACAGAGTCTAGATAAAATGCACTGTGAAAACCAAGGTGTTTTTTCTTTATGCATAAGCGCGTTGGGTTCACTTTCCCCATTTTTCATTCTATCAAGCTCATCTGTAAAAATGTACTTTCCTTTTACTATCTGCGTGTGTGAATTGATAAGCATTTCTTTCCCCATAACTAACTTCCTTTCCTTTATAAGCGCGGTTTGTTTGTGTATTTATATAGTAACATATTTTTTATAAAATGCAACTATTTTTTTAATAATTATTAAATATATTTTTATATTTTTTTCATTTTGCATTAACATTTTGCAACATCTGTTGCATAACGTTTTATTACTGCGCAACTTCCGTAACGGTAAATCCCACCTTTTCAAATATCTGAGCTACTTTCATGAAATTCGCTGATTTGCCGCTCTCATTTGACAGCGCATCTATTGCCTCCGTGTACTCTGTCGATGATGTATCAACAACAGGTATGTCCAGGGCATACAGCTTGTCTTCATAAACAAAATAGCATCTCTTAGCTAAAGTACCGTCTTCGCAAAGAGTCTTCACTACCGACACACTAAGATCGGTAATAGATCCAAAGCCAAACTCCAGCACCTTGAACGAATGAGCGTCTCTTCCACCTCTGGGTGCACGAGTCTTTTCTTCTATGGGAATATATACGCGTGGTCCGTCGTTAACACTGTATACCATTCCAAGACCGGGATTCTCTACGCCGGGAACATAGACTGTATCCGACTGTCCGCCGGACACACCATCAATAGGCTTATCACCAACTGTACTAACAACTGTTTCATTATTTTTTTCGGATACCTTAAGATGAAGATCCTCGAGTGTAAGCGATACATTTCCCGTAAGCGATGAAAAACTTACCGTATATGATCCGTCTTCGTTTTTATTAAGGCTATAAGCATACTTATCTGTCTCTCCGGATAGCTGTCCGTTATCGGAAAGAGAATAACCGTCTTTTGCCTTGAGAGTTATAGTTCCGGCAATCTCAACGGGCTCACCATTTTTAGCAGTCTGAATATACTGTGCGTAATCCACATCATCACGTACAAAATCATTGTATGTAACATCCGTGTTATCCGCATCATATACTTCTACACTGTTGTATCTATTCTCTACCGTAACAAAATCTTTGTCGGTATCGCCTTTTTCACCATACTTATTGGTAATGTGTATTGTTCCATTGCAGGTAACTTCACCGTCAGGTGTATCTACCGTGTTTTTCAGATCACCGTAATAATAATTCCCGATTGTCAGATCATCTTCAGATTTAACTCCACTAATTACCGTTCCGCCTCTGTTATTTGCAACAACAGCATTGCTGATTCGAGCGTCATCAGGATCGAGTGTACTTCCGTAAACAACACCGCCCGTATTATTATTCTGTACAGCGCCTTCTTCAACAATAGTAGCTTCGGAATAATTCTCTACAATGTTTCCGCTATTCTCACCGACAACGCCGTTATTGGCCATGATCAAAGCCGAATTGTTGCCTACAGCTTTGTCATTATTCTCAATCATATCAGTATTATTGTCCACATAGCCGGCATTGCATAAAACATGACCTGCGTTATTGATAATAGTGGCATCCGTATCATTTAGTTCAACATAATAATTGTTGTTGATAATGCGATCTCTGTTGATGTTAACAGTATTATTATTATCGATGACATCACTCTTGTTTTCGCCTACAACACCATTATTACTTATAACCCTCGAATTATTTTCACCAACAACTCCGTTTTTGTCGTTATTTACTATCTCAGCGTTATTGGTAAAAACAAGTCCGTTATTGTTTAAGATCGTACCGTCATTGACACCAACAGTAGAATAATTTGTGTTGATCTTTCCATTGTTGGTTTCAACATAGTCACCTGTCGAAGACACAGCAGCGGGTTCTGATTCCGGAGCAGTCGCCTGTTCAGTCTCAGGCACAGTCTCTTCTGTAGTCTCCGGCGCAATCTCCGGTGCCGGTTCCGTCGCTGCCTCAGATGCATCTTCTGATGTACTTTCCTGTGAAGCCTCAATTGCTACCTCTTTTGTTCCATCATCAGTACTCTCCTCGGCAGCATACGAATCCACTTTCATTGTCATGCCTACAACAATCGGAGTAAACACCATAGCGGCTGATAATAAAATCCTAGCAAGTTCTTTTGAAACAAATCTCTTTCTTCTCATTTCCCTCTCCTTTTATTCAGCGTTTTTTGCAAACATCAAGATGAAGATCCTTAAGCGTGATCTCAGCGTTCCCCTTAAGCTCCGTGATATTCACTGTATAAGAGCCATCGCGGTGCTTATCAAGTGTGTATGAAAACTTATCTGTTTCCCCACTTGTTTTTCCTGTATCGGAAAGCTTATAGCCATGCTTAGCTTTAATCGTAATGGAAGAATTTACCTGAATGGGTTCACCGTTTTCAGCAACAAGCGCATACTCTTTTTCATCGAAATCACTGAAAACAAAACCTGTATATGACACGTCTACGTTGTCGGCGTCTTTAACTTCTACAGAATGATAATGCTTATCCACAGTGATAAAGCTCTTATCTGCAACACCCTTTTCATCAGCGATCGCATCTACACCTTCCTCCGAAAAGTCATTAAGGATGTGGATCTTACCAATCTCGTCGCCTTCATCGTTGGTGGGATTATCATAATTTCCCAAAACCTCACCGTAATAAAAGTTGGTTACGGTAAGCTGATCGTCAGCATTATATCCGGCATAGAGCCTTCCGCCGTTGTTATATGTAACGGTTCCGCTTCCTCTTTCTGCTTCTCCGTTTTCATCATATTCGGCGCCTCCGACTACAGAAGCCGTCTCATTGTTGTTGAGCACGTTTCCGGTAATATTGAACACCAGAGCATTGTGATAATTGTTGTTTATCTCACCATAGTTGTTATGTACGCCCATCTCGTTATAATCAACTGTTCCAAAGTTGTTTTCGACTCCCCATTCCTGAGCGTAATTCCATCCGAGAAAACCATAGTTGTTTGAAATGGAACCATCATTCTTATCAACAGTTCCGAAATTATTAACCATGTTTTCCGACAAGAATTCCACATAACCGCTCTCCGGATTATCCGAAGCCTGCTCCGCCGCAAATGCAGTGATCGGCATAAGCATAACCGATGTCGCCATGATCGCAGCTACTACTTTCTTTGAAAAAATCTTGTTTCTCATTTACTCTCTCCTTTTTTGTTTTTATTTTTATCAGGTCAAAAACGACCATAATAAACCCATTCCACGCTCACTTTCCGATAATATCCAGATGAAGATCTCCAAGCGAGATCTCAGCATTTCCTGATAGTGAAGTAATCTTCACTGTGTAAGAACCGTCATCATTCTTATTAAGAACATAAGACATCTTGCCGGTATCTCCCGAAAGCACGCCATCATCGCAAAGCTCATAACCGTCCCCGGCTTTAATTGTGATTGTAGATGTTAAATTGGCAGATTCTGCATCTGCGGAGATCTCTGCATAATGTTTTTTGTTATAGTCACCAATAGTGAACCCTTCATAGATAACATCAACATTGCCGGATCCTTTTACATCTACATAGTGATAATGCTTATCTACCGTAACGAAATCATTGTTTTCGATTCCGGTTTCGGAAAAATCATTGATAATATGGATCTTACCTCTGTTAGGCTCATTATCGCCTGATGCAGCGCGGGTATAGCCCTGCACAACATCGCCATAGTAATAATTATTTATTGTCAGAAGATCATCCGGACAATATCCGTTTACAACAGTTCCGCCAATGTTATTGACAACAGTACTACCTGTTCCTTTTGATTGGGCAAAAGAGCTTTCTACGTCGTACTGTCTTCCGCCGATCACACCGGCTTCCTCGAAATTATTTACAACAGTTCCGCCGACATTGGCAACATAGCCACGTCTGAAATTATTGGTCACTTCCCCAAAGTTAAAATAGACCAATCCGCTATTTTCGCTTATCGTGCCAAAATTATTCAGAACTTCCGAATCCTGATTGTCTGCACCGATCACGCCGTAATTATTCTCAATAGACGAATCGTTGGTATCGACAGTGCCATAATTATTAGCCATGTAATCCGACACATACTCTACAAATCCGTCTTTAGGATTGTCAGAAGTTACAGGCTGTTCCTGCGCAAAAGCGCTAACAGGCACGAGCACCGAACCTACAGCAGGCACAATTGAAACCGATACTGACATCAGTATTGCCACAACTTTCTTAGAAAAACTCTTTTTCCTCATATAACTCTCCTTTCACACACATATTGTTTTTTGCTATAAAAAAAGGGAGAAATACCGGGATTCCCCAGTATTTCTCCTTTTTATATCTATTCAAAAAATTATTCTGCAGCTTCCTGCTCTTCTACTACCTTAGTAGCAAATCCAAGCTTCTCAAAGATCTGTGTGATTCTAAGGAAGCCGGCTGTATGAGCGGGCTCATCATTCAATACTTCAAGACCTTCTGCATACGCGGGTGCAATAAGGTCAAATGCAGGAATAAACATTACATATTCCTGATCCTTGTATTCAAAGTGACATCTCTTAGCTACAGGTACCTTCTCACAAAGATACTTAATAACTGCAGGGCTCATATCGATCTTATCACCAAAGTAAATATCAATAACCTCAAGTGCTGCGATGTCATTTCCGCTTGCAGCTACCTGCTTCTGAACCTGATCTGTAACAGCCTTGATAGCCTCATCGGCAAGGTTGTAACCTGCAGGAGCAGCTGCCTCGGCAGGGCTTCCTGAGTTGTCTGATGAAGAATGGCTGCTTTCTTCAATAACAATAGCATCACCATCTTTAATATCATCAATATTTACTGTAGCTCCGCCGATCTTAACCTCTGTAGTCTCATCGCCTGTAAGCTGTGAAATGATAAGGTGGAGCATTGCAGGAGTTACAGTAACATTTCCGCCAAGCGCACTGATATTGACTGTATATGAGCCATCAGCATTCTTGCCGAGATTATATGTCAATTGTCCTGCTTCACCGCTTAACTGTCCGTCATCAGTAATCTTATAACCATCGTTTGCTTTAATATTTATCGTACCTGTGATCGGAATAGGCTCAGAATTCGCAGTAACCTGAACATACTGTTTCTTATTGTAATCTACATATTCAAAGCCGTTATAAGCAACATTTGCATTATCAGCTTCTGTCACTTCAACGCTATAATTCTGATTGTCAATAATAGTAGGTGCATCAAGGTAAAGAGTATGATCAACACCATCATAATTGTTGATAATGTGATATGTTCCCTGATGAGCTACTTGAACCCTCTGGCCATCTACTAACAATCCGGTGCTAGCATTTCCAAAACAGCTGGCGTAATTGTTCTCTACAGTCAATACAGCGCCCGCATAAATAGGATTAATAACACTACCTCCATAGCAATTAACAATCGTACTTTCTAACATTGTTTCTTTATCATCGGAATATGAATCTGCATGAACGTAACCATCATATTGGTTTACTATCTTTCCACCATGAAGGTTAACATGATCATGATTGTTGATGACCGTTCCATAATTTATTTGGATTGTTTTTTTATCCTGATAAATTCTACTACCGGTGTCATGATTAACAATTTCACCATAATTCTCATAGACATAACCGGCATTGTCCACTATCTTGCCATCAGCATTGTTTTCATATACATAATTAGTACTTTCTTTTACCACTCCATTGTTATTAACTATTATTCCGGCATTTTCATTTACCACGCCATTGTTAATGTCCATGATCTCATTTTCATTAATCTCATCTTTGACATTTTCAGGATTGGAATTATCCGAAATCACCTGTTTATCCGAATTTCGTTCTACAACTTCTTCTAAAGACAATGGATTGCCATCAGCCGCAATTGAATAAACCGGTACAACCGCACTTCCTACAATCGGCGCAAACGCCATAATTGCTGATAATAAAACTACTGCTAATTTTTTTGAAATAAATTCTTTCCTTCTCATACGCTCTCCTTCGCGGTATCTAGTATTTTGCCTCGTATTTGTCCCCCTCTTAAACAATACTTAGCGTTATTAGTCTTACTCATATATCTTACCATTAATTTTAAAAAAAGATACATCTTTTTTAATAATTTTTATTTATTGCAGAGGAAACTTATATTTTATTAACAGTTTCCACAGAGTTATCCACAATATGTTCAAAAAAAAATCACATTTAATTTTCAGCCCAGTATCTATCGGACTCACCAAAAAATAATCCGTGTATTTTTCGTAACCTTTATTTGACATGATTTTATAATTTTGCTACGGTGTACGAGTGTTCCCCAGACACACTAGTGTTCCCCATAACACTTAACGTTTGTAAAAGGAAAGAGTTTTTAAGTAACACCGGAGCTTCGGCTCCGCGAAAAAACGACATTGCCACACGGCAATGTCTTCACATACATGTGAGAAACAATGAAATACTAAGCAAGACCTGAGAGACAAAAGGGATCATGTATGACCCCTCTATGATTCCCATTACATTTATACAGATGCATCGGAATCCCCAGGTTCCGTCTTTAAATATTCGATCATATAAATGAAGTGTGAATCATAGAGAACACACAATTATCTATCTAAGCATTATCCCCACAACAAAATAAAGTCTCTCGAACAAAAACCTCTTTCCTCGCACAAACCAAAAACACTGACGAGGAGGTATATTTAAATTGAGAAAAAAAATCGTTCTTAAAAGTATGCTTACAGCCGCTATGGCAATGAGTGTGCTATTTTCTGCAGTAGGTACTAACACTGCATTCGCGGCAGGAGGCGAAATTGTATCGTTTAATATCACTGCAAATTTGATCTGTAATGAATATTCAAACGGATTACCCAAGGATTTAGATACGGATCTTAAAGATAAAATTGTAATTATTTCCACAAACGATATTCATGGTGCAGTAAATGATTTAACATATGTATCTCAGTTAAGAAATCGACTGGAAGAAAAAAATGCCAATGTGCTTTTAGTTGACTCGGGAGATTTTAGTACAGATAAAAAAACAGTTGATTATTATGACGGTAAAAAAAGTGATGACGCCGGATTTTGCGCATCCAACACAGAAGGTATAGCGCCTGTTAAGATTATGAATGCCGTTGGTTATGACTATGGCTGCTTAGGCAACCACGAATTCGAAAAGGGCAAAGCTAATGCAACAGCCATAATCAAAGCAATTAAATACAAAATAGTTGACGCGAATCTTGAAAGTAGCAGAAATTCCACCGAGCTCGCAAAACGCGCAATAGCTAATGTGGACGGAGTAAAAATCGGATTTTTTGGTCTGGATTCACTCGAAAACCATTCATGGTATCCCGACTTTGATTACAAGGTCAATAAAGATGCTACAGCCTTGCATAACACTGCAAGAACTCAGGTAAACAAGCTAAAAAAAGAGGGAGCTGATATTGTTATCGGTCTTACACATCTTGGAGTAGATGATGAACCGGCTAATTGGGCAACAAAAGATTCCAGCAAAGTAAAAAATGCTATTAAGCCTAATACAGATGATAAAGAAATAAACAAATACGATTATCTTTATCCGGAAGGAATAAGAAGCGTTGATTTATTTGCAGATGTTGATGGTATTGACCTTCTTCTTGATGGTCACTCTCATACCACAATGACAGGTAGTGAATTTTTCGAAGATGTAAATGTTCAGTCCAACGGAATATGGCTCAGAAACATCGGTGTTGTTGTAATCGGCAAGACAAACGGTAAATATGAGATTGAGCAAAGATTCCTTATTCCTGAAGAATACTATGACAAAATCGGAGAAGATCCAAAAATCACAGACTACATAAATTATGTGATCAAAGCTTCAGAACACCACATGACTGCAGAAGAAGCCATGGAATCAATAGAGGATTACGATCCCAATAAGGATTATTCTGCTGATTCTTCTAAAACATCAAGAAAATCAAAGCAGGAAAAAGCTTCCGCCGCTGATGACTCCTCTTCTATCGAGGCTAGCCTTCCCGAGAATGATCTCGAAGCTACTGAAGCAGCTAGCAGCGCAAGTATCGAGAACGAGGACGCTGCAAACAGTGCAAGTTCAGAAGACGAAGCAAATATCGAAGAGTCAACTGAAGAGACATCTTCAGACGATTCTTCAAATGAGAAGTCCAATGATAAATCAGGCAAAACCGGTGACCATCACCGTGAGCGCCATCACCACCGCAACTATAAACACGGTTTCGGCGGCTGATGACGGTATCACCTTAACTATCTGACACATACAGTAAATCGTAAACACAACACATAGGAGGTGAATTACATTGAAAAGAAAATTCGCATTTAAAAGTTTGCTGTCACTGGCAGTAGCGGGTACCCTCTTCTGCGGCAGCGCTATTTCTGCATTCGCGGAGGATATCGGTAATTATAAGGTTAAAATGCCCAGTTCGGAAGACCCCAAGAATATAGAAGAAATTGCAGAGAAATACAACGGTGATCTATCTAATAAGGTAGTCATTCTTTCAACCAACGACACTCATGGCGCAATACTTCAGTTTGCTTATTTTGCTGCTTTAAAAAATTATTTCGCTGACGAGTTAAATGCTTCCGGAGTTCTTCTTGTTGATTCAGGTGACTTCTGTGCTGATAAGGATAAAAAAGATGATGTAGCGGATGGAAAAACAACCACCTTAAGAGTAGCCAAGTATAAACAAGAAGGCCATCTTGGAAGTGGTAAACAAATTAGATCAATCAATCTCATGAATGCAGCCGGATATGATTACGCTTGTCTTGGAAACCACGAAATCAGCAGTAAGGGAACGTTACAAAACATGCTTAATGCGGCAAAATTTAAAGTACTAGATGCCAATATACACACAGATGATAACTTCCAGTATTCAGCAAATGCTGTTGCCGAATTTGATGATCTGAAGATTGGATTCTTTGGCTTGGATACGCATGAAGTAAAAAAGGATGTAGAAAGTTGGAGTAATAAATATAGTGTAGATACCGATGAAGCTTTAAGAACATGTGCTCAAGGGCAAGTAGATAAATTAAAAGGTGAAAAAGACGCCGATCTTGTCATCTGCCTCTCACACTTAGGTATGCAAAAAGAGTATTCACTGAACCAAAAAAATCAGCATGATGTTGGTAGCAATGCAGAAAAAAAAGAATTTGGTAATAGAAGTGTTGATCTATGGACAGACGTAAACGGCATTGATCTTATGCTTGACGGACATTCTCATACTGCTATCTTCGCCGGAGAAAAAAACGAGCCAATTATGTCCGGACAGATATGGGGTAACTACCTCGGTATTATTGTAATCGATAAAAAATCCAAAGAAATGGATAGATACCTCATTTCAGATCAAAATTATGAAAGCCTCTTCGGAACCACCGCTGAAGATCGTGTATCAAAGCTTAATGAGTACGGTGCCGGTGAAGTAATCAGCCTTCTTGAAGAATACACCGGAGAAGACGCTGAGACACTGTTCGATTACGATTATGACGACGATGATTCTTCAAACGATAAGAACCACGACAAGAATGGCAAGAATGGCCGAAACAACGGTAAGAATAACGGAAAGAACAACGGCAAAAACGGAAAGAACGATAAGCACAGCAAGAACGGTAAGCACAGCAAGAACGATAGAAACAGTAAGAGCAACAGCAGATTCGGTAAGCGTAGCTTCGAGTACGATGAGGAAGATTTCGAGCTTGAAGAAGATACACAGGCTATAGAGGATGCTTCAACTGAGGCTACAACAGCTGATGAGAACGCTGAGATCACAAGCGAGGCTAATGACGAGAGCAGCACTCAGCTTGATGAGCAGTCTACAGATGCTGCAAGCACAGATGAAAGCACTGAAGCAACCGAGCAGACTGATGAGCAGGATAACGCTGAACAGAGCGAGGATGCTGAAGTAGATCCCGCAGCATAAAAAACTTTTTTCAAAAACATCGTAATTTCATTGTGACAAATACCTCAATATAGATAAAGAGCACAGCCCTTTTGATACGGTCCAAAAGGCGCTGTGCTCTTTCTTATTTAACGATTTCTCCGTAGCATGAAGGTCTTCTGTCCCTAAAGAGCCCCCATGACGATCTCATCTTGCTGTTCTCTTCAAAATCATACTCGGCATAGATGATCTCTTCCTTGTCGCGACTTGCTTTAGCGATAACATCACCCGTCTGATCCGTAAGGAAGCTGCTTCCGTAGAAGCATAACGATGACTTCTGCCCGCCGTTTTCCTCACACGGCTCAACATCCTCTTTGCCTATCCTGTTCGCTGCGGCAACAGGAATGATATTTGCTGCGGAATGTCCCTGCATCGTTCTCATCCAGTGGCCTGAGCTGTCCACATCAAGAATCGGCTCCGAACCGATCGCTGTAGGATACAGGATAATATCCGCTCCGCCAAGTGCAAGACACCTTGCCGTCTCAGGAAACCACTGATCCCAACAGATTCCGACTCCTATCCTTCCCGCCTGAGTCTCAAACACCTTAAAGCCCGTGTTTCCCGGAGTAAAATAAAACTTCTCCTGATAATAGTGATCGTCCGGAATATGAGTCTTTCTGTAAACTCCGACAATCTTGCCGTCGGCGTCGATCATCGCAACCGAATTATAAAAGACATTCTCATCCTTCTCAAAGACGCTTATCGGCATGACCACTTTGTTTTCCTTGCAAAACTCGCTAAAGTAGATAACAGCCGGGTTCTCCAAGATCGGAACCGCAAGCTCGTAGTAGTCATATCTTCTCTCCTGGCAGAAATATTTTCTTTCAAACAGCTCTGACAAAAGAATTATCTTAGCGCCGTTATCTGCCGCTTTTTTAGCAAGCTCAGCGGCTTTCTTTATATTATTGTCAACCTGCTCCTTATCGGACGCACAAGGCGCTCCGCAGGCAAACTGGATACATGCAACTTTTGTAAGCGACATCTCTATCTCCTTTTCAAATATACTACAGACATTTGCACTTTACCGCACATGTCGTAAGAACACGATCATCCCCGCGGCACCTGCTGCGTAATGCAATGAATATTACCGCCGCCGAGCAAAATATCCCTCGCGGGAATTCCGATCACTTCCCTACCCGGGCACAGCTTCCTTAGAATCTCAAGCGCCCTCATATCGCTACTCTCATTGGCACCTCCAAACATCGGAAGCAAAACAGCGCCATTTATATAGTAGTAATTGACATAACTCGCAGCAAGTCTCTCACCAACCTCGCGGAAATCCTCGCCCTCTTCAAACTCGTAGTTACCAAGATCTTTTTCTGTAATAAGAATAGGCTTCTCAGGAATCGGAAGCTTGTGGATCACAATCTCTCTGCCCTTCGCATCCTTCTGCGACTTAAGATATTCATAAGAGGCAAAAGAAAGCTCGTACTGCGGATTGTTCCTGTCATCCGTCCACGCAAGCACAACCTCACCGGGCGCCACAAACGCGCACACATTGTCGACATGCTCGTTGGTCTCATCATTGTAGATACCTCGAGGAAGCCACAAGATCTTTTTCGCACCAAGATAAGTCTTAAGCCTATCCTCAATCTCATCCTTGGACAGCGACGGATTCCTTCCCTTACTCAAAAGACAACTCTCCGTCACCATCACCGTTCCTTCGCCGTCGGAATGGATCGAACCACCCTCAAGGACAAAAGGCGCAGCGTCATAATAATCACAGTCCAAATGCGTCAAAAACTTACCGGCAAGCGCATCGTCCTTATCCCACGTAGCATAGAGCCCGTCGTACTCTCCGCCCCATGCGTTAAAGCTCCAGTTGATACCTCTGACCGATCCGTCTCCGTCAACAACAAAAGTCGGTCCGACATCCCTAGCCCAGGCATCGTCTGAATCTATCGCGATCACTTCTTTTCTCATGTCAAACTCAAAACGAGAAAGACCTGTCGCAGGAAAAAGGCTCTCCAAAAACTCGCACGCCTCATCATAAAAATCCGAAGAAGCCGCCAAAAAAAGCTTCTCCCTCTTCATGATCTCGGTGTAGATCCTGCCGAAAGAATTAAGCGCTCCGCTCCTGTCTTTTCCCCAGCTTCCGGGACGAGTCGGATATATCATAAGGGTTCCTTCATGCTCCGCAAACTCCGCGGGCATAAAGAAACCGTCTTTGTCAGGTGTTGTATGTAACCTCTTCATATATGTTCCTATAAATCACAATCTCATCTTGAAGTCGTCGTAGCCAAAGCGCTTAAGCACCTCAACCTCGCCGTCCTCATGCATTATATCGATATCGGGAAGCGGCATTCCGTTAAAAGTATTGTTCTTGACCATGCTGTAGATCGCCATATCCTCAAAATACAGCCTGTCGCCGATTCCGATCTCTTTATCAAAACTGTAGTCGCCGATAATATCCCCCGCAAGGCACGTCCTCGACGAAAGTCTGTACGTATTGGCAAGCTCTCCGGCTTCACCGCTGTCACGAAGCGGCGGCCTATACGGCATCTCAAGAACGTCAGGCATGTGACAAGCCGCCGAAGTATCAAGAATAAGCACAGGATACTTCTCCGTCTTAACAATGTCCATCACGGTCGTCACAAGAAGTCCCGCGTCAAGCGCGATCGCTTCGCCCGGCTCAAGATAAACATCGATACCGTAAGTATCTTTTATCCTCTTAACAAGCTTAATAAGCCCTTCTCTGTCGTAATCTTCCTTGGTTATGTGATGTCCGCCGCCAAGGTTGATCCACTTGATCTTGCCCTCTTCGCCTTTACGCGTAGGGAAGAATCGTTTAAAAGAGCTTTCGACTTCAAGAAACGTCTTTTCAAGCGGCTCAAATCCCTGTTCGCACAATGTATGGAAATGAAGCCCCGAAACGCCCTTGGGAAGCTTATCTCCAAGGTCCGCGTTTCTTATTCCGAGCCTTGCCCCCGAAGCACACGGATCATAGATCTCATGCCCTTCCTGCGTGCTGTACTCGGGATTTATTCGAAGCCCTACAAAGAGACGTCCGTTTTTTACATTCTTCTCCCAGACCTCTCTGTGATGCTCAAGCTGCGTAAGTGAATTAAAGACCATGTGGTCGCAGATCTCACACAACTCTTTCATCTCATCATCATTAAAAGCAGGCTCAAAGACATGATTCTCAATCTTGCGCTTACCCTTTAAAGGTTCGATCATCTCTTCTTTCGCAAGCCTTGCTTCATATAAACCCGAAGCCGTAGCTCCGGACAAATACTCACCTATCATAGGATAAGTCTTATATGCGGAAAAAGCCTTCTGCGCAAGAAGTATCTTGGCACCCGACTCTTTCTGCACATAGCTTAAGATCTCAAGGTTTTCTTTTAATTTCTTTTCATCAATTACATAAGCAGGAGTTGTGATCTCCGATATCTTCATCCGTTTTCTCCCAGAGTTTCAATATGCAGTCAAACCGCTGCTTCTATGCACGTAGCGTCAATCCACAAGAGCGGGATTTTCATCAACCACCCAAGGAAGTCCGTACTCATTAAGCATCTCCATGTAAGGATCGGGATCGAACTCGTCCGTTGTGTACACACCGGGCTTCTTCCACTGTCCGTTAACAACAAGGGCAGTTCCGATCATAGCAGGCACACCTGTTGTGTAGCTTATAGCCTGGCTTCCGAGCTCCTTGTAGCATTCCTGATGATCACATACATTGTAGATGTAAACAGTCTTTTCTTTTCCGTCCTTTATTCCGCGGAAGATACAGCCAATATTTGTCTTTCCGACTGTTCTCGGTCCAAGGCTTGCGGGATCGGGAAGAAGTGCCTTTAAGAACTGGATGGGCACGATCTCTTTTCCCTCAAAGTTAATGGGACTTGTTGAAAGCATTCCGACATCTTCAAGGCAGCGCATATGATCAAGATAGCTCTGACCGAACGTCATGAAGAAACGGATTCTTTTTACCTCGGGGAAGTTTCTTCCGAGAGCCTCGATCTCCTCGTGATGAAGAAGGTACATGTCCTTCTCACCTACCTCGGGGAAGTTGTAAACTCTCTTGATCTCCATGGGCTTAGTCTCAACCCAGTGTCCGTCCTCCCAGTAACTTCCGTTCGCGCTAACTTCGCGAAGGTTGATCTCGGGATTAAAGTTGGTCGCAAAAGCGTAACCGTGGTCACCGCCGTTGCAATCAAGAATATCGATAGTGTGAATCTCGTCAAAATAATGCTTCTTGACATAAGCGGTAAATACGCTTGTTACGCCGGGATCGAAGCCTGTTCCGAGAAGGCCTGTGATACCTGCCTCCTTGAACTTATCCATATAAGCCCACTGCCAGCTGTAGTCAAAATAAGCTGTGAAGCCCTTTTCCTTGCAGCGCTTCTCGTAGATCTCACGCCACTTCGGATCATCCGTATCCTCAGGCTCATAGTTGGCTGTGTCGATATAATCAACCTTGCACTCGAGGCAAGCGTCCATGATAACAAGATCCTGATAAGGAAGCGCAACGTTAAGAACCGCATCAGGCTGATACTCCTTGATAAGTGCGATCAGCTCATTCACGTCATCGGCATTAACCGCCTTTGTTGTGATCTTTACGCTGCTTCCGCTCTTTTCGATCTTATCTTTTAAAGCGTCGCACTTGGAAACCGTGCGGCTTGCTATGCAAAGCTCCGTAAATGTCTTGCTGTTCTGACAGCACTTCTGTATTGCAACCTGTGCGACTCCGCCGCAACCAATAACAAGTAATCTGCTCATCTGGACATGTCCTCCTCTTCCTGTAATAAGTCTTCTACGTACTTGGGCAGCATGAACGCTCCCTTATGCAAATGCGTGGTGTAGTACCACGTCTTGATTCCTCTCTCATCCCATCTGTCCGGATTGAAATCCTTGAGCGGATGGTACTTCTTGCTGGCAAAACCAAAGAGCCAGTAACCTGCGGGGCATGTGGGGATATGCGCCTGATAAACCCTGTTAACCGGGAATACTCTGAACGCCTTCCTGTGCATCGCTCTGCAGCTCTCCTCATCCTCATCGTAGAACGGGCTTCCGTGCTGGTACACCATGATGCCGTCGTCGTGAAGCGCCTTGTAGCAGCTTCCGTAGAACTCCTTGGTAAAAAGACCTGCCTCATGGCCAAGGGGCTCGGTCGCATCGTTGATTATAAGATCATACATATCCTCGCACTTACGAAGATACTTAAGTCCGTCCTGATAATAAATATGAACTCTGTCATCCTCAAGTCCGATCGCATTGTCCGGGAAATATTGCTTGCAGACATCCACAAACATGTTGTCCGGCTCAACAACGTCGATTACCTTGATCTCCTCATAGTGAGTGAGCTCTCTGGCAACACCGCCGTCGCCGCCACCAAGAACCAGGACTCTCTGAACCTTGGGGTGAACCGCCATCGGAACATGAACGATCATCTCATCGTAAGTAAACTCGTCCTTCTCGGAAAAGATAATATTACCGTCCGAAGTAAGGAACTTGCCAAACTCAGGTGAGTCAAAAACGTCTATTCTCTGAAATTCGCTGCTACCGGAAAAGAGCTGTTTGCTGATCCTGATGCTGATCTTAACGTTTCCGGTATGCATATCGCTAAACCAATAATCCATCTCTGCCATTATCGATCTCCTATAAACGCAACCATATAGCGTGTCTATGTATTATTCATTATATCATGATGTGGTCTGTTCCGCGCGAGGCGCACCCACGATCACTTAAGCACAAAAAGCTCGGAAATATCCTCACTCTCGGGGCCCTGCATCGAGCAACCCTTCTCCCTTGCTGTCGTTATATAGTCGAGAATCTCCTCTGTGATAACTTCTCCGGGCGAAAGAATCGGTATTCCCGGCGGATAACACATAACAGATTCAGCACTTATCCTGCCGACTGAATTCTCGATAGAAACAGGCTCTTTTTCCGCATAAAAAGCTTCCTGAGGTGTCGCCTTAACAATAGGTGTCACATACTCCGCAGAGAAAAAGCTCTGCTCAGGCTTGGAATAAAGCCTTCTGATATCGGCAAGCGCTCCCGCAAGTCTCTCAATATCCTGCAGCCTGTCGCCGATTGAAATATATGCCATAACATTGGACAGATCACCAAACTCCATCTGAATGTCATATTCATCTCTTAAAAGGTCATAGACCTCGATACCCGTAAGACCAATGCTCCTGGTATTTACAACAAGCTTGGTCTCATCGAAATCATAGATACTTCCGCCGTTAATAAGCTCATTACCGTAAGCGTAGTAGCCGCCGATATCGTTGATCTCTTCTCTCGCATACTGCGCCATCTTGGTTACTTTGGCAAAGCTGTCCGCTCCGTTGAGAGCAAGATTTCTTCTTGAAATATCAAGACTTCCGAGCAAAAGATAACTAGCGCTCGTAGTCTGCGTAAGATTCACAACCCTACTGATGTATCCGACATTGGCGCCTTCTCCGCACAAAAGAACCGAACTCTGCGTAAGACTTCCGCCCGACTTGTGCATACTGATTGCTGCCATGTCCGCTCCCGCAGCCATCGCATTTAAAGGAAGTCCCGGTCCGAAATATAAATGCGTTCCGTGAGCCTCGTCAACAAGCGCCTTCATGCCGTTCTTGTGAGCAAGCTCGACGATTGCCTTAAGATCTGAACAGATACCGTAATAAGAAGGATTATTAATAAGGATAGCTTTCGCATCCGGATTCTCTTTTACCGCCTTCTTAACGTCCGCAATCTCCATTCCGAGCGGGATTCCAAGCTTCGTATCAACCTTGGGATCGATATATACCGGAACCGCGCCGCAAAGAATAAGCGCGTTGATTGCACTCTTGTGCACGTTCCTCGGCATAATGATCTTCTCGCCCTTTTTAACGGTAGAAAGAACCATCGCCTGAACCGCACTCGTTGTTCCATTGACCATCATGAACGCATGCGCTGCACCGAAAGCATCAGCCATGAGCTCCTCTGCATCCTTAATAACCGATACCGGATGACAAAGATTATCAAGTGGTTTCATTGAATTAACGTCTACACTGACGCATCTATCTCCCAGGAAACTAACAAGCTCGGGATTACCTCTGCCCCTCTTGTGTCCCGGAACGTCAAAGGGAACAACCCTCTGCTTACGAAATCTCTCTATAGCCTCGTAGACAGGCGCTTTCTTTTGTCTGCTAAGGTCCAACTTGCCGATCCTCCTACCAAATAAAACTTCGCGAGTAAAAGGGAGCGGTGCGAGTCTTCGCACTACTCCCCGTTAAAATCCAATTGTACAGTAAACTTATAATACTATATATTGCTTCATTATGAAAGTAAAAAATTTGTATACAATCTTTTGCCGAAAAAGAGCTGTCTACTGCCCGTTCTCGAGTTTCAGATAAGCTTCAAGCTCTTCCTCTCTAAAACAACAGATATAAACATTTATCACAGCATCCTCGTGCGCTGCAAGCCAGTCTTTTACCGCTTTCATGGCGACCTTCGCGGCGTCGCCCAAAGGGTATCCGTAGACACCTGTCGAGATGCAAGGAAAAGCAACGCTCTCAAAGCCTCTCTCAAGCGCCCTGTCGAGGCTATTCGTATAGCACGATGCCAGAAGATGCGCGTCCTCATCCGATCCGCTGTACACGGGACCGACGGTATGGATTATAGCCTTGGCAAAAGAAATATCGTATGCCCCTGTAACCTTGGCATCGCCCGTCTCGCACCCTCCGAGCGTTCTGCACTCAGAAAGAAGTCCCGGACCCGCCGCCCTGTGGATCGCGCCGTCGACACCGCCGCCTCCAAGAAGCGTATTGTTTGCGGCATTTACTATCGCATCGACCTTAACATCCAGAACACCGCCTTTTACTATATTAATATATGCGTTACTTCCGCACTTAATTACCTTGCGTACCATATCGCCCTCCGACCACGTATCTCTTCTATATCTCTATATAAGTATGTAATATCATGAATCACCCGTCAAATTTTGGACAGGGAAAACCCACGGAAGCTTTGTTTCATTCTCCCGTGGGTTTTTATGAGGTGGGGGTATATTATCTATAAAAAACAACTGACGTAAACTGCACGAAAGTGTTTTTATAGGGCAATGATAGCGGAGTACTCGCTGTCTCCTTGATAACCTCCTGTTATCTGGTCGTAATCAAGCCACAGATAAAGGTTATCTCCTTCATATCTCCAGTGAACGTTGTCACTCTTTATAGCTTTTTTAACTTCTTCTGTGATAACGAAATAATCCTTATCGTTATGCGCTGAATATATCTGATCTGCCGCATCCTGGATCTGAGCCTCTGTAAGGCCCTGTACATCCGAAAGCTTTGTAAAATCCTTAGTATCCTTACTTATAAAATAAGATTCCTCATAAACATTAGGATGAGGTCCTCCGACTTCCTGTATCCTTGAAACATTGATATAAACATATTGAGCCTGTTCATCAATGGAAACGGAATTGACCTTCTGCGAATAATACACAACATTGGCATTATCGGCAAGATCTTTATTCTTTTCATTTTCAAATATCTCGTTAAGCTCGCCTACAACCTTGTTATAATCAGGGTTCATGCAAGAAAACTTAGGATATTCGTAGGAATATAACTGTGTTACGTTGGAACCGTCCCCTGTCGCGGTCTCACAACCTACGGCAATACCCGCACTTGCGAGATTCTGATCACCGGAAACCTGTGCGTTATCGGCAGGTGCCTGTGCCTGTTCACCACCTGACGGTGTAGGCTTAACATCCTGTGTAGGCTTAGGTGTCGGAGTAGGTACTCCTTGTTCCGAAGATGCGCTTGTTTCCTTAACTACAGGTGCCTGTTCCTGTGTTTTATTGGGAGGAGTCTGTGCCCCGTCTGCCGTTACTGAAGATGCTGCTGAAGCCGAAGCCTCATCTTTGATACTCTCAGATGAAGATGCGCTCGCGGAAGCGTCTTCATCATGCTCTTCATCTTCTACCGAAGACTCTGCAGCCGAAGATTCCTTAGTTGGAATAGGAATACCGGGTTCAGAGTTTTCGCTTGTTGCCTCAACGGCAGAACCAAACTCACTCTCAATATCCATTTCGCTACAACCTGCCGTAGCAAGCATAGCACCCAATAAGGAAAGAATTAAAATGTTTCTCCTCCATTTCCTTATTTGATTTCTCATAAAATTCTCCTCTTATAAAGCGTTCGTGTCGTCATCTTTAACACTATAGTTATATTATCACACAATTGTTAATCTGTCTAGTATATTTTTTAATATTTTTTAAATATTTTTAAATATTATTTAAAATGCCATATCAAACACGTGCTTTTCCCCGGTTGCGATGATGTCATCGCCCTGCGTTACCTCAAATGTAGCGCCATCCCAGCCGTATTTGATAATTCCTTTAATACTTCCGGTATCATCCGTAAACTCAAGCTCTCCGTTTCCTTTTTTGGTAAAAGAGCCTTCTATATCTTTCTCTCTGTAAAGAGCAAGCTTAACAATGTCATCGCCTTCCATACTCTGTGTGATCACCATTGTACTGTAAATCTCGCTCGTTCCCTGCGTATCAACATATGTGTTATACAGAGCTCTCTCGGGCATTGTAAAGCTCTCCCCTTTAATCTTTGCAAGCTCAGATGCAAGGATCACGTCTCTGTTATATGTAAGGGACCCCATGCAATTATTATATGAAAGCGGATAAATCGTACCGCTCTCCTCACGAGGACCGATCTCGGAAATGATCACATCTTCTTTCATTGAATTCCAATTTCTCTGCGCGGAAAGTAAGCGTTCTTTTGTCGCCGCATCTGCGCTCTTATCAATTCTGCCCCAGAGACTGTTAAGTTCATAATCATATACTATAACGCCCCATTCCGATGCCATATTCATATCGGCCTGCCCTATTGCTTCCTGTGCATACTCATCGTACTTATCAGCAATTTTAACCACCTTATCAAACTCATCCTGAATAGATGATGCCGATGAGATCGCCGCCTCAACTTCTTTTTCTATATCAGCGGTGTAATCAGCCATGAAATCCTTGGTCGGATCAAAGTCAGAAGTACCGCTGTCATTATCATCTGTCTGTGCATTATCTGAGGCATCTTGCTCATCCGTATCGTCTTCCTGCTTGTCCGCATCAGCTTCCTGCTCATCCGTATCGTCTTCCTGCTTGTCAGGTGCAGTCTCCTCGATAGACTCGCTGCTTACGCCGCTACCGGTTTCCTCAAATATCTCATCATTACAACCGGCAAGCGAGAGCATAGTGATCATAAGTGCTCCGATAAGTACTTTCCTTTTCATAAACGTTTTTCTCCTTTAGTTTATAGTTTAATTTATAGAAAAATTCTCTATAATTCTATTGGCTATTCCAGCGCAAAGCTCATGATTGGATCCGACAATGTTGTACTGAATCGTTACGCTATACACAGTATCATCAACGTTTTTCTCCTGATATATGAAGCAGTTATCTCCCATAACTCCTTCAAGATTAAAGCCCTGACCACCGTTTAACTCATCAACAGATACACTTTCCAACCTGCTTGAAAAGTAGTCATGATCATACATAACAGCTTCATCGGCACTTCCTGCAGGTGTCTGTGCTCCGGGAACTGCGCTGACCTCAACGATCATCCCATTAATCGTATCAGAGAATGTCATCATATTTCCTGCCGCTGTCTGCTCAGGAGTCTCAGCTGTAAAATCAGCGGGAACCTCAAACTTAGCATTCTTCACTGAATATTCCTTCCACTGAAGATCGTCTGCCTCGGGAAGCATAGGAACGCCGTCGGCATTAACCTTTCCTGTATCTGTCGCTTCGTCCCCCGATGTATTCATGGAAGCGTCTGTCTCTGTCTCATCATCAAAAGTTAAATCCTTAGCAGTTTCTTCTCTGCTCATCTCAATATTACTTTCCTCTACGTCAGGAGTAGTGCTCTCAACTTCGTCTGCACATGCTGTAAGCAGCATGGCTGCAACTATAATCGGTAAAATAAACTTTCTTTTCATTTCTCTTCCCTTTCTTTTATGAAAACAACTGTAACATTTATATAACATAATATCACATTTTGGAAAAAAAGCAAACTAAATTAAAAGGCCCCCAAAAACGGGGGCCCGTTTAGTCCTATCAGATAACTTCTTTTGCCACATCCCAAGCCTTCTCTCCAATCACACAATAGACCTTTTCGCCTTTTCTGATCAGATAGCATTTCTCGCCTGTTTTAATTCCTTCAATTCCGCTTTCTTCATCATTAATCATTATTTTTTGGGGATGTGAGTATTGTCTGATTATATGTTTGATATCAATATCACTATGAGCCCATGCATAATACACTAATTCTATCTCACAGCCATCGTATAAAAATCTCCACTCATATTCATCAAATTCCGAAGTCAAAAATCTAAGATTGCTTACTTTGTCGTTTACTTTTATTTTTTCTTCCATACTGAGGATTCCCGGCTCGGATATTTTATTAACAGTCATTTCTCGGGTAAAATATTGAATATCTCCCGGATAATTTATAAACACTGCAACTTCCCCATTGCGTACCAATCGCTCTCTATATGTTTCAATTGTATAAGGAATCGTTGTATCACAATCCACAACATAAGTATCATCTTTTTGAGCCCTCATTCCGGTTGATAAGCGCGGATCCTTTTGATTTGGATCAGCAGCATCATAATTTCTCCCCGGATGTTCCCCATTATCTATTGCCAAGCATGCATCATATATACCAACCTGATCATCATAGCTGGTTCCTCCGGAAGCCGTACGATTAACCATATGATAGTTGAAGTATCCAATACCATGCACCGGCTCCCACATAGCCACTTCTCCCCTACCATATATTCCTTGGTATTGATTAAGTTCATACCCATCCATCCCAATCAAAGAGATCATCGGTAAGTGAATTCCATGCTGTGCGCAATATTTATGCATTATATTTGCACAATCCATGCAATTTAGTAAATGTAAATTTGCTGTGTCTGCACAATCAGCAGCATATTTGTAAATCTTAAAATAATTATAATCTCTGGAATAGAACGAACGCCCTCCTCCGAGTCTGTCATACGTGAAATTTACTGATTTATATAAAGCTAATACATAACCTTGAATCACAGGCTGTTCACCCGGATCTATATGAGGATCTGTTAATCCATTCTTTTTCTCATCAAAAAGTATTTCAAGAAAATCCGTATGAACATAATATGGGAAGTTGGGATCATAATCATAACCTTCCCCTGTTTTCCATGGATCTATAGGCTTACGCAAAAGAGTATAATAGTTATACTTCACATTTCCTATAAAAAAGCATTTATCATCTGTATCAAAATACAAAGCATATACCCCTCTTACATTTCTAATTGTAGTATCTTGATACTTTTTTAGATCATTGTGTTTGATTGAAACTGTCGCGCTTGCCCCTGGTAACAGCAGCATTTCTTCACTCATTCCTACTACGCCAGAATTGTCAGTCATCTTTATCCGACCACTATATACCTTATCACCGATATTTATAACTTTAACTCGCATATTCAGTTCTTTTAGTTCAGAAGGCACGAAAACAGCCTGCATATCAACATTTGAGCCGTTATTCTTCCACTCCATCGAACTAGGTCCTGTCAAAGATCCTTTATCGCAATGAAAGTAAATAGTGCCACTATCAGCCTTGCCCAAGTTATTCCAAGAACAGCTAATTAATTCTATTTTATCTGCTTTTGGAATCGGGCGATCATCTTCTAAAAGCTTAACTATTTCAGCAACAACAATCAGAGCTTCTATAACAACAACTGCTGCCAAATCATCTTTCATTATTTCCGTAGAGGCCGTGCAATTTGTTAATAATGAACCGGATGCTATCGCCGCAATTGATACAGCACCTCCGACTTGTATCATATCCACCTGCTGAATGGCCGCCAAACTTTCCGGCTCTGTTTCCTCCAGCAAAGTATGGATTCTGTGATTCATTGTTGATTCAACATTAAATACCGAATCCATATCTTCATCGCCGTTACCGTTAGCCCACTCCAAAACCGCCTGAGCATCCGGTCCAAGATATCTTCTGTGAATGATCTGACTTTCAGGATTACCAACATCCATCACAACACCGGTAAATCCCTGTATGCTTTCATTGGCCATTTTCACATACATTTCAAGTGCCCAACGCTCATTATCACTAAGAGAGTTCCAGTACTCCTCATCTGGTTCCTGAGGCACTAACCATCCCGTACCTTTTGGAGCATCAAGAGGGTTGGTTTCTTTTTCCATAGTATAATAACCATCACCATACTCAGCTATATTTGTTCCAAGCATTGCATTCTTGGGTTCACCCCAGCCAAAAAGAAGAAGCGAAGCAATTCCATCATCATAAAAATAAGGCTCATGCTCAATAAAGCGCTCTACCTCAGTATCATTTACAGCCTTGGAAAATTCAGCAACATAATCGATCAAACCCGCAAATCCTTCTTTATAACGTGGTCCGTCAATAAAAAATTCCGAACCGATAACAGCAACTGTATCTAGAAGTTCTTCTACATCCGTATCTCCCGATGCGACCACATCTCCGTCCAGATATATAGATACTTTCTTTTGACAAATATCTAAAGAAAGAACTACATCATGCCATGTAAGTGCTACAACTTCAATTGTAGACCTTAATGTCTTGCTCCCTATATTAGCACTAAGTACGAAAAAATCTTCACTTCCCAATTCCATAGATATGGACAAACTTGAAGAATCATTACCCAGAGCATAAATAGTCTGTTTCTTACCAGATGAAAAATCAGGATAAAATCTTGCGGAAACAGAAAATCCATCGCTGAATGAAAGCTTATTATTACGTTTATACGCAGCCTTCGAGCTAAGTTTAGTCGCTGAGACAACATTTGCACAGCCTGCCTCTGACCCTGTCCTCCACAATTGGATATTATCTGGGCCTATATCTTTATATTGCTTTGTGGAAAAATCAGTTTGAAATACAATTCCGTTCTTTTCCTGAAATCCACCTCCATATTCTTTCATCAGTTCTTCAGCTGTAAGTGCATTATCAAGCACACGGATTCCCTCTATAAAACCTTCAAACTCTTTTCCTATAAAAAAATCACCATCATCATTTGCAGTTTCCAAGCTATCCTTAACCTTTTGGGCAACCGGAACACCATTACTGTGCAAGCAAATCTCGGTTCCATCATATGTAACGGAAACCATCATAAGATAATTGGGCTTAAACTTGATAATATCAGCACCACCCAATTTTCCGAGTGTAGGATGAGAAAAGTAAGGAATATCATCGTCAATTCCGATCGTCATACCATTTTCCTGTGAGTATAATATTCCATTCCCATGATCAGTATATGCAAATCTGACTTCTATGGTAAAAGGCTTTTCTCCATTTAAAGAAAAATTCGGATATGGACCATGTCCAAGATAACTGTCCTTATAAACTGCAACAGCCTGAATCCCATTTCTACTGATATTCTTCATATATTATTACCCCCTTTTCCCAATCATTTATTTATCATCATTAGTGTCTTTTTTAATTTCTCTATTTCTTTTTCAATATCTGGATCGATCTTGCCTAAATCTTCATCTACCTTATTTGCCAACTTTCCTTGATCTGAATGAAGTCCCGAAGCTATTCCGTTTGCAAAAAACAATCCATAGTCCTCAGTCTCGATACTGTAAACCTTGCGTCCATACTTTTCGGGATAACAATCATACACCCGAACAAAATCACCTTTCTCATTCAAAAGCTTTGTAGATGAATCTATATCCGCCACCCTAATAAGTCCGTGGAAACTCATAAAAGGATGCTCAATGGTAGCAAGCACTTCCTCACCGGATTCAAGTTTAAGATGATAAATAGTATCTTCCGTACCGGTAACTACATTTGATACTTTTAATGGGCGTCCATTGTCGGAAATCAAAATATCTCCCGTCATAATATTTTCTATAGGCTTTTTGCTACCATCATCCATAGATATCATCGTTCCTTCAGCTAGACATCCCCACAGTATGTTGACTTTTGGAATCTTCTTATAAAACAAATACTGATTATATTTGTCATGATCATAACTTGATACAACCAATTGATGCATTTTATGGCATTCTCCGCAATAGAATTCCAACATCATATCAAAATAATAATCTCTATTTCCCTCGGCAACACTCTGTGGAACCGAATTATACCAGTTCTCATCAAGATCCCATGTTATCGTCATCTTATCATTTGATATTTTGATCCTATCCGATATATCAGGATTAAGGTAAAAAATAGAACCTACCTTTTCTTGATTAAGAAGAGCATTGATCGAAGGTGCCGGATATGATGCAATATAATGATTGTCTGCAACCGTAGCTTTTCCGCCTATTTTAAGTTCCATATTTACATTCCCCTTATCATCTCTACCAGCGTTTGGGTAATCGTAATCAACATTTGGATCAGTGCGAATAAGCGCCACTCGTATAGGTCCTTCATTTGACTTCTTATACGCAGGATCATCTACTATCAGTTCTTTTACGAATTCTTCACCTATGCCTGTTATCTTTTCAGAAAGCATTTCATCATGTAATACCTGTATTGTTTTACAACCATATGGTTGCCAAACAGCATATAGTTCCGCTCTATAGTTTGCTTCCTTTGTCGGCTCCTCAAAAGGTTTGGTATTACATTCTATAACCACGCTGTCTAAATTAAAGTCAGTCACTTGGGATATGCCAATCTTTTCATCATTTAAATAAATAGCCAACATACAATTGATCCACTGCGCCTTTTGAGTAAGGTATACGTGTCCCGCAGCATAAGCGCTTCCGGATTTCTTGTCATAGATAATATCTACAATAAATGCAGAATTTCGAAAACCTTCTTTACTGTTTACAGCCTTCTTTTTTTTCTTTTGGGTGTTTTTTACAAGATTGTATATTGACGGATATTCTACTGCCATATACTCCTCTCCACCGAACATTTGTAAAACACCTGCCAATATTCCAGGATTGGAAAGATCTGCCTCAATTCCCCTATTTTCCCAAAATCCCGCTTCAGCTACATTATTCATATTATCGATACCTCCTTATCATAATTTGTCCTCATACTAATAAGATACCAAAAAAGCGATAATTCCTAAATGAATTATCGCTAAATATTTTTACTTAATTTTGTATATCATTACTCAACGAAAAATAGATTGCCCACGTCCCCATGGTCCGCTCACAGATCAGCTGTAATGCCTGATCCTAAGCTCTATTCCTGTGTCTTTGGATATCTTCTTGCACTTCTCTATATCTTCTTCGGGAAGGACATCGACGATAGACCACTTAACATCGCCAATCTTCGCCTTGCACTTCGTTGCGAAATCGACCATCTTAACGAAACCGTTATCGTAGCGGGGTCTCGTGACCTCTTGGTATCTTGCGGCATCCGGGGCGTTAAGGCTGACAGATACGCTATCGATAACTTCCGCAAGCTCCGGTACTATGTCACGGCCGTTCTCTTCGTTTCCGAGGCCGTTTGTGTTAAGGCGCGTCTTAAGGCCCTTTTCTTCCTTGGCGATCTTTGCCGCAGCAAGGAGTGTCTCCAGCTCGCAGGTGGGCTCTCCGTAGCCGCAGAACACAAGCTCGTCAAAGCCTGTAAAATCATAGTCTCGAACCGCCTGCAAAATTTCCTCCTTCGACGGATTCTTCTCATGCCAAAGCGTATCCGCGCTGCCAACGCCGTCCTTAAGCGAGCGTATGCAGAACGTGCAGCTGCAATTGCACTTATTTGTGATGTTGGCGTAAACCGAATTTTTGTATGTATAAAGAATGTCTGCCATCTTGAAATCTCCTTAAGTCGTATATTTTAAAACAGTTCTCTTAACCGACGCCCCGTCAAGCGCAGCTGCCGCAATGTAGAAAAAGAGCGCGCTTCCGCCGGACTGAACAAGACTTCCCGAAAACGCCGCTATTATCGCTGTCTTACTTCCAAACAAGATCATCTCAGCAATGTAATATCCAAACGCCGAGATAAAAAACGAAACGATCGGCGCGATCATGTTACGCCTTGATATCAGCGACTTACTGCGACTTGAAAACGGCAGCACGATCAGCATCTTAATGATCATCGTAGGAAGCATCCACATCGGCGCCGTCAGAAGATCGGCTATACCGCCGCCCAGCGCTCCCACCACAAACGCATATGGTGTGGGCAAAAGAGCTGCCGCTAGATATATCACAGAATCTCCGAAATGCACGTACCCTCCGTTCATCCCTACAGGAACATGAAAAATATATGCCGTAAATATAACGGTCATCGCCGTCATAAGACCGGTAAGCGCCATAAGTCTTGTTTTTGTCTGTCTCTTTTTCTCTGTCATAATCTATCTCCTCCTTTGCACAGTACCTTTTCGAAGTCCACTCCGTAGTTCCTGTCATCGTATGTCGTTGCGGCTATTGCCTCGCATATAAACGAAGAAGCCGCCTTGACTGCGTCTACAATCTCCAAGCCGTTTAGAATATTTCCAAGAAGCAGCGCGGCGAACAGATCGCCTGTGCCGGAATAGCTTCTTCCGTTTGTCTTACCACATATGTATTCATATTTATCTCCGTAAATCACGAGGTTATAAAGCTCATCGCCCTCGCCGGGGATTCCCGTAACAACAACGGTCTGCTCCGCATGCGCCCGAGCCTTCCTCGCGATCTCCACGATCCTGTCCGGATCCGCCTCAGCAGCAGCTCCCACTCCCGCAAGCAGGCACGCCTCCGTAAGATTCGGTGTTATTATGTCTGCCGTCGCCGCGAGCTCTTTTATCTTGGCAAGCATCGCGTCGGAATAATTGGAATAACACTTCCCGCCGTCACCCATCACGGGATCGACCAGAAGCACCGCGCCATCGCGGTTAAATGTATTTGCGAAGTCAAGTACGCTCCCCGCCATTTCTTCACTAGGCATGTAGCCCGTAAGCACGCCGTCGAAGGTCACTCCCATCTTGCTCCATTCTTCTTTGCTGTGCTGCACCATATCTCCCGTATCGTGCATATAATATGACGAAAAGCCCGTCTGTGCGGTAAGTACCGCAGTCGGAACCGGACAGACCTCAATTCCCATCGAAGATAAAACTGATATATCTGCCAAAAGTGAACATTTACCAAAGCCCGACAGATCATTAACCGCTGCAACCCTCATGTTTACAGCTCCTTTCAACAATTATTTAAAAGACACTTTACTCCAATGCTGGATATATAAAAATAGTCAATTCAATAATTTTTCTTATAACCACAAAAAAAGACGGAGAAATCTCTCCGCCTTTCTTAATCTTATATTATTTTAATCTGTGCACTTACTAAGTGATGAACCACCTCTGTAAGCATCAGGGAACTGACTATCATCCCATGTCTCATAATACTCGATCATGCTGCTGTCAGTCTCTGCTGTCTGAAGTGTATACTGTACACCGGTTGAAGATGTAGCCCGGATCTTATATCCGTTTGCAGTCTTCTCTGCAGAATCGATCTTGTCTGAATGATCGACTACGAACTCACCGTTCTTCTTGTGACCGTAATCAATGCTTGAATCCTTAAACTGTACATACCACTCAGGCTGCATATCGTCGCCATCCATATATCCGATGGAAGCAGTTGACCATGTTCCGTCGATTGAAACAGAAGCGCCTGACTTAGCATCTGTAGCATCGCTCTTTGTTGAAGCGGCTGCGTCCGCAGAATCCTCAGAAGTTGCTACTGTTGAAGCCTCGGTAGTTTCCTCCTTTGAAGCCTCCTCAGTCTTTTCTCCTACAACATCATCTACTGTAAGTGTGCTGCTCTCAATTGCAGTCTCATCAGCGGGCATCTCAACAGCCTCGCTTGTACATGCTGTAAGCATCATAGCTGCTGCAGCTATAGGTAAGATCATCTTTATTTTCATAATATTTTTCCTTCCTTTTATTCGATATTTGTAAAATGCGTGTAACATTTGAATAACATATTATCACAAATCAGAAAAAAATGCAAAAACGCTCATCAGTTACTGAGCATTGAGATCATCTCACTCTTGGAAACGGTACCCGAAAGCTCTTTTGCCCTGCTGTTGTCATAAGCTGCACTAAACTTAGCATTGTAGGTAGCTTCGTCAACCGGCTGTCCGCCGATATCATATGATCTTGTGGGATTCTCACTTGAATAATCCTCAGACCATTCACCGTCAAAGACTGTGGTCCAATTACCGTTCTCAAGCTTATATACGGTATCGTTATATGCGCCCATAATTCCCTCTGAATTGCATAAGAGGCCGCCCTTTTCAATATAGTTAAAATACAATCTACGTGTATAGATCTCATTGGGCTGTCCGTTATTGCATGCAACAATAAAGCTTCCGTCAGCCTCACAAGCTCCCTGAATAGCAAGCTCGGGAATATCGTCATTGTCCACATAGATAAGAGCATAATTGAACTGATCGCTTCCATCAGGTCTCATACTATTGATGTAAGACAAATATGCACTTTTCCAATCGGCACCGACAGACGCATTTGCTGGCTGAGCGTTTGTATTCTGATTCTGCACAGCACCTGCAGATGCGTTAACATTTCCTGAAGGCTGCACTACAGGCGCACTTGAATTATCCTCTTCCAAAGCGTCGCTCTCTTCAACTTCAGTCTCTTCGGTCTGTGTCTCCTCAGTCTCAGTCTCTTCGGTCTCATTCTCCTCAGACATATCCATCTCTGTCTCTGCAGTCTCCTGCACGTCAGACTCGTCACTTAATTCCATGCCGCCACAGCCTGTCATCATGAGCGTCGCAGCAACCATAACTCCAACTCCGTTCAACATAAATTTCTTCATTTTTCTTTCCTCTCTTTCCATTGTACCGCCCCTCAGGGCTTTTTCCTTTTCCTAATAACATCAAGAAGAGTAATGGTACTCTCTTCTCTCGTCGCCGACCTTGTAATACAAAGTCTTCGTCTTGGTATCCAGCTCTTCAAAATCCCCTCCGCGAAGAGATGCATACCGGTCATCCGTCGCCGAAAAATCAACATCCGGATTTCTATGATCATAGCAAAATGTCTCGGGCTCCATTGTATCCCCGAAATCATGCTCTCGATCCTGTGCAGTCATCATAAAATATGTCAGCTCATGCTCTTCCGTATCCGGAAGCCCCCAAGTGGGGTCAATAAAATATCCGACGTCATCAAGCGTGACGTATGTCCAGGCGTGCTTACTGTTCTCTTCGCCGCCAAGGTATTTCACGGCGTCGACTCCGCACTGGAGAAGCAGATAATTATATACATTGCTGATCTCATTGCAGATTCCTTTTTTATCTTTAAAAGTCCTGTAAGTACCGTACGTTCCTCTCGGAAGATTATTTATCTTGGCAACAGTGTTGTTGTCACACTCCCTGTGATCGTATACATAGTTGTTCACCATGTATTCATACAACGCGATACACTTTTCAAAATCGGTATAATCCGTCCGCACATTCTCTTTTAAAATGTCCTCGATAGTCTGCTCGAACTCTTTTTCCTTGGCAAGAAACTCATCCTTGGGAACGGTATACTTAATACGCCCCACTCCCTTCGAATAACCGTCTATGTAATCCATATCCACGCAGTACCGTGCCACCGGAAAAAACTCATCAAGTGGGCCTCCGCTGAAACACCAGGCGTAAACTTCCTCACTTGGACAGTCAAAAGAATCTTCACCTTTTCGAAGCGCATCGCAAAGATTGAAAAATGCGCCCCATTCCTCGGGTCCGTATGCATCATATAACTTCTTCGGACAAACATGCGGATTAAAAGAATAGTACTTACCCGTTTCATTCGGTCCTTCAAGAACCTGTTCCCCTTCACTTACCCCAACCTCCATCGGTAAGGCGGGTACCGCGGCACATGCCGTGACCGTCAGACCGCACAAGACCGATGCGATAAGTGCTCTAAATCTCATTATGGGTTCTCCTTCTTTTTACAGCGTATCAACCGTAATAAAACTTTTTCTTCTCTCCCATCACCTTGTAATACAAGATCTTTTTCTTCTTGTCAAAAGAAATAAATTCGCCACTATGGAGCGCGGCAAACCGATTATCCTTCGCGGTAAAATCAACGTCTTTTTTCTGAAAATCATAATAATAAATTTCAGGCTCCATGACGTCAAAGTCAGGATCACGTTCATCCGATGTTATCATAAAATACTGAAGATCCGAATCCGTCTGATCCGGAAGTCCCCAAGTCGGATCTATAAAATATCCGACGCCGTCAAGCGTGACATAAGACCACGCATGCCCTACGGGCTCAGTATTGACCCAGCCTTCGTACTTAGCCGCCTCGACTCCGCACTGAAGAAGCAGATAATTGTAAACATTGCTAAGCTCATTGCAGACACCTTTTTTGTCAAGGAAAGTCCTATACGTGCCGCAATCCCATGTCGTATAAAAATCACCGGACTCATTGGCCTTAGCCTCATCGTAATCATACACATAATTATTGATCATGTACTCATACAGCGCGATGCACTTCTCGAAATCCGTGTAATCCTTGTCGACATTGTCATTTACAATCTTCATGACCATCTTCTCGAAAGCCTTTTGTTTCTTCATGAATTCATCTTTGGGTATCAAGTACGTGATATGCCCAACGCCTTCGGTATAGCCGTTCTCGAAATCCATCTCGAGATTGTATCTTCCGACAGGAAATAATTCATCCAGGGGACCTCCGCTGAAACACCACTCGTAGATCTCCCTGCTGGGACACTCAAAGGTATCTTCCCCTTTCCTAAGAGCGTCAACTAGTTTAAAAAATGTCTCCCATTCCTCCGGTCCGTAAGCTTCATAAAGCTTTTTGGAACACACATGAGGATTAAAAGAAAATTCCTTGCTCGAAACCGCAGGCTCATCATTCGACTTGCCCGTAGTCGCTTCAGTAGAAGCATCCCCCGGATTCTCGCTCGATATTTCCAAACCTCCCGGCAGTGTAGGCAGCTCGGGAAGCTTGGCACAAGCAGTTAAAAGTATGCCACATAAAACAGCCGTGACAATCGCTTTAACTCTCATTTTTAAAATAGATACTCCTTCCTTTCATTTTATAAGCACTCATATGTTAACATATTTGTATCAGTTTGTCATCTTTTTGTTACTATTTTTTATATTTTTTTAATTTTATTGCCGTGGAATGCCGCTCCCAGCCTCGAAAAATGTTTCTTAAGGAAAATTAAGAATTATCTACAGAGAATCTTAAGTTTTGTCTGATATCATTGTATATGTCGACGGTCTTTCAACGGCCATTCTTATGTCGACATATGGCGGATTCGCCAAATTCTATTTATAAGGAGACTTATCTTTATGTCTAATTTAAAAGAAACATCACAGAAACTTACTTACGAAACAGCAACCGGAGAAATCGAATTCACTCTTATGAGTGACATGATGTTCCATTACGTAATGCAGAGGTCTGAGAAAGCATTAACCGGCCTTGTATGTGCATTAAAGGGCATCTCCCCATCCGATGTAAAAGAACTGCTAGTAACCAACCCCATTGACCTTAACAGTACCGGAAAAGAGACCATCATGGATATCAAGCTCACTCTCAATGACAACGAGATTCTCAACATCGAGCTTCAGGTATATCCTGACAAATACTGGATTTCTCGCTCGATATTGTACCTATGCAGAGCGTATGACAACAT